>Ga0190343_1000011_pt1 | contig 110036 bp, 60 predicted proteins | sample 48721312_MG_FD_161664 | JGI IMG/M metagenome (GOLD analysis project Ga0190343, IMG submission 161664) | Hydrothermal vent microbial mat bacterial communities from Southern Trench, Guaymas Basin, Mexico - 4872-13-1-2_MG | ecosystem: Environmental > Aquatic > Marine > Hydrothermal vents >... | reverse complement strand
GTGATTTTTATGAAACGCGATGATCACGTTTTTAGTCTGACAATGCACAAGGATTGTATATAATAAGGGATTTTAGAAACGCGCTGAAAATCACGTCGGATTTTAAAGTCGATTTTGGTGATTTTTATGAAACGCGATGATCACGTTTTTAGTCTGACAATGCACAAGGATTGTATATAATAAGGGATTTTAGAAACGCGCTGAAAATCACGTCGGATTTTAAAGTCGATTTTGGTGATTTTTATGAAACGCGATGATCACGTTTTTAGTCTGACAATGCACAAGGATTGTATATAATAAGGGATTTTAGAAACGCGCTGAAAATCACGTTAGTCAACTTTTTTAATATACAGCAATGACAACGGAATAGCTAATTAATGGAGATTTTATTTCATGCTTTAAGCTTCAATTTTATCGAATTCGTTCATTGCGATTTCCCAACGCAAATAAATCCTTTTTTATAACAATCCTTGGGCGTTTGGGCGCACGAAAAAACGTGATTATCGAGTGAAAGTTCCAAGGGCGTTGCCCTTGGCTATATTAATCTCACCCCGTAGTTGCTCTTAAAACCTAGCCCCAACGGGGTGTCTTATTAAAGCCAGGGGCAACGCCCCAATGCCATTAAGTTAAGGGCTTTGCACGTGGGATTGCCCCTACAAACCGTTATGTAATGTAGGGGCAATCCTTTATGGTTGCCCTCACCCAAAAGCGGTACGATATGGCATTGGGGCAACGCCCCTGGCTTTCATTAATTTATTTGTCGTTCAAAAAGTCTTGTAATAACTTCATAAAAACGTCTGGATGAGATAAAAACGGGACATGGGCGGCCGGTTTAATACAAACTTTTCGCAAACTCGGCCACCATCGCTGACAGTATTCTCCCACGCCAACTGGAACCAGTGTATCGCGTCCGCCTAAACATAATAAGGCCGGGCAACGAATTTGCGAGAGTTCTGGACGTAAATCGGTCTGTTGTAATAACTTAAGGCCAGCGTGTAGGGCCTGTGATTGAGGCGGACTCGTTTTTTTTAACAATGCGCTAAGGGCGCGAAGTTGCTGACGCGCCGCTTCACTGCCTTTCACCTGCAACGCCAAAAAACGCTGTAAAGTGCCCAACGTGTCGGTTTGCAACTGCTCCGCAAACTGCTGCAACACGGCCGGTGTCATAGCATAAGGCCAATCGTCAGCGGTGACAAAACGAGGCGACGTACTCACCAACCCCAAAGCCCGCACCGAAGCCGGTTGCCACCGTGCCACCGCCATCGCCAACAAACCGCCCAATGACCATCCTATCCATACCGCCTCTTTGGGCAAATGAGCGGCCAATGTTTCGGTAAGCGTGGACAACGTATATTCACACATCGAACTGCGCCCATGTCCGGGCAAATCAACTTGATAGACGCGCCAATGTAGGGCCAGTTGGGCGGCCACCTCATTCCAAATGTCGCCGTTAAAACCCCAGCCATGTAATAAAATCAAAGGCTTACCTTGGCCTTGGTGTTTTATAAACAAGCTCATAGTGTTGTTTGGTTTGCGCGACTCCTACTTACTATCCCTTCGAGGGATATAGCGTTTGCTGAAAAATAATTTCTGTCATTGCCAACATCTAAAAGCTCAAGTCCCCTAAAGGGGACTAAATAATCTTCGAGGGATAGTATCCGTTGAAACAATGCCATGTAGCAGACACGGAGCAGATATGCCCCTACCAAACCTTAGCTTTCAGGGGCCGTAGGGGCTTTCCAAAGTGTTCGCACAACCACCACGAAAGCCTAGGCTTAGCATCAATGCCATACCGTACGGAAAAGGCCCGTTTGTAGTAGGCGATTTATCGCCTCACGCGCAGTCGTCCAAACTAAAGTTTGGACGGATGCCGCCAAACTAAAGTTTGGACGGATGCCGCCATAAAGTTTGGACTCTTGTTGCCAAACGTTAGTTTGGACTCCTGCCAAACGTTAGTTTGGACGACTTTATGGGCTTTCCTAAGTGTTCGCCCTAGCTTAACTTAATGGCAGTGAGGCTTAGCATTGATCCGTTGAAACCTATTATCCTTTCTTATAATAATCCTTGTAGTTATTGCTTTAATGTTTACACTGAAAAAGTCGTCTTTTTTACAAAAACAAGAAAATATGAATGGTTTTTACGTGCCTGTACTTGACGTTTTAAACGACTAATATTCTGTTTATTGGGGCGAACTATCACAAATAAATCTTTAGAGGTTCTTGCAAAACGGTCTAAAAAATACTTGTTATTTTACGGAATGTAAAAGTAGTAGAGCCTCTTGCAAAACTCATCAAAACGGGATTTCTCTTCTCAACACAGAGAACTCAGTGCCCTCAGTGTTGAGAACCGTTTTGCAACTCTTTTACTCGATGAGCAAGTTTTTTCGTGCGCCCGAACGCCCAAGGATTGTTATAAAAACGGATTTCTTCTAATTGCTGAAAATGAACAAATTCGATAAAATTTTAGCTTTCCTTGGAAACTCAAATCAAAGAGAAGAAAGCTATTCAATCAGCAAATGCTTATTCAAAGAAAAATCGATAGTGATTTTATGCTCGAAAATAAAATCCCTTATTATATACAATCCTTGTAGATTATATACAATCCTTGTAGTTTTTTTCATTATTCATTATTCATTATAACGTCAACCAAGGCTTCTATTAACCTATCTATTTGATTTTCTTCATGTAATGCCGACAAAGTGATTCTCAAACGGGCCGTTTTTTGTGGCACGGTAGGTGGACGAATTGCTGTAACAATAATCCCGCGCTCATACAATGCCGCATTCACCGCCAACGCTTTTTCAGATTCTCCCAACACAATCGGTTGGATCGGTGTAAAAGACTCCATTAAAGGGATTTGCCGTTTGGCAGCGGCAGCGCGGAAGTAGGCGATTAATTCATGTAAACGTTGCCGTCGCCACGCCTCTTCTTCAGCCACAACTAAACTCTCTCGCACTGCTTCTGCCAGTGCAGGCGGCAAAGCGGTAGTATAAATATAACTCCGTGCTGACTGTATCAGCGCCTCAATCAACAACTCACTCCCTGCCACAAACGCGCCAAATACGCCAAACGCCTTGCCCAATGTGCCCATTAACACCGGCACCTCATCCGCTCCTAAACCATACATCTCTAACGTACCGCGCCCCGTTTCACCCAATACGCCCAAACCATGCGCGTCATCCACCATCACCCAAGCTTGATAAGTGTTTGCCAGTTGAACAATATCAGGCAAATTGGCAATATCCCCATCCATGCTAAACACGCCATCGGTGATAATTAATTTATGCGGTGCTTGCGATTTGGCTAACAAACGCGCTAAAGTTTGTATATCATTATGCGGATAACGGTGAATTTGCGCCCGTGATAATAAAGCGGCTTCAACGAGCGAGACATGATTGAGTTTATCTAAAAACACTGCATCATGCCGCCCCAATAAAGCGGTGACAACACCGAGGTTTGCCATGTAGCCGGTAGAAAATAACAACGCCCTTTCGCGCCCGGTATAGGCGGCTAATTCTTTTTCAAGGGCATGATGTGCCAGCGTGTGCCCAGTGATTAAATGCGACGCGCCACTGCCCACCGCATATTGATTTGCGCCTTGCTCCAAGGCGGCTTTTAAACGAGGATGGCTGGCTAAACCAAGATAGTCATTACTGCAAAACGCTAAATAAGGCTGTCCATCTATTAATAAGGTTGGCGTTTGAGGGCTTAAGTGTGTTAGGCGAGTACGATAGAGGGCGGATTGTTGACGTTGTTCTAGTAAGGAACGGAGATAGGTGTGCATGTTATAGTAATAGTACAACGGATTTCTCCGAGTACAACGGATTTCTCCGAGTACAACGGATTTCTCCGAGTACAACGGATTAGAGGAATAAACGATGCGAATTAAAAATGAAGAATTAAAAATGAAGAATGAACAAAAACTTTTAAAATAACGTTCAATAAATATTGTTTTATAAGTCATTGATTTTTTATGATTCAATTCAACCCTTAATTCGCATAAACGGATTTGTTAGCTATTGTCATCCGCGTTATATATTTCTCGATCATCAAGTTTTATCAAAACCCAAACGCCCAAGGATTGTATATAAAAAAGGATAAATAAGCGGATTGCTCGCCATTCATTCTTTCGAGTCTAAATTTAGACTTAGGTGAGATAATTGAGAACTCTCATATCGATTCGATTTCTTCTTAAAATTTTCTGAGAAATCCCTTCTGAGAAATCCCTTCTTATATACAATCCTTGTAGTTATGGTTGGAAGACTAAAAACGTGATCATCGAGTAATAGTACTTAGGATTAGAGGAATAAACGGAAAATGAATTGTTGCTAGGGTTAAGTATTGAAAGCTTATAAATAAGTCTTCATCATTCACAATTCATAATTCATAATTCACAATTCACAATTCACAATTATATATATCCAACGGAGCCTTTTAATGAATCAATCTTGGTTTATCACCGGCACCGACACTGAAATCGGTAAAACTTGGTGTACTTTAGCATTAATCCAGCATTTTAAAAATCAAGGTTTACAAGTCGCCGGCATGAAGCCGATTGCAGCTGGCTGCCATTGGAACAAAGCCGGCTTTAGAAATAGCGATGCTGAACAAATTTTACAAGTCAGCGGCTTAGAAGTGCCTTATGAATGGGTAAATCCTTATGCCTTTGTGCCACCCATTGCACCCCACTTAGCCGCCGCGCAAATGGGACAAACCATTGAATTAGAACACATTATCAGTCAATATCAACACTTAGCGGCGCAAGCCGACACAGTGGTAATAGAAGGCGTGGGCGGTTGGCGTGTGCCAATTAATGCGACACAAAGTTTAAAAGACATAGTGTTGGCTCTGGATGTGCCCGTGATTTTAGTCGTTGGCTTGCGCTTAGGCTGCATTAATCATACATTGCTGAGTGCCGAGACAATTATACGCGATGGCTGCACCTTGGCTGGCTGGATAGCTAATCCAATTAATCCTGATTTTGACGCGCAGGGTTCAATAGACACACTAACAGAACGTTTAGAAGTGCCGCTGTTAGCAAAGATGCCTTGTTTGGCTTATCAAGATATTCCACAACTTGCCAAAGCGATGCGGAGTGTGACAAAATATATTAAACCTCGTGGAACTTTAAAAAATCCGATGTCTTTGAGACATCGGATTTTTAGCACTGAAGTTGACTACTAAAGATGGGGTTTGTAGTCGTCGCTTTAGCGACTATTACCGCTCGTTTTTTCAGTTGCCGTTTTTTGGAAAAGCGCCCTTATCCTTGTTTATATGCAATCCTTGTAGTTCTTGGAGACGTCCAAACTAAAGTTTGGACTCCTAATAGTTATTCTTTCAGACGTCCAAACTAAAGTTTGGACTCCTAAGTTTGGACTCCTAAGTTTGGATTCCTAAGTTTGGATTCCTAAATTTGGACTCCTAAGTTTGTTGGAGAAAATTATGTTCGCTCGATACCCATTCAATCAACTTCGCTTCTTTTTAAGTGCATTACTTCTCCTGAGTCTATCTCAGGCTGCCATGGCTTTTCAAGATTGTGAATATGCCAGTGACTTGCTCTATCAAGCCTTTGATTTACATAGCCAAGGCATCTCTATTGCTAAACAAAGGCGTTTGTTAAAAAAAGCCTTGCGCTATTGTTCTAAGCATGCCGAAGTGCATCATGCCTTAGCTTCTCTCTACGAAGAGCAACGCAAGTGGCAAAAAGCCATTTATCACCATCAACAAGCCGTCAAACAGGAACCCAATTTTTATGAGGCTTGGTATGGCTTGGGAGAGATTTATTATAAACAAAAACGACTTCCTCTCAGCCTAGAAGCGCATCTTCACGCTTGCTCGATGGATGAGGACTCCAAGGCACGGGTGAAGGCGCTGTTAAAAGGCAATCGTTATGCCGTCATTGAAAAAGGCGAGATTATCGACAAAGAGAATTTGCAGGTGTTGTATAACACAACGCGTCGGGAAGAGATTAACCGTCGGCTTTCGGCTTGTGGGTTGCGTGCTAGAGTGGAACCAAGGTGTCTATTCCGCAATTTTCGGTTTTACAGCGGTAAGGCAACCTTAAAACGGGGCGCAAAACGTCAACTCAAAGAACTTGCCGCCGCGTTGCGGAAAATCGAGCCAGCCGTCATCAAGATACATGCTCACACCGACATACAGTCATTTAAGAACGTTAGCCTTGAACAGAGCGACAAACTTAATTTGGAACTGTCGCAAAAACGCGCCGACACAGTTGCCACGAAATTGGCGCGGCAGGGCGTTCCAATGACAAGCATGGAAACACACGGCCATGGTTACCATAAACCGCTTACTTATGGTACCACCCCCACAGCCTTGGCAAAAAATCGACGGGTGGAAATTGAAGTTGAAGAATGGCCCTCACTCTAAATCAATGCCATTAAGTTAAGGAAGGCGCTAAAAATCCGATGTCTTAAAGACATCGGATTTTTGAATTAATTTCCCCTTTAATTAAGGCATTCTAAAACGTCGTCTAAGTCGTCAATTAATTCATTAGAGTTATACCGCTGGGGCGCTTTCTCGGCTGTTTCAGTTTCTTCTTCCAAGGGTGACTCTAAAGAGGTGTCAAATTGAGCGTGTAAATTCCCTATCTCGTCGCTGCTTAAATGCACGGTGGAGAATGTTTGCCCTTTTGCTGTGTATCCCAAAATGTTTGCGGATAATGAGGGTAGCAGGGTATCGGTTAAAATGGGGTTAATATTGTGTGCGCCGCTGTCTACTTCTGTGCAACGATTGGCGATGGTGTCCAGTAAACTGTCTCCATAAGTTAGTTGCGCGTGGTGCTTTTCCCGAAAGCGTTGTTGTAGTTTGGTCAGTTTGAGTTTGATAATGCGGCGAATGTCTAAGTCACCTAACGGGTGATAGGGCACAATAACTAGCTGGCTTAAAAAGTCTGGTTGAAAAGGTTGCAACAAGACTGGGCGGAGCGCTTCTTGTAATTTTTCGAGGCTGGGTGAGAAGCCTGGCGTGTTGCATAAGCGCGTAATAACTTCGTTTCCGACATGAGAAGTCAGTAAAATCAAGGTGTTTTTAAAGTCAACCCGTAGGCCGGTGTCATTTTCTAAGATGCCCTTGTCAAACACTTGAGTCAGGAATTTGATGAGCGTAGGGTGGGCTTTTTCTATTTGTTCTAGCAGAATGACACAGTAGGGATGATGTCGCACAAAATCGAGGAGTGCGCCGCCTTTGCCATAACCGACAGCGCCGGGGGGCGCACCAGTTAAAGAAGAAACGGTATAGGCTTCTTGATAGTCTGACATGTTCAGCGTTATCAGAAAACGTTCTCCGCCGTAGAGAATATCGGCTAAAGTAATGGCCGTTTCTGTTTTGCCAACACCACTGGGCCCCACCAGCAAAAAGCCACCCTTATGTTTATTAGGGTTATCTAAATCCGCCCGTTGGCTTTGAATGCGTCGTACAACGGTTTCAAGCGCCTGTGGTTGACCAAGTATGCACTCGGCAATTTTTTTCTTGAGGTTCAGAAAAGTATTAGTTTCGTCCGTGAGGAGGTTGTCAATGGAAATACCTGTCCATGTTGAAATCACGGTGGCAATGATGTGTTCATCAACGTGTGTCGGTATCAGGGGATCATTGGCTTGAACTTTGGCAAGTTTTTGTTTGACTTGTTTTAATTCAGCTTGCAAAAGCTCCCCTTGTCCCCCGTTTTCAACGGGGGATACAGCATTTTCAAAGGAGGAAATTGAGGCATCTTCTTGATAAAGTTCTCCTAGCTCTCCTTTTTCAAAGAGGGGAACGGCCTTTTCAAAGGGGGATATGGCATCGTCGGCTTCCCCGGCTTCCCCGTTTTCATAAAGGAAGACAACGGATTTTCCTTTTTCTGTTTTCTCTCTGAACGATTGTATTTTAAAGGGCAATAGTGAGAAATTGCTGTTCGCTTTTTGTGGCTCGCCAGAGTCAATATTTTTATTCTTACGAAGGAATGCCGACGTCAATTTCCCTTTTTCCCTTTTTGAAGGGGATTGTGGGGTATTGGTGGAAACGGAATCGCTGCTGTCATCGGCTTGTTCAATAAATAACTGTTTTGTCTTGCCCTTTTTTGGCAAAGATGCCTTTTCGTCGTCTGGTTGTCTAGGTGTGTTGTCGTTGTTCTGTGACAAAGGCGCACTTTCTCCTTCCTTTGCTAAAGTGGTACCCATTCTGTCCTTTGGTAAAATCGCACTCATTCTGGCCTTTGCCAAAGACGCACTGCTCCCGTCCTTTGCTTTTGGCGCACGACTTCCGTTCTTTGGTAAAGGGATTTCTCCTTCCTTTTGTAAAATTTCTTCTATTTCTTCTCCTTCCTTTTGTAAAATTTCTTCTATTTCTTCTCCTTCCTTTTGTAAAAGGGGGCCGGGGGGGATTAGGGGGGCTGGGAGGATTTGTTCCAGCGCGTATTCCAACTTCCTGAGTTTTATCACCAAACCCCGTTCAGTCGTGTAGCGTTCTTCTAGTTCCGTTTTTAAATTTTCTAAGTATTTTAACTCACGGGTTAATTTTTCTAAACGCAGCGTGTGGTTATGCCCCGTCTTCTGTTCGCGCTGTAACAGACGCAATTCTTCTTGCAGACGTGCTATCTGTTGCAAAGTGGTTTCTAACACCGGCGGCGTGCTATTTTGGACAATGGAGACTTTCGCACATGCGGTGTCTAACACGCTTATGGCTTTTTCGGGCAGTTGTCGTCCTGAAATGTAGCGACGTGAGAGCTGTACCGCTTGGCGCACCGCTTTGTCGGTAATGCGTACCTTGTGGTACTTTTCTAAATTCGCCACCCGACACCGCAACATGGTGATAGCCAGATTTTCGCTGGGCTCATCAATTTTAACCACTTGAAACCGTTGATGAAGGGTGGGTTCTTTTTCAATATATTTTTGGTATCCTGCCCATGTTGTGGTGACAAGGGTGCGTATTTCTCCGCGAGCGAGTAGCGGTTTGAGGCTATGAGCGGCCTCTTTCCTATCCTCCATTAAAGTTTGGATTTCATCAACAAACAAAATAATCGGTTGCGCGGAGGCCTTTATTTCTTTAGTAATTGACTTTATTATCGTTTTAAATTCGTCGTTGTCCTCCCAAGGCAATTGCCCAGAGTCAAGCATACGCAGCGAGACATTTTGCAAGAACTTTGGCACTTCGCAGTTGGCAATTTTCAAGGCAAAGCCTTTCACCACTGTGGTTTTGCCCACGCCAGTGTCACCGATTAAAATAGGGTTGTTTTGATGACGGCGGGTTAAAATGTCAATGATTTGACGGATTTCTGTGTCGCGTCCTACTATTGGATCAAGCCGTCCAGCGCGAGCTTTTTCAGTTAAATCAATGGTATATTGGTCGATGATCCGCTTTGGTGAGGCGGTAGTTGTGGTTGAGTCGGCCTCATCCAAGGGTGTCTCAGCGTTGGGCGCCCGGACATCGGCTTCGCTGGAGCGCAGGAGCAATTCGCGCAAGTCTTGCCGCAACGATTCGCGGGTAATTTTCATCAACGAGGGGAGCATTTTTACCACGCCCCCGCGTAGTGATTCGTTGTCGATAATAGCCAGTAGCATCGCGCCGGAGCGGATAAGGCGACTGTCAAGTTGTAATGAGGAAATCAGCCAGGCTTCACGTAACAGAGCGAGAATTGAAGGAGATAAGTAGAGTGTGCGTTCATTGCCGCGCCGACATTTTTCGATGGCACGGTTTAAATCCCGCTTGAGTTTGGGCACTGAGACTTCATAGTGACGCAAAATCACTTGGACATCGGTATCGGATTGTTCCAACAATTTCAGTAAGACATGTTCAATTTCTATTGAATAATGGCTTTGTGCCACGCATAACTCGGCCGCGAGCTCAAAGGCTTTGTGGCAGATAGCGTTAAGTTTGGTGAATAAAGGATTTAGTTCAACGCTCATTTTTGGTTTGTCATTGGTCATTGGTAATTGGTCATTGGTTATTCACCATTAATGCAAATTAAGGGTTGAAATGAATATTATGAAATCGTTTCATTTTTCATTTTTCATTTTTATATCGATATTCGCATCATTACCCATTGTCCATTGCTTATTATATTATGGAAATATACAAAAAATTCAGTATTGAAGCGGCGCATCGTTTGCCCAATGTGCCAGAAGGGCATAAGTGTAGTCGTTTGCATGGTCATTCGTTTCAAGTCACTATTCATGTTTGTGGTGAAGTCGGGGCACATAGTGGTTGGGTGATGGATTTTGCTGACATCAAAAAGGCCTTTAAGCCCGTTTTTGAGCAACTCGATCATCATTATCTTAATGACATTGAGGGATTGGAAAATCCAACCAGTGAAAATTTGGCCCGTTGGATTTGGCTTAGGTTAAAACCGACGTTGCCAGGGTTGTGCAAAATTACAATACAAGAAACGTGTACTAGCGGTTGTGTTTATGGTGGTGAAGCGTGAATTTGCAACTTAAGGATTAAAAGCAACTACAGGGATTCGTTATAATAAAGCAACTACAAGGATTCGTTATAATAAAACAACTACAAGGATTCGTTATAATAACGGATTAAATGCAACTACAGGGATTCGTTATAATAAAGCAACTACAAGGATTCGTTATAATAAAACAACTACAAGGATTCGTTATAATAACGGATTAAAAGCAACTACAGGGATTCGTTATAATAACGGATTAAAAAAAAGCAACTACAAGGATTCGTTATAATAAAGCAACTACAAGGATTCGTTATAATAACGGATTAAATGCAACTACAGGGATTCGTTATAATAAAGCAACTACAAGGATTCGTTATAATAACGGATTAAAAGCAATTTCCGGATTAAATGCAACTTCCGGATTAAATGCAACTACAGGGATTATTTAATCGATACGGATTAGTTCGAGGAAATACCCGGCTTTTTTTATCCTTTCTTATAACGAATCCTTGTAGTTGCTGTTAACGAATCCTAGTAGTTGCTGTTAACGAATCTTTGTAGTTGCTTTTTATCCTTTCACAAGCAACTAATCTAATCCAGCGCTCCTCAACTTATTCTTCTTCAAAAGGAACGGGGCGCACCAAATTCGCCGCGAAGGTGGCACGTTGTCGAGCTTCGATAATATTTTGCCCCGTCGCCAACATCACACCCATACGCCGCTTTTCTTGGGCATGGAGTTTACCAAATAAACGCAAATCGGTGCCAGCCACTTGTAACGCTTCGTCAATCCCTTCAAAAACCACGTTATCAGCGTCAACACCGCCAAAAATCGTCGCACAGGTACCTTGTTCACGTAACACGGTAGACACCGATAAGCCCAACAAGGCACGAGCATGTAATTCAAACTGATTTTGCGCTTGCGTAGCCATTGTCACCATACCCGCATAATGCGGATAAGGACAAACTTCGTTGAACCAAACTTTGTCGCCTTTAACAAGTAACTCAACGCCAAAAACACCAACTCCTCCCAAACTCTCGGTGAGTTTCTTAGCAAGCTCACGGGCATAGTGCAATGAAGCCGGCGTCATGCGCTGTGGCTGCCAGCTTTCAACATAATGACCTTGTTTTTTAAGATATCCAATTGGCTCACAGAAATGGGTTTCAATTTCACCCGCCGCGCCGAATGCGCGAACAGTCAACAACGTGATTTCATAGTCAAATTTAATAAATTCCTCAACTATCACCGAACTACAATTGTCTCCACTTGAATCCATCGCATAATTCCAAGCAGCCTTCACATCTTCGGGGCCTTTCACTTCCGAATGGCCTTTACCTGAAATAGCTATCATCGGTTTGACAAGACACGGATAACCAACACCGCGATTAATCTGCATTTGTAACTCATTGTAACTCTTCGCAAACGCATAGCGCACCGTTGGCAAATCCAGTTCTTCGGCCGCCAACTGACGGAGAGCTTCACGATTCATACTCACAGACGCTGCGCGGGCTGTCGGAATAACTTTTGTCAATCCATCCTGTTCAATCTCAACTAATAATTCAGTCGCGATCGCTTCACTCTCTGGCACAAGGAAATGCGGCCGCTCTTGCGCGACTAACTCATACAAAGCGTCAGCATTACTCAAGTCTACAACATGACTACGGTGGGCAACTTGATGTCCTGGCGCGTGCAGGTAACCATCTACCGCGATGGTTTCAACACCAAATCGCTGCAAAGCCATAATCACTTCTTTGCCTAATTCACCGCAGCCCAACAACATTACTCGTGTTGCCGATTGGCTAAGAGGTGTTCCAATTTTCATATGATTGAGGTTATAAGTAATTGGTAATGGGTAATAGCGTAGGGCCAATATATACTTAGCACCGTTATACTAATGAAAAATGAAAAATGATTAAATCTAAGAAAAATGCTCGTTTGTAGTAGGCGATTTATCGCCTCACGCGCAGTCGTGTTTGGCAGAGTAGTGATACGCGGGCCCCGGTAATTAACTTAAAAAAATTAGGGTTATTTGGCCTTGTTTGAGGGCCATATAGATTTTCAGAAAAATAATTTCAAAACAGCCAACTGAAAGCTCAAGTCCCCTAAAGGGGACTAAATAATTATCTGAATATCTATAAAATACTTTGGATGTTTTTAAATTATACTTTGCACCACAAATTGCGCTTTTGTCATTTCTTAAAGAGGAGAAATCTTGTTTTCATGGCTCCATTGTACTAGCAGCGTGAGACATGACAAAAAACTTAAGGATGACAGTGACTAGTATAAGTTATGGCCCTCTGTCGCGCTTCATTAATGATACTTTTTGTAGGTGTTTTGCTGCTTAACTTAATGGCAGTGACGCCTGGGTGTGTCACGGTTCTCAAATCATTTTGTGCAGTATATACGGAACGTACTTCAGAGCCTTGTTCATTGGAAAGTGAACCTGTCATTAAATTTCCTGTCAAATTATCTACTTATGTAATCCCTTGACATTTTTAATTTTTAAGAGGTCATTTTCTTGACATTTTTCATTTTTCATTTTTCATTAGTTTTGGGTGTTAGTCGAGGGGTTAATGATTGCCCATAAAGCACTTAAGTGACTTAAATCATTAATAAATAAAATTTAATTGTTAATGCTCGATGATCAAGTTTTTGATGGTTAGCCCAAAATCTCACCAGGAGATAAATCCTTAAGAAAAAAGCTCAAGTCTGCTAAAGCAGACTACCCCCCTTTGTTAAGTAGTGCCCTTTAGGGTACTTGAGCTTTTAGCCATGAGGTTTAACTCATGGCTTGATCATCGAGTAATATACTCAAGATGGGAACAAATTTTCAGGCAAAAGTACAGCGAAGCGAAACTTTTGCCTGAAAAGGACTTTTTGACAAACAAAAATCCAAGGGCGTTGCGCCCCTTTTTTGCTCATAGAGGTTAACAAGAAAAGCCCCTTTGGTACGAGATTAATATAGCCAGGGGCATCGCCCCTAGCTTTAATAATAAATACACCTTATATATATATTAACCCGTCATAAAAATCCTGCCTTATGACCACGTTGAGTATAAGTGACTTAAATCATTAATAAATAATAATTAATTGAGGCACCTCCTTTTTTCATTGGCAATTTCTAAAGAGTAATTATTGTTATGAAGTCATCTAGTTATCAGCGAGATGCCCGAATCGATTGGCAAGCATTTGCTCCCGATAATATCCCCACGAAAGAGAAGTGGCCTTTCTTAGAGACATTCCTCGACCGATTTCCGCCGCTGAATGCACCGGGACGAAGGCGGACCGTTTTGGATCTTGGCTGTGGCCTGGGAAGAATTAGCCGTGTACTTTTTGAAAAAGGATATAACGTAACCGGAATAGATATTAACCAAGCCGCAATAGCCGAAGCGAAGAATAAAGGTTCGGCTGGTTCACCATCACACTTCCGGCATTTCGCACTGGCCAACAGTGCCGCCGATCCGCTACCCTACTTAAACGATGCGCCCTTCGATCTCATCGTCGGCCAGTTAGTCATTTCCATCATAGGTGACTTGCGTGACCGCCGCCAATTATTGGCCAACGCCTTTCAATGGTTAAGACCAGGTGGCTGGCTATACTTGTCTGCCTCTGGCGTTTCGGATGAAATCAACTCCAACTATGCCAGGTTGTATGCACAGGACGAGCCGCTTACTGGTGAACCCTATTCTTACTTTTCCCGCGATAGTGACGGAAACATTCTCTACAAAACCCACCATTTTCAATCTGATGAATTGCAAGTGCTGCTTCAGACTGCTGGTTTTAACCAGATCACAGTCAACACAGTGAAGGAACAAAGCAGCCGGCGACCCGACCAGGCTGCCTATTTTTTCTACGCAACTTGTCAACGTCCCATCGAATAACGGTTTCCATACCAGGCCGAATACACGAATGCTAGATTATAAAGGCAAGCCATGATGGGTTTGGCTCTCCAAACTATGGTACTTGATGTTCAAGTTAGAATTTTATAACTAACTTATCTAGTTATAACCTATTGAAAAATATATATTATATTTGAATACCCCGGTGTATTTTGCCTTCGCCATTTTTGTGTGGCTATTGAGGATTTATGGCAGTATATCACTCTATTTTAAAACCGTATTAGAGTTAAAAAACTTTTAAAATCAAATAGTTATTTTAGTTAAACGTTAAACTCCGGTTTTTTTATCGGTTGGACAGTTCACAATCGACAATAAATTGTAACTAGAGGGACTTGCAAAACTCCTACCGGCAAATATAAATCAATAACTTACAATCATTATGTCGTCGTAAGTTATTGTTTTTCTATAATGGTTTTCAGGCTAAAGTTTCGCGAAGCGAAACTTTAGCCTGAAAAAGAGTTTTGCAAGAGGCTCAATTGTTAATAATTACACAAGCTAATTAGGAGACTTATGGGTAAAAGTAAGCCTTTGAAAAAGGGGGGTTAGGGGGATTTTGTTATAATCCAAAATGACTGGCTTATAGTAAATGGGAGCAAGGGCGATGGGCAAACAAAAGGATAAAAGCGATGGCGCATTATTTAGAAAAGCAATGCAAGGAGTCAAGCCGCTTACCTGTGACAAAGTACCACTTCAACCGCCACGCCCAAAACCTATTCCCAAACAACGCTATTTAGACGAAGCGTTGGTGTGCGAGGAGATGCTGTCAGATAACTACGATCTAGCAGAGGTGGAAACCGGCGAAGAATTGTTATTTGTACGTCCTGGTATACAACATAGTCTCCTTACCAAATTGCGGCGTGGACAATTTAGTGTCAAAGCGAAGTTGGACTTACATGGTATGATAGCGCGCGTCGCACGGGTGGAAGTTGCGACTTTCTTACGTGATTGTCAGAATCGCAATATTCGTTGTGCGCGAATTGTACATGGAAAAGGCTATGGCTCTTGGCAAAAGCAACCGGTGTTAAAAAACAAAGTGAATAATTGGTTGCGACAGCGCGATGAAGTGTTGGCGTTTTGTTCGGCACGCCAAGTGGATGGGGGGACGGGTGCGGTGTATGTGTTAATTAAGCGAAAATAGGTAATGCGAATGAAAAATGAAAAATGAAAAATGAACAAAGGGTTACGAAAGACGTGTTAATTTGTAATTAACTGATTTTACTTAACTTAAATCAATGGAACTGAGAATTAACCGCATGTAGTGTTGTTCTTTCAAGACATGGGAAGAAACCAAGGTTCGATAATAAACTGGCTTTCTTGAGATTGTGGGACTATTGGCGAAACAAAAAAAAACGGGAGTGGCTTACACCATTCCCGTTAGGAATTAGAGTTTATGCCGATTTAACGTAACTTATTGATTTAATCAAAATGAATGATTTGACAATGTTCATAAAATCAAGCACTTAAATTAAATCGGCATAATGTCTATTAATTAAGCTAAACCGTGTTTATTTTTTCTCGCTTTCACGACGAGGATGTGAAGGTGCTTCTCTATTATCACGCCGCCCATAGCCGGGGCCGTAGCCACCGCCGTACGGATAACCACCATAACCATACCCTGGGCCACCCCCATATCCTGGGCCACCCCCATATCCTGGGCCATAACCATATCCTGGGCCACCCCCATATCCTGGGCCACCCCAATATCCTGGGCCACCCCAACCACCATACGGACCATAACCATACGGTTGGTAGCCATGATAGTTACGATTATAGCCACGACCATAGCCACTGCCACGGCCACCAACGGACGTACTAAAAGTCATATCGCCCCAGCCGTTGCCATCCATCGGGCCCATATCCCACATATCGTTGCCCCAACCACCGGGATAACCGCCGCCCCAAGGGCTGCCCCAACCACTACCAGGCCAACTATTACCCCAGAACGCTTGTGCGGGCGTTGCGAGAACGGCGCCACCCAGAATGGCAGACAGTGCTACTGCTTTAGCGATGTTTCTCATTTGTTACCTCCAGAAAGGTAGGTCATTGTTGGATGTTGAAATCTAATCCAATCGACATTTATTAACGAATTAATAATTATCAATGGGTATATATATTATCTTTATTACATCATCACGTCAAGATAAATTTAGGGTTACGTTGCCAAAAAACAACCCTAAAATTTTTTTCCTTTATCCTTGTGACCGATTTCAGTCCCGTTTTCAAAAAACGGCGCTTGAAAATTTCACCTCAAGATGAAGGTTATTTGCGACATATCTGATCTCTATTACATCATCACGTCAAGATAAATTTAGGGTGACGTTGCCAAAAAACAACCCGAAAATTTTTTTCCTTTATCCTTGTGACCGATTTCAGTTCAGTTTTCAAAAACGGCTCCTGAGTACCGGACATTTTTTCTACTGTCATTTCGACATAAGGAAAATATGACAGTCAGTGACTTAAAGATTTCTTTGATATGAGAAATATGACAATCAGTGACTTTTTTGGCAACCGTTCTCCCAAGCATCTGAACGACGGCGGACAGGATACTTTATTATAAGAATATTAGCAATATCTAATATTGAATCCTGCAGAGATTTTAAATCTAAACGCTTGTTTTTAAAGGCTAAAAAAGATAAAAAAATTTTATCGCTGTAAATACTCTGCTGATAAAGACGCAAACACACCCCTAAATCCAATCTATCGATGTGACTTACAACTCAATCACAGAATGACAGCAACAAAATTTTGTTAATCGGCCGCGCACCCCTTCTTAACCGAGTGTCAATAAAATGACATATGCTTAAATTTTTGATCTCAACTGGAAGGTTATTTGGCAAAGACACCCAAGCATCTCAACGACGGCGGGTAGGATACAGACTTATAAGAATATTAGCAATATCTAATACTAAGTCAGGCCGAGATTTTTAATCTAAACGCTTGTTTTTAAAGGCTAAAAAAGATAAAAAAAATTTATCGCTGTAAATACTCTGCTGATAAAGACGCAAACACACCCCTAAATCCAATCTATCGATGTGACTTACAACTCAATCACAGAATGACAGCAACAAAATTTTGTTAATCGGCCGCGCACCGCTTCTTAACAGAGTGTCATTAAAATGACAGATGCTTAAATTTTTGATCTCAACTGGAAGGTTATTTGGCAAAGACACCCAAGCATCTCAACGACGGCGGGCAGGATACAGACTTATAAGAATATTAGCAATATCTAATACTGAGTCGGGCCGATATTTTAAATATAACAAATTGTTTTTAAAGGATAAAAAAAAATAAAAACGTTTAAAATTTATTTTATCGGTCGCGCACCCCTTTTTAACTGGGGTGTAATTAAAATGACACTTGCTACTTATGCCGGTGAGTGATGTTGGCATAAAGAGTGCCCTATACTAAATAATAAGTGCAGAGACATGAGTTGCCTCAACCCTAATGGCACTTGTACTAATGAAAAATGCAAAATGAAAAAGGAAAAAGGAATAGATTACATAAGCTTATGAATTGACAGGAAATTTAATGATTAGTTGGCCCTTTGTCATTTTCACGGATTTTTCGTTAAGTTCCATACACTTAAGACATTTTTCCTAACACACCCCGTTCATCCCCAATCGAGAGGGGACTTACAAGGCAAACGGGATTGATTCCCCGAATCGAAGGGTGTGTAAAGCAATCGTGCGTGCCATTAGCCTTAACCCCGGCTAATTATTACAATTACCAATTAGCAATTACCAATTAGCAATTAGAACGGGTGTGAGTGAATATTAATTAACTTTGGAGGGTAAAACCATGAACATTCTAGGCCGAGAATTTGTAACAGAGCAAATGCCCGAAGGCTGGGTTATCTGTGGGAGATGGATAGACGGTGTACTTAACATCATTGATAACAAACTCTCTAACCGAAAACAGGCTCAAGTTAAACTACAACATATGAGCGATTGTTTAGTAAGAGACTGTCGAAAGCTAGGAGTCAGTCCTGAGTACTATTGGCAGACGCATAATAGCAGCGTACTCACTAAATTTAGTAATAATAGACAGTAAGTGCTTGTTTATTATGATAAAAAAACATTCTCCCAATTTAGGAAGTATTTATTAACACCTCCGATGTTTAGCAAACATCGGAGGTGTTTTCCAAATTCGGCCATTTAATTAATAATTAAATCGAATTCAATAACTTATAGATTGTGTGCTGAATGTGGGCATTAGACTTGTTGCGAATTAAATTTCTTCGGCCTCACCCCGGCCCTCTCCCCAGAAGGTGAGAGGGGTGAGGCCATTTCATCACCTCGCACTTCTAAACGCTCGCCGTTGCCTTACTCCCGCCATTTTCTCACCATTGTCATTTTCCGCTACCCGGAAAAACGCGACATGAATCACAGACTTCTCTGCCACAAGGGCCGAGCCAACCATCGTTTTTTCATCAACGCGGTAATCATCTCCGTGTCCAACTGAAGGATAAAGTTGCGCCATGCCGTTTTTGGCTAGCACTAAAAACGCTTTCGCGTCATCAATGGAGGGCGTATCAGTTTGCTCCGTTTGCAGGAACATGGCATCTATTGCGTAACTTTTAAGGAGTTTTGGCTGCAACTTTTGATAGGCCGACGCACGAGAAACTATATCAAAACCAACGATTTCTCCATTGATGAAGACTAACATGCCGTGCTGTTTAGGCTGAGACTCGAACGCTTTTTGGTATTCGGCAAGGGCATCCGCCTTCGACTCATAGACATCCCGCATAGCGCTGGTCGGTGAGGCAACCTCAGCATCTGCCGACAATTTGCGAATATCACCCCAAACGGCCCCTTGATCGGAGCGATGGCCCCTCTTTAGGCGCAGCGATTCATGCACAGAACCCATTTGGCTTAGCCTGACATCTTTGGACATCATGTGTCCTGAACTTGAGAACTCTCGTGAACTATACGCCCACCGGCCCTGTTCAGTACAACTGACTGGAATAACCGTCTCGGATTGGGGCTTGAGCAGAATTGTTGTTGTCAGGACGCGATTTTGTTTTGCGCCCATCAATTCTTCGCCATCGAGCAACAAGACATATTGATCAGCGGAGTTAGTCACTTTCAAATCGGGCACTGATCCCGATTCACTGACTTCAGTGATTTCAAGCAATTGCTTGTCTAAGGCCTCTTGCATGGTGAGGTATTCAGGGCCTTCATCGGCCGGCGCAAACAGGGGCACAATTGCCATGTTCTTGAATACCTTAAGCTCTCCCAATTCCAGTGATTCAAGATATTTGTTAATAATTGGATCCATTTGAATTCTCCTAACGAAAAATGAAAACTTCAAAGCCAATAGCCAAAACAATGATCTCACCTGCGTTTGGCTAAAGAGCTACTGTACCCTAAAGGGTCAATGCCATTAAGTTAAGGAATTAGAAACAAATAATCCCCCCGCCAACGTCGTCTAATAGCTGAAGTGCCCTAAAGGGCACTGAAGACTCAATGCCATATCGTTTGCTTAGAAAAAATCCTGAATTTACCAGTCCCCTTTAGGGGACTTTAGCTTTGACTCTTTCTCGTTTATTTCTTAACTTAATGGCATTGAGTCATCAACTGGAGTCCAAACCTTTAGGTTTGGAAAAACGTGTCGCTCTGAAAAAATCCTGAATTTACCAGTCCCCTTTAGGGGACTTTAGCTTTGACTCTTTCTCGTTTATTTCTTAACTTAATGGCATTGACCCTAAAGGGTACTACTCACTCAATAGTCGTTTTACACCCCACTAAAAAAATTATAATTCATTGAATTTAAATCACTAAATTTAAAAAGACAATCGTCGGCTTCCGCCAATAGCTATTCAGGCTAAAGTTTCGCGGAGCGAAACTTTAGCCTGAACAATTGTCTAATAGCTCAAGTACCCTAAAGGGCACTGAACATAAGAAAGGGCAAGTTAATATAGAACTCACTGATATTTAAAGTCGAACTCGCGTTAGTAGGCTTTAGCCTACTTTAGCTTTTAGCCTCAGAATTTATTCTGAGGCTTTAGTTTGGCAGGAATCCAAACTTTAGTTTAGGATCAGCAAATAAATAACTTACCAAAATAGCTATTCAGGCTAAAGTTTTTCGGAGAAAAACTTTAGCCTGAACAATTGTCTAAGAGCTACTGTACGTATCAGGGCACTGAACATAAGAAAGGGCAAGTTAATATATAACTCACTGATATTTAAAGTGGAAACGGCGGTGCAAACCGGATTGCCGCCTTTATTATTAATAGATGAGGCAGAGTGTTTTTTGGAACAGTTGCCAATGCGTTTTTTTGAAAGATTGCGCGGAATGTTAGAACAATTAGTCGTCGTGTTAGCCACCAGCCGCGAAATGAATTTGGTATTTGCCGAACTGGGAAAAACCTCGCCGCTGAGTTTGCGTCTGCTACATCTTCCGCTACTAGACACGCACAGCAGCGACAATATTATCGCACGGGGCGGTTTTACCGCCAAACAAGTTGAACTCTTGAAAGAATGGGCAGGGCAACATCCGTTTTATTTGCAACTGTTAGGGCAATGTTTGATAGAAGCGCGACAAGCGGGCGAGCGCGATAAGACTGCTTTGCGCCATTTTCAAACGAACGCCGCCGCACGTTTTAAAAAGTTATGGCAAACCTTAACGGAACAAGAACAAAAATTATTACAAGCCGCTTGCCAATCAGACAACAAAATTAAACGGCGTAGTTTGATAGAACGCGGTTTGGTAACAGAAGACGGACAACTGTTTGGGCGCGTCTTAAAAGAATGGTTGACTGAACAACTTTAGCATATGGAATCCAAAACTTCAGCATATGGAGTCCAAAGCTTCAGCTTTGGCACTACCTTTTTTATTAGAATCTAAAGAAGTACAACGAATTATAAAGAAGTACAACGAATTACGCGGATAAACGAATTAATAGTTCTTAGAGAGGCTTTGGTTTATGAATTAATAGTTCTTTGAGAGGCTTTTGTTTATGCGTCTCTGCCAGGAACAACGAGGAATCGAAACCGGGCGACAAAACGCCCAATCAAACCATTTATTCCCATTTTGCAATTCGTTTATCCGCGCTTGTGTCGTTGTACTTTCATCGTAGAATTAAATTCGTTTATCCCCGTAATTCGTTGTACTTTCGTAATTCGTTGTACTTTCGTCGTAGAATTAAATTCGTTTATCCCCGTAATTCGTTGTACTTTCGTAATTCGTTGTACTTTCGTCGTAGAATTAAATTCGTTTATCCCCGTAATTCGCTGTACTTTCGTAATTCGTTGTACTTTCGTCGTAGAATTAAATTCGTTTATCCCCGTAATTCGTTGTACTTTCGTAATTCGTTGTACTTTCGTCGTAGAATTAAATTCGTTTATCCCCGTAATTCGTTGTACTTTCGTAATTCGTTGTACTTTCGTCGTAGAATTAAATTCGTTTATCCCCGTAATTCGTTGTACTTTCGTAATTCGTTGTACTTTCGTCGCACCCTCGAAAAACTCTTATGCCTCTTTCGCGCCACCATTCAACACGGCCGTTATTTACGTTTATTAGTCTCCGGCGCGGCCCCATTTGATGAATTAGACATCATATGGAGCGACAACTTTATCAATGTACAAGAATTGCAGATAGGATTTTTGCAACGTGACGACGCACTCGCTTTACTCACCAAACCGATTCCCAACTTTCCCGACACCGCCATCCCATTAACAGTCGCAAAAGCGATTTATGAGCGCGTCAATGGGCAACCTTACTTATTACAACTCTATGGCTTCCTACTCGTTTCGCACTTAAACGAACAAAACCAACAAACAGCACACCTTGAAGAAGTAGCGATGATAGAACAACAAGTATTAAGTCAAGCACGCAACATCATCAACACTGCCCCCGAAACCGTCCAAACCGCCCTAGAAGCACTAGCACTCGGAAAAACGCCAGAACTAAAACCACGTTACCACCGCTGGCTCAAAAGACGCTACTTATTGAACGACAAAAACAAACTAAATATTCCAGTTTTAGGAGAATGGATTAAAAACTAACTACAAGGATTGTATATAATAAAGGATTAAAAACTACAAGGATTGTATATAAGAAGGGATTAAAAGCAATAACTACATGGATTGACTAACTACAAGGATTGTAGTTAAGAAGGGATTAAAAGCAATAACTACAAGGATTGTATATAAGAAGGGATTAAAACCGTAAACTACAAGAATTGTATGCTTATGAAAGGATTGCTCAGTGAGTATGACTACGATCTAAAAAATGACCACGATCCAATCCCTTATTATATACAATCCCTGTCGTTTTTCATTAGTATAGAGGGCCATACTTTCATTTGAAAACATTCAAAATAATTTATGGCCCCCAGACGGTGCCCAATAACCTTATAAAGTTAATGGTAATAAGCCTTCCGTACAAGGAAGTACGACTAATCTAGGCGCGACGGATGGCCATTGTTTCACTATCAGGAGTTTAGTTTGGCTGTCAGGACTCCAAACTTTACACCAGATGGAGTCCAAAGCTTCAGCTTTGGCGCGTTAGCAGATGGAGTCCAAAGCTTCAGCTTTTCCTGTACCAAACTAAAGCTTGGACTCCGCTGCCAAACTCAAGTTTGGACGACATAAGCCGAGTATTTTACCCGTCAAAACAATGTTGACAAACTACTAGGGCTGTGGTTTTACCTTTATGGGGAAGCACCTGATGATAAAATTCATCTTTAACATTTTCCTGTTCCAATAAACGAGGCACAAGTTTATCCAGTGCAGCCTTCATTGATTGTTCTTCAACCAAGAATACGAGCCATTTCATTTTGGATCAGCGCCTTCAAACAAACCTTTTTCCCAGAGCCATCCCGGTTTATCTCCACCTTTAACGAGATTTGAAACCCATTCAACTTCTCTTGCTCGTCGAATGGTTGTACAACCCGCCTTTTTTACCAACCAAAAGATTTCATCCAGTTCCACCGCATTGAGAAAATCAGGTGAGTGTGAAGAAACCAATACTTGTCCACCACGCAGTGAATATAACCGAAATTCCTCCGCGAGTTCATAAAGCAACTGTGGATACAATTTATTTTCAGGTTCCTCAACACACAATAAGGGATGTGGCGAAGGATCATGTAACAAAATCAGATAGGCAAACATTTTAAGAGTGCCATCTGAAACATAGCGAGCTAAAAACGGATCCTTGAAGGCACCCTCTTGGAATTTGAGTAGCACACGTCCTTCTTCGGTGGTTTTTGCTTCGACGCGTTGGATGCCTGGCACACGCTCAGATAGCTTGTTAAGTATTTTATCAAAAAGATTTTTATGTTCTTCATAGAGAAACTGTGCGACAAGGGAGAGGTTCTCGCCTTTCCTAGACAAGTGTTCAGCATAGCCATCCTGCTGTATTTGCCGCGCTTGGTTGATCTGAAAATCAGAAATATGCCAGCTATCAATCAATCGCCGAAAAGCGTTAGCAGCCTTAAATCGCTTAAATTGTCCTAACCCATTAATGGCGAGAATAGTTGGAGAATCCAAAGTCTGTTCTTCACGAATCCATTCATCGTTGTTAAACTCTTCCTCGTTAGTAACTGCATAACCTTTTCCATACTGAAAATCAAGTAAATGAGAGGCGGAACTATGAATACTAGGCTTATAACTAAGAACTTCCCGTTTAATAACAGGTTGCTTGTTCTTTAGAGTGATTTGTAATTGGTAAGTCACCCGTCTTTGCACATATGCAATCGGCAGACGAAACTGAATACTCAATTCAATCTCTTCATTTTCCTGCCCACGGCTCACCACTTCCTTAAACCCGCCCCGTTTGTTTAATGCCTGTTGTACATTATCCTTCATAGCCTCTTTTAGGAATCCAAAGACATCAAACAAAGAAGACTTGCCACTGCCATTAGCGCCGACAATGACACACATCTGTGGAATGTTCTTTAATTCAGCCGACTTAAATGTTTTAAAATTTTTCAAAGAAATAGATTCAATTTTCATATCACCTCACTCCGCTGATGGAGCCCAAAGCTGAAGCTTTGGACTGCCAAACTAAAGTTTGGACTCCGCTGCCAAACTAAAGTTTGGACTCCACTGCCAAACTAAAGTTTGGACTTCTGTCAACACTGTTCCCACGGCAGCCCGTGAAAACGCCACCCACCTAACGTGCTGCGATGATGTTCGGCATCTAAAGAGCCTTCAAAGCCTTCAATAACATTATAGACTTTGGTGAAGCCATCCTGAATTAAAACTTTCCCGGCTTCTAGGGAGCGGCGCCCACTACGACAAATGAGTAATACAGGAACCGCGTCAATCTGACTATCTTCAGGATCATAAACAACCCCGCCCAGCATCACTTTACGCACATCGGCCGCAAAACGAGGATTGATTTTCCAATCAGGTTCATCTATCCAAGGAATATGTATCGCGCCTTTGGAATGGCCTATAAATAAATATTCCATCTCGGAACGTGTATCAATCAACACTGCCTTAGGATTATCTTGCAGAAGTTGCCATGCGTCTTTCGGGGTAATGGAAATAACACCAGAATCACTCATAATTTTCTACTTTGCTAATTGGTCATTGGTAATTGCTATACTCAGCACCGCTATCGTTCACTCGTTTAGCAAACCTCGGATGTGTTTTCCAAGTTATTTTTCTGGAACACGATATAAACAATCAGTTTCTTTTGAGGGCCAGGTTTTCAAATTGATTTAGCTATTAACACATCCTCGGATGTGTTTTCCAAGTTATTTTTCTGGAACACGATATAAACAATCAGTTTCTTTTGAGGGCCAGGTTTTCAAATTGATTTGGTAAGCTTTTGCTAATGGCTTACCATACCAAGGAGTCTAAAACCTAGCGGTTTTTGGGGCCAGGTTAGCGAATTGATTTGGTAAGTTTTTGAGGGCGCATTCCCATTTTCAGGGTACTTTGTTAATAACGATAGCGATTATATTATCGATAAGGATTGATAAAAGTCTATTTTTCTGTTGAGTACTTGAGTACAACAACACAAGCGTGGATAAACGAATGGATAAACGAATAATTAAAACGAGCTATTAGAGATGAATTGTTCGATAAATCTGTTTTGTTCGCTTTTTGATAGGAGGATTATCAATCGGTGGATTTTAATTCGTTTAGGAACAATATAGGCGTTCCAGAACGAAGTTTCGTTGTACTTATACTGGGCACCGTTATAAACGGAAATTTTTGTCATTCTAGCGAATTGAGAAATATTGAGTAATTTCAAGAATATTCCTCACATCTTCAAGGAATGACAAAAGCGCAATTTGTGCCGGTGCAAAGTATAATTCGTTTATCCGCGTAATTCGTTGTACTTAATTCGTTTATCCGCGTAATTCGTTGTACTTACTTAACCGTGAAAACGGGAATCCGCCCTACCAAGGTGACTAAAACCTAGCGGTTTTTGGGGCCATGTTAGCGGATTTTCTTGAAGGCCCTATCGATAAAAACTTCTAAAAGGACAAGTCGGACACACCCCAATTTTCACCACCCCAGCTAGGGGCCAGGATTTATACCGGTACCTTTGCACTGTCCCATTGTCAACTGCTCCCACTACTTTTTAGAGGACTTTTTACCTGACTACCCATAATTTTACTGACGACAGAAGATTTGGTATTTTGGGACAAAGGCTCTACTTGAAGGCGAACACCGCCAGAACCAATGATTTTAACTTGAGTTCCAACGGGACAATCGGGGCCTTCCACGCGCCAACTGCTATCGTCAACACGGATTCTGCCTATGCCATTAACAATAGCTTCGCTCACGATACATATGCGCTCTTCCAATTCAGAACCGCGCTTGTTGAGAAAAGGTTCATCGTTAGTCAGAGGATGTTTGCCCAAATAGACGCGGCCTATCAGTACACTGACCACTGAAATCATCGCCAAAATCAGTACTTGAAATGGAAGAGTCACTTGGGAATCAAAGCCAATCTCCAATATCAACATAAAACAACCTAATATTGCCGCGGCAATAGCAGGCCATAAAAAGAAGCTGCCAAATGTGCCTAGTGCCAAAAATTCTAGCATGACCAGCGTGGCAGCCAATATCCACCAGTGCCAATAGCTTATTAAATCATCCATCACTTGTTACTCACTTACTTTGAGGTGGGCTCCCGGGCCGCAAATTTAACAATTTCTCTAATGCCACTCACCGCGCCTATGACACCTGCGGTTTCTAAAGGCATTAACATCAGCTTATTATTTTCTGAAGTGGCGAGACGATTAACCGCTTCCATGTACTTGATGGCGACCAAATAATTCACCGCCTGCATATTGCCATTAATTATCGCTTTCGAGATCACTTCGGTCGCTTTAGCTTCGGCTTGTGCAAACCGCTCTCTGGCTTCCGCATCACGGAAAGCGGCATCTTTGCGCCCTTGTGCTTCCAAAATAATGGCCTGTTTTTCACCTTCCGCTTGCAGAATTTCTGCTTGTCGAAGCCCTTCCGCTTCCAAAATCACGGCACGTTTGTCACGCTCAGCCTTCATTTGCCGTGCCATAGCTTCGACCAAATCTTGGGGCGGCGCGATGTCCTTGATTTCGACACGTAACACTTTGACACCCCAAGGATTGGTGGCATCATCAACGATTCGGAGCAATTGCGCGTTGATATGATCGCGTTTGGAAAGTACCTCATCCAGAATCATTGATCCCATGACGCTACGGATATTGGTCATCGTCAGATATTTAATGCCATCCGTTAAGTTACTGACTTGATAGGCGGCTTGTGCCGCATTGATGACTTGGTAGAAAACTACCCCGTCTGCACGCACCATCGCATTGTCTTTCGTGATAACATCTTGAGCCGGGATGTCCATGACTTCTTCCATCATGCTCAATTTCTTGCTAATCACGTCAATCGCCGGGATGATAAGATGTAACCCCGGCTCAAGGGTTTTGGTGTACTTACCAAAACGCTCAACCGTCCATTGTTGCCCTTGGGGTACCGATTTTACACCCATGAAGACCAATATGACTGTCATGCCCAAAAAAACGAGGACGAAAATTGTAAAATCGTTAAAATCCATAATGATATTATCCGTAACTGATTTATTTTGAGTGAGTCTAATAAAAATGAAAAATGGAGGAGTCCAAGATTTATCTTGGACGTCCATTCACACCAAAAATTTCATTTTCCTTTCGTTCTAGGACTGACGCACTCATCATCAGGTAACTAACCAATTGATTTTATTTTAAACCGTTCAAAATAACGGCCGGCCTGTTAGGCCTAACTTACTGAATATTAAATAAATTTATTTTGTCAATACGTCAGTCCTACGTTCATAGAACACCACATACTATGTCTTTAATCAAAAAACCACCTAAATCACTCATACGTTGTGTGGGACGCGCCATTGCAGATTATGCCATGATTGAGGACGGTGATAGGGTTTTATTAGGCCTATCGGGCGGTAAAGATTCCTTATCCCTGTTACATATTTTAGCGCATTTACAACGTTATGCCCCCATCCATTTTTCCATTAGTGCCATCACGGTGGATCCACAAATCCCCGGTTTTGACCCTTCGCCGCTTAAAGCCTATCTTGCCGAGTTAGGAATAGCCTATTTTTATACCACGCAACCCATCATGGAACAGGCGAAAAAGCATCTACAACGTAAATCCTTTTGTGCCTATTGTGCGAGAATGAAACGGGGTATTATGTACCGCATCGCCCGTGAACAAGACTGTAACGTATTAGCGTTAGCGCAACATCTCGATGATTTAGCAGAAAGTTTTTTAATGTCGACCCTGTATAGTGGCCGTTTACAAACGATGAAAGCGCATTATACCAATGATGCTGGTGATGTGCGGATTATACGTCCACTCGTGTTCGCGCGAGAAAGGCAAACGACTGATTTTGCAAAAGAAGCCCAATTGCCCGTCATTGTGGACAGTTGCCCGGCTTGTTTTACCGCGCCCACGCAGCGTGAGCATGTCAAGGCCTTGCTTGCCAATGAAGAACAAGCGCATAAAGATGTTTTTCAAAATATCCTACATGCGATGCGCCCGTTGATGGTAAAGCGAAATACGCCAGTGGATTCCAACTTTCTGCCTCAAAAGCAGCCCTAATTTTTAGATATAGGGTGAGGTGGTGAAAAGGATTTTGGATGAAAGGATTTTGGATGAAATATTTTGGATGAAATATGATGTAATTCAAATAGTTACATAAAGCACACTAACGGGATCAAACCCAAACAGCGAGATTTTCATAACGAAAGATATAGGGTGGGGTGGTGCTTGACTCCGTTTTTTTTTAAGTAGATATGTTCAGAAAAATAATTTCAAAAAAGCTAATACTGAATAGCGCCAACCCCGAAGGGGTTTTCAGGCAAAAGTTTCCGCAGCGGAAATTTTTGCGTGAATAGCCCCAAGCGCAACCCTCATCGTTATACACAAGTCAAAAATCGTCAAAAGTAGGGTGGGTTCCGCTATAGCGAAACCCACCATTTTCTCAAATATTTAGGAAAGCTTCAATCTCAAAGGCTTTCCCTTGGGATTGCCCCTACAAAGACAAGGGCTTTCCCCTTGGGATTGCCCCTACAAGGACAAATGATACGGTAGGGGCAATCCTTTATGGTTGCCCTTATGTAATTTATTGATTTGAATCAATCCCATTCAACGACCCCAGTGCCTAAGCAAGCAACTTCTCCGTTATTTAATCTGTCTTAATCCACGATTCAGGTAAAAAAGAGGGCACTCTCACGCCGGTTTCACTTTCCTTGGCAAAATTTGAAACCAATTGAGCCAAAGCAATATCCAAAATACCTAACCCAAACGGACTGAAAATCGAAATATCAGTGCCGTTTTTTCGCGCCGGTTCTTCACCCAGCAGAATAGAGGCTAATGAACAGCGGATAAAATCACGATTCCCAACCTGTTGTTCCGCTAAATGCGGCGAGGTTTGAGCACGGCAGATATGATCGACGTCATCTACCACATTATCGCATTGCAAAATGATTTCCTGCGTTATATCCCGCAATGAAATATTTAAAATCGTGCTACCTTTTGACAGTGGTGAAATATCCGCAAGATAAGGTGTTCCAACCGTTGTAGCAAGAGAAACCAGTTCCGTTTCGCTTAACATCGCCGGTATATCCTTAGCGATGCTAACCTCTTCTATCTGTTCAAATTGCCGATGTATTTTGTCTTTGAAGAAATCAGCACGGCTTCTGTCAATATCATAAAGAACCAGACGCTTTAACTGCGGAAACGTGGCCATTAGAAAACGCGCAATCTCAAAATTGATGAAACCACAGCCCAATAGGCCTACACCGGTTAATTTTTGATCCGCATGTAAATACCGGGCAGCCAGTGCCGCACTCGCTGCGGTTCGCTTTCCGTTAATGATAGAAGCATCCATGAAGACTTCAGGTCGTCCGGTTGCAACGGAATTAAGAACCAGTGTTGCCGATGCCCGGTCTATTCCCTGCTGCAAATTTCCCGGAAATGAAGCCACCCATTTGATGCCAGCAACATTAAATGCCCCACCTAGGAAAGCCGGCAGTGCAATAATCCGGTTCAGATTATTGTCGGGAAAACGTAAAAAAGAGGAATGGGGCAACGCACTTTCACCCTGTTCATGCACTTTATACGCCTCACCGACAACTTGCATAATTTCCTTTTCTCGCCCTTTAAGGAGAGATATTACCTCATTTCCTTTCAGAATTAAGAGATCACCTGGTTTCATTTTTAAAATCCGCCTGTAAAAAGATGTTCTACATTGCCAAAATGTTGTGCTACCCAGTTATCAGAATAGATGGTATCTAAATAGCGTTCACCACGATCAGGAAAGATTAGCACACAAGTACTCCCCGCTGGTATCCGCTCCTTGATCTTATCTAAAGCCATGAGTACGCCACCCGAAGAACCACCCACTAAAATAGCCTCTGTTCTCAACAAACGCCGACAACCTACCACACAATCCAAATCCGTCACATGTACATGCTCTTCTAATAAGCTTTCCTTAAGAAATTGGGATTTGAGCGAGGCACCCATGCCGGGGAGAAGCCGTGGTTTCTTATCGCCCCCAAAAATGAGACTACCTACCACATCCACCGCGATCAGTTTAGTTTCCAGCCCGTGATCATGATTATAATGAGCACATCCCATAATGGTGCCACAGGTGCTAACCGCACCCAACAGATAATCAGGTGCTTTTTCAAGTTCGGTGACAATTTCGGAAAACGTACTCTTGTAGTGGGCGCCCGGATTATCTTCATTAAGATATTGATTAGGCCAGAAGCTATCCGAAAATTTATCCATCAACGTTTGAACTCGTTTGAGACGGGCCGGTAAATACTCTCCCGTTTCTGTGTCTGGTTCTGAAACCATCTCGATTTCGGCACCGTAGACTTGAATAATGTCAAGATTTTGTGTCGTTGTTTTAGGATCAACGACACAAATAAAACGGAGGCCAAAATACAGGCAAACCTGAGCGAGTCCAATACCTAGATTACCAGAGCTAGATTCAATGATGACTGTTTCGGGGCCAACTTTACCCGTTGCCATGGCCTGCTTAATCATGTTAAGCGCCGGTCGATCTTTGATACTACCACCGGGATTAAAACCCTCTAATTTCGCAAAGATTCTGAAAGGCAAGTCCTTATCAATCGAGGTTAATTGAATGAGAGGTGTCGCACCAATTAAAGACAAAATGCCATTTTGTTGTTGTTTCAAATTGTCACCTTCTATGTTGTAATCGTCCTACTTGTCTTAAGAAATCCGATTTTTCCAAAAAATCGGATTTATCATGGATTTCTCATGGATTTGTGTACAAAAGTACATTGGGTGGTATACGCAAGCCTCATCTACATCAAAACGATGTCATACACCTATCATAATTATTGACATTGTCAAGTTCTTTCATCCAAAACAAAAGCTTGTTCAACGCAACTTTTCAGTTGTTCCGCAAGCACTGGCACATGAGGTTGCGTCATCATCGTGATATGATCCCCGGGGACGGTATGAACCAAAACGTTGTCAGAAAATTGGCTCCAACCCCAAGTCGGATCGTTGTGGATTTCCGATACCACCTCATTCTGTTCTTCGTGTACTTCGCGCTTCTCGCTGGCTCTAAAAAGTATAATGCGAGGCACTTTCACCGTATTTTCAGGCGCATAATGCGTTTGACAATTCGCTTTGTAAACTTCTACCAGGCCACGAAGTTGTTTTAGATCGGTTTCAGGAGACAACCAGTTAGCCATAACTAATCGTTTTCTAAAATAGTTCAATTGTTCGTCTGGTGCAAGGGCTTGGAGTATTTCGTAGGACACCTCAAGGTTTTTTCCTAACAACTGCTCTACCTCTCCAGCCGCTTCTGTCAACCAGCGGGCCTCATCCCAATTCCTTTCTTCCACCGGTGCCTGCATAGATGGGGTGGTATCAAAAATGATCAGTAATGCGACTTCTTCTCCTTGTTTTTGCAATTGTTGACACATCTCAAAAGCCACTTGACCACCAAAAGAGTGACCACCGAGTAAATAAGGGCCTTGTTTTTGTAAGGTTTGGATATCGTTGAGGTAATGAGCCGCGATGTCTTCAACACGCGTATGCGGCACCGATTCACCATCCAATCCGACCGCTTGTAAACCGTAAAAGGGTTGATCAGTGCCGAGAAAACGCGCTAACTCATATAAATAGAGGACATTGCCCCCGGCCCCCGGCATACAGAAAAAAGGCGGTTTAGAACCATTGGGCTGAATGGCTACCAAGGATGACCACAATTGAGTCTCCGTTTGCTGACGGAGCAAATGCGCCAATTGTTCAATCGTGGCCCGTTGAAACAGGGTCGCTAAAGGCAGAGATTTGTTCAACTGTTTTCCGATTTGAGCCATTAAACTAACCGCTAATAGCGAATGTCCGCCGATTTCAAAGAAATTATCATGTATCCCAATGGGACGGACGTTCAAAATGTCTTCCCAAATTTGGGCTAATTGTAATTCCAAGGTATCCCGAGGTGCGACAAACGTATCGGTTGACAGTTGAGCATTGATTTCCCGTTTCTCAAGTGTTTGACGATCAATCTTGCCATTGGGCGTTAAAGGCAACTTCTCAAGCACCGTCAACTGGGCCGGTATCATATACTCAGGCAAACGGCTTTTTAGCCAAGCACGCAATTCAGTTATCAGTGAACCGTTATCAGCCGTTATCGGTGAGGTTTGTCCACTCGCCTCATTATTCAGTTGATCACTGATCACTGATAACTGAGCACTGACGATGTAGGCCACTAAACGCGGGTTATTCTCCTTATCATAAAGAACAACCACTGCTTCTTTAACTGCTTCGTGCTGAGTCAACGTGGCTTCGATTTCACCTAATTCGATGCGAAAACCTCGCAGTTTGACTTGATGGTCTCGGCGGCCTAAGTATTCTAGGTTGCCATCCTCACGCCAACGCGCTAAATCGCCGGTTTTGTAGAGACGTTTCGGTTCCCCAAAGATATCGACTTCAATGAATTTTTCGGCCGTTAACTCGGGGCGATTGAGGTAGCCTCTCGCTAATCCAGCACCTGCAATACATAGTTCGCCCGGAATGCCAATAGGGGTTGGGTTGTGATGGGCATCTAAGATGTAGATTTGGGTGTTCGCTATCGGTTTGCCTATGCACTGACTGTTTGAAAGAGGACTTTTAAAATCATGTACGCTAGACCAAACCGTGCCCTCTGTCGGACCGTATTCATTAAAAAGTTTGGTCTTGGGTAATTTCACCTCGTGTTGGACAAGTAGGTTTTGTGAGCCACTTTCTCCGGCAATAATGGCGGTTTTCAAGCCGGTCAGTTTGTCACTCTCAGGCTGTGATAACAAAGCCGAATAGAAGGTAGGTACACATAGCAAGTGACTGATACAATGTTTCCAAACCTGTGTGGTTAAGCTTTTCAAATCAAGTGAGTTTTCTGGCAAAACCAGCCTAGCACCTTGAGTTAAAGACCAAAATATGCCAGCGACAGAGCTATCAAAACCCACGGGTGAAAGCAATAAAAAGGCCTTTAATTCCGTATAACTGTAGTAAGTTTGTCGTGTCCAAGTCGAGTGACATAAGTTTCTATGCTCAATCATCACTCCCTTCGGCTTCCCAGTCGAACCAGACGTATAAATCACATAAGCCAGATTCTCGGCCCCACTTTGTCTCACGGGATTAGAACTAGAATAAGTCGCTATGGTGGCCCACTCACTCTCTAAACCAACAACGAATTTCGGTGTTGAGAGTGGCAACCTATCGATGAGACGACTTTGAGTTAACAGTACCGGAACCTGGCTATCTTCCAGCATGAACTGTAGACGTGGTGCCGGATAATCCGGATCAAGTGGTACGTAAGCACCGCCGGCTTTCAGGATACCTAACAAGCCAATCACCATTTCTAACGAACGCTCCACGCAAATTCCGACCAAGGTTTCGGCTTTCACGCCGTTTTCAATCAGATAATGTGCTAACTGATTGGCTTTAAAATTCAGTGCCTGATAAGTGAGCGACTGGCCCTCAAACACGACAGCGACATTGGACGGAGTTTTCTCGACTTGTTCTTGGAATAAGTCAACTATCGTCTTATCAGCAGGATAATCCGCTTGTGTCTGATTCCAAGCGATTAATTGTTGTTGTTCGGTTAACGTTATCAAGGGCAACTGACCGACTGTTTGAGTCGGTTGGTTGATGAGGCCTTCTAATAACACTTCAAAATGTTCCGTCATCCGTTTTATCGTGTCAGGGCGGAACAAGTCAGTACGATATTCCCAATCACAAACCAACACCTCCTCGTGTTCAACCAGAGAAAGTGTTAAATCAAACTGGGCGATGGTACTGTCGGTGTCTTCAACTGATACTTTTAAGCCAGCTAGTTCAAGTTGCTCTTGAGGCGTATTTTGTAACACCAACATCACTTGGAACAGTGGCGAGTAACTGAGGCTTCGGGCCGGGTTCAGTTGTTCAACTAAGTATTCAAACGGAATATCCTGATGGGCATACGCTTGTAAGGCCGTTTGTCGGACTTGTTTAAGTAATTGAATGACCGGCACTTTGGAGTTGACATGCGTGCGTAACATCAGCGTGTTGACAAAAAAGCCAATTAAGTCTTCCGTCTGTTGATGCGTCCGGTTAGCAATCGGACTGCCGACTAAAATGTCGTGTTGCCCACTGTAACGAGACAATAGAATCTGAAACGCGGCCAGCAATGTCATATATAAAGTGACACCGTTCTGTTGGCTGAACGACTTCAAACGTGCTGTGAGTTCTGCCGGTAAGCGGGTTTGTAAGTAGGAACCTTCATAAGTCAGAACGGCCGGCCGAGGGTAATCAGTCGGTAATTCCAATAAGGCCGGGGCCCCGGCCAATTGTTCTTTCCAGTAACTGAGCTGACGCTCTAACAACTCACCTTGCAACCAGTTCCGTTGCCAAGCAGCATAGTCTGGGTATTGAATCGACATGGCCGGTAACTCGGGCACACTGTTTTGGACATAAGCCAAATAAAGTTCGGCCCATTGACGAACCAAAACACTGATTGACCAACCATCACTGATGATATGGTGCATATTGAATAATAATAAATGCTCTTGGGTAGAGAGTTTGAGTAACTCTACCCGCATCAGTGGCCCGCTGGTTAACTCAAACGGGGCATTTGCTTCAAGTTCAATGAGGTGGTTGGCAACGCGTTGTTGTGCCAAAGGTAACGCACTTAAATCGATGAAGCGCACGGGATTATAAACCGCTAACACCTGCACGGTGGCTTGTCCATCGACTTCGGGGAAACACAGACGTAAGTTAACATGATGTTCAATCAGAGATATGAAGCTTTGTTGCAATGCGTTGACCGACAATTCGCAGGAAAGACGTAACGCCGCAGGCATATTGTAGGTGGCACTCGGCCCTTCGAGTTGCGCCAAGAACCAGAGCCGTTGTTGGGCAAAAGACAGTACCAACGGTTCGCCTTCGGCTAACGGTGTCAGAGGCGGTAACGGGGTGCCACGTTGTTGGTGCGTCAACCACTGCCCTTGTTCTTGAAGACGTGCGTGTTCAAAGACTTTTTGGAGCGGCATCTCAACCGTAAAACGCTCACGTATCCGTGAAACCAGTTGGGTGGCCAACAGCGAGTGCCCACCGGCTTCAAAAAAATCTGTTTTGGTGTTGCTGATCTCATAACCAAGGACTTCAGACCAAATTTGACAGAGTAAACGCTCGAAGTCTGATTGGGGTTCAACTACCACGTCGGATTGAGCCAAATCGGGAGCCGGCAACGCGTTTCGATCAATCTTACCATTCGGCGTTAACGGCAGTTGTTCCAAACTCATGATGTGAGCAGGCATCATATAGTCTGGCAAACGCGCTTTGAGCCAAGTCCGCAACACTTTAGCATAGTCGTCTGTCGGTGTGGCTAACGTAATATAAGCGGCTAAACGAGGATTACCATTGTCCTTGAAAAGCACCACCACGGCCTCGGTAACAGCCTCGTGCTGAGTCAACGTGGCTTCAATTTCGCCCAGTTCGATGCGAAAACCGCGCAGCTTGACTTGATGGTCTCGGCGGCCTAAGTATTCTAGGTTGCCATCCTCACGCCAGCGTGCTAAATCGCCGGTTTTGTAGAGACGTTTCTGTTCCCCAAAGATATCTAGTTCAATGAACTTCTCAAGCGTTAGCTCGGGGCGATTGAGGTAGCCTCTGGCTAATCCTCTCCCGGCAATGCACAGCTCGCCGGGAATGCCGATAGGGGTTGGGTTGTGATGGGCATCTAACAGGTAGATTTGGGTGCCCAAGATTGGCTTACCAATGGGAAGATGAGAAACGGATTCTGTTAGTCTATAAGTACTTGCGACTACAGTCGCTTCGGTCGGGCCGTAGGTATTAAGTAGTTGAACCTGTTGGCTAAAGGTTTGTTGCCAATACTTAACATGTTGTAGAGAGGCTGCTTCGCCACCGATGATGACTAACCGCACCGACTCTGGCCAATTATTTTTGCTGTCTGGTGCAGTTATCACTTGTTGCCAGTAAGCCGTTGGTAAATCTAAAATCGTCACCGCCTTATGTTGGCAAGTCTGTAAGAAGGTATGCTCAGTGTCCAGCATCCCTTTGTCACGCAAAATTAAACGCCCACCTTGCGTCAAACCGGGGTAAATTTCTTCCACGGCCGTATCAAAGTTGATAGACGCAAATTGTAACACGCTATCTTCTTCATAAATGGGGTAAATTTTGACGGCTGAGTGTATAAAGTGAATCAAGGCGGCATGTTCAATCATCACTCCCTTTGGCTTCCCAGTCGAACCAGATGTATAAATCACATAAGCCAAATTCTCTGGCCCACTTTGTTTCTCCGGATTGGAACCTGAATAAGCCGCTATCATGGCCCACTCGCGGTCCAAACCAACGAGTTTTGCTTGATGTGTTGGCAACCGTTCAATGAGATGACTTTGAGTTAACAGTACCGGTACTTGGCTATCTTCCAGCATGAATTGTAGGCGTGGCGCTGGATAATCCGGATCAAGCGGCACGTAAGCACCACCTGCTTTCAGGATTCCCAACAAGCCAATCACCATTTCTAATGAACGCTCCACGCAAATCCCGACTAAGGTGTCTGCTTGAACGCCTTTTTCAATCAGATAATGTGCTAACTGATTGGCGTATCTATTCAGTTCATGATAAGTGAGCTTTTGTCCCTCAAAAACGACGGCGATATTAGAGGCTGTTTTTTCGACTTGTTCTTGGAATAAGTCAACTATCGTCTTCTCAACCGGATAGTCCGTTTGTGTTTGATTCCAAGCCATTAACTGTTGTTGTTCCGCCTGGGTTAAAAGTGGTAACTGAGAAACTGACATGGCGGGATTATTGACAATACTTTCTAATAAGACTTGGAAGTGTTCGGACAGACGTTTGATAGTGTCTTCCCTGAACAAATCTGTACAATACTCCCACTCACAAACCAACACCTCATCGTGTTCAGTAATAGAGAGTGTTAAATCAAACTTGGCAATGGTACTCTCGCTGTCTTCATTCGAGACTTTTAAGCCTCCGAGTTCAAGTTGCTCTTCAGGCGCATTTTGTAACACCAACATCACTTGGAACAATGGCGAGTGACTGAGGCTTCGGGCCGGGTTCAGTTGTTCAACTAGGTATTCAAACGGAATATCTTGATGGGCATACGCTTGTAGGGCCGTTTGTCGGACTTGTTGAAGCAATTGAGTAACCGGCACTTTTGAGTTAACCTGTGTGCGTAACACCAACGTGTTAACAAAAAAGCCAATTAAGTCTTCCGTCTGTTGATGCGTGCGGTTAGCAATCGGACTGCCGACTAAAATGTCGGCTTGTCCACTGTAACGAGACAACAAAATATGAAACGCGGCCAACAATGTCATGTATAATGTAAAACCGTTCTGTTGACTGAACGACTTCAAACGCGCTGTGAATTCAGCCGGTAATCGGGTTTGTAACTGAGCCCCTTGATAACTCATGACCGCCGGCCGAGGGTAATCCGTCGGTAATTCCAATAAGGCCGGGGCCCCGGCCAGTTGTTCTTTCCAGTAGGTAAGTTGACGCTCTAACAACTCACCTTGTAACCAATTTCGTTGCCAAGCGGCATAGTCTGGGTATTGAATCGACAGAACAGGTAACTGGGGAGCACGGTTTTGGAGGTGTGCCAAGTAAAGTTTGGACCATTGACGAACCAGAACACTGATTGACCAACCATCACTGATGATATGGTGCATATTGACTAATAAGAAATGTTCTTGGGTAGAGAGTTTGAGTAACTGTACCCGCATCAGTGGCCCGTTGGTTAACTCAAACGGGGCACTCGCGAAAGCCTCAATGATGTGGTTAGCAAGGCCTTGTTGTTGTGCCAAAGGTAACGCACTTAAATCGATCAGGCCATAAGGATTATAAACCGCTAACACTTGCACGGTGGCTTGTCCATCGACTTCGGGAAAACACAGGCGTAAGTTAACATGATGCTCAATCAGAGAGATGAAACTTTGTTGCAATGCGCCTTGAGACAATTCGCCTTCAATCCGTAACGCGGCCGGCAAATTGTAGGTAGCACTCGGCCCTTCGAGTTGCGCCAAGAACCAGAGCCGTTGCTGAGCAAAAGACAGTACCAACGGTTCGCCTTCGGCTAACGGTGTCAGAGGTGGTAACGAGATGCCACGTTGTTGGTGCGCCAACCACTGTGCTTGTTCTTGAAGAAGTGCGTGTTCAAAGACTTTTTTCAGCGGCATCTCAACCGCAAAACGCTCACGTATCCGTGAAACCAGTTGGGTGGCCAGCAGCGAGTGCCCACCGGCTTCAAAGAAGTCGGCTTTGGTGTTGCTGATCTCATAACCAAGGACTTGCGACCAAATTTGACTGAGTAAACGCTCTACCTCTGATTGGGGTTCTTTGAGCACGTCGGGTTGGGCCAAATCGGGGGCCGGCAACGCGTTTCGGTCAATCTTACCATTCGGCGTTAACGGTAGTTGTTCCAAGCTCATGATGTGGGCCGGCATCATATAGTCTGGCAAACGCGCTTTGAGCCAAGTCCGCAACACTTGAGCTATGTAGTCTGTCGGTGTGGCTAACGTAATATAAGCGGCTAAACGAGGATTGCCTTCGTCCCTGATAAGCACTACCACTGCCTCGGTAACGGCTTCATGTTGAGTCAACGTGGCTTCGATTTCGCCCAGCTCGATGCGAAAACCGCGCAGTTTAATTTGATGGTCGATGCGGCCTAAGTATTCTAAGTTGCCATCCTCACGCCAACGCGCTAAATCGCCGGTTTTATACAGACGTGCGCCGGATTCTTGGCTAAACCTATCCGGAACAAACACCTCGGCGGTTTTTGGAGAATTTTTCAGGTAACCACGTCCAACCCCCACACCGCCAACATACAGTTCACCCACCACACCAATTGGAACCAGTTGCCCGCTCGCATCAAGAACATAAAGGCGCATATTATTAACGGGCTTGCCTATCGGTATGTTGCTCACCTCCAAACCGGGCGAGTTTTCCAGACGGTAATGTGAGACATCATCGGAACACTCGGTCGGCCCATACGCATTTAACAACGGAATAGCTGGATAAGCCGCCAGCCACTTTAAGCACAATTGGGGCGGTAATGCTTCTCCAGTCAAAATTAACCAACGTAACTGGGACAAATTAGGACGTGTTTCTGCTTGAAGCGTGATTTCTTCAAGTATCATTTGTAACAATGAGGGTACAATTTCAAGGACAGTTATCCGTTGTTGCACCACCTGTTTGAGTAACAGTACCGGATCAGCGGCCGTCTCATCATTGACAATGTGAACACGGCCACCCATCAGCAAAATGGCCAGAAATTGCCAAACTGAAATGTCAAATGTCTGTGACGCATTTTGGGCGACAATATCGGTTTTGGTTAACTTGATCTCGTCAATTTTGGCGTACAGATGATTTAACATACCTTGATGTTCAACCATAACGCCTTTTGGAACGCCCGTCGAACCAGACGTATAAATCACATAAGCCAAATTGTCTGGTGAACAACGTCTCTCCGGATTCTCATCAGAATAAGCCGCAATCTGTTCCCAGTCGCTATCCAGACAAACCACGTTTGCCTCTACAACCGGCAATTTTTCAAGCAGAAGACTTTGAGTCAACAACACCGGCACTTTACTTTCTGTCAACATAAAATGCAAACGGGGAGCGAGAGAATTAGGAGCCAGCGGCAGATAAGCCCCACCCGCTTTCAGAACGCCTAAGAAACTAATCAGTATTTCTAAAGATCGTTCCATGCAAATCCCAACCAAGGTTTCGGCAGAAACGCCTTTTTCAATCAGATAATGTGCTAACTGATTGGCTTTGAAATTCAGTGCCTGATAAGTGAGCTTTTGTCCCTCAAACACGACGGCAACATTGGACGGTGTTTTGTCGACTTGTTCTTGGAATAAGTCAACTATCGTCTTGTCAAGCGGATAATCCGTTTGTGTTTGGTTCCAAGCGATTAATTGTTGTTGTTCGGCTGGAGTCAATAGGGGTAATTGATGCAGTGCCGAGTTGGGATGATTCACCATTCCAGAAAGCAAGCGGCTCAAATGAGCCAGCATCCGTTCTATGCTTGTTGAACTGAAACGCTTGGCATCATAAGTCAGTTTGAAGTGTAATCGCGGCCCCGGTATCACGGCCAACGTGATGGGATAGTTAGTATATTCAATCCCTTGAACTTCCGTGATGGAAACAGATTCCGCGTGTTTGAAGGAGTCATCTTTGAGTCTGTCATCAACTTGGTATTCAAACACAACAATAGTCTCAAACAGGGCTACGCCACCGGGCACGTCGCTGGAACCAAGAATATCGACTAAGGGCGTGTAAGCATATTGGTCATTTTGTTGTTGGCGATGTTGGATCGACAGTAACCAGTCAATCAGATCGGAACGATCTACTTGAACCCGCAAGGGTAAGGTATTAAGAAACAGGCCCAACATCCGGTCACAACCCCAGAGCGGAATCTGCCGACCCGACGTGGTCACCCCAAAAACCACGTCAGTTTCACCGCTATAACGACTTAACAAACACGCCCACGCGCCTTGTACCAGCGTGTTGACGGTTAAACGATGTTGACGGCTAAAACGTTCTAACTGCCCCGTCAATTCGGCTTCAAGCCTCAGGCTTTGTTTTTGGTAGTCGGCCGGTTGGTCGTTGGTAGTTCGCCGGCCCACCATGTAGAAACCGTGCAGTTGCGCTTGCCAATAGGATTTGGCCGCTTGAAAGTCTTGTTGGCTTAACCAATGGATATAGTCTCGATAAGGACGACTGGAAGGTAGGCTCGGCTGCCGTTGATTGCAAAACGCTTGGTAAGCCTCAAATAGTTCGGTAAACAAAATAGGTAAACACCAACCGTCCAGCAGCAGGTGGTGAAAATGCCAAACCAAACGGTATTTTTGGTCGGTTTCCCGAATGAGTTGAACACGCATTAACGGGGCGCCTGTCAATTCAAAGCCTTGTTGTCGTTCCAAAGTGAGTATGGTTTGTAATTCTTGAGTGCGTTGTTCGGCCGATCGGTCACGCCAATCGAATTCCTGCCAACGCAACTGAGCTTGTTTATAAACCAGTTGCTGCAGTTGTTCGCCTTGGTGCCAAAAAGCGGTGCGGAGAATCGGATGTTGGTCAACGAGTGCTTGCCAAGCTTGGCGGAAGGCAGTGACGTTGAGAGCGCCGACTAAACCACAATGCAATTGTTCAAAATAAATCCCACTCTCAGGCGCATAGAGGGTATGAAATAACATCCCCTGTTGCATTGGAGAGAGTGGGTAGATATCGGCTATGTTATTATTGTAAGCGTGAACGATCTGATCGAGCTTATTTTGGGAAAGTGCGGCCAACGGAAAATCTGAAGGGCTGTAACCATAATGTGCCGCACAATGTTCAATCAGATGCTGAAGTTGTTGCTGGTAGTTATCCGCCCATTGTTGAATCGTTTGCGCTTGATACTGTTCACCACTATAACTCCAAGTCAGGCTTAAACAGCCGTTAGCTGTTTGGCCGTTGATTTCAATCAAATGTTCGCGTTCTCCCCGTAAACTGTGGCTCAGTCCGCTGTCTTCGGTCGCAAAATCCCAGTCATTCTCTGACAAACTTTGGTCAAATTGTCCTAGATAGTTAAAGAGAATTTGCCCTTGCGGTAACTTTTCTTCACACAGGTAACGTAATACCCCATAACCGACACCTTCATCGGGGATTTGCCGTAGCTGCTCTTTAATCGCTTTTAAGGCATGCCCTAAATCCGTTTCCATTGGCAGTGTCAGTGGCCAAGTATAAAGTGACGTAAACCAACCGACAGTGCGTGATAAGTCAATCTCATTAAAAAGCTCAGCACGTCCATGACTTTCAAGGTCTATGAGCTGTTGCTTTTGTCCCGTCCAAGCCTGCAACGTCAGCATTAATGCCGTCAGCAACACATCACTGATTTGAGTGCGATAAGCAGCCGGGGTTTCAGTGAGTAAGCGTTGGGTGGTTTCAGCTGACAAACGGATGGTGTAATGTTGGGTATCGGCCATCCGATTGCGACCGTTCGGGTTATCTATCGGTAACGGGTTGACCATTGGCAAATGATGCCAATCGTTGGTTTGTGCAGCCAACGCGTCGCTTTCGGCCCACTGGGTTAAGTGTTCCGCCCACACCTTAAAAGCACTGGTTTTGTTCGGCAAACGAATGGGCTCATCGGCCAAAGCCTGATGGTAAGCGGTTTGTAAGTCCTCCAGTAAGATACGCCAAGACACGCCATCTACCGCAAGATGATGAATACACCAGAGCAAACGGGCCTGTGTTCCTAACTGGAAGAATACTAAACGCACCAGCGGGCCAGTTTCCAAATTCAAACTGGCTTGCCAAAAGTCAACACGTTCCTTTAAGGCTTGGGTTTGCGCTTGTCCTTCTAAGTGGCTCAAATCTTCCTGATGGAACGGTAATTCGTCGCTTGGCATCGTTTGCCATTGTTGCCAATCACCATCCACTTGATGATAACGGAGACGTAGGGCATCGTGATGTTCAAGAATTGCCGCTAACGCTTTTTGTAGGGCTACGTCGTTCAGGTGCTTTGGCACGGCGAGTAATACCGCTTGATTGAAGTGCCATGGTTCGGCCGGTTGATGGGCAAAGAAGGCGCGTTGAATCGGAATCAGTGGCACTTGCCCGGTGACTAAGCCTTGTTCGGCCACCAACGTTGTACCCGTGCGTACCACTTGTGCCAGTTCAGCGATGGTTTGGTGCTGGAATATATCACGCGGACTAAGTTCTAAGTCCACAGCACGGGCACGAGCCACGATTTGTATACTTAAGATAGAATCGCCACCGCGCTCAAAGAAGTTGTCCTGAATACCAATATCGGTTTGTTTGAGGACGTGCTGCCACACTTCAACTAAACGTTGTTCTGTGTCGGTGCGTGGTGCTTGGGAGTGCTTGGTGGTGGCAGCTAAATCGGGGGCCGGCAACGCGTTTCGGTCAATTTTTCCGTTCGGCGTTAAGGGCAATTTTTCCAACACCATGACGTGGGCCGGAATCATATAGTCTGGTAAACGCGCTTTGAGCCAAGTTCGCAACACTTGAGCGATGTCGTCTGTCGGTGTGGCTAACGTGAGATAAGCGGCTAGACGAGGATTGCCTTCGTCCTTGATAAACACTACCACGGCCTCGGTAACGGCTTCATGCTGAGTCAACGTCGCTTCGATTTCGCCAAGTTCGATGCGAAATCCTCGCAGCTTGACTTGATGGTCTAGGCGGCCTAAGTATTCTAGATTGCCATCCTCACGCCAGCGAGCTAAATCGCCAGTTTTATAGATTCGTTTCTGTTTTCCAAACAGTTCAATTTTAATAAATTTTTCGGCAGTCAAGTCAGGCTGATTAAGATAACCTCTCGCTAATCCCACGCCAGCAATGCATAGTTCGCCGGGAACGCCTAGCGGTGTCAAGTTGTGGTAGGCATCTAAAATGTAGATTTGGGTGCCTAATAGGGGTTGACCGATAGGCGTATTTGCTGAAGTTGCTGAAGTGATCAGCTCAGATGACGGTTCAGTTATCTCAAACAAAGTCGCTGTTATCGTGGCTTCAGTGGGGCCATAAGCATTCAAAACTCTTGTCTGGTTAGATAAAGTTTGACGGGTTTGATATGCCAATTGCGAGGAAAGAACTTCACCACCCAAAATGAGTAATTTAAGTGAGGCCAAACTGGGAGTCTGAGCCTCTTCAGTTAACAGTTGTTGCCAATAAGCGGGTGGCAGATCAACTATGGTGAGAGATTCTTTTTCTATCAGAATGGAAAGTTCCCCCGTCGGTAAGCGATTAGTGCTGAGTAAAACTAACCGGGCACCGCCACACCAAGCACTGAAAATTTGCTCGATTGAGGCATCAAAATTCAAAGACGCAAATTGCAAGATATGATCACTTGGCTGAATTTGGTAGCTTTGAATTGAATTATGAATATGTTGAGCAATGGCGCGGTGTTCAATCATCACTCCCTTCGGCTTTCCCGTAGAACCCGACGTATAAATCATATAAGCGAGATGTTCATGCCCCGTTTTTTGCCGAACCCGATTTTCAGCAAAATAAGCCGCTATGGTGGCCCACTCGCTGTCCAAAGCGACCACCAGCGCCCTCGGTGCTGGCAACCGCTCAATGAGATGAGTTTGAGTTAACAATATCGGTATTTGGCTATCTTCCAGCATGAATTGTAGGCGTGGTGCAGGATAATCCGGATCAAGTGGCACGTAGGCACCGCCTGCTTTCAGGATACCTAACAAGCCAATCACCATCTCTAACGAACGCTCCACGCAAATCCCGACCAAGGTTTCGGCTTGAACGCGTTGTTCAATCAGATAATGTGCTAACTGATTGGCTTTAAAATTCAGCTCATGATAAGTGAGCGACTGGCCCTCAAACACGACGGCAAGATTGGACGGTGTTTTGTCGACTTGTTCTTGGAATAAGTCAACTATCGTCTTTTCTTCAAGCGGATAATCCGTTTGTGTTTGATTCCAAGCGATTAATTGTTGTTGGTCGGCCTCAGTCAACAGCGGTAATTGAGATACCGACTGGGCCACGTTGTGAACCACTCCTTCCAACAAGACTTGGAAGTGTTCGGACAGATGTTTGAGGGTATCGGAACGGAATAAATCCGTCGCATATTCCCAATCACAAACCAAAATGTCATCGTGTTCTTCGATACTCAATGTTAAATCGAACTTGGCAATTGTACTCTCTGATTCTACCAAAGAAACCTTTAATTCTGTCAGATCAAGACTTTCAGTGGGCACGTTTTGGAGTACAAACATCACTTGGAACAGCGGCGAATGACTCAAATGACGGGCCGGATTCAGTTGTTCAACCAGAACTTCAAACGGAATATCTTGATGCGCGTAAGCTTCCAACGCGGTTTGTCTCACTTGTTTAAGCAATTCACTGACGGTTTGTTCGCCCTGAATCTGTGTTCGTAATACCAGCGTGTTGACGAAAAAACCTATGAGTTCTTCTGTCTGATAATGGGTGCGGTTCGCAATGGGGCAGCCCACCAAAATATCGGGTTGTCCACTGTAACGAGACAACAGAATAGAAAAAGCCGTCAACAACATCATGTACAACGTCACCTCCTGTTGCTGACTGAGCTGTTTCAACTTGAGCGTCAAGTCAGCCGGTAACGTCGTTTGCCAATGGGCGCCTTGATAACTCATTACGGCGGGCCTTGGATAATCAACGGGTAATTCCAATAATTCTGGGGAACCGGCTAATTTGTTTTTCCAGTAAGCCTGTTGACGTTCTAAAATGTCACCCGTTAACCAATGTCTTTGCCAAGCAGCGTAATCAGGATATTGAATGGGAAGTGCCGAGGTGTCAGCTTTCTGATTGTGACAATAAGCCGTATATAACGTGCGCCATCCCCGAATCAGAATACCCAATGACCAACCATCACTGATAATATGCTGCATATTAACTAACAACCAATGCGTTTTGGCTGACAGTTTCAGCAATTGTACGCGCAACAACGGGCCCGTCGTTAAGTTAAACGGGGCCATAGCATGTGCCCTTCTTAGGCGTTCAACTTGGCTAGGTTGCTCGGTGTCAGAGAGTTGACTTAAATCTATGATTGAAATCGGGTTATAAACGGGTAACACCTGCACAACTGCTTGCCCATCAACTTCTGGGAAACACAAACGTAAGTTTAAGTGGCGTTCAATTAGATGAATAAACGTCTGTTGCAAGGCACTGAGATTCAATTCTCCTTGAATTGTTAAGGCCGCCGGCATATTGTAAGTGGCACTTGGGCCTTCCAATTGGGCTAAGAACCAGAGTCGTTGTTGGGCAAAAGATAACACCTGTGGTTCGCCTTTGCCCAAAGGCGTGATGTTTGGTAATTCAGTCTGGCGTTGTTGTTGAGCCAGCCATTGCGCTTGTTCTTGAACCGTGGGCCGTTCAAAAACGACTTTCAGTGGCATTTCCAGTTGGAAACGCTCACGAATGCGAGATACGAGTTGGGTGGCTAACAAAGAATGGCCGCCGGCTTCAAAGAAATGCGTATTGAGATGAGTGACTTCAACACCCAACACTTGGGACCAGAGCAGACACAGAAGCTGTTCGGTTTCGGTTCGTGGGGCCACAGAGTCTACTTCAACCGCCAATTCAGGTGCCGGCAAGGCCTGACGATCAATCTTACCATTGGGCATTAAAGGCAACTTATCAAGCACCGTCAAGTGAGCTGGTATCATATACTCTGGCAAACGGCTTTTTAGCCAAGCACGCAATTCAGTTATCAGTGAACCGTTATCAGCCGTTATCGGTGAGATTTGTCCACTCGCCTCATTATTCACTTGATCACTGATTACTGATAACTGATCACTGACGATATGATCACTGACTACTGATAACTGATCACTGACGATATAGGCCACTAAACGCGGGTTATTCTCCTTATCATAAAGAACAACCACGGCTTCTTTAACGGTTTTGTGTTGAAGCAACGTGGCCTCAATTTCGCCCAATTCTATGCGGAAACCCCTTAATTTGACTTGATTATCAACTCGGCCCAAGTATTCTATATTGCCATCAGGTAAATAGCGGGCTAAGTCACCGGTTTTATAGAGACGTGCGCCCGGTTCTAGCTCAAACAGAGCCGGCATAAAGACTTCGGCCGTTTTTTGTGGATTTTTCAGGTAACCACGCCCAACACCCACACCGCCAACATACAGTTCCCCCACCACACCAATCGGAACCGGTTGCCACCCGGCATCAAGAATATAAAGGCGCATATTATTGACGGGTTTCCCTATCGGTGTGTTGCTCACCTCCAAACCCGGCGATTTTTCAATACGGTAATGTGAGACATCATCGGAACACTCGGTCGGCCCATACGCATTTAACAACGGAATGGCCGGGTAAGCCGCCAGCCACTTTAAGCACAATTGGGGCGGTAATGCTTCTCCAGTCAAAATTAACCAACGTAACTGGGATAAATTAGGACGTGTTTCAGCTCGAAGCGTGACTTCTTCAAGTATCATTTGTAACAATGAGGGTACAATTTCAAGGACAGTTATCCGTTGTTGCACTACCTGTTTGAGTAACAGTACCGGATCGGCGGCCGTCTCATCATTGACAATGTGAACACGGCCACCCATCAGTAAAATGGCCAGAAATTGCCAGATTGAAATGTCAAACGTCTGTGACGCATTTTGGGCGACAATATCGGTTTTGGTTAAATTGAGATCGGCAATTTTGGCGTACAGATGATTTAACATGCCTTGATGTTCGATCATAACGCCTTTTGGAACGCCCGTAGAACCCGACGTATAAATCACATAAGCCAAATGAGAGGGTGAACGAAGTCTCACCGGATTCTCATCAGAATAAGTCGCAATCTGTTCCCATTCGCTATCCAGACAAACCACGCTTGCCTCTCCAACCGGCAATTTTTCAAGCATAAGACTTTGAGTCAACAATACCGGGACTTGGCTCTCTGTCAGCATAAATTGCAAACGGGAGGTGATATAATTGGGATCAAGCGGCATATAAGCCCCACCCGCTTTCATAACGCCTAATAAACCAATCAGCATCTCTAAAGATCGTTCCACGCAAATGCCAACGAGCGTTTCTGTAGAAACGCCCAAACGCATCAAATAATGCGCGAGTTGATTCGTTTTTGCATTCAACTCAAGATAAGTCAATTGTTGATCTTCAAAAACCACCGCAATCTTTTCTGGCGTTTTCTCAACCTGCGCTTGGAATAAATCCACAATCGTTTTGTCACGGGGATAATCCATTTCAGTCTGATTCCAAGCGATTAATTGTTGTTGTTCGGCCTCCGTCAACAGCGGTAATTGAGATAGCCGCCCAACGGGATTAGCGATGATTCCTTCTAATAGGGTTTTGAAATGGCCTGCCATACGAGTTATCGTGGCTTTTTCAAACAGATCAGTATTGTAATTCCAGAGACCACTGAAAGAACGTTCCTTCTCAAAAATCGTTAAGGTCAAATCAAAATCGGAACCCCGCTGTTCAAAGGCAAAAGGCTCAAGAATCAATTCTTCTGAATGGGTGGTTTCGGTTGAGTTTTTGGAACTATATAGTTTATCCCAGACAAAAGCTACTTGAAACACCGGAGAGCGACTCGGCTCTCTTTTCACTTGAAGTCGTTCAACCAACTGCCCAAAAGGATAGTCTTGATAATCCAACGTTTCTAAGACGTGATGATGGACACGCTGAAGTAGTTCCTTGAAAGTCGGATTGCCATGAAGTTCGGCTCGCAAGACAACCTGATTGACAAAATAACCAACAATTTCCGTTAATTCTCGACGGTTGCGGCCCGCCATAGGCGAACCCATCAGAATATCTTCTTGTCCGGTATAACGATATAAAAGCACTTGAAAGACGGCCAGAAAGAACATATAAGGTGTATTGTGGCTTTCTTCACATAATTGTCTAATCTGATCCGCCATCTTACCGGCCATTTTGTTAGTAAGTGAAAACCCATAAGTCGCACCACGGTAGGTTTGCACCGGGGGTCTCGGATGATCCGTGGGCAGATTCAGCACCGGCAATTCATCACTAAGTTTGTTCTGCCAGTAATTCCAGAGCTTTTCGCCAGTAGAGCCGGCAAGCATCGACGTTTCCCAGTGAACGTAGTTTTGATAATGCCATTTCAAAGACGGAAGAGGATTTGGCCTATTTGACTTAAATGCTTGATAGAGCAGTTGTAATTCTTTGATAAGGATTTCAAGGGACAACAGATCCGTTGCGATATGGTGTACCGTTAATAACAAAGCTGTCGTGTCATACAAGTGAGTCACAAGTGACAGTCGCACCACCGGCCCTTGCTCCAGATTAAAAGGACGATCGGCCTCTGTCGCCAGCCACTGATTGAAGTCTTCTTGGCACCACTCACTCGCGTCGATCACGTTAACTGGCACATCGGGATTGTGATGAACTTGTTGAATCGGGTTACCCTCGTTATTAGTCGTATAAGTCGTTCGCAGAATCGAATGGCGCTGCATCAAAACCTCAAACGCTTTTCGCAAGGTTTGAATCTCTAAATCTGACCGGCAACGTGCGGCATACATGATGTTGTAAGCAGGACTCTCAGGTGCCAACTGGTATAAAAACCATAGCGCACGTTGCCCCGATGACAGAGGATAAACCTTGGGTGCTTTCAGCAGCGCGATAATTTCAGATTTGTATTGTGTTATCTTGGACAACAAGCTAGGCGTTAAGACACCTTTGGGCGCACGGTAACGCAATCGTTCATCTTCAACGAATAATTCGATCTTCTGAGCCGAGAGTTCTTGCAAAAAGTTGACTAAATTCATAGGATGTCTCCTTCTTCCCATTCGGGATTTTCGGTCTGTTCGATGGAATGATTTGGTGTAGCGGTTGTCGTTTCTAAATCCAAAACTTGAGTGAGATATTGGGCCAGTGCTTGAATGTTAGGATAATCAAAAGCCACTCTCACGGGTAGGGAAATGCCGAGTTGGGCGGCCAGTTTGTTTTTCAATTCGACGGCCATTAGGGAGTCCATACCGAGTTCCAAAAAGCTTTTTTCTGGTACGGGCAATTGATGGGGGGTGTCAAATCCACAAATCTTGGCAACTTCACCTTGCAAGTGGGCTATTAATAAGGGCAAACGCTCCCCAGCATTTTTCTGAGCTAATTGTTGGACAATTTGCGCCATCGCCGGTTCGGCACTCAATCCCAGTGGTTTGGTGGTTTCCGGTAATGGTATTTCAATTTGTTCAAACAGCGGTCGCTGATGCCGTGCGGTGTACAATTCTTTGAAAAGCGACCAATTGACTTGTGCGACCACACTTTGGCATTCATCGGTTCCCAGTAAATAAGCTAATGTTTCTATGGCACTATCGGGTGACAATGCGGCCACACCTAGCCGCTTTAACAAGGTTTGGGCCTCATCGGTTGTCATGCCACCCCCGGCCCAAGGGCCCCAATTAATCGTTAAGGCCGGTAGCCCAAGTCCACGACGATAGTGCGCTAACACATCGAGAAAATGGTTTGCCGCGGCATAATGCGCTTGTCCCTGAGAACCCCAGACTGACGCAATTGACGAAAAACACACGAAAAAGTCCAATGGCAGGTTTCGGGTGAGTTGGTGCAAATTCCAAGTGCCTTGTACTTTGGGACGCAGCACGGCGTGCATGGTGCTAAGGGCTATCTCTTTGCAAGCTTCCAGTTCTGACACACCTGCCGCATGAATAACACCCCGTAAAGGTGGCATGTTATTCGCTGTTGTGTCAAATAGGGTAGCGATTTCTGCTTCATTAGCCACATCGGCGAGCCCAACGACAACCTCCACACCGCTTTGTCGCAGTTGATTGATAGCTTCTTGGCTCTGCTGGGAAGGCTCGCGGCGTGCTGTGAGTATTAAGTGCTTCGCACCTTGCGCCACCATCCACTTTGCTACATGCAATCCCAATGCACCTAAACCGCCCGTAATCAAGTAACTCGCTTCTGTTTGCAATGAGATTGCTGAAGAAGACTCTGTCAGGTGGTTAGGTACCAGACGCGAGACATAACGGTGTCCTTCTCGATAGGCAATCTGATCTTCTGAGTCTGAATCCAGAATTTCGTTTACGAGTACTGTTGCGTCATCCATCATGTTGGATTTGTCATTGTCCATCGGCAATCCCAAATCCACCAGGCCACCCCAAATTTCCGGATGCTCTAGGGCCACCACTTTACCCAGTCCCCACAGGGGTGCCTGAGCAAGACCACTGATAGGGGTTCTTACCGGCACGGCATTTCGAGTGACTAACCATAATAAAGCAGAATCATAGTGTTGTTTAACCAAGGCTTGCACTAGCAACAAAACATTGCCACACCCTAAGGTTTGGGCTTGTTCTAAGGTTTGGAGGGTCAAATCATCGGGTAATGCCGCTTCTAAACTCCACAGATGGACAATGCCTCTTAACGGGGCGGCCTCTTTAGCCGGCGTTTCTTGCAATAATCTTTCAAAATCAGTGGGTTCCGTTGGATTAATAGAAAAAATGTCGTCGGTTTTAGCGTAAGTCTCCCCCGCATAAACCAAAAAACAGTGCTGTTCATGCTTTTGTAACTGTTGTGCTAACGCTTGTCCTACACCGCCTTGATCTGCAAAAATCAACCAACGGCCGGGTGACGAAGACTGAGGTTCAGTGGAAATATGGGTTGTGCTACGCGGTTTAGATTGCCATATCAACTGGTATAACCATTCTTGTATGGTATTGAACCGGACTTGTTGTTGATGTTCCTGAACTAATACTTCCAGCACTGACAATAATTGTTCGCGAGCGACTGATAAATGGCTAACCTGTTCTAGGCGTTGTGCCAGTTGCTCTGTTTCACCTTGAACGATAAGTTCAACAATGGAAGTTTGAGTCTCCGGTTTTGGTAATGAATCGACATTTTTAGAGGTTTCAAACCAATAACGTTGTCTTTGAAACGGATAAGTTGGTAATGCAATACGACAACACGGATAATCTTGGTAAAAACCCGCCCAATCAATAGACACGCCATGCACATATAACTCAGCTAAACTTTGGAGTAGTTGCTGCCAATCGGAGTACCATTGACGCAAGCTCGGTAGCCAAACGCCTACTTCAGGGGGTAGACACTGGCGGCCCATTCCTAATAAGGTGGGCTGAGGGCCAATTTCTACAAATATATCAATACCCTGTTGATGAAGGGTTTCCATACCGGCTGCAAATCTGACGGGTGCTTGGGCATGACGACACCAGTATTCGGGCGTGGTTATTTCATCTTTCTCAACCTGTTTTCCGCTCAGATTGGAAATAATGTCTAGCCTTGGCGATGAATAATTCACCTTGGCAGTGATTTTTTCAAAATCGGCCGATATCGGTGCCATCAAGTGAGAGTGGGCACCGACAGAAACGTTCAATGGGTATGTTTTAATGCCGTCCGCTTCTAAACGGGCTTGCACGGCCTGAATCGCTTTGTTTTGCCCGGAAATGACAATATGAGCGGGTTCATTAATGGCCGCTATTGAAATCGCTTGTGAGTAAGGTTGACAAGCTTTGAGTACGTAGGCTTCGTCAGCCATCACCGTTAACATGGCACCATCAGGCGGTAGGGACTGCATTAAACGGGCCCGTTCAACAATCAGTTGCAGTCCTTCTTCTAGGCTAAATACCCCGGCCACACAAGCGGCGACATATTCACCCAAACTATGACCCATGACGACGGTGGGTTCAATGCCCCATGATTGCCACAGTTTGGCCAGCGCATATTCAAACGCAAACAGGGCGGGTTGTGTATAAATGGTTTCATGGAGGGAAAAATGTCGGCCGCGGGAGACGATAATCTTCCTTTCTTCCTGAACATCTGACTCTTGATATAAAACCTCCAGCAATGGTTTTGGTAGATAGGCACGTAAAATTTCATCACAACGTTCAAGTGTTTGGCGGAAAATTGGTTGCGTCTGATAAAGTTCACGGCCCATACCCACATACTGCGAGCCTTGGCCGGGGAATAAGAAGGCGATTTTTGGGGAGAACTGACTGGCTTTACCTTTGGTATAACCGGTCATTTTCCCCATTTCCATTTCTTCAACAGCACTCAATTTATCACGCAATTGTCCGGTGGACTCAGTAATAATAGCCAGACGATGATCAAAGTGTGAACGTCCAGTATTAACGGTATAACAAATATCGGTTAAACGGACTTCTGGATGAGACTGGAGATACGTTTTATAACGTTGTGCCAGTTCCCGTAATGCCGATTCATTTTTGGCTGACAGGGTAAACAGATGTTTGGGACGTTCCATAGAGAAGACTTTTGAGGTTTCCAAACGCTCTGCAGTCTGGGCCTTTGATGGATTTTCTAACACCATATGCGCGTTAGTGCCACCAAATCCAAATGAACTGATCCCAACAAAGTGTGGTTGATACGTTTGGCATTCTGTTGGGATGGATAACGGCGTATTCTCTATAGCAATCAGTGGATTCAATTCTTTGAAATGCAGATGAGGGAAAATTTCTCCCTTAAGTAATGACAGAACCACTTTAATTAAACCGGCAATCCCAGCTGCCGCTTCCAAGTGGCCGAGATTGGTTTTTACCGATCCAATCCAACACGGTTGTTCGACTGAACGATCTTCTAGCAGAACTTCTTTTAACGCATTGACTTCGATGGGATCACCTAGAGAGGTCGCACTACCATGGGTTTCAACGTAGCTGATTTGGGCATGTTCTACACTCGCATTTTTTAAGGCTTGACGAATAACCGCCTGTTGTGACAAACCATTGGGCGCAGTCAACCCATTAGTGCGTCCATCTTGATTGATAGCTGAACCTTTGATAATCGCAAGAATGTTGTCTCCATCCTTTACCGCATCTTGGAGCCGTTTAAGTACGACAATACCACAACCTTCCCCGCGCACATAACCGTCCGCACTCGCATCAAACGTTTTACAGTAACCATCAGGTGCTGTCATCTTGGCTTGCGAAAAGGTGATGGTCAAGTCGGGGTTTAAGATAACATTGACACCACCGGCGAGTGCTAAATGACATTCCCGTTGACGTAAATGTAAACACGCTTGATGAACGGCGACCAGTGAGGAAGAACAAGCCGTATCTATCGCTATACTCGGCCCACGTAGATCAAAAAAATAGGATAAACGGTTGGCAGCAATACTCGAAGCGTTACCAGTACCTGAATAAGTGTCAGGGGTAACACGGTATTTTGACTGTAAGTGGGCATAATCATCGGTACTGATGCCGATAAACACGCCGGTTTGACTGCCAGCTAATTTATCTGGGGCAATACCGGCATTTTCCAACGCCTCCCAACTGACTTCCAGCAACAGCCGCTGTTGTGGATCCATCAAGTTAGCTTCACGAGGAGAAATGCCAAAAAATTCTGGATCAAACTCAGCGACTTCATCCAAAAATCCTCCCCAGCGTGTGTTCATTTTACCGGGGATGTCGGGATTCGGATCATAAAAGTCATTAATTTCCCAACGGGAGGCAGGCACCTCGGTAATTGCATCACGTCCGTCACGCAACAATTGCCAAAACTCAAAAATATCTTGAGCCCCCGGAAAACGGCAACTCATGCCAATAATCGCAATGGGTTCGTTTGCGGTTTTCGATTCACCAAAGCGCGTGGTTTTGTCATCCGATTGTTGTTTTTGGGCTAAGTACTGAGAAAGCGCTTGAATGTTGGGATAATCATACACTAGGGTGGGAGACAGAGATCGTCCTAACCAAGTTTCTAATTCGCCTGACAAGCTCACCGCCGTCATAGAATCAAGCCCATAACGGGCCAGTGGTTCTCGAATATCTATTTCCGAGGCCGAGATTTTCAAGTGCTTAGAAAGTTGAGTTAATAACCAAGTTTGAATGGCTTCGGCCGTTACTAATTGTTCTTTTAGGATTGTGTTTTTAGAATTATTGTCATTTATGACTTCTTGGGAAGAAATCTCTTGTTGCCATGTTGCGATTGTTTTAAGTGTCCCTTCTAAAAACTTTAATTGACAGGTACGCCGTTGAACTTTACCACTGGACGTTTTTGGCAGTGTTGCCGGTTTCAGTAATAATAGGGTATAAACTTGTAATTCATGTTGTTCTGCAATAGCTTGACGAATGGCACTGACGATTTCATCCGTGTTTAAGTTTTTAAGCGCGGTGCGTTCGACTTCTTGTGCAACAAACAGCCTTTCTTCGCCAGCGATTTCTACCGAAAATGCGGCCCCACTATTGGTTTTCAATGCTGGATGACTTTTTTCTGTCGTTAATTCAATATCTTGAGGATAATGATTGCCACCTCGAATGATAATGATATCTTTAAGACGACCGGTGACAAACAATTCACAGTTTTGCAAAAATCCCAAATCACCAGTGCGTAAAAAGGGCCCTTCGCCGGTATCAGCGAGGTAGGCTTGGAAAGTTTGTTGAGTTTCTTCGGTTCGATTCCAATACCCCAGCGCCACATTCGGCCCTGACACCCAAATTTCGCCCACTTGTTGCTCGGAACACGGGCGGAAAGATTCGGGATCAACAATAACAATTTTCTGCTCTAACCATGTTTGACCACAACCCACTATAGATCGTGTACCCTCTTCCTCTGACGCTGCCACCACGCGATGTTGTTCAAGGGCAGTTTCCTCGACTTGATAAACAAGGGGTGGTTTGGTTTTCAATCCGCCCGAAATGAATAACGTGGTTTCCGCCATGCCGTAACAGGGATAAAAGGCCTCACGCCGAAAGCCACAGTCAGCAAAGGTCTCGCTAAACCGCTCCAACGTTTGGGCATGGATGGGTTCAGCACCGTTGAAAGCCACTTCCCAACTTTTCAAGTCCAATTGCGCCCGTTGTTCTTTGGTAATCTTTTGAACACACAAGTCAAACGCAAAATTAGGCCCCCCACTCGTCGTCGCTTTGAAACGTGAAATCGCTTGCAACCAACGGTAAGGCTTTTGTAAAAACGCCACCGGAGACATAAGAATAGAGGGAATGCCGAGATATAAGGGCTGCAACAGGTTGCCAATCAACCCCATATCATGGAATAACGGCAACCACCCGACAAAAACCGTGTTTTCGGTATGCCCAAATCCTTGCAGAATCATTTCTTCATTGTGCAGCAAATTACCATGACTCACCATCACACCCTTGGGCGTACCCGTCGAGCCTGAGGTATATTGAAGAAAAGCCAGCGTGTCACTATGGATATCAGACACTTGCCAATTATCGGCCAATTCCTCGGCGAGATTATCGGTAGCAAGCCATTGCTGATTTTTCAATTCTGGCACTTGGGCAAGGCGCTGTGCCATGTCAGACAAAATGTCAGTCGTGGTCAGTACTTTTGTCGCCTGTGCGTCGGCGACAAGCGCTTGAATACGAGGATCAAGACGGTTGCGCCGTGGTGGATAAGTGGGCACGGCCACAACACCCGCGTACAGGCAACCGAAAAAAGCGGCGATATAATCCAACCCGGCGGGGTAGAGTAACAAGGCACGCTCGCCGGCGGCCCCCAAGTCCTGAAGTGCCGAGGCTATGGCTCGCGCACGTTGGTCTAACTGTGCATAAGTCCAGCTAATTTTTTCAGTTTCACCATCAACCAGAAAAGTATAAGCCCGCTTATTGGGTTGGTTTTGCGCTCGAAGGCGCAGTAGTTCAAGTAATGTAGTTGGTTGAATAAGGTTTTTAGCCATGGGTAAATTCTTGTAATCCCGGTTATCTGTCACTTATTTGTTTTTATTAGTAAAAAAAGTGTTCATCATATGAGTTCTACTTTAATATCAATCAGTTATAGAGTTACAATTCTCTCAATCAGTTATGATAAATTAGAGTGTGACCTTGACTTGATGTGACTGAAAAACTTTAAATATGCTTAAAATCAATCAGTTGTATCATTGGAGTCCAAAGCTAAAGCTCTGGAAGAAAAGTACATCAAATGGTTGAGTGAATCCGTTAATTCCGCTAATCTTTTGTACTTGCTCTTCTACCCGACGAAACGATTGGACACTCGTGCAGAAGAAAAGCTATTATTGAGAGTCGAACGAAAGAGGGCCATCATCAAATTTGAAATCACTCAAATGACAACATGGCCCTCAAAAGTTCTTCGACCTTTATCCATAAAAAATACAGGGTTATTGACGGAATTAAAAGTTATTGAGGACTGTGACCTTGACTTTATGTGACTGAAAAACATTTAATATTTTTAAAATCAATCAGTTGTATCATTGGAGTCCAAAGCTAAAGCTCTGGAAGAAAAGTACCTCAAATAGAGGCCACACTCGATAAATTATGGCTTTTTTAATTTGACAAATTAAATTGTCTTTGTATTCAGTTGCTTATTAATCGGCCCCGTCAATTTTTAAAAGCTGTAAAATCAAACAGTTATATCTTGGGTGCGTAAGTCCTAAAGTTATAAAAACAGACTCGTGCAGAAGAATTAAAAAGGGCCAAGCAAGGTTTTTTTTCAGACAATAAATCAGGGAATGCAGACCTTGGTCCAATTCATAAAAATTAATTATACTGCAAACGGTTAGGATTTGAAACTTATCTTGCTTAAGCTTCGATCCGCAGTAACGAGCGTAGCGAGATAACATCGTTCTTCGCTGTGCGATATCACTTTTAGGACTTACGCATTGACAAAATAAATTGATTGAGTCTTCAATCAGTTACGTCTAAAAGGCCCAAGCCTTTATTTGGAAAGTTTTTAAATAGACTCAGCGTGGGAACAAATTTAACTTTTCCAATAAGGCAGGTGGGCAAGAAAAAGACTTTGCCCACCCTACTATTAATATCAATGAGTTATGAATATTTTACCCATGGGTAAATTGATGAAAATTGTCCAAAAACAACTGACCCTAAATTGGTAATTTCTTGTAAATCATAAATCTTTTCATCTGTCAATGCGTCAGCGAGCGAAGTTTCGGGTGTGTCCCACTTGTCCTTTTAGAGGTTTTTAGGGAAAAGGGCCATCAATCAAATCAATTCGCTAACCTGGCCCTCAAAAAAGGAATTCCAGGCAAAAGTTTTTCTAAGCAAAAAATTTTGCCTGGAAATGAAGAATGAAGAATGAAGAATGAACAATTTATAAAAATTTTGCATTTTTCATTTTTCATTTTTCATTTATAAAATGGTAAGCCATTAACAAAAGCTTACCAAATCAAGAAAGAAAACCGGGCAGGAAAAAGAAACCTTAGCTTTAAAGCGGCAAGACAACTCAAAATCTGTCGGATAAGTGGGACACATTCATCATATTGTCATATTCTTGAGGCAAACTAATAGCCTTACCACAACACCGGAAAAAAATTAATTATTAATCATTAATTATTTACGTAGGGGCAATCCCTTGTGGTTGCCCTTTCTTGTGGTTGCCCTTTCTTGTGGTTGCCCTTTCTTGTGGTTGCCCTTTCTTGTGGTTGCCCTTTCTTGTGGTTGCCCTTTCTTGTGGTTGCCCTTTCGGTTCGGGCAAAATACTACTACAAACTAGTCGCTAAAGCGACTACTACAAACCGTTCCAACGCGCCTTAACTTCGTCACGATGTAAGGCTAACCATTGCAGCGCGATAATAGCCGGGGCAAAACGAATTTTACCCGCTTGTAACATTTCCAAGGCGGTGTCGAAAGACACGACATGTACTTGAATATCTTCATGTTCCGAGGCAACGCCATGAATGCCGCTGGCTTTGCTTGCATCTACCCGCCCACAAAAGAGGGCCGTCGTTTCAGAGGTACTGCCTGGACTGACAAAAAAATCGCAGATGTGAATAATGTCCGAAACGGGGCAACCGGCTTCCTCTACAACTTCTCTATACACCACCTCACCAGGGCTTTCTCCCGGCTCCAAAATACCCGCAACGATTTCCCATAGCCAAGCGCCGTCAGCATGTCCTATCGCCCCGGGGCGAAATTGTTCAATCATCACGACTTGCTCACGAATTGGATCATAAGGCAAAACAGCGGCCGCATGGCCTCGCTCTAGCACTTCGCGCAGTAATTCGCGGCTCCAGCCGCCGGCAAAGAGTGTGTGCTTGAGCCGATAGCGGACTAATTTAAAAAAACCTTCATAGCAAGTGGTTTTATCAAGAATTTCAATATCTTTTTTTGGAGACGTGGTAGCAGACATAAGTTCTCTCGTTTTCAGTTAATCGTTCACAGTTAATCGTTCACAGTTATCAGTTTTCTTTCAGTGAACAGTGTAAACTGAAAAACGGATAACTGAAAAACTGAATTCTCGGAATCTTTTTTTAGGCACAAAAACTGATTCCGAGAACTGAAAAACTGATAACTGAAAAACTGATAACTGAAAAACTGATAACTGAAAAACTGATCACTGAAAAACTGAAAACTGATAACTGTGAACGATCACTGAAAAGTATTCCAACAAACCGTCACCAAGGGCAAATTAAATGCCGTTGTTGCATTAACACGCCCCGGCGTAAAATGTGATAACATGGTTCAACGTAAGGCGGAAGTGATTCAATCTATACTTTGCCTCGATCACAAATTGCGCTTTTGGAATGAAGACAGATACGAAATATTGTTGAAATGGCTCCATTGTACTAGCTGCGTGAGACATGACAAAAAACTCAGTTTATGGCTATCCAGGGGCGTTGCCCCTGGCTATCCAGGGGCGTTGCCCCTGGCTATATTAATATCGCCCCGTTGGGGCTAAATTGTTAACCTACTGATAACTGATAACTGATAACTTACCAACCAACGATGGAGAATATATTATGGCAAGCATGTTCCAAAAAAACGTTATTTTACAGGTAGTTGCTTATGTGGTCGCAACCCTGTTGTTGTGGGCCGGGCTGAGTTTTGCGCCAAGTTATGCTGACGAGGCGGAGGTGACATACTATGCTTTTGTCACGCACAAGCTTGACGGAGAAAGCTTGTGGAAAACGGCCTATCAATTTCCACTATTGCGTCCGGGTATTTATCGTTTCCAAATTGTCATGTTCCCCAAGTTGCTTGAGGGTAAGTCACCAAATTGGTATGCGTTGCGGGGAGAAATTGAGTTTGAAACTGATCCTGGGGGGGGGGTTAAGGTCAAAAAGCGACATACATTAGAAGATCAAGAAGAAACTTCCGGTCTTTGGGCAATCGCAGAAACCGCACAAAACGCACCCCAAAATAATTGGGCAGCTATAAGACAAGAAAAATTGCAGCCCATAATTGAGCAAATGACAAAATTACGCAGTAGTGGTTCTCCCGATCCAAATCTCATGCGTTTCCTTGTACTTAATCAAAAAGTAAAGGACACTTCTTGGCAATCGTATGATGGTAGTAAAAACTATCGTCTCTTTCGACTTCATTATTTAGAGGCAGATGATCTCAACAACAAGTATAAAAATGCACTTTCGCGTTTTCTCAATCCGGGCGAAGAGCCAACCACTGACATCGAGCAACTTCAAGAATGGGTGGACGAGCAAGACAGTTTTAAATCGGCCGGTTATTTGGGGGAAGCTGACGACAAACACAAGGATTTTTACGGGGCGTTTAAAACCTGGTTTAACCAGTTGAATTTATCCCAGCTTGACGAAGGCAATGGGGAAGAGAGTTCCTCGTGGGTGTGGCTATTTTTGGCCGTTTTGTTCGTGGTTATCGTTGCAGTTATCGGCCGAGAGGTTTGGCTACCTGCTGAAAAACCACCGTATCGTCTTGATTATGAAGATGACGACGAGACAGAAGAAGGCACTAAAAAACCCGGTTTCATCAACCAACTAATAAAACAAACCGCCGCTACCATTGGCAACCGGACTACCAAACCTTCCAACTACGTGTCGAAAAATGAATTGAAGTCGTTAAGGAATGAATTAGCAAACTCTAATAATGTCCAGCCATTGGAAAAACGCTTAACTAAGTTGGAAAAGGAATTTTCTTCAGTAAATCATCACATAAAGCAACAACTCGAGATGATGAATAAAAAGCTGATAGAATTAGAAAAAAACCCCGCACCGAGTAACCGTGGCGGGAATCAAGTCTCGTCCGCTTCCATGATGTATTCTTACGTGTCGAAAGCCGAATTTGCTGATGCCGTAGAAAAAGTGATACGGCAAAAACTGCTCGCCCAGACAGAAAAGTTACAAAACATTTCAAAAAGTGAAAGTGTTGAAAACATTGTCAGACAACAACTGAATCTTTATTTTGGCACCGATCAATTCCAGAGAACTGTGGCCGATCAGCTTGAATTCTCAACAAAAACAAACCCTTATCTGAAAGATAAAACACCAGCACCAGCACGGCCCAAAAAGGCACTTCAAGCACCGCCGGAGACAAAACCCACAGTCAACACAGCGGCCGAGCCAATCCAAGAATCGCGGCCGCCTAATGCCACCACCAACGACGTGATTGACAAAATAAAAACCGTCTTATTGAGTATGAAATCAGTAGAAGAAGCCGCACTCGACACGCTGGATGCTAACGTCGATCCATGCACCTTTGTGACAAATGTCGTGGCTAACTGCTTGAAACTGAATCAGTCGGCGACACACTACCAGCGTTTGGATCGCAGCATTCAAGAAATCACTGGTGGCAAGGTTTCTCTGATTATCCCCAATGTTGGAGAAGACATCCGTCAAGAAGAACACAATGCGATGTCTACCCAAACCGCTACCAAAGGCGAGCTGAACACTATCGCAAGCTTACTACGCCCCGGCGTCAAATGTGATAACGACATCCGACACCGGGCTGAGGTTATTCAAACGATATGACAAACTCAAAATACCGTCAATACTTGTGCCATCTGAGTCAAGCACCGTTGAGTAACCAAGCCAATCGGCGTGGAAACAGAGATTATTTTGAAGAAGAACCTTATAAAGATTATGATTAACGGGCCCGATTAAAACCTCCAGAAACCTCCAATGTTTACAAAACATTGGAGGTTTTTTCCGCAAATATCCAAGGTTTACCAAACCTTAGAGGTTTTTAGCAAGACGATATACGGAACGTACATATGCCCGCTCATTAGAAATGCATCAGATCGCGTCGAAAATTCGCCTAAATCTTCATCAGGGGCACTCAAAAATGCCTATAAAAATCCGTTTATTCCCAAAATCCGTTGTACTCTCACGATAACAATGAAAAAACCAGAACTACTCTCACCCGCCGGCACCCTCAAAAACATGCGCTACGCCATCGCCTACGGTGCCGACGCCGTTTATGCTGGGCAACCGCGTTACAGCCTACGAGTGCGTCAAAACGACTTTAATAAACTCAATAACTTAGAACGAGGCCTCCAACAGGCCCACGCCCAAGGCAAAAAATTCTATGTCACCACCAATATTTTACCCCATAACGCCAAACTAAAAACCTTTATCGCCGACATAACGCCCATCATCGAAATGCAGCCCGACGCGCTAATTATGGCTGATCCCGGCTTAATTATGCTAGTGCTTGAACGTTGGCCTCAAATACCCATTCACTTATCCGTGCAAGCCAACACCATGAATTACGCCGCCGTCAAATTTTGGCAACAGCTTGGCATCACTCGCATCATCCTATCGCGTGAACTCTCATTAGAAGAAATCGCCGAAATTCGCCAACAATGCCCCGACATAGAACTAGAAGTCTTTATACATGGCGCCTTATGTATCGCCTATTCCGGCCGCTGCCTACTCTCAGGCTATATCAATCACCGCGACGCCAACCAAGGCACTTGCACCAATGCCTGTCGCTGGAATTACAAACTGCATCAAGCCAAAGAAGATGAATCGGGCATCTATTTATTAGAAGAAAAAGATCGCCCCGGTAAATACATGCCCATCTTTGAAGATGAAAACGGCACTTATATTATGAATTCCAAAGACTTACGCGCTATTCAACAAGTAGGCCGCTTAATGGAAATTGGGATAGATTCACTTAAAATAGAAGGGCGGACAAAATCTCATTACTATGCAGCGCGAACCGCGCAAGTTTATCGCCAAGCCATTGACGACACGGTGGCAGGTAAACCCTTTGATAAAAAACTGATGGCCGAACTAGACAAATTAGCCAACCGCGGCTACACAGAAGGCTTTTATCGCCGCCATCAGCCTTCTGAATCTCAAAACTATCAAAACTACCACATCGGCGGATCAAATAACACTCAACAATTTGTGGGAGAAGTGTTAGGGCATGACGAGAAAACGGGGCTATTAGAAATAGCCGTCAAAAATCATTTTGAACTCGGAGACAACTTAGAACTCATGCGCCCCCAAGGAAATTTACACTTTACCTTAGAACACCTTGAAAATCAACAAGGTGAAAATATCACCGTAGCACCCGGTTCAGGACATACAGTGCGAGTTCGCGCCCCAGCATCAGACGAAGTGGCGTGTGGGCTACTGCTCAAAGAATTATAAATAGTTCCAGGGGCGTTGCCCCTGGCTTTAATAATACGCCCCTTCAGGGCTAATAGAGATTTTAAAGTCAGCCCCTTTGGTACGAGATTAATATAGTAGTAGGCGCTTTTTTGCGTGCGTTTGTAGTAGGTGCTTTAGCGCCTAAGTTTGTAGTAGTCGCTTTAGCGACTTAATCTTTATGTGAGTTGTGGCTAAATAAAATACCCACACAAAAAACTTTTTTTCTCTATGGGTATATTATTTTCACGCTCCTCCCTTAGCTTTCAACCAAACTTATCTAGCTTCGCTTGAGACGACAGTTTATCTCGTTTCGCTCGGAACGAAAGTTTATCTCGCTTCGCTCGTTACGGCGTTTCGGTAACTGTGCTTAAGCGAGATTACGGCTTGTGCGGTTGGAATTGAGGGCCATCGCACGGTTTTAATCAATCAGTTTTTGAACATTTTAACTTTGATTGATAACTCATTGATGTGATTGATTTAACAATAAAATTAACGCGATGGCCCTAGAGGGCCGATTACGGCCTAAAATCCTATTTCTTCAATAAATCTGATTTCTCTTCGGCCGATGACGGTTAAAAACAATTAACTCGTTGAAAAACCTAATCTTTTTAAGATAAACTGACTCAAGCATCGCACGTTCCAAAAGTGTTTTCCTCTGTAAAAACATCACGTAGCCATCCGATAAACGCTTGCATTTCCGGTGATTACCGGTTAATTAAATAATCGGCATTAATGGTACTGACTAACGCTTGTCCTGGTTTGCCAAGCCAACCAAGTATACTCAACGTGGCCATAACTTGGAATTTTATGACGGTTTAATGACGTATTATTGCAGCCAGGGGCGATGCCCCTGGCTATTAAGATCGCCCCGTTGGGGCTTGCAGGGGCAACGCCCCTTTCGTTATTTTGGTTTCTCAAAAAGTCCAATTTGTTCCCATCTTGAGTATATATACACTCAGTAGTTGAGAATGGCTCTAAAAGGCGATCAATCGCCGATGACGAACTGGCCCACTAAAGGCGAACTCTCATCGACGAAGAACCGGCCCACTAAACGCGAACGCTCGCCGATGACGAACTGGCCCACTAAAGGCGAGCGTTCGCCGATAACGAACCAGCCCGCTAAAGGCGAACTCTCGCCGATGACGAACTGGCCCACTAAAGGCGAACTCTCATCGACGACGACAAACTTAGGCGCTAAAGCGCCTACTACAAACGCACGCAAAAAAGCGCCTACTACAAACTAAGGCGCTAAAGCGCCTACTACAAACTAAGGCGCTAAAGCACCTACTACAAACTTAGGCGCTTTTGCTCCTACTACAAACTTAGGCGCTAAAGCACCTACTACTAACTAAGGCGCTAAACAACTCCTACAAACTTAGGCGCTAAAGCGCCTACTACTAACTAAGGCGCTAAACAACTCCTACAAACTTAGGCGCTAAAGCACCTACTACAAACTAAGGCGCTAAAGCGCCTACTACTAACTTAGGTGCTAAAGCGCCTACTACTAACTTAGGTGCTAAAGCGCCTACTACTAACTTAGGCGCTAAAGCACCTACTACAAACTTAGGCGCTAAAGCACCTACTACAAACTTAGGCGCTAAAGCACCTACTACAAACTTTGGCGCTAAAGCGCCTACTACAAACTTAGGCGCTAAAGCGCCTACTACAAACATTAGATTAAGTCGCTGAAGCGACTACTACAAACTAAAAATTAAGTCGCTAAAGCGAGCCGCTCCGACGTGTTTGTGAAACAATGCGTTTCAAAAAGCCCGCCGGCTCACAGTCAATTCTTCCAGTATCATTGAAGTTATCCACAATGAAATCATTGCCACCAGGCGCCCATTCTGACATAAAAACCTTCTTATGGGAAGACATATGTACCGAGTAATCGTCAAGAATATTGAGCTTCACTTCGTGGCATTCGGTGTGCGAGTGGTTGGATAAATTGGCAATCACTTGGGCAACACCCTCCTCGCGGAAAGCATGACCAATACGCACGTCTACAGCAGGTTCGACTGCTACCGTAATCGTTTGGGGCTTGCTGTCGCCGGGCCGAATGTGGATTTGATTGAGTTGGAGGCCATTAGGCGTTTCAAGTACAGTACCAATATAGCGATTAAAGATAGGCTCATCTGCCAAGGTGGCGAAACGGACGTGATCGCCAAAACGGAACCGTTGCGCTCCACAAACCACCGCTAATTTGTCCATGTTTTCAAAACCCAGTAGTTTGAGAGAATCCGGCAAAATTTGGTCAAGGGTGCGAATACGATGCGGTGGCAATTGCGTCGATTCAACAATCATGTCCTTGATAAATGGCAGTCTGGTAGAACGTCCGCTGAGAATCACGATATGCGGTGTCCGTTGATCCGCGCTGAGATTATCGCACAGTTCTTCCAAATACAGAAAAATATCCATAAAACCCGGTTCGCCATTAGTTTCTAAGGACTGCGTATCGGCCTCTACCCATGCCTTTAACATTTCTATTGTTAACATCAATGGCTCTTCTTGTTCCACTTGATCCTCTCCCACGCCAAAGAATTCTAGTTCAAAAGCGCGGATGAGTTCGCGTTTATCCTCAAGTGGTTCAAAGGCGCGAATGAGATTGTATTCATCCCTTGGTTTGAGTACCCATTGAGCTTCTTCGGAAGCTAATGCCGCTTTAGCGGCTTCCGCTAATTCTGAGATTTTTGAGACCGCTTTTCGTTTGTAAGCGATTGTAAACTCACGGTTTTTAGAATTTTTCTTGAAATCCAGTGATTCTTGGATACCATACTTTTCTCGAATGTACTCATGGATGGCGGTGGCAATGATATGTGAAAGACGATCCCCGGCGCGATTGAAACGCATAGATTCAATCATTTTAAAGCTGACATCGACTGATTTGTCCTCCGATTTGACGGCCCACTGAATGTCCACACAGGCGATGTCAGTGGAACCGCCCCCGATGTCTACAACCAACATCCGTAGTTCTGGTGTTCCGTGCATATTGCCCATAGAACTGGCCGTCAGTGCTAAGTTATCTGTCCCAAAATGGAATAAGGTTTCCCAAAGCACATAAGCCGCTACCGCCACTGGCTCACTGCAAATCAGTTCCACCACGAATTGGTCTTTGATAGCTTTTTCTTGGACGAGAATCTGGGCGGCGGCTTTCTCCACCATCTCCTTGAAGAGCGTTTTATCCATTTCCCGCCATGTCAGTGGATAGGTGAGCATGAAACGGGCTATCTGCGGATAAAATTCGGGCGCGTCTGAGACAGAGTGCGGATTAGTGAGTGAGGAGAGGACTTGTTGGAACATTTGATTTAAGGTGTGTTGTACAAACTCCAACATAGGCGATAAACCGTCACGTTGCCCCACGAGGCCTCGGAATTTCATAGTCGGTTCGTCCGCCTTAAGATGTTCTTGCCAACGGCGAACATACTTTTTGGGCGCATAAAGATAAGTCGCCATCGGGGCCTCATTAATAAGTTCTTCGGCGCGATCTCCCATGACGATCCAAGGCGCATCGGCCTCCTTGCGATCTACGCGCAATACGATCATGTTAGAACGTAGGATATTTCGCTGATTGTCGGGACGTTCTTGGTAGCGAGGATCAAAGGGATTGGTGGCTTGTACAATGCGAGCCTGTAGTGGGCCGGCACCATTTTTTGAAAAGATGAATGAGCTACCACTATTGCCGAAATCCATGATCAGGCTGCCAGTCTCGTTGCGAGCCTTGGCGTGTTCTTCTACATAAATATCGGCCAAATGACGACGCTTGCGAAATAGGAAGAAGCCCGTTTCCAAAAGCACGGGAAGCTTGCGAAATAGGAAGAAGCCCGTTTCCAAAAGCACGGGAATCTTATTTTTGACTTGGGCACCGGCCCCGTTTTGGGTGTCAATCACTAAGTCTAGGTGAATTTCCTCACCAGTACGAGTCAAACGAAAAAACACAAATTCATTGATATCACAAGCAATCCAGTCAGTTCTATCAGCCGATTCAATCTCTTGGTTGCAGGCGATGTGATCCTTAATCAATCGTATTACTTCGTTTTTAGCTTGCTTTGTTGACACTTGGGCTGCCAACTTCTTAAGTTTGTCCCAATGCTGGTCGGCCGGCTTCAGAGAAGTCGCAAACTCTCGACAAATCTGAATACCGGTGTTGGGGAGTACAATTAATTGATAAACATGATGATTAGTCTGTTTAGTATTTTTCATGTAAAAATTTATTCCTTGGGGCGCAATTTATGATGGAGTCCAAAGCTTTAGCTTTGGACTGGGGTATTAAATCTGAATTTATGATGGAGTCCAAAGCTGGGGTGGTGAAAATAATGATTAATTATTGATTAATGATTAATGATTAATGAATTAAAGAATGTTTTTAAAATAATAAAACTTCAAAAGGAATAAAAATGGGATCAAGTTTTAGAACCAAAGGAACCTCCTTTTCATTAAATCTGTCGTCAAACGATCAAGTTGTGTTATCCCCAATAAATTTCAAATCACAGAACACTGATAACTGATAACTGATAACTGATAACTGATAACTGATAACTGATCCTGACACGGTAGGCGCGTGCGTTTTGGAGGAGGGTAATTGCCCGCCGGATTGATGACTTTTTTTGTAAAAATGAAATTTCATAAAAGCGCCTACTTGAATCTTCGATGTTTTGCACACAATTTTTTTTGGTAAAGCTAAAAATATAAACGGCACAGTACCGCTACCTATCAGTATATCCAACTGGATGAGTATTCATAATAAGAGACGGTAGCCATTAATACGCAAGACTCACGATAATATTAAGATGAATTTTGGGCTAGTCTCAGTTTCAATAGAGACAACCAGTCCGACATTTTTTTTGTGTACTCGTAAAATATAACTGACTGTTTTATAAGCAATAATTAAACTATTTTTTAAGAATAGTCCATATATTATTAATTTAAAGAGTAGTCGTTATAATAGTAAACCGTATTTTTTATGTGGTTAAAACCAAAACACGCGGCCTTTCAGAAGGTATTTCACGGCGTATTTTAGCCGTATTTTATAAAAATACGCGATTTTAGTTATTCTATAGAATAATGAGTCATTTTAATAAGATAAAACAGGCGATTGTTAGAAAATTTACGGGGGTTATAATTTTTTCTAGTTATTATTTTAGAATAACTAAATGCTTGTTTTAAATAAGAATTTTAAAACAATTCTGTCTCCTCAACCCATGAACGAGTCTAACCAACGTTTATAACCATACCCCACCCACTCCCACACACGAAGCAACTCACTGATGCTTGGGCCTTTTGGAACATAAAAAAAAATGAAAAATGAAAAATGAAGAATGAACATCGGGTGTGTCCCACTTGTCCAAGTAGCAAGTTTTTATTGATAGGCCATCAATCAAATCAAGTGACTAAATTCGCCAACATGGCCCTCAAAAAACCGCTTTGGAAAGACACCTTAGTATTTTTCATTTTTCATTTCTCAAGGGCCATCAATCAAATCAAGTGACTAAATTCGCCAACATGGCCCTCAAAAAACCGCTTTGGATTTTTCATTTTTCATTTTTCATTTTTCATTTCTCAAGGGCCATCAATCAAATCAAGTGACTAAATTCGCCAACATGGCCCTCAAAAAACCGCTTTGGAAAGACACCTTATACCAATTCTGGATTGAAACACTTGTTATGGTGTCGGTGGATTGCTGCGCGTAATCTGCCCCTAGCCATTTTCAAAACATGAAATTCAATTAAGAACTGGTATTAGTATTTTTCATTTTTCATTTTTCACTTTTCATTTTTTTCAAGTTTCTTACCTGACGACTTCATATTTTTCACAGGCGACTTTTCCCACTTGTTGTGCCTTAGTTAACTTATTGATAATAGTGCAAATCTGCGGTTTTTCTTCCGCACGCTGCTCGAAGCGGCCCTGTCCGTCGTTCATCACTTCTTCAATCAACAAATGATAGAGAATTTCTCGGCAATGAAGTTTTAGGCAGTGAGTCACTAAATCGGCGCTGTTGGAAAAACCTTTTTTGGGTGGCCTCAATTGAGCAGTCGTATAGCCCCAACGTTCCGCCCACAGTTTTTCCTGACTATCAAAGTATTGACTGAACAGTGCCGACGCTTCGGCCGACATGTTGCTCTTTCCAATAATGCTTTCTTCCACTAAGGCACACATTTCATGGAAGTCATCAGCCACCCAACTTTTGCTGATATTGCGTTTATTATGCCTTTCGGCGATCTTTTCAATGTCAGAATCAAGGGCCTTGGTGGCAAATTCCTCAATGCTATGCAAGCTTTCAGGATCGGATAGGCAACTGAGCAAAGCCGTCCGCACAGTGTCCTGCATGGCTCCCTGATTCATCGTTCCTTCTTGATCATAATAAGTGGTCAACAATTCCAGAAGTTCTTTAATGGCCGCGAGGAGGCCGGTGTTCACCAGATATTTACGCAATAGCAACGCTGGGCCTTTTTCTTGGATCAGACTTAAGAGTTGTCGCACTAAAAAGCCTTGCCCCCGATCTTCTGGATTCGCCAGCGCGTCGAGGTTTTCCTTGAAAGTGTCTACCAAGTTTAATTCAGACAACGTCTTATAGCCAATGTTGTCCGGTTCCACCCATTTTTCCATAATGGGGCGGTATTTTTGGTAGGCCTCTTCATAAGGCCCCGTGGTATTGCTTTCTACATAAGATTTAGCATCCAGAAAACAAATTCGAGCCGGTTTAATCCGGCCGCGGGGACTCATTTTCTGTAACATGTTGTCTTCTAGGGTGGTAGAAAAATGATCGCCTTCGCGTTGAGCCGTCTCAGCCTCTTCATATTTATTTCGGATGTCCGGGTTGGTGAAATAAATGCTCATGCCATTAACCGCTAAGATGAGACGCTCAGATAAGCTTTCCATCGCTGCCGGGCCGCATTCTCTTTCAATCGTTTTCCACAATACCGCGAAATCGGATTGTCGCCCACATAAGACAAGATGCACCACGATATCCAATTCATCATTCTTCCACAGTTGAAGGGCAATATGGTCACTTTTCTTTTCTAAACAATGACGTAGCACTTCGTCTTTGACGCTACCATTGACGGCTAACCCTGGTGTATCTACAAAAATAAGGGACGCTAATTGTTCTTCTGATAAGCCGCTCCAGTCCTTGATTCGTTCATAAGAGTCGCGCAAGCTGACATCCTTGACGATGGCTCTGAGTTGTAAGGCGTTATAGGAACGCTCGTCTTGAGTGATGATTGGATTGGTCTCTATCGCGGCCGACTGTTCCTTGACGGTGAGTGCGCGGATAAATTGACGATCGCGGCTTTTCTCTGAAGGCACTTGGTAAGGTTGCGAAAAGGGACGCAATTCTAATTGGTTAGGAAAACGGAACTGTGCAATGTCGTCAGCGGGAAAGGCGACATCGGTGCCGTCTATATCAACGCCCTCTTCTGGGTAATTAACCAGAATCTTGTCTTGTTCATTTTGTTCCTCTACCTCTGGATGTCTCATTAAGGACTTAATCTGTTCGACGTTCCAAGAATGAACGATGACTTCTTCTAACTCTGCGGAATTGGGCGGCGCGTAGCTAATGCGTAGTGATTGCGCCGTCGTATCGGTGACATCGGTGACTAGCCAGCCTCGTTGCGAGAGACTGGGGAACATTTCGTCCATGATTGTCGTCTTGCCGTGCCCACTGGAACCAATGATGGCGCAAGTGATTTTGCCGTCACAGGGTTCTTGTAGATGCAATGATTGGGTGACTCGAACAATATTATCAAAGTCGGTTTTGACCGAAGTTGAGGTTTCAAGCAATGACCGAAAACTCGGTATTTTGGGAAGAATCTTGATCGCTTCAAGTAAGATGGCTCGTACACCATTGATGGTTTTTAGTATGTTGTCTTGAATCATGGTTGTTATAGTGAGAGTACAACGGATTTTGGGAATAAACGTCTTTTTTCAAAGGTTTAAAATTTGAGTCGGCCAACTTTAGTTTAGCCGGAGTCCAAACCGGAGTCCAAACTTTAGTTTGGCAGTCCTCCAAACTGGAGTCCAAACTTTGGCAGGAGTCCAAACTTTAGTTTAGCAGAGTAGTGATACGCAGGCTCCTGTTATTTACCTATTTTTGGCAAGTTTTTGGACGCTCGATTTTGAGGGCCATAAAATACTTTGGAAGTATTCAAATTAAGCCTGGGGCGATGCCCCAGGCTTTATTAATGTCGCCCCGTTGGGGCTTGAAGATAGTTACATTAGGTTATGAAAAGTTTCTCAAAAATATACTCAACGTGGGCATAACTTGGATTGCCTGGTAGATACACAGGCTTTATTAATGTCGCCCCGTTGGGGCTTGAAGATAGTTACATTAGGTTATGAAAGGTTTCTCAAAAATATACTCAACGTGGGCATAACTTGGATTGCCTGGTAGATACACAGGCTTTATTAATGTCGCCCCGTTGGGGCTTGAAGATAGTTACATTAGGTTATGAAAGGTTTCTCAAAAAGTCCAATTTTTTCCATTTTTGAGTATATACTGAACGTACTTCTTTGGCCGTGAAAATGATTTGTGTTCTGATATGTAAGAGAAACAGGTGAGATTAGGCGTTATCAAGATTAGGCGTTATCAAAATTCATTCACAATTCGTTTACTTCGTTCTCTTCGTTCTCTTCGTGATCGTCAACAATAACTTTTTTTTACGGATTTCCAAAGTGACCGTTAAGTGCCGCCGCTAGTTCGCTCAGTTTTTGTTCTAGTTCATTGATAGGTTTAGGGTTTACGCCACTGAATACACGGGGCGTTAGGGTATTGCCAACAATCTCGACTCCCTGAAATTGGCTCAGGATCGGATTGACGTCTTGAAGCATCTCAGCAACGCTGGTATCTTCACCGTCGGTAAAAATCAGCAGGGTTGTCGGTTTTTGGTGCGCGGCGACTTCTTTAGCAGCCAGTTCAATGCCCGCACGTAAATTGGTGCCACCTTCGGCCTTGATATTGTCCAAAAAGAAAATCAGTTGTTGCCCCGTTTCGTTGTTTACTTCTTTGATACCCCCTAAGGCACTGGTTGCCGAAAAATGGTAGGCAATGACATTGGCGTAGTGTTTGGCGAAAAATGATTTTCTCATCTTTTCGAGGGTTTTCCTCGCCTCGGCTTGAACCGCCGAAAAATGGGGCTCCATACTGGAGCTTTTATCCATAATAATAATAAAACTTTGGGTTTCGATTGGCACGAAAATCTTTGGAGGGCTACAGTCCCTAAGCGAAAATAGCAAAAGCAATAGTAAGAGTAAAGCTAACAGCCAGATTTTACGACGACGGCGCAACCGTAGTTGATTAGCCCATTGCAAAAGGCCGTCCATTCCCGTTTGTTGCTCAAAAGTCTTTGGAGACTCAATGACTAAAGCCGATTTTTGCACGGCCCGCACAATGTGACTTAGTTGATTAGCCCATTGCAAAAGGCCGTCCATTCCCGTTTGTTGCTCAAAAGTCTTTGGAGAGTCAATGACTAAACCCGATTTTTGCACGGCCCGCACAATGTGACTGTGGCACTCGTGAGCGGCCTCGGTTTCATTGGAATAACGGCCGGTTGGATCGAGATACAAACCAAATTTGACGCGGCTTCCCGACTCATTGACTCCGCGGTGAATTTCATCGGACAACACAATGTTGGAAAGGGCCGGGGTTTCTCGCAATCGAATTAGCGATTGGACGAGATTGACCACATCCTGCCGACACTGGCGCTCTGGCTCAGGGTTTTCGCCGCGAGGATCAGCGGCTTGGAGTCGGACACCGCTGATTTTGGTACTCACTTGGGCAATCTCATCCTTATTAATGGAAAAACGCCCACGATGCCAAGCCGCATGTCCCAACGGAAAGAAAAATTCTGAGACGATATCAGGCTGGCGCATACGATCACGAAAAATGTTTTCGTCAACCGCGGCGCTTTTTTGAGCCGGCATCTCTTTTAGGTTATTTTTCATTCGTTTGTAGTTTGTAGTTTGTAGTTTGTAGTAGGCGATTTATCGCCTTTGAGTAACTATACTCAAACCGATATAATAACTCAATTGCACACTGCTATAGATTGCGCTTGGTAATGGGTTATCGAATTCAGTTTTTTAAAGCAAAAAATAATTCCGAGAAGTGTAATGGGGAATTGATTTGACATTGATTCATTTTTTGACCAATTACCGATTAGCAAAAGCGCAACCATTGGCAGTGTTGAACACAACTAATAACGTGAGCTCGACTTGAAATATCAGTGAGTTATATCATTATTAATTATATCAACTCGTTATTTATAATGACGGTTAAATCAATCCGTTAAAAACAACAACAAACTTTACTGACTCATTTCATTCTATGGCCCACAATTTCCTGTTATTGACCGTATTAATGTTAAGGGTTTAATCGTAAAAAAAGTTTTTTAAATAAATTAATTATTGTGAAACTTATCTAATTTATTGAAAAGTCGAACTGACGTTAATATCAAAGCCTACTACCGTTACAGTGACCATTGAAACAGACCGTTTAATCAGCCCTGTTGGGAATACTGAAGATCGCGCCATTGATAAAGCCATTCGTCCGCGACATTTAGCCGATTATGCTGGACAACCGCGCGTCCGTGAGCAAATGGATATTTTTATTCCGGCCGCCAAATCGCGGGGCGAGGCGCTTGATCATGTATTGATTTTTGGAGCGCCAGGACTCGGCAAAACCAGTTTGGCATACATAATAGCCAACGAAATGGAAGTCAAGATACGCCAAACTTCGGGGCCCGTTTTAGAACGCGCCGGCGACTTAGCAGCCTTATTGACCAATTTAGAACCGCGTGATGTCTTATTTATTGATGAAATTCATCGCCTAAGTCCTGTCGTTGAAGAAATTTTGTATCCGGCGATGGAAGATTTTCAACTCGATATTATGATAGGCGAAGGCCCCGCCGCCCGTTCCATTAAACTAGATTTGCCACCCTTTACGCTAGTGGGCGCTACCACTCGCGCCGGTTTACTAACATCGCCGTTGCGGGATCGTTTTGGCATCACGCAACGATTAGAATTCTATAATAGTCAAGATTTAGCAGTTATTATTACTCGCTCGGCCGGTATCTTGAACGTGCCGATTGATACCGACGGGGCAACGGAATTGGCTTGCCGCTCGCGGGGAACGCCGCGCATTGCTAACCGTTTACTGCGGCGAGTGCGCGATTATGCCCAAGTCCGTGCCGACGGGCAAATTAACCGAGAAGTCGCACAAAAAGCCTTGGATTTACTCAATGTCGACACCTACGGTTTAGACATTATGGACAGAAAATTATTATTGGCTATCATGGAAAAATTTGATGGGGGGCCGGTTGGCGTAGAAAGTCTAGCGGCCATTGTCGGTGAAGAACGTGGTACGATAGAGGATGTGATTGAACCATTTTTGCTGCAACAAGGCTTTTTGATGCGTACACCACGAGGGCGCATGGTAACACGGTTAGCGTGGCAACATTTTGGCATAACCCCCAAAGGTTCAAAGGATTTATTTGATAACGGCCCCTAATTAATAGTTAATAATTAATTGTTAATGATTAATTATTAATTAATTAAGGAAGGGGTGAGCTGGGCTGATGAAAATAAGCTTCCTTTGGTGTCTAAAACTGATCTCGCGTAGCGAAAAACGAAGTTTGATCCCCTAAAATATTCCGCTTCAATTTTCTTAATTTAAAAACAACAATCGCATCGGCAAAATTCGCTCTGCGAAACTTTTGCCGATGCGAGTATTCTTTAATGATCTCGCGTAGCGAAAAACGAAGTTTCATTAATCATTAATCATTAATCATTAATCATTAATAATTTTCATCACCCCAGGGCTGAACTGAGTTTAGCAAGATTTATTTAACAATGAATGAATTTATTTGGCCCATTCGCGTCTATTACGAAGACACAGATGCCGGTGGCTTTGTTTATCATACGAATTATTTGAAATTTATGGAACGTGCCCGCACAGAATGGTTGCGTGAATTGGGGTTTGAGCAAACGCAACTGAGAGCGCAATATAATCTAGTATTTGTGGTACGGCAACTTTCCATAGATTATTTAAAAACCGCTTTATTCAATGACTTACTGCATATCAATACCAGCCTAACCCATATGGGCAAAGTCCGCATGACATTGACACAACAAGTGTTGCGCGACGCGGAAATTTTATGTACGGCCGTCGTTAAAATCGCGGCTATCAATGTTATCAAGCAGCGCCCACAAGCGATTCCACCGGACATTCTCAAAGCATTACGCCTTATCAGTGATCAGTGATCAGTTGTCAGTGATCACTCTGATAACTGATAATAAATCAGTGCTCACTGATCATTGAAAAAACGGCTATATACTTTGCATTGCGTTTTTGTCATTTCGACTTGAGGATAAATCTTGTTGAAATGGCTCAATTTCTCGCGATGTGAGACATGACAAAAAACTTCTTCGATGATGGTGTCTAGTATAAGTCTAAGGCTTTTCATTTTTCATTTTTCATTAGTGATGAGCCTCTTGCAAAACTCATTAAAAATGACTATTCCTACTTTGTCAGATTTAATGTAACTCATTGATTTCTACAGAATGGCCCCCAAAAGGGCCTCTATATAAATCAATTACTTAGGTGTAATGTGACAAAGTAGAACTATTCGCCGTTGGCGAAAAGACTTTTGCAAGTTCCTCACTAAAAAACTGATAACTGAAAAACTGATAACTGATAACTGAAAAACTGATAACTGAAAAACTGATCACTAAAAACTGATCACGGAAATAACTGAAAACTGATAAATGTTAACTGAAACGATAGCTGAGTTAGACTTATCATTTGTACAATTAGTGCTTGAAGCCAGCTTGCTAGTGCAAATGGTCATGTTGTTGTTATTGCTGATTTCCATCTTTTCATGGACGCTAATTTTGCGTAAAAGTCGCTATTTGAAAAAGGTACGCAAGGCGGCCGATAATTTTGAAGACAACTTTTGGAAATTTAAGGATTTAAATGCGTTATACAATCGCATCTGTAGCTATGATGACGAGCCAAAAGGCATGGAAAGTATCTTTACCGCCGGCTATATGGAATTTGTGAGACTGCGTAAACAACCCAATATGACACCCCATGCTTTATTAGAAGGCTCACGCCGCGCCATGCGCGTGGCACTGCATCGAGAGATGAACGAATTGGAAGCCCATTTAGCGGCACTGGCAAGTGTCGGCTCTGTCAGTCCTTATATCGGTTTATTTGGTACCGTTTGGGGAATTATGAATTCATTTCAAGCCTTGGGCGGGATACAGCAAGCCACTTTAGCGATGGTGGCGCCGGGCATTTCAGAAGCACTGATTGCCACAGCAATGGGTTTGTTTGCGGCGATTCCCGCCGTTATGGCTTATAATCATTATGTGGATGATGTTGATCGTTTAACGACTCGCTATGAGACTTTTTTGGAGGAATTTACCGGCATTTTGCAACGTCAAGCACATACCACCGTGAACTATCCGCCACCTGCACCTGCCAGCGCATGATAAAATTCCCCCGTGAACAAATCCCCCTAATTAATAATTAATAACGTGAGTTCGATTTTTCAATAAGTTAGATAAATCTTATGTTAATCAAGTATTTGATGACAATTAATTGATTAAAAAGACATTTTTATTATATGGGATACCCTTAGCATTAATACGTTAAAACCGGATATTTGTGGGCCATCAACTGGAATGAACCAGTACAGCTTATGGTTTTTTTAACTGATTGATAATTGAGTCATTATAACTAAATAATTGATATAACGACTAATTTTATAACACATTGATATTTAAAGTCGAACTCACGTTAGTTATTTCGTCAACGACTACTACTGATAACTGATAACTGAAAATGTCGCGCTCTCGCCGTCGCCGTCGTCTTTCTGAGATGAATGTTGTGCCCTACATCGATGTGATGTTGGTACTGTTGATTATTTTTATGATCACCTCGCCTTTATTAACAAGAAGCGTGGATGTAGAATTGCCGGCTGTCAAACAAGCCGAAAATGTCGTCCCCACGCAAACGAAATTTGTAATCGTCACCATTGATGCACAGGGGCGCCTATTTTTGGATGATGACGAAAAAGCACTGTCAATGGAGACACTACTCACCCGTGTAGCTGCTTCAATACGTTTTGCCCCCGACTCGCAAGTGTTAGTGAGAGGAGATAGTCGGTTAGCTTATGGAGAAGTTGTGAAAGTCATGTCATTGTTGCAAGAGGCGGGTGTGTCTAAAGTTGGGCTGCTGACAAAACCGATACATTTTAATTAACAATTGTTACCAATTACTAATTAATGCACACAAACAAAGTTTGTGAGGGGGTATCTCCCAAGGCTCTTTTTTGACAAAAAGAGCGCAAATGATGTTATTACCTTGGTTCTCGGTATTTAAAAACCTCATTTGAATTGCCGTTTAGGTCGCAATCACCTACGCTCGCCCTTTTACCTAACCAACGATTTTAGGTTAGAACCACACCCAAAAGAGAGCTTCTGCACTCACATAATAATTATAAAGACTTGCTCCAAAAATTCAAGAGCATCCATCTTAAAGTCAATACAGAGAAGGTGGGTAAACAGATTGATTGCAATTGGTAGATTTTGTTAATGTTTGTTAATAAATTGGGTCATAAGCATGAACCTTTGTAATCTTTTAAGTAAAGGCATCTTCGATGCACCAACCCCAAAGGGTTGTGGTGCTTGGTTCGATTCCCCCCCCCAGGTTTTACCTCAATGCCATAAAGGATTGGGCAACCACAAGGGATTGCCCCTACGAAACCTCGCGTCTTTAGGGACTTTCGAGGTTTTCCAACCGGTTCGCCCAGGCTTAACTTAATGGCATTGAGGTTTTACCTGGGCTGGTGAAACCAGCGGCTATTCGCTTTGAAAATAATTATCTGAAAATCTATATAACTGAGAACGATCACTTCTCACTGAAAAACTGATAACTGATAACTGATAACTGATAACTGAAAACTGATCACTGAATAAATGTGGGATAAATTGATTTCATTAATTGACGCACTTCTCATTCACGCCATTTTTCTGGCGATATTGTTATTCAGTGCCAATTTGCCTAAATTCTCATCACCTACCCCCACCACGCCAGAACAAACTGTGGTGGACGAAAGTGCCGTGCTTGAAGAAATGGAACGTTTAAAACGCGAAGACGAATTCAAAAATGCCACGCAACAGGCACAGCACTATGCGTTGGAACAGAAAAAAATAGAATATGAACAATTTGTTGTACAAGAACGAGTCCATTTGGAGGACTTACACGACGAACAAGAAAAGGAAAGGCAACAATTAGAGGCACTGAAACAACGTCGGCAGGCAGAGGCACAGACATTAGAAAAACTCCGGCGCGATAAAGCCCTTCTCAGTGAACAGTGAGCAGTGATCAGTGAGCATTTTCAGTGAGCATTTTCAGTGAGCTGTGTAAACTAAAAAATTGATAACTGATAACTGAAAAACTGATAACTGAAAAACTGATCACTGATAACTGAAAAACTGATAACTGACAAACTGATAACTGATAACATGTGGGACAAATTCATTTCATTTATCAACGCGCTCATTGTCAACGCGCTACTGCTGGCGATAGTGTTTTATAGTGTGGTTCTACCAAAGGAGCCTAGCAAAACCTTACTAATCGCGCCAGAGAATATTATGCAAGCGGTGGCTGTCGATGAAAAACAAATGCTGGTGGCAATGAGACAGATAAAAAGCCAGTCTGTCCGCGAAAGGCGGACACTACGGGCACAACAGCGTGAATTGGATAGAAAAAAACGACAGCTTGAACGAACAGTCCTCAAAGAAACCCAACGTCTCGATAAACTACGCCAACAAAAAGAAAAAGAGCAACAGCGGTTGGCAAAGACTAAACAACGCAAATGGGCCGAGGCGGAGACATTAAGAGCGCTTAAACGCAAAAAAGCCGAGCAAGCGTATTTAAGGCGAGAAGCCGAAGAAATAAGAAGGCTAGAAGAAGCCCATCGTAAAGCGTTGGAAGCCGCAGCGCGAGAAAGAAAACAAAGAGAACAAGCAGCGAAACGTCGAGCCGAACAAGCACGATTAGCCAGAGAAGCTGAGAAAAAACGTCGAGCCAAACAAGCGCGATTAGCCAGAGAAGCTGAAAAAAGACGTCTCGCCGATGCCAAGCGTCGTCAAGCCGAAAGGCGAGCGCGTTTAGCCGCCGAAAAAAAACGCAAAGCGGCCCAAGTTGCGAAGCAAAGAGCAGAACAAAAAAAACGTATTCAAAAAGTGATGAGGGATATTCAACAACAAGTTCTCAATTTCTGGGTACGCCCCCGTGGTTATTACAGAGGCTTGTCTTGTATTATAGAAATACGTTTAGGGCCGGGGGGCGAAGTAACTTCCGTTCAAATCATTGAGCGTAGTGGTAACTTTGTCTTTGATAACTCAGCCTTGAAGGCCATTCGTAACGCGTCACCATTACCGGTACCAGCGGATATCTTTGATACTTTTAAACATTTTAACTTTCGATTTAAACCTAAGTAAGTTGGGAGAACTTATGCGTACACTCTGGTTGTGTTTATTAAGTTATATCGTGTTATTTAGCCATGTCCACGCCATTTTAACCATCGACATCATTGGCGGCAAAGAAGAAGGCGGACAACCCATTGCCATCGTGCCCTTTGGCTTAGAAACCGGGATGCCATCTCCGTATCAAAATATAGCCAAGATTGTGTCCAATGATTTACACCGCAGTGGACGCTTCGCCACGATGCCGGTACACCTGTTACCAGAACAACCTTCTTACTCTGATCAAATCCGTTTTCGACGTTGGCAAGCGGCCGGGATGCCACATCTGGTGATAGGACGTATCGCCGGCGGACTAACAGGTGGGTACACCGTTGAATTTGAGTTATTTGATGTCTCTCGACGCAAACCCATTATCGGTTACCGCTATACCGCTGACGCTAAAACGCTACGGCAAGTCGCTCATCAAATCAGTGATGATATTTACAAAGCCTTGACGGGAAAGCGCGGAGTATTTAGCACCCGGATTGTTTATGTGACGGTGCTGCGTCGCGGCTTGCGAACTCAATATCACCTCTATATTGCCGATGCCGACGGTGCTAATCCACGCTTGATGTTGAGATCGAAAGAACCGGTTTTATCACCCTGTTGGTCACCCGACGGGCAACGCATTGCTTATGTGACTTACTCCAAAACTAAAAGAACCAAAAACATGGCCGTCTATATACAAGAGATTCGCACTGGGCGGCGCACTCGTGTGTCAGCCAGACGAGGCCTCAATGCGGCCCCAGCGTGGTCACCTGACGGCAAACATTTGGCGTTGACTTTATCGAAAGATGGCAACCCCGAAATCTATCTTCTGAATTTACGCACTGGTGCCTTAACCCGCTTGACTCATCATCAGGCGATTGATACAGAGCCAGAATGGTCACCCAATGGCAACTCGTTGGTATTTACTTCAGATCGCAGCGGTAAACCACAGATTTATCGCATGTCGGCCAACGGTGGCAAAGCGCAGCGTTTAACCTTTAAGGGCGACTACAATGCGCGTCCACGTTTTTCTCCCGATGGACGTAAACTGGCTTTACTGCATGGCAGTGGCAATAAATATCAGATTGCGGTGCTAACGCTAAGTAGCGGAAAATTGGATATTCTGAGCAAAACCACTTTAGATGAATCGCCCAGCTTTGCACCCAATGGTAGTATGATTATCTATGCAACGGGCACTGAACTTGCAGCCGTCTCAATAGATGGGCGTGTACGCCAACGTTTGGCGGTGGATATGAGCGAAGAAGTGCGGGAGCCAGCTTGGTCGCCTTTTTATAGATAGAGCCTGGGGTGGTGAAAATAATTAATGATTAATGATTAATGATTAATGATTAATGATTAATGATTAATGAATTAAATGAGATTTTTTACAACTAAATTTACTAAGCGGAATGAAAATGGGATCACGTTTTAGAACCCGTTGGAACTTCCTTTTCATCACCCCAGATAGAGCCTCTAAAAACCTTGTAATAGGGTGGGCAACGTGTTGCCCGCCCTCGTCGTATTTTGATGGGCAAGAAGCAAAAAACGGGAGCAAAGAACACCCTACATATATGGATTTATTCTTAACTTAAGGTTTAGTCTCTTACTTTAAAACGCCAAAACCACAAAAAGCGGCTCTGGTTATGTCTAAGGGGCAAGCTCCCTTGGGTGATAAACCATCTATCACCTTTAATTATATATAATTAAACTTAAACAGATTTTGAAGCTAATCTTATATTAATTATATATAAGTTTAAAGCTATAAAATAGTACTACAAATAATTATTGTCTGTCAAGATTTAAATTTTTGACTGGCTTTAATTTTGTGGTTTTGGTGTTTAATGCTAACTGCTTTAGCAGACTTTAGCTTTTAGCCTTGGGATTTATCCCAAGGCGCTGGGATTTATCCCAAGGCGGGGGGAACTACTGTTAATTAAAAAACGTGATCATCGAGAATTCGGGTGTGTACCACTTGTCCAAGTAGCAAGTTTTTATCAATAGGGCCTTCAATCAAATTAACAGAATCAATTCGCCAACCTGGCCCTCAAAAAAACCGCTTATGTTTGACATTTTCATTTTTAAATTTGCCCATTACCCATTACCCATGAGATTAAAGGAGTATGTTCTATGAACAAATGGCATTATTTAGTGCTGATGTTAGCGGCACTCGTTTTTGCGGGATGTAGCACTCCACAGGTAAAGCAACCGGAGGTAACTGAAGCCAGTGCCAGAATACCTCCCCCGATTTTTGGTACTACGACAAGGGCACCCAATATCCCAGATGACACGACGCTTGGTGCCGATGATGATATACCCCTGACAATGAGTGAAACCGAAACGGAAGGAGACGTGAGTGGTAGTGGTATTCCCCGTAAGCGGATCATCTACTTTAGTTATGATAGGAGCGAGATTGGACCTAAATATCGCACCATACTTGAAGCACATGCCGCTTACCTGAACAAAAACCCGGATGCCTCTGTCCGCTTGGAAGGCCATGCCGATGAACGGGGTTCGCGTGAATACAATTTGGCCTTGGGTGAGCGGCGTGCAGAGGTGACCAAAGACACCTTGATGGGGTTGGGTGTCTTTGAAAATCAATTGAATACCTTAAGCTACGGTGAAGAACGGCCCACAACATCGGGACACAACGAAAAATCTTGGTGGCGTAACCGTCGAGTTGAGATAGTCTATCCTTGATGAAAATCAGGAGTCCAAACTTTAGTTTGGCAGAGTAGTAATACGCGGATTCCTGTTATTGACCTATCCTATTTTTTGGCGGGTTATTTAGACTATCGATTTTGGGGGCCATAAAAGACTTTGGAGGTATTCAAATTAAGTTATGGCCCTCTGTCGCGCTGGTAAGAGAAATCCGATTTCTTGAAGAAATCGGATTTCTTCCAACATTGACATTTTTACACTTTTTTTACACTTTTTGACACTTTTTAAAGGAGTTACTTCTGTGGATAAAAATCGTCGCGATTTACTGAAGGCTGGCAGTTTAACGGCTGTCGCGGGTATTGCTGGTGTTGCTGCTTTGACTTCTTCTAAGCAAGCACAGGCCGCACTTTTTGGCGCTGAAAAGGGGCCCCTTCCCCGTGAAGCTGGGGCCGGTGTTCGAGTTTTTTATGATGTCGGCCGAAGAGATGTTCCGGCAATGGGGCAAATTTTTGTCTACGATTATTCCAAATACCAACCCAAAAATTTGGTGCTCCAAACGCCCGGTGGCAAAGTGGGGATTGGCACCGTCAATCCAAGAGAGAAACTTGATGTTGCGGGAAAAGTTCGTGCCAGACGTTTCATTCAAACTTCGTCAAGAGAGTTCAAGGAAAACATTGCGGAACTTTCCACTCAAGAAGCTGTCGAGGCGTTAGAAAAACTTAACCCGGTCAAATTTAGCTACAAAGTGGATGACGATAAAACTCAGTATCCTGGCTTTATTGCTGAGGAGGTGCCTGAGTTAGTGGCAACACCTGATCGGCAAGGTGTGGACTCGATGGATATTGTGGCGGTGTTAACTAAAGTTGTGCAACAACAACAACAGAGTATTTCCGCATTACAAGAAGAATTCAAATCGCTTAAGGAGCGAATTGGGTGAGTTCTGACAAGGCGGCAGTTGTGCTAGTGTCTGGCGGACTAGATTCCGCCACCACCCTAGCCATCGCTAAATCACAAGGCTATGCTTGTTACGCCCTGAGTTTTGATTATGGGCAACGCCACCGTGTTGAGTTGCAAGCCGCTCGTCAAGTCGCGGAAAGCTTAGGTGCCCAAGAACATAAATTCATTCACCTGAATTTAGACAGCATCGGCGGTTCCGCGCTGACAGATACTCAAATTAAGGTGCCTGTTTCAGGACTGACTGACCAAATTCCAGTCACTTATGTGCCGGCTCGTAACACCGTTTTTTTAGCTTTAGCCTTGGGTTGGGCGGAAGTGTTATTAGCTTATCACTTGTTTATGGGTGTTAATGCTGTCGATTATTCGGGTTATCCTGACTGTCGTCCCCAATTCATTGCCGCTTTTGAAAAGCTGGCGAATCTTGCCACCAAGGCGGGTGTAGAAGGGCATCCCTTCAAAATACATACGCCCTTGATTCATTTGACGAAGGCACAGATTATTCAAGAAGGGTTGCGTTTAGGCGTGGACTATAGTATGACAATTTCGTGCTATCAACCGAGCCCAGAAGGTTATGCGTGTGGTGTTTGCGATGCTTGCCGTTTACGGGCGGGCGGATTTCGTGCGTTAGGGGTGGCTGATCCAACTCAATATATTTCTCCATCGCCTTTCTAATAATTAATATTTCATTTGAGTTCTCCGGAGTTTAAGGTATAGTATTATACACAATAACTACAAGGATTCGTTATAAAAACGGATTAAAAACCTATAACTACAAGGATTCTATATAATAAAGGATTAAAAACCTATAACTACAAGGATTGTATATAATAAAGGATTAAAAGCGAACTACAAGGATTGTATATAATAAAGGATTAAAAAACTATATCTACAAGGATTGTATAATCGATACGGATTCTGCTTCCAACGCTGGAATGTTGGAACAAAAGCTTGAATTTGTAATCCTGTAATCCCTTTTTATATACAATCCTTGTTGTTCTGGCTTTTTTTTAATCCGTTTTTATAACGAATCCTTGTAGTTATTCCTTTTTAGATACAATCCTTGTTGTTCTTGCTGGTGGTTTGAATTTGTAATCCCTTTTTATATACAATCCTTGTTGTTCTGGCTTTTTTTTAATCCGTTTTTATAACGAATCCTTGTAGTTATTCCTTTTTAGATACAATCCTTGTAGTTTATAACTAATCCTTGTAGGCCCGCTTTTCAAAACAACTGCTCATCAATCACGCTACTTTCTGGAGTGGCTTGGGGTTGAGATGCCAACCCTTTATGGGCCGACGGCCGAGCAGTGGTGTCCTTGCCTTTCTTGCTGGGCGATGGATTCGGTTTTTCTCGTTTGCAATGACTGGTTGAAAGAGCCAATTTGTTAGGTGGATTCTTAATAAAGGTTGCTGTTTTAATAGGTAAACTATCCGACAGCAATGGCCCACTTGGCAACAAATCACCCACCGCATTGGAAGTGCCTTCGCTGGGTACTATAACAAAGCGGCTCTGCTTTTCAGCAATCCGTGAACGGCACGGGGGTTGCAGTTGATTGCTTTTTACAAAAGCAGCCGGTAACACGACCAAAAAGCTATCCATATCCACCGACGGCGAGTCAATCTGCACGTCGCCATCTAAACCCAATCTTGACGAGGCACTCACCAAACTGCAAGGTGATTTGATAAACTGTTCAGCCACAATGCGAATATTGCCACCATGCCCAGCATCAGCTTGGGCTTTGATTTGTCCTTTGTCTAAAACGACAAATACCGGGTGGGAAATGGTGATATTGCCACCATCGCCTTTGCCACCTTTAACACTGGTTGTGATTTCACCCCCTCGTAAATAGAGTAAGTTGGGGGTTATGACGGTAATATTGCCACCGGCGGCATTGTCTGCTGATGTTTCAATAGAACCGTTTAAGTTTAGGGTGCCGGCCCGCACCACAATGTTGCCGGCATCCCCCGCTTCATCATCGGATTCCTCATCAGACGAAGCGCTGGTGATACCACCAAAGCCTTCTTTTTTCGTACCTGAAATAGTTAAAGTATCAGTCACAAAGATATCGAGAGCGCCGGCATCTCCAGAAGAGTTATCTGTGAGTGTGGCAATGAAACTATTATTCGTCAAGCGCAGAAAAACCGCTTCTATTTCAATACTTCCAGCATGACCACGACTACCTTCCACCGACGCAGTCGTAATAGCAGCGGCATTTGGGATGGCACCCGAAAGAGCCAACGTATCCTTCACTCTGATAATGATAGAGCCACCGTTTCCTAGCCCAAATGTCTGGGTGCTAATGTACGCGCCCTCGCTCATTGTGACACGGCCAGCCTCTATCAAGATACTGCCACCATCACCTTGCGCTTTTGCCAGGCGAGTTCCAGAAGTAGAGCCAATACTTGAACCGCCATAAACCCAATCTTTACTGGTGACATCATGTGCGCTATTGACCCCGGAAAGTTCCAAAGTCTCAGTGACTTTGAGAGTTATTGTTCCTCCCTTTCCATCCCCAAATACGTCACTAGTAATATTTGAGCCATTTTTGAGTGTGATTTGGCGGGCATGGATATCAATATTTCCGCCCTGACCGGCACTAAACGAAGTCGTCGAAATCACATTACTCATGGTATACGTATCACTTCGTTTAAACAATATTTCACCTTCTCCGGCAAGAATTAAGCTATCTGTCACATCAAGGACGATGGAACCGCCTTTTCCCGTTCCTTTGGTCTCTGCAAAAATGCCGCCGCCTTGCAACAACGATAAATTGTCCACCCGAATGTCTGTTATTCCACCGTCTTGTTCACCTAGCGTGTTACTACTGATTTGACTACTCATCAATTCAAAACGTCCCCCTCGAATAAAAACATTACCGCCCCGATTGCCACTGGTTGTTATCTGCGTGTTATTGGAGGCGATAATGGAGCCACCCGGCGTGTCAAGACTTATATTTAATCCCGTCTGGCTCGGTATCACTTCGGCCGGTGAGGCAACCGAAGCCAGATTAATTCGTCCAGAGGGTGTCGAGAGTTGCGTATTTGAAAAACGTAGTGAACCGCCGATGAGCGAAAAAGTTTGCTCTTTGGGAATGGACAGCTGGCTATCTTGAGTGGTGAGAGGGGCTGGATTATTGGTTAGAAAACCAAACGCTTCAACTGGTGCAACCTTCAACAAACTCTGACTCGGTTGACGCGCATCAAAACGCCCGTTATCTCCCAAACGCAAATAGTCGGCCGTGCTGGCATGAAAACTCCCTTGCACATCCAGCCGCGCATTAGGCCCAAACATGATCCCATACGGATTAAGGAAATACAGGTTTGCGTTAGGGATGGTTGAGCGAAAGAGTCCGTCAATGTGTGACGGATTACCACCTGTGACGCGACTGAGGATGTTTTGGACACTGTTTGGGCCAGAAAACGTTGCGCTTTCGTGACTGTTCAGATTGAAGTCACGAAAACTGTGGAACAGATTGGGGCCATGTTGTCGTCCTAACTCGGCCCCAATTTGAAAGTTTGGGCCTTCTAAGTTGATAGAGGGGCCTAATGTGCCGTCGGTGGTGATTTGGGCCGTGGTTGGTAAGGCCATGATTGATAAAGAGATTGTCAGTATGGTTTGTGGTTTCATTTGAGTTTATCCTGAGTTTAAGTTGAGTGCAGTTAGGTATAATATTAGACACAATAACTACAAGGATTCGTTATAAAAACGGATTAAAAACCTATAACTACAAGGATTCTATATAATAAAGGATTAAAAGCGAACTACAAGGATTGTATATAATAAAGGATTAAAAACCTATAACTACAAGGCTACAAGGATTGTATATAATAAAGGATTAAAAACCTATAACTACACGGATTGTATAATCGAGATGGATTCTGCTTCCAACGCTGGAATGTTGGAACAAAAGCTTGAATTTGTAATCCTGTAATCCCTTTTTATATACAATCCTTGTAGTCCTTGCGGTTTTTTAATCCGTTATTATAACGAAACGAAGTTCAGCGAAGCTAATCCTTGTAGATATTGCGGTTTTTTAATCCGTTATTATAACGAATCCTTGTAGTTCTTGCTGTTTTGAATCAATAACTACAAGAATTATATCTATCTAAAAACGGATATTAAAGCTGATGATTTCAGTCATCCTCGGTACCAATCCCTTATAAAATACAATCCTTGTAGTTATTCCATAAAACTCTTCGGTGTCGTTGGCATCCCATCGCCTTCGATGTTGACGGTAAACGTACTAAGTTTATTAAAGCCACGAAAACTGTGGAACAGATTGGGGCCATGTTGTCGTCCTCTTGGGGATCGATCTCCGATTTTTCTAAAAAATCGGATTTCTTTGACTCAAATGTGTGACGGATTTCCGCCAGTGACGCGATTAATAACGTTTTGGACACGGTTTGGGCCAAAAAACGTGGCGCTCTTGTTCAAGTTAAGGGAGTCCAAAAAAAATAATTCTCCCAAATGCCAATTCAAGCCGTAAAGGATGGCTAGCTTATCACCTATCACTTTAGTACAACTAATGAACGATGAAGCGCGACAGGGGGCCATAACTTAATTTGGAAACCTCCAAAACACTTTATGGCCCTCAACGTGTTCAAATAACCCTACAAATATAGGTAAATAACAAGAACTGCGTATCACTACTCTGCCAAACTAAAGTTTGGACGACAGCCAAACTAAAGTTTGGAGGACTGTTTGAGAACGACCAACAATTCTGCGAATGTTTTCATTTAAAGGCGGCCTAGTTAAGCAACAAAACACCTACAAAAAGTGTCAATAATGAAGCGCGACAGGGGGCCATAACTTAATTTGGAAACCTCCAAAACACTTTATGGCCCTCAAAGTGTTCAAATAACCCTACAAATATAGGTAAATAACAAGAACTGCGTATCACTACTCTGCCAAACGTTAGTTTGGACGACTAGTTGCGTGAGGCGATAAATCGCCTACTACAAACAGCTTAACTTAATGGCAATGATCCTACAACTGGGATAATTTATTTTTTGGATATTCCTTAGTTAGTAGCAGGTGATTCATCGCCTAACCAAACTCGTTTTCGCTTTAACTCCGAACGAGTTAGTTAGTAGTAGGCAATTCATCGCCTAACCAAAGTCGTTTTCGCTTTGACGTAGAACGAGTTCGTTCGTAGTAGGCGATTCATCGCCTTAACCAAACTCGTTTTCGCTTTGACGTAGAACGAGTTAGTTAGTAGTAGGCGATTCATCGCCTTAACCAAAATCGCTTTCGCTTTGACGTAGAACGAGTTCTACTTGTTTGTAGAAGTTTTGTCCATTCCTGATGAGTACTTTGATTGGGAAATAAACGAATTTTGAAAAACTTGGCTTGATTCGTTAATTTCTTAATTCAAAGTACTCTGGTTTTAGGTACAAAAGTTATCTGGATAACTAGAGTCGTAGGCAATTCATCGCCTCAACCAAACTCGTTTTCGCTTTGACTCCGAACGAGTTAGTTAGTAGTAGGCAATTCATCGCCTCAACCAAAGTCGCTTTTGCTTTGACGTAGAACGAGTTAGTTAGTAGTAGGCGATTTATCGCCTCAACCAAACTCGTTTTCGCTTTGACGTAGAACGAGTTCTACTTGTTTGTAGAAGTTTTGTCCATTCCTGATGAGTACTTTGATTGGGAAATAAATTGTCATGGCTAAGTTATTTCGCCTAAAAACCACCGTCATTCCTTGTGATCCAAAAATCCGTTATAACGTTATAATCAAAAAAAGTTTATCTGAAAAACTATACCAACTTTTCTAAACCAGACTTGATTGTTTCTAGTAAGTCTTGGTCATTCCAAGGTTTGCGTAAATAACGGTGGAGATTAGCTTGTTTTCTGGCACGTTCAACCGCATCATCATCAGCTTGCCCGGTTAGCATGATTTTGATCATCTTGGGATAGCGCTTGTGAACCTCAATGAGAAGTTCATCGCCTTTTTTTCCGGGCATGAGCCAGTCAGAAACAATGAGTCGAATTTCTTCGTTTTCCTCTTCTAATTCCTCTATGAGTTCCATCGCATCTTCAGCATTCTCCGCGAACTCGTACTGATAGGTTTGACCAAATTCGTGTTTTAATTGTCGCTTGATGCTCTCTAAGATAAATTTTTCGTCATCAACACATAAAATGATGGGTTTAGGCATGGTGTGTTTCTCCTTATGAACTGAAAATTATGATTATGATTGCTTTTCTTTAGTCCCCAAGTTCCACTGCCATTAAGTTAAGTAAATAAACACCTACAAAAAGTGTCAATAATGAAGCGCGACAGGGGCCATAACTTAATTTGGAAACCTCCAAAACACTTTATGGCCCTCAAAGTGTTCAAATAACCCTACAAATATAGGTAAATAACTCCTCAGCCAATGAAAGCCAAAGTACCCTAAAGGGCACTACAAGAGGACGGGTATTTAGTAGGCTTTAGCCTACTTTAGCTTTTAGACAACGGCTTCAGCCGTTGGCGTTGGGGTGGTATGGAAACTTCCGCCTTAGTTAATGAAGCGCGACAGGGGCCATAACTTAATTTGGAAACCTCCAAAACACTTTATGGCCCTCAAAGCGTCCAAATAACCCTACAAATATAGGTAGATAACTCATCAGCCAACAGCTAAAGCAGTTGTCTGAAAGCCAAAGTACCCTAAAGGGCACTACAAGAGGACGGGTATTTAGTAGGCTTTAGCCTACTTTAGCTTTTAGACAACGGCTTCAGCCGTTGGCGTTGGGGTGGTATGGAAACTTCCGCCTTAGTGTACTAGTTGCGTGAGGCGATAAATCGCCTACTACAAACGGGCCTTTTCCGTACGATATGGCAGTGACACTGTAAATGTCGTTTTACCCGGTTGACTTGCGACGGTAATGTTACCCTCATGTTTTTCAACAATCTTTCTGACAATGTCTAATCCTAAGCCGCTCCCTTCGCCGGCGCGTTTGGTGGTGAAAAACGGCTCAAAGATTTTCTCTTTAATTTCTTGGGCAATACCTTTGCCACTGTCAGTGATGCTGATAACAACTTGATGGTTTTGCAGGGACGCATCAATTGTTAAAGTGCCTTGATAGTCCATCGCTTGCAACGCATTATGAATCAGATTAGTCCAAACCTGATTAAGTTCATCAGCATAGCACCAAATAAGGGGTAACTGGGTATAGCGTTTTATGACCTTAATACTACCGGATTTGAGTTGATTGTGATAAAGGGTTAACACCGTTTCAAGGCCTTCCGTGATATCTGCTTTGACTTTTTTGCCACTTTGATCAAAGCGGGCAAAACTTTTCAGCGCAAACACCACTTTAGAGGCACGCTGGGCTGCAATTTCAATGGCTTGAGAACTTCTGTTTAAATCAGAAAGTTTATCAGCCGTGTCTAAAATCCTTTGACTTTCAGAACATTGTAACAAAGATAACCAGGGCTCAACATTATCATAAATACCCATATCCACCAAAGTATCAGCGACAACGTCAGCATTCTCAATTTCTTGCTCTTCTAATTGGCGAATGAGCTTACGTTTCAATTTGCGTTCTTCTTTGGCCGACAGCATCTTTTCTTTTGCTAATGCTTTTTGCAGTAAAGCCAAAAAAACGGGCAGTTGGGCTTCGGAAAGTGAGCGAAAAAATTCAGGTAACAGTGTGAGCGTTTGGCTTAATAATGTTTTAATACTGTTCACACTGGAACTAATGGCACCCAGTGGCGTATTGATTTCATGAGCCACACCGGCAATGAGTTGTCCTAACGCGGCCATTTTTTCAGATTGAATCAGTTCTTGTTGGGTGGTTTGGAGTTCCTCTAAAGTGTTGTGTAATTCTTCGTTTTGGGCCGTCAATTGTTGTTGCAATTGATGCAGTTGTAAATGGGTTTTGACACGCGCCAGCACTTCTTCTGCCTGAAACGGTTTGGTGACATAGTCCACCCCACCGACAAAAAAAGCTTTAACCTTATCTAGGGTTTCGCTTAAAGCACTGACAAAAATCACCGGGATATCCCGGGTTTTTTCATTGGCTTTTAACTGTTCACAAACTTCATAGCCGTTCATGCCCGGCATATTGATGTCAAGCAAAATCAAGTCGGGCAGACTTTTTTGGACAACATTTAAGGCGACTTTCCCACTGATCGCGGAAAATATCTGATAGCCTTGCTCAACAAGCATTGAAGTGAGCAGTTGTAAATTCGCCGGGGTATCATCAACAATTAGAATATTGCTTTTAGACATTTATGGTTACCAATTGGTTTGACTCAATGAGTATTTGGAGAAATAAAACTTTTACAAGGATTGTATATAATAAAGGATTAAAAGCAAACTCTTACAAGGATTGTATATAATAAAGGATTAAAAGCAAACTCTTACAAGGATTGTAGTTGTTATAAAGGATTAAATCCCAACATTGTCTCGATCTAATCCCTTATTAGATACAATCCTTGTAGTTATTGGTTTTAATCCCTTATTAGATACAATCCTTGTAGTATTTTTCATTAATGTGGGACTCCACTTTTACGAACACTACCCTTCTTCAAAGATTTCTTGAAGTATATCAAAACGGAACCCCTTCGCTAATTGAGTCAATGTTTTAGCTAACGGTTTGTCGTTAATCTGTTCAATGAGGGGTTGCATGGCTTGTAGATTCGCGGTTTCTATGGCTTGTTGCAATTCCGTCAATAACTCACTGGGTAATTTGGCGAGTTTGGATTTGAGGTCTTCGACTTCTTCCTCGCTCTCTGCTTCGCTTATCTCATGACTGTCTTCATACACATAACGCACCCCCAAATGTTTGTGCATGAGTTCAAAAATATCGCTGTCACGAAAGGGCTTTCGCAAAAAGTCATCACAACCGGCATCCAAAACCACCGCCCGTTCTTCTTCTAAAACACTGGCTGTCAGGGCAATGATGGCAATGGCTTGCCCTTTGGTATGGGCCTTAATATGCTGCATGGCCTCATAACCGTCCATCACCGGCATTCGCATGTCCATCCAAATCAGGTGCGGTTGCCATTCGTTCCATAAATCAATGGCTTGTTGACCGTTTTCGGCTTCTTTCAATTCAAAGCCAAGGGGATTGAGCAGTTTGATTAAGAGTTGCCGGTTGGCCCATTTGTCATCCACAATCAATATCCGATAGCGGGGCTGATTGGGTGCCAACGCGATCACTTGTTTTGCGAGGGGTGATTTTTGCATGTCAGTGGCTTGGGCCAGTTGACAGTGTATGTCAAACGCAAAAAGGCTGCCACGCCCGACTTCACTGCTTACGGTCATTTCGCCGCCCATTAATTGGGCAAATTTACGGCTAATGGCTAAACCTAAGCCGGTGCCCTCAGAAGCTTGTTTGCCGGTGCTTGTTTGCACAAAGGCTTCAAAAAGGCCTTCTAATTCATCGGGGGCAATGCCTGGCCCCGTATCTTCGACTTCAAAGGCAATAATAACCAGTGATTGGGTAGCCGAAATGGGGCGGTTTGGATCAGGATGCCTAACCCCAACCCGCACGTTCACGCCGCCTTCAACTGTAAACTTCAACGCATTATTCAGCAAGTTAATTAACACTTGACGCAACTTGACATCATCGGTATATAGATAGTGCGGCACCGCAATGTCACGCTCAAAAATCACTTGTAATTTTTTATTCTCGGCTTTGAGGCGAAACATATCTTCTAAATCATTCAGCAAACGGTATAAATCAAAGTGGGTTTCGTTCAGCGTTGTGCGCCCTGCCTCAATTTTAGACAAATCAAGCACTTGGTTAATCAGCGTCAACAGGTGTTCACCACTGCGGCTGATAATGCCGATATTTTCTTGATCTTCTGGCTCCAGTCTTTTATGCCGAGTCATCACTTGAGCAAAACCAAGAATCGCGTTGAGTGGCGAGCGGAGCTCGTGGCTCATATTAGCGATAAACCTGCTTTTAGCTTCATTTGCAACTTCGGCCTTTTCTTTGGCTATTTCCAGTTGTTGATTTGACTTTGCTAATTCTGCGGTTTTTTCCGACAATTCTTTGGTTCGTTGCGCTACTTGAACGGCCAATTCGTGTTTTTGATGCTCAATCGCACGCAGACGCCAACGGAATCCGCCAAAGACTAAACCGACTATCACGAAGAATAGGCTGGCTCTAAACCAAGCGGTTTCCCACCACGGCGGCGTTATCGTGATTTTTAAAGCGGTGCCTTGTTCATTCCACAAGCCATCATTATTGCTCGCTTTGACTCTGAAAACATAGTCACCCGCGTCTAAGTTGGTATAAGTGGCAAACCGGCGGCTACTATCTACATACGTCCAGTTTTTATCAAAGCCTTCCATCATGTAGGCGTACTGATTTTTGGCCGAAGCACGATAATTCAACGCGACAAACTCAAAACTAAACACCGATTGTTCATAAGACAGCGTTATCTGTTCGGTGAAATTAATCTGTTTTTGCAACGGCGAATCGTTCCCAAGCGAAACGGATTGATTAAACAGTTGAAAATCGGTTAACACGACCGGCGGAATGGCTTGATTATCAACCAATTTATCGGGATAAAAGGCATTAAAGCCATTGATACCCCCGAAAAAGAGTTCGCCCGTTGCACTTTTATAGGCGGAACGCGGCAAAAATAGATTGCCTTGCAAACCATCGTGTTTGTCATAATTGCGAAAGGTTTCAGTTTGTGGGTTAAATTTGGATAAGCCCTTATTCGTACTAATCCAAAGATAGCCCTGATTGTCTTCTAAAATGCCAGCGACACTATTACCCGCTAAACCCTGTTGGTCTTTATAACTTGTAAATGTTTGATTTGAAGGATTAAATCTGTTCAAACCGTCATAAGTACCAATCCAGATCGTACCTTGGCTGTCTTCAAAAATGCTACTGACAACACCGTTGCTTAAACTTTGTGGGTCTTTTTCATTAGGCAAATAGTGGGTAAACGTTTCGTTCACCGGATCAAATTGGCTTGCCCCTGCTTCATCCGTGCCAATCCATATCAGTCCAGAAGAATCTACCTTAACCACAGAAAGCCAGTTAGTCATGAGACCTTTTTGATTATTTTCATCAGCGCGATAATGCACTACGGTGTTGTTGACGGGATCAAACCGATCCAAGCCAGCACCAATATAGGCAATCCATACGTTACTGGTCTGATCAACATCAAGGTTCCATATCACCTCGCTATTTAAGTTATTGGGATTATTCGGATCGGTTTGGTAATGGCTAAATGTTTCGGTTTCAGGAAAAAACCGATTGAGCCCCCCGGCTTCGGTACCAATCCATAACGCGCCCGTGTTATCAGGATGAATCGTGCTAATATTATTATTACTAAGACTATGTGGATTATTAGCGTCATGTTGATAATGAATAAAGGTGCCGGTTTGCCGATCAAATTTGTTGAGTCCACCGCCTTTGGTACCAATCCAAAGTATGCCATTTTTATCTTCATAGATAGCACCAACTTGGTTATTATTTAAGCCGTTTGGTTTAAGCGGGTTATGGTAATAATGGGCAAAACGGTCACTGCCCGGATCATATTTATTCACCCCATTATCGGTCATAATCCACAGCGCACCGTTAGTGTCTCCAGCAAGCCCAAAAACGCTGTTATTACTTAGACTGTTGGGATTGCCTGGTTCATTTTGATAACGGATAAACCGGTTATTGAGCCGATCAAATTGGTTTAGCCCACCGCTTGTGCCTATCCACAGTATTCCTTTGCTATCTTCGTAAATTGACATGATCAAATTAATACTTAAAGTGTCGGGATTGGTTTTATCGTGTTGATAATGGGTAAAGGTGTCGCTGTTGGGCGCATAGCGATCCAGTCCAGCCCCAGTTGCAATCCATAACATCCCTTCATGATCGAAGTAAACCGTCAAAATTAAATCATTAATCAAACTATTGGGGTTATTCTCATCATGCTGATAATGGGTGAAGGTTTCGTTTTCTGGATCAAATTTATTCAAGCCACCGCCATACGTGCCAATCCACAAGACACCGTTATCATCTTGAGCAACAGAATAGATGTAATTATAACTCAAACTATTTGGATCGTTTTTGTCGTGCCGATAATTGACAAAGGTTTCATTGACGGGATCAAATCGGCTTAAACTACCACTAGTCGCAATCCATAATCGGCCATTTTTGTCTTCGTAAATGGATTGAACAATGTCACTACCTAAACTGTTGGGATTGTTTTCGTTATGTTGATAACGGGTAAAGGTTTCGCTGATAGGGTCAAATTTATTGACTCCCCCGCCTATGGCACCCGCCCATAATATGCCATTATGGTCTTTAAAAATGGACCAAACATAGTTATTGCTGAGGCTATTCGGATTATCGGGATCATGCTTATAAACGGTAAATTCGGTACCGTCATATTTGGCAAGGCCATTTTTGGTGGCAAACCAGATAAAGCCTTGATCATCTTGAACAGCATCGCTGGTAAAATTACTCGGTAATCCGTCTTCAATGTTTAGGTGGTCAAATTTGATGGGGTGATTCTGTTGAGCAAACACTGTTTGTGTTAATGCTGTGATGGTAAAAAACAGGGTACTTATAAGGGTTTGGAGTGAAGTTTTCATTTTTTTTAATCAAACTACATGGATTCGTTATAATAACGGATTAAAAGCTAACTACAAGGATTCGTTATAATAACGGATTAAAAGCTAACTACAAGGATTCGTTATAATAACGGATTAAAAGCAAACTCTTACAAGGATTCTATATAAACCAATAACTACAAGGATTGTATATAATAAGGGATTAGATCGTGGTATTTTTTGAGTTCGTAGTCATACTCACTGAGTGATCTGTTATTATATACAACCCTTGTAGTTCGCTTTTAATCCCTTTTTATATACAATCCTTGTAGTTAGTCAATCCTTTATTATATACAATCCTTGTAGTTGTTTGCTTTTAATCCCTTCTTATATACAATCCTTGTAGTTATTAGTAGTCAATCCGTGTAGTTATAGGTTTTCAAGATAGCGATAATCCAAACGTACCGCATTAAAATTAACAATTAAACCTCTCTTACAATTAAAATGCTTAATGTGATAAGCAAATCTTGATAGGATGATCTGATTGAGTGCTTTAACAGCAACCACTGACAATAATAAATCACCAATCAAAAAGAAATTAACCTCCTTTGAATTGAGGGCCCTGCCATGGTAAACGGCAGTCATTTTTTTGATGACTTCAAATTGAATTTGGGACGGTCGTAATTCATAGTAAAAGGCCTTTCGGTAAATTTTATGAAAATAACCGGGCCCCAATGTGATTAAAATTCGATTGGCAATTAATAACAATTCTTTGATTTCTTCCTTGCCTTTGAGTTGTACTTGGTTGAAATCAAAGGTATCGGTGAGCGGATTTTTTTGGTCAAGTTTGTTTGGGAAAGTCTCATGATACAATGATTTACCACCAAAATTCGCCAAAATGCCCAGTGGTTTGTTATAGCCTTTTAAATAGGAAATCAGTTGAGCTTTATCAATCGTTTGTATTTCTTGCACTGCCTTTAATTCCACAATCACAATGTCTTCAACCAAAATATCCAGCCGATAACGCCCAACTTGTTGATTAAAATAGAAAACGTCGTATTGCTGTTGGCGTTTAACATGCAAACCTTGGGCCAATAATTCTAATTCTAGGGCCTCTTCATAGACTTCTTCTTGCCAGATATTTTTTAATTGATTAAAAACCCGGAACAGACAGCCGTTGATTTGGTAGGTGAGTTCTTTGTGCATAGTTTATTGACTACAGGGATTGTATATAACCTACAGGGATTGTATATAATAAGGGATTGGTTCGTGGTATTTTTTGAGTTCGTAGTCAGACTCACTGAACAACAATCCTTTCAACTTAAAGCGAACTACTACAAGGATTCTATATAATAAAGGATTAAATCCCAACATTGCCTCGATCTAATCCCTTAAGGATTAAATCCCAACATTGCCTCGATCTAATCCCTTATTATATACAATCCTTGTAGTTATTGTTTTATCGATAGGGCCTTCAATCAAATCGAGTTAATCAATTAGACAACATGGCCCTATATTAATGAAAAGTGAAAAATGAAAAATGAACAAAGGCTTCTAAAAACGGGTGCATTTCTATTTTCCCGCTTACTAAAGTAAAGCACCAACCCCAAAGGGGTTGAATGTGAATAGCCACAGGTGCAACCTGTGGGAAATGTGCCCCCGACGCGCCAACCCCGAAGGGTGAATAAGCATAGTATTGATATAATCAATAAATTTCAACAAGTTATACCGTTCAAAAAAAAAGTGACAATCAGAAATTGAGGAGGCTGTTTTGCGGCATATTCACGTCCCCATTGTTTGTATTTTTTCAAACATGATGGGGCAGCAGAGCGAGTGAATTTCATCATACTGATAAGTCCTTGTTTAAAATACGGGACATTTGCCGCAATTCTATACCAACAATTTCTCTGGCTTCAATGCCTTTTTCCATCAATTGACGTGCTATTTCTAAAAATAACGGTATTTTTTCAAAATTACCCTGCATAATGTCGTCTTCCAGTTGATAAAATCGGTCAAATTCTGATTCCGTTTCGACATCAAATAATTCATCAATCGTAAAAATTTCATCTAATACGAGAGAATAACTACTACCTGCCTTGGATTCTTCAACGGTTTCTAAACGAGATACGCCATTTTCTAGCCGGAACTGATACACATAAGCGTCACTGACGGAAGCGACAACAAAAGGAGAATGGCTTGATACAAAAATCTGCGCGTTGGGAAAAAGTTTTTGTATCACAGGCAAGATTTTACGTTGCCATACTGGATGATCGTTCCTGTCAATTTCATCAAGAAATAAAATAAAACGACGTTCTAAAATGCTACAATCATCAATCCAAGGAATTCTGTCCATACGCATAAATAGATCAGATATCCAACTGATGATTGATTTTAAACCATCCGGTAGCACCTCAAATTCCAAAGCTTGTCCGTTCATTTTGAGTTCGATCTTAAATTCTGGTTCGGTTTCTAATTCAAATTTCACTTGAAACCCAACGATTTCTGTTATAGCCGCTTCTAAAAGTTGTATAGCTGTTTGATACTTTGCGGCTTTTTGGAGTTCGTTTTTGACTTGTGCCAATGCCGCCTTTGCTTTATTGTTAGCAACCCACTGCATCAGTATTAAAGAGTCAGTAGAATTAAAAGAAAGACTCCCTTCAAAAGGGCTTTCGGTGATTTCTTTAATACCGACTAAATGATGAGATTTTAAGGAACGATTACCGGCGTAAGCAAAAACAGCCAACTTAAAAACATTTTTCTGGTAATTATGAATTAAGTTTTCATATTCCAGAGGTTGTGCTGATTGAGTATAAAAAATACTGGGTAATGAAGACTGAGTCTCCTCAAAATACTTATAGCTTTTCATGTCAGTCTTTAATTCGACCCAAGTCTGATTCACATTTCTAAACCTTTTTAAGATCAATGCTCTGTCAGAAGTAAACGCACCCGCCAACGCATATAATAAAGTGCTTTTCCCCGTTCCATTTTCTCCGGCAAAAATGTGAATTTCAGCCTTATCAGGTTGCTGACACGGCTGAAATTGCAAATCAAGGCGATCAAATACGCCAATATTTTCTAAATGAAGTTGTTCTATTCGCATGTCATCTCCTTGATTGACATTGTTTTTAATAATTTGACAGAAGCTATCTCAAACTTTAGGAGTCCAAACTTTAGTTTGGCAATCGACAGACTTTAGTTTGGCAGTTGACAGGAATCCAAACTTTAGTTTGGCAGTCGTCAATTTGGAGGAATTTCATATATATTTTACCCGTCAAAACAATGTTGACAGACTACTAGCCCACTTTTTAATTTCAAAACCTGGCCCACTTTTTAAAGCAATAACTACAAGGATTGTATATAAGAAAGGATTAAAAGCAAACTACTACAAGGATTGTATATAAGAAAGGATTAAAAGCAAACTACTACAAGGATTGTATATAAGAAAGGATTAAAAGCAAACTACTACAAGGATTGTATATAAGAAAGGATTAAAAGCAAACTACTACATGGATTGTAGTTGTTATAAAGGATTAAATCCCAACATTGCCTCGATCTAATCCCTTATTATATACAATCCTTGTAGTTCCTTCGCCAACGGCAAACACGTCTAAATAACCGGTTCTGCCGATACCATTCAGGTTACTCTCGGTACCGCTTTCGAGTTCTCGCCAATAGAGTCCGTCATAGCGCAGAATGACTCCGCCAAAGCCGCTGGCAAACACAATAGGCAATTATTGAGCAGTTAATTGTTTAATTCTGTCAAGGCTCACACCGGTTGCTTGACTGATTTCTGCTATTGAAAATTTCTCCATTTTCAGCATGTTGCCGGCAATCTTGTCCGCTTCGGTTAGTTTCAATTCGTCTGGCACCGGAACGCGGCTCGCTTGTTCAAACTGGGTCGGAATGATATGGGTATATATCCGTTTTCCTTGAATCAGTTCTTCGGAATTCAGTTCATCTTTTTCGGTATGTTTCTGGCTGAAAACCACATAATATCCTTCCAAAAGCGCTTCGGATTTTAGATATTCTGCTAATTGGCCTTTACCTTTTTTGAAATAAGTCTCATCGGAATACACTTTTGTTTCAATGAGATTTGATTGATCTTGATAGCGAATCAGAATATCGGTCCTTCCGCGTCCCGAAGGCACTTCCACATAAGTTTGTCCACCAAGACGCTGAATAAAAAAATAAATAAAACCATCAAGTGAGTAATGCCAGGCGCCCTCCTTTAAATGTTCGGTATCAAAGGCCCGAAAACCGCGCCGGCGAACATAAGCTCGGTATTCTTTTAGCAACTTATTGACGTTTAACTCACCCGCCGGGGTTAGATATTGGTTAATTGTCTCATGAGGCGAATTGATATAATATTGAGTTTCACCATTTATCGACGGGCGGAATGCGTTTATCAAGCGTTTGGCATATAACGGCACCAGAATCTCCACATAACCCTCTGTCTCGTCAACAACCCCGTTCGCATATAAAAAAGCAATATCCGGATCATCAATCGTAAATGCCACGGGTTCGTCCCTGAACAGGAGTTTTATCATAAACTCCCGTTTTTCTCGGGCTTTCTGAACAATATTCAAAATATTTTTATCAAATTTCTTGGTCAGAAAAAAGCCAAGTGTTGTGTAAAAATCAGCCCTCGTCACAGACTGGCTTTTGTCGGTGGCAACTTCTGTAACCAGATGTAAGCATAACGCGCAAACTAAGCCGGGCTGTCCTTTGGTGTTATCATAGATTGCTTTTATCACCGATTTTTCGACCGGTTGCCCCGATTCTATGACGTATTGTTCAATCAGCAAAGTCACTTCTTCAAAGGTAAAGTAGGGAATCTGTAATTCCTCGGCAATGTTAAATGGCGAGGCGGAGGAAACGATTAATTCGGCAAGAGTGCTTACCCCTACTAAGATCAGTGAATGGAGATTATAATATTCTTTTTGATGATAGATTTGCCGAAAAGTGTGCATGACTTCGCTTAATACACAGTCCGGGATACCTTCAAATTCATCAATCGCTAGGACAACGGGTTTGGACTGAGCTGAGGTTTTTTCAAAAAAATGCTCCAAGCTAATTGAGTTATGGATGATGAGTTTAGATTGAGTCTTAGGTTTGGAAAGTCCACGGTGAAGTTTATGGTTTAGTGCTTGGTAAAATTCCTCTTTTGAGACGGTTTTCAGATTTTCAAAACTGATCCAGACCGTTGTAAAGTCTTTCTCAAGCTCGTTCAGCAGCAATTTGAAAAAGGTGGTTTTGCCGGCTTGTCTGGGCGCAAACAGGGTAAAAAAGCGGCCTTTTTTGACCTTTTTTTGGCCTTCTAGCATTAAGGCTTCGCGCATAACTGTGTAATGCAGGGCCGGATCACAGGGGCCGGTTGTGTTAAATTCGCGCATGTTATTTCTCCTAAAAAAAAGCAACAACTACAAGGATTGTATATAATAAGGGATTAAAAGCAAACTACAAGGATTCGTTATAATAAAGGATTAAATCTCAGTATTATCTCGAGCCAATTCTTTCATAAGTAATAATATATGCTTTTAACAGGGATTGCATAATGCCGCGGATTAAATCTTAGTTTTATCTCGATCTCATTATGCGTAATGCTTGTTGTTTGTTTTTGTTATAACGAAAGAGTTTGTATTTTTGAAGGGATTTGTAGTAAGGGATTTTTTTAATGTGCGTGCGGTTGGGAAAAAATCTGAGGTCTTTAAGATATCGGATTTTTAGTCTGAAGGAATTTGTGGTAGAGGGATTTTTTTTAAACGTGCGGCGAAACATTGAGCGAAGAACGTCGTCTCGATGGCTTTGCCAATTGAGGCCCAGCTAAAGTCGTCTGCATGTCTAATAAATGGCCTTTGAATTGAGGGCCATTAACAAAATCAAGGCTTATCATTTCAAAACCTGGCCCACTTTTTAATTCAGAATGAAAAATTAAAAATGGATAATGAACAAAGACTTATAAAATCACTCTCAATGACGAGGTTTTTATAAGTTATTGGTTTTATCAGATTCAAAAAGGCGAGCCGTCGCTTACGACAAACTGGCCCCAAAGCTTGGGGATAAATCCCCAAGCTAATAGCTGAAGTCGGCTAAAGCCGACTAAAATGTGAGTCGTCGCCTACGACAAACTGGCCCAAAAAGTCGAGCTGTCGCCTACGACAAACTGGCCCTCAAAAGGCGAACCGTCGCATACTTACGTGAGTTCTATTTATTTTTCAATAAGTTATATAAAATTTTTCGTAATCAATTGGTTGAAAATGATTAGTTGATTAAAAAATATTTTTTGACAGCCTTAGATTAATACGTTAATAACTTTGTAGGCCATAATAAGTAATGAGTAATCCTTTCATAAGCATACAATCCTTGTAGTTATTGGTTTTAATCCCCAGCATTGCCTCGCCTCGATCTAATCTCAGTATTATCTCGAGCCAAGTAGTGGTGTATAATGTAGCGCAAATTTGACGAAAGTTTCCAGTGACACAATTAATTGATCAATTATTGCTGGAAAATATTCCTTTAGCTGGCATTGATGGCTTAATTTTCGCCTTGGCCTGTGGGATTATTGTGTGAAACCTATTTATTTGAAATATAATTGAAAAACGATATGAAAAAGAAAGATATCGCGTTTGCAAAAAGCTTATATAGTAGTTATGCCTTTGGCATGAAGATTCTTGGGTTTGAAAGAAGTATTTCAAATTTTATTTTAGGCCTTAATTTGGATTATCCAAACGATGCTACAATCCTAGATGTTGGGTGTGGAACTGGGATTATTGGGTTAACATTAATGCAAGGCCATTCTGATTCAACTCTTATTTCCACAGACTTAAATAGTGAGCTTTTATTACAAACAAAACGAAATGCACAAAAAATGGGAATAGAAGAATCAAGAATTACTTTAGGAATATCTGATATCACCCAGCCTAACAAGGCAAAATCAATAACTAGCCCATCAACATTTTTGGAGATTGGTGATTTTGATGTTATTTCAACAGGAGCAGCCATTGGTTACTCTAAATCTCAGGAAGCCACAATTATAACTTTATTGGATATGGTAAAACCTAATGGCTATTTTATTAATATCGAAATGAATGAAAATCTAATTGGAAAACTCATTTCAAAAAAATATTGTTACCCCATATTACCACTGTCAAAAATGGAAAAGATAATAAAAAACCGCGGATTTAATGTCACATCAGTTCCGGTTTCGAGATTTCCAGCCAATTTGACAAGAACTTGTTATATTGCTAGAAAAATATAATCTATAATCTTTTTCTTAAAACGGTTGTTTATAAGGCATCCCCACCACCTCACGCACTAACTTTGGCACTAAATAACCGGGTAATGCTATTTGTAATTGTTCTTGTAATTGAATAGCCGTTTTAGTAGATACCTCAAAATGAGCCGCTCCTTGTACGTTCTAATAAATGCAAATAGTAGGGTAATACTCGACTACTAAATAATCTTTTACTTAAAGCAATTAAAGCATTGGCATTGTCATTAACACCACGTAATAATACGGATTGATTCAAAACCGTAACACCGGCAAAAGCCAATTTTTGTAGGGCATTGTTTACTTCATCATCTATTTCGTTGGCGTGATTGGCATGGACTACCATTACCGGTTGTAAACATATCACTCAATGTTCTAGTTTGTTATTAACGCATTGATTTATCAGGTTTTTTAAAATACCACCTTGATTTAAGAGTAATTATTTTTATTGAATAAAAACAATTAGTTAGTCTGATAACGGCCCACACTGCGAACCTTTATCACCCCCCGTTTTCATCAAAAACTAGAAGATCGAGTATCAGGGATTTGTGGTTTCAAAAAATCCGAGGATTTTTAGTCTGAAGGAATTTGTGGTATAGGAATTTTTTTTAAACGTGCGGTGAAACTTTGAGCGAAGAACGTCGTTGAGATGGCTTTGCCAATTTCGGCCCAGCCAAAGTCGTCTGCATGTCTAATAAATGGCCTTTGAATTGAGGGCCATTAACAAAACCAAGGCTTATCATTTCAAAACCTGGCCCACAGTTGTATTTTAATCTGAGAGCGTTAGATTGAGCGAAGAACGTCGTCTCAATGGCTTTGCCAATTTCGGCCCAGCTAAAGTCGTCTACATGTCTAACAAATGGCCTTTGAATTGAGGGCCATTAACAAAACCAAGGCTTATCATTTCAAAACCTGGCCCACTTTTTAATTAAAATGAAAAATCTATAATGAACAAAGAGTTATAAAATCACTGTTAATGACGAGGTTTTTATAAGTTATTGGTTTTATCAGATTCAAAAAGGCGAGCCGTCGCCTACGACAAACTGGCCCCAAAGCTTGGGGATAAATCCCTAGGCTAATAGCGGTAGGAGGCTAAAGCCGACTAAAATGTGAGCCGTCGCCTACGACAAACTGGCCCCAAAGCTTGGGGATAAATCCCTAGGCTAATAGCGGTAGGAGGCTAAAGCCGACTAAAATGTGAGCCGTCGCCTACGACAAACTGGCCCCAAAGCTTGGGGATAAATCCCTAGGCTAATAGCGGTAGGAGGCTAAAGCCGACTAAAATGTGAGCCGTCGCCTACGACAAACTGGCCCCAAAAAGACGAGCCGTCGCCTACTGCAAATTGGCATCAAAGCCGTCGCTTAGGGAGGAGCGTGAAAATAATATACCCATAGATAGAGAAACAAAGTTTTTTTGATTGTGTGGGTATTTTATTTAGCCACAAATCCCTTAGTAGTGTTTGTAGTAGGCTTGTAATCGCCTTAACGAGATTAAGTCGCTAAAGCGACTACTACAAACAAGCCAGATTAAGTCGCTAAAGCGACTACTACAAACTGACTACTACAAACTGACTACTACAAACAAGCAATCGTCAATCTGTTCTTATAAACAATCCATGTCGTTCTTGTATTATTTTAAAGTCTAGCCGCATCACGAAAAACCGTCCAAAGCGATTTAGGCAAACCTTTAAAGGTTTTTTGATAGCGCCTCGCTTTTTCGCCTTCTCCTGTCACGTCGCGGATGAAAATGCGTATAACCTGTTGAGGATAGCGACGGGCAATACTAGCATAAATTTCTGGATCAGCCTCCCCGGAATCTCCTATCAAAATAAAACGTCGTTGACGGCAACACTCTATCAATAATTGAATCGCTTTAATTTTATGGTATCGTGACGATTTGAAGAACTTAAAAAAGGTGCTATCTTTCCAGCGAAACAAGCGCATATGAAAACTTCCCGCCGGAAAGCCATTGGTGCTGAGAAAATCGCGCAGCGGCTGATAAAGTTGCCAAGGGCTGGCGGAAACATAGTGAAATGTGACGTTTCCCTGCTGAGCGATGGCATTATAGAAATTAGCCATCTTTGGCACTGGCTGAAACGGGCGTGTAAAAGTATTCGCCAGCAAAGCCCATTTATCCTGAACTTCACTGATTTTAATCGTGTCGTCAATATCGGATATGACAGAAATTCCTTGTTTCTCAATGAGTTGAATTTTGCCGTGAAAACGGCGTGAATCGTTGGTACGAGTAACCGCTTCAAATGGAATGAAATCACCGGTTTTTCCCTGACGGCGCAACGCGTTAACCTTGGCAGCGGGTAAGCGTAGCACGTCGGAAAAATGACCATTTGGGGCCGATTTGTTGTTTAGTTTAATGCGTTTTCCGCCTAAATGGATAGCTATTTGTTTGCCTCTTTCATTATCGACGAAAAAACGGCCGGCTCTTCGTTTAAAAAGGGAATTGTCATCGTTTTCTTCGTCTTGCAGATTGAACAGGTGACGCATTAATAGACTTATCTCCGATTGCGGTTCATAAATCCAACCGTGAATGTGTAGCGCCCAGGTTTTACCATTAATGGGATAACCGATGGTGGGAAAGAAAGTCACTACTTCATCGCTTTTGATGGGAGAAGTCTCAGCCAGTAGTAAACTAGCCGCGCTCTGGCTCAATAATCCCGTCAAAAAAGCCAGTAATGGGATAATGGTATTATTTTTACGTTTTAATAGTGGCATTCCGATTAATAACTACAAGGATTGTATATAAACCTATAATTACAAGGATTGTATATAATAACGGATTAAAAGCAAACTACAAGGATTCGTTATAATAACGGATTAAAAGCTAACTACAAGGATTCGTTATAATAACGGATTAAAAGCTAACTACAAGGATTCGTTATAATAACGGATTAAAAGCTAACTACAAGGATTGTATATAATAACGGATTAAAAGCTAACTACAAGGATTCGTTATAATAACGGATTAAAAGCTAACTACAAGGATTCGTTATAATAACGGATTAAAAGCGAACTACTACAAGGATTGTTAATAAAGGATTAAATCCCAACATTGCCTCGATCTAATCCTTTATTATATACAATCCTTGTAGTTTCGGCCTTTGTTCATCTGTTGGCGGTAGCAATACTAGCCGAGTCGATTTCCAATCATCTGGTGAAGGAGGACTGCCAGCAATACGCTTAACCACAAAGCTATTAGGATTGGTGGCGCGTTGTACATGGCAAGGCGGTTGAAGTTGGCTGCTGGCATCAATATAACCTCCCGGCAATACGACCAAAAAGTCATCCAAATTCACGGCCGGGGAGTCAATTTCTACCTCACCCTCTATGCCCAGTTGTGATGAGGCATCTATGGGACTTTGAGAAAATTTGTAAATGCCGGTGGTAGCAATGTCAATATTGCCACCATCGCCACCAACGGCTCTGGCAATTATTTTACCATCATCTAGCACGATAAATTGAAGTGTGAGGCTAATATTGCCACCATTTCCATTTTCAGCATTGACGCTCGTGGTGATGTCACCGCTGATTAAATGCAGGTAACTTGGGGTAGCAATATAAATGTTGCCGCCATCGGCACTGGCCGCCTCTGTTGTCACAAAACCATTTTGTATGTCTAGCCCCTCTGCCACATTCAAGACAATATTCCCGGCATTGCCGTCACCTGAACTGCTCGCGGTGATATTGCCTCGCTTAGTCAGACTAATATAGCGTGCTTGTATATTGATGTTGCCGCCTTGGCCGTACCCACTGCTTGAAGCACTTATCGTCGCGTCATCCTTCAAGCTTAATTTGTCCGTTTCTAATACAATGGCCCCAGCATCACCCGCTTTGGCCGTTTCGTCTTCTGAAGCGGTAAGAATTCTGCTGGGATGACCCTGAGCGCTTTTTTTACCAGAAAGAGTAATACTCTCTGTCACTTTCAAAAGGCTACTGCCTCCTTGCCCTGGCCCCGCGGTGCCGGTTTCTATCGACGCGCCATCAACGATATATAATTGTCTCGCCTGTAATTCAAGATTGCCGCCGTTGCCGGCATTCTCAGTGTGAGCCCATGTGCCAGCCCCAATAAAACTGCCGGTTCCGTTACTATCGACACCAGACAGGGTAACTAAGTCTTCAACCTGAATCTTTATCGTACCGCCTTGTCCGGCCCCAAAGGTGGAACCACTTATCGCGGCCCCATCCTTGACTATTAATTCTCTGGCCGTTAAAAAAATGTCACCACCTTCACCGGCAGTGTTAGCCTGACTGTTGGTTCTAGAAAAAATACCGCTATAATTACCTTGGCTGTCTTCGCCAGAAAGGGTGACTAAACCTTTGATCCAGATATTAATATTACCACCTTGACCAGAACCGTAGGTAGAAGCACTGATGCTGGCCCCGTCCTTTAGCGTTAATTCGCCCACTTCCAACAGAACTTTACCGGCGTTACCTGCATTCACGGCCGTGCCTCGCGAGTTGCTGTAAATACCACTACCCGTTTCAGGTTCATCTGAAAAACCGGCTTGATTCTCCCCAGCGAGCCTCAAAACATTAGCCACTTTAAGGACGACATCGCTACTTTTTCCGGCCCCAAAAGTATCCGTATAAATCCTTGTCCCTTGTAATTCAAAATTGTCCACTTGAATATCTATCACTCCACCGTTTTTGTGGCCTAGCGTTTTGCTATTAATCTCACTATGGGTTAATTCAACGCGGCCACCGCGAATAAAAATCTTGCCCCCACCCTCACCACTGACATCAATCTGGGTATTGTGAGCCAAGATTTGCCCACTTTGTGCTTCGGCGCTAAGGTTTAATCCAAAGGCAGTCGGCACAACTTCACCGCGAGAGGCGACACTTGCCAAATTGATTCGCCCAGATTGTGCAAAAAGTGTCGCCGCATTCAAGCGCAAATCGCCACCCACCAGTGATAAAGTGCGTCCTTCGGAAAGAGACAGCGTGTTATTTTGAACTGTAAGAGTCGGCGGACTATCAGTTAAAAATCCGAATGCACTCGGAGGCGCAATGGATAACAACGATTGCTCCGGATGGCTGGCGGCAAATTGTCCGTCTGTCCCTAAACGCAAAGTATCTGCTGTGCTGGCATGGAAAGAGCCACCGACATCAAGTTTGGCATTAGCACCAAATAAGATACCCGCCGGATTGATAAAATAAACATCGGCATGAGGAATCGTAGCACGTAGCGTACCATTAATCGTTGAGGCCGTTCCGCCCGTCACACGGCCGATGATATTGTTAACGCTGTTTGGGCCCGATAAAGTAGCACTTTCGTGACTGTTGAGATTGAATTTCTCAAAACTGTGGAATAAATTACCACCACGTTGTTGACCCAATTCCGCACCAATGGCGTAATTGGGGCCCTGCAAGGCGCCACGAAATCCCAAAGTGCCATCAAACACAACTTCGGCATGGGCAGAACTCTTCGTTAATAGGGCCGCCATGATTACCACTTTCAAATTATATTTTTTCATCTTATGATTAATTATGATTATGACCTTCGTAAGTACAACGAATTTGGAATTTAACGAATTAAATGCAAAAATGCTATTCTTTCATGGTTGGGGGAGGATAATTATCTTATCCATGACGATTTTTTGTGAAAGTACCCACAATATCTATTGTACTACTTTTTTTTATCCGTTAATTTCGAGTATCCGTTGTACTACTTTTTTTAATCCGTTAATTTCGAGTATCCGTTGTACTACTTTAATAAAATAAGTCAGTTATTCGTTACGATATGGCATTGATGCGATATCTCTCAAGATTTCTCCGATCAAAGAAACCGAAATGACAAAAGCGCCGTTTGTAACGGTGCATTTTAAAACACGCTCTTAGTTCGATATTCGTTGTACTTGATTTCGTTGTACTTGATTTCTAAGGCACAGCCCTACAATAAAACACTTATGAAGACAAAATTTCTCCTATTTGTTGTTATATATATATATTGTATCATTTTGTTGGGTTGTAAAAACGACGACGAAAATACTCAGGAAAAAGTGAGTGTTGCTGTTGTATTAAGTGTAGTGGAAAAAGACGGCGGCTTCAATGAATTTACCCTAAAAGGTGCCCGCCAAGCGGCGGAGAATTTTGACTTAGATTTTACCTATCTGGTTTCTTTCCCAAACCAATTTGAATTTGACATCAAAAAATTAGCTGACGACGGTTACGATTTGATTATTGGACTTGGTTTTTTGATGACGGATGCGCTATCCAATGCAGCTAGCGCTTATCCTGATACCCATTTTGCCATTATGGACGTTGTTTACGAGAACTACGATGAGTTACCCAATGTCACCAGTTTGGCCTTTGCAGAAGATCAAGTCGGTTACCTCGCCGGTGCATTAGCGGGCTGCGTAACGGAAACTCATGTTATTGGTACGGTGGCTGGTATGGAAATTCCGCCCGTCATCCGCTTTGTGACGGGTTTTCAGAAAGGGGCACTCAGTGTGAATCCAAGCGTAGTGGTATTAAACGAATATATTCCTTCCTTCAACGATCCGATGACGGGACGACAAGTTGGTGAAGCGCACATCGCTCAAGGTGCAGACGTTATCTTTGCGGTTGCTGGCGAGACGGGCAATGGCGCTTTAGAAGCCGCCCATCAAGCTGGCATAAAGGCTATCGGCGTAGACGTTGACCAATATTATACCTTTCCTCAAATTGCCCGTTCTCTTATAACAAGTGCTATGAAAAAGGTCGATATGGTTGCCTACGATGCCGTCCGTGATTTTGTTGCTGGCAAACGTGGCATCGTTATTCGTGGCGCAGCCAGTACACTTGAAAGCGGCATCCGTCTTGCGACTGTCGCTAATGGTGGTGTTGGTTTAGCACCTTACCACGACTGGGAGAATAAAATTTCCGAACAGTGCAAACAGAAGGTGATAAATGCTCGGCAAAGGATTGCCATCGATCCGGTTAAGAAGTGAATGAATTGAGTGTGATATCAATTTGAGATCATGTTATCCAATCCTTGTAGTTAGTGCGACTCGTTTGGCCTAATTAGATTTCGATGGGGCTGATACAGTTCAGCCAAGGAGACTCTATAAATAAAGCCTGATGGTAAAACTTATATCATGGTGTTTGTGACCACA
>Ga0190343_1000010_pt1 | contig 113015 bp, 97 predicted proteins | sample 48721312_MG_FD_161664 | JGI IMG/M metagenome (GOLD analysis project Ga0190343, IMG submission 161664) | Hydrothermal vent microbial mat bacterial communities from Southern Trench, Guaymas Basin, Mexico - 4872-13-1-2_MG | ecosystem: Environmental > Aquatic > Marine > Hydrothermal vents >... | reverse complement strand
TTCAATAACTACAAGGATTCGTTATAAAAAAGGATGACAAAATCAGTTGATAATTCTCGCTTTTTCCGTTTGGAAATGGCCCCCTAGTCAATCCGTTTGTTGGGCTAATCTGTTGTACTCACCCTCAATAACTACAAGGATTCGTTATAAAAAAGTATTAAATCAGAGATTTAAGCTAATCCGTTGTACTTACCTTCAATAACTACAACGATTCGTTATAAAAAAGGATGACAAAATCAGTTGATAATTATCGCTTTTTCCGTTTGGAAATGGCCCCCTAATCAATCCGTTTGTTGGGCTAATCCGTTGTACTAAGCTTTCAATAACTACAAGGATTAGCTTTGCGAACCTTCGGATCGTTGTTTATAAGGATTTATCAATCGGAGGTTATCTATCCTTTTTTATAACTAATCCTTGTAGTTATTGTTTGAGATGAGAGTCGATGCGCCTCGTATAACGTATCGAGTACAACGGATTATCTATCTATCCATCCAGTACAACGAATGGCCTAAGTAAACGAATTGGCCTTTTTATCAAATTCGTTTATTTCCTAATTTGTGGTATTATCTGTCATTTTAGTTTTGCAGATACTCAGTCACGTAGACTTTTGAACTTTAGCCTGACAAATAGGTGAAAAACGACCAATATATGCTAACCTACAAAGCTATGTATAAATTTCTTGATAAGGGTGTCCACGCCGAAGTGTTGGATTTTCCTGGCACCTTCAGCTTTGGCGAAAACATCCAAAATGCACGTAGGAATTTGGCAAGTGCCTTGGTAGACATGGCGGAAACCAATCTTATGCAAGGAGAACCACTACCAAAGCCTAATCCTTCATGTACCGATCAAGATGCCGACTTGGAGGAACCTATCCACTTGCTATTAACAGCGACACATCGGGTACGTGTTGTCCCAGAGGAGGTTTTTTTTAGGCCATGAAGCGGCGTGATTTGTTGCATTACTTGAACCGGCAGGGTTGTCGATTTGTGCGAGAAGGCCAAGAACACTCTATTTGGGAGAACCCAGCAAAAAACCGACGTACTTCTGTGCCACGCCATCGAGAGATTCCCAATTTTACGGTGGCACGGATTTGCAAATATCTGCGCATTCCTGTTCCATTTTGAGAGGATGGAGCCGTAGGGTGGTGAAAATAATTAACAATTAATGATTAATGATTAATTATTAATTATTTATGACAATCATCGAGCTGCGAAGGAAGCTAAACCCACCGCCCACCTTTGCTTACCTTCTCACCCGAATAAAACGGGTACTTTATTTATTAGGGTTTCACGGCTTATCAAACCGCCTCGTTGTCTGTCAACTTGAGATGATAATCAAGGTGCCCCGTATAACGTATCGAGTAGTACAACGGATTTGCTTTTAAAAGGATTGTTTCTGAGGTTGATTGAGTAATGAGTTGATATTTTCCGTTTCTTCAATTTGAGGAAATGGCCCCCTAATCAATCCGTTTATTCCGCTAATCCGTTGTACTAACTTTCAATAACTACAAGGATTCGTTATAAAAAAGGATGATAAAATAAGTAATCCGTTTGTTGGGCTAATCCTAAGTACTAACCTTCAATAACTACAAGGATTCGTTATAAAAAAGGATGACAAAATCAGTTGATAATTCTCGCTTTTTCCGTTTGGAAATGGCCCCCTAGTCAATCCGTTTGTTGGGCTAATCTGTTGTACTCACCCTCAATAACTACAAGGATTCGTTATAAAAAAGGATTAAATCCTAATCCGTTGTATTAACCTTCAATAACTAGAAGGATTCCTTATAAAAAAGGATTACAAAATCAGCTTTTTCCGTTTCTTTAATTTGATAAAATGGCCCCCTAGTCAATCCGTTTGTTGGGCTAATCCGTTGTACTAACTTTTTGAAAAGTTGTACTTACCCATTATGAAAACAGCAAGGCTTTTTGTTATACTACTTGGCGCGGGAACAATCCTAACCGTTTGTAGTATTCATAAAGACAATCACTCACTCATTCATTGCCCATTCAACGAGGCAAAATCAGTTCAAGTACCATCTTACTGCCAAAATAAGCCAGCATTAGTACCACAAAACCACTGATATTCCAGCGTATCGCCGTTCTACCACGCCAACCATATCGCATTCGTCCCCATAGCAACATCGCAAAAACACACCAGGCTGCTATTGACAAGACGGTTTTGTGTACCAAGTGTTGTGCGAAGATGTCTTCTAAAAAGACGAAGCCGCTGATAAGGCTTAAACTGAGTAATACAAAGCCTACCGCAATCATTTGAAAAAGTAGTGTTTCCATCACTTGCAACGGTGGCAATTTTTGCATTACCCAACCGGGGTGCTTATGATGCAATTGGTAATCTTGAAGGGCTAAAAATAAGGCTTGTAGCGCTGAAAGGCTCAACAGGCTATAGGCTAAAATGGAAAATAAAATATGCAGCGTCACACCGAATTCTGTTTCTGGGGACAAAATGCGCTCGGCGTGAAAATAGCCTTCTAAGGCTATCGTGAGTGCCGCAAGAGGGAAGAGTACGATAGCTAGGTTTTCTACGGGTTGACGTAGCAGGGTTAGCAATAACAATAATGCAATAACCCAAGCAATCAGGGAGGCGGCATTGAAAAAGCCTAAATTTAAGCCTGATGGTGTTACCATATTTTGGTACAATACTAGCGCGTGTAAGCTGATGGCTAATGTACCTAATAAGAGTAAAATGTGTTTAGGAGAAAGAGCGAGGTTGCCTATCCGATAAAACCGCGATACAGCGGCGGCAATGTATAAAATAATGGCCGATAAACTGAGGACAAATGTATTCACAACGATATTTCCATTTGGCTTGGTAATAAGTAATAGGTAATAATGCGAATATCTCGCGATTAATGAAAAATGAAGAATGAGCAAAGATGTTATTTCGTTTCGATTTCGGTTTCGGTTTCGACGACAGGAGAAATCTTGAGAAATCTTGAGAAACCTTGAGAAACCTTATCAAATAACTTTCAATCAAGACGTTTTTATAAGTCATTGATTTTTTAGGATTCAATTCAACCCTTAATTCGCATTAATAGGTAATAAGTCAATTTTCCATTTGCAATTATACTTAGCACCGTTACAAACTTTTTACACACCCCCACCCTTCTCAAGAGGCTACTCTATGCACATATAGTCTAAACCTAAAGGTTTGGACTCCAACTAGTACCACGCGCCGCTAATATATCGGATAATGATTGTAGCCTGCCCCTTGATTGGTGCTGATATGAATAATCGGATGAATTTACGGTGCGTGGTACTAAGCACTGAAGCAGAAATTTTCTGGTATTTATCGATACGCCAATATCGAAGGGGCAACCATAAAGGATTGCCCCTACATGACACGACGGTTCGTAGGGGCAATCCCACGTGCAAAGCCCTTACAAGCCCAAGGGGAAAGCCCTTTTGATTCCGGAAAAATACCTGATAATATGTGCTTCGGTACTTAGTACACTAAGGCGGAAGTTTCCATACCACCCCAACGCCAACGGCTAAAGCCGTTGTCTAAAAGCTTAAGTACGTGTCAGGGCACTGCAAGAGGGTTAGTAGTAGTAGGCTTTAGCCTACTTTAGCTTTCAGTGTTGGCTGTTGGTGGTATGGGGATTTTCGCCCTCCTGTACTAGTCCAAACCTAAAGGTTTGGACTCCAGTTTTTGGACTCGACTTTGGCTAGTCTAAACCTAAAGGTTTGGACTCCACTGTTTTGTAGCTTAAGAGGGGCGTGTGAAGTAGACTACTTCGCCTTGGGCTGATTTTTAGCCTGTTCTAAGGCAATTTCTTTTAAGGCTTTGAAAGAGCTATGGCTAGAGGCCCCTTCGATGGCTTTTACTGCCAATTCTTGAGCTTGTTTCAATGCGGCCTCTAATTGTTTAGAGAGTTTGTCGATTTGGGACGTTTGGTTGGCAACTTGTTCTTCTAATGAGCTAATTTTTAATTGATAAACCTCTTGATCACCGGCAAATTCTTTAGCCGCAAAATCGGCCTTAATTTTGGCTTGATGACGGGCAATGCCCGTGCCTTCATCTTTAGCTTTTTTGATAGCCGCTTCCAAGTCCTTGGGAAAACGCTCAACCTTGGTTTTGTGTTCTTCAAATTGCTTTTCGCGTTCCGCCAGTGCTTTCTCACCTTCTTCCCACGCTTTGCGGTGGCTTTCTTCTAGCTCTTGCGAGGTTTGCAGCTGTTGCTGTTGCTGGTGACTGTATTCTTCGTCACTGATGCCACGTTTTAGCGTTAAGTTATAGCGATATTCACTACCTTCCCGCTGCTGGGTTTTATTGTCGGCGCTTTCTTGCTCTTGCAGACGCTGTTCAGTCTCTTCTTTTTTAGTTAGCCACGCTTGGTTTTTTTCAAACCACGCCTTTTCAGACTCTTCGCGCTTTTGTTTCAGCGTCTCAACATATTGCTCAGCAGTCTCTGTGTATTGTTTGAGCAAGTCGCTTAACGTCTCCTCTTTAATTTCAAGAGCATATAAGGTCTCTAAATGATTGTTTTCCGCCTCGACAGTGGTGCGGACATCTTTTAGGCCTGACGCTTCGACAAGCAAGTTGGTGGATAATTGGCTTAAGGCGGTGTTGAATTTTTCGCCCAGTTGCCCAAGCAACTGAATCACTTCTTCCATTGGTGCGTGTGCATTGCCGTCTTTAGGTAAGGGTTGCCGTTTTGGTGTTTTGGTGGTTTCCGTTTTGGGGGAGGTGAACCACGGCGGTGCTTCTGGGGTTTTAACGGCGGCGGCTTCTGGCTTATGTGGGGACGCAATCACAGTCGCATTTTTTTCTAATTCTTGGTAGGCTGCTTCTAATTCTTTGTAAGCATCAAGAATTTCAGCCTTCGTGTTTCTGGGAGTTATTTTTTTAGCCATTGTTTAAATTCCTATTGTGGCGATTGCCTACGTTAAACATCAAAGGTAAAAAAACTTTGGAGGTTTTGAAAAAGTTGTCTGGATAATCATAAGTAGTGTCCATCCGGAAACTCAATTTTCGTGTCATTTCGTTTCTGTTTCTGTTTCGATTTCTTTGATCGGAGAAATCTTGATAAAGCTTGATAAAGCTTGATAAAGCTTGATAAATCTTGATAAATATTGATAAATCTTGATAAATCTTGATAAATCTTGATAAATCTTATATCACCTTGATAACCAAAAGATTTCTCCTATAGTCGAAATGACAGGGGGTAAACTAAACTCTTTCAGGATGGACACTAAGTAGGGTGGATTACGCGGCGTAATCGGCCCCATTTGAGAACAAGGGGCCGATTACGTTATGTTAAGGAGCCCTACAATCACTCCCGGGGAAAGTGCAAGGCAAGCCTGGAACGAATATACTGCACAAATTATCTCGCTTCGCTCGGACTTTCCTACGGTTCACAATTAGCTTCGCGATCCTACGGTTCACAATTAGCTTCGCGATCCTACTGTTCACAATTATATCAGCATCAACCCTCTTATAAACTAATCTTTACCCACTTGTCGGTATGTTATTGAAAATAAGTCAATTTGAAGCCTTAAGTGTGAGTGGTTAATGAATGACTCACAGTTAAGTGATTGTTTTAAGATAATTATGTAATGATTAATGATTAATGATTAATTTTGGACACTTGTGGGTAAAGGTAAGTCTTATAAAAGGGAGAAGGTGAAGGGTTAATTTTTATCAGTTGGTTTAGGTTGCCCCGCACTAGACATGGCAGTCATGGCGAGTTCTTGCACTTGTTGTGAAGCGATTTGTAGTTGCTCGGTTAATTGAGCAATCCGCGCTTTTTGCTCATCGACAATCTTGTTGAGAGATTCTATTTTTAATTCAAACGCTTTGCGCTTGGCTTCTCTCTCTTTTTCCAACAACTTGGCTTGGTTTTCTTCGCTCTTGTAGGTGTCCTTAATCGCCTCTTCGCGCGCTTTTTTCACCGCCTCTTGAATTTCCTTGGGTATCGCCTCGACTTTGGTTTTGTATTCCTCAAAGTCCGCTTGATGTTTTTCGAGGTATTTTTCGCGCTCTGTCCAGTCTTTTTCCTTGCGCTGGTTTTCTTCTTCCAGTTGACGTTCTAAGGTACGTCCACGTTTTTCGTAGTCATCAGTGTTTTCGGTGTGTTGCCGCTTGAGTTTATAATCGTATTCTTCTTCTTCGTCGTTCCGGCTTTTTTCCTGCACTGTCTGCTGTTTATTTTTGGCATTATCATAATCTTGTTGTTGCTTTTGCCAAACTTCGCGCAGCTTGGTTATTTCTTTTTCCAAAGCCTCGAGCTTTTGCTGGTCGTCCTCTTCAAGGCTTTGCGATTCCTTTTGATGTTCTTGTTGTAGAATGTTTAGAGCTTCGGCCGCTATTTGGATATTGTGCAACGTGGTTAAACGCTGATTTTCTACCTCAATAGCCCGCTGAATCTGCGCTAATTTTTCCACTTGGGTGGTCATCTCAAGGGAAAGTTCTTTGATGGACTGACCAAAGCCGGATTGTAATTTGGCAAGTGCCTTAAAAATGCTGTCGGGGGTGTAGGTAGACGCTTGCTCAACAATTTCTTTATCTTTTTGTCGGGCGGCAATGTCTTGTTTAGTGGCTATCAGGGCTTCCTGACGCTGATAGTCAGCGCGTAGTTTTTCAAACTCCTTGGGAATGGTTTGTGGATCAGAATGGGGTGTGTTCATATCAGTTATCTCAGTTATCAGCCATTAATTATCAGTTATACTTGGCACGGCTAAAATTTCTACTTTTCCTTCAGTCTAACTCTCTCCCTTGAGGGTAGGGGTGAGGGTCAATGTCCAGGCTGCAAAAGCCTTGGGCTGGCGCTTTATACTAATGAAAAATGAAACATGAAACATGAAACATGAAAATTTTAGTTATAAACGACTGAATAAAAATTAAAAATTTTTAATCACTTATTGGCCCATTTTCATTGTCACGGCCAAAGAAGTACGTTCCGTATAGGATGAAAGAACAAAACTCTATCGAACAACCCGTTTGGGTTTATCTCGCATAGCGAAAAACGAAACTTACGAAAATAGCGTACCGAGATAAGTTTCGCTCTCTAAGCCAGTTGCTCAAGCAAAAGCCTTGGCTTTTGCCAAGGCTGCGATTAAAAAACGGAACAGTTACAACCCGTTAGGGTTTGTAACGGTGTTAAGTATAAGCACAATTTATGCCCGTGTTCAGTATAACCGGCCCGAGCGATTAATTTTGGCCTTATTTAAACCTCTATGCTTAAATTTTGGAGGTTTTTAGGACAGAAAAATTTTTATTTAGCGTGCGGTTAAACACGGCTATTGAATTCAAGGTGGACAGGTGTTTTTAATGAACTGGGAAAAATATAGGTCAATAGGTAAAAGGAGCTAGGGAAAAGGGGCGAGGAGAAAGGCGCTAGGGAAAAGGCAAGGGGCTAGGTTTTTTACCTTTCCCCTTTCCCAGTTAGCCGTTATGCCGAAAAAGATGAACCACATCCACAAGTGGTAACAGCGTTAGGATTACGAATCACGAATTGTGCGCCTTCTAAGCCTTCGCTGTAGTCAATTTCAGCACCCACCAAATATTGGTAACTCGTCGGATCTATTAGCAATTTAACGCCCTGATTCTCAACCACGGTGTCGCCTTCTTGGGTGTTTTCATCGAAGGTAAAACCATACTGAAACCCTGAACATCCACCGCCTTGAACAAAGACGCGTAACATCAGTTCTTCGTTGTCTTCTTCCTTAATCAATTGTTGTACTTTAAGCGCGGCACTGTCGGTAAACAACAAAGGTGCCGGGGTCGTTTCTGTCGTTGCGATCACGCTCATACTCTTTTCTCCATAAAAATAAATATCAACTTCTTACATATTAAGTGTTCCATCACAAAATTTCAATGGGCCTTTCAACATGGCCACCGTGATGGACTTCACTAGAGTGTTTCAAAATATCCAGTACTTGTTCAAGTTCTGAGCGTAATTGGCGGATGATTTGCTGGTCTTGCTCCATATCACTTATCAAGCTATCTTTTAGCAAATGTTGTTTGGCACCGCCTATCGTAAAGCCATGTTCATACAAAAGGCTACGAATTTGACGAATTAAAATCACATCGTCGCGTTGATAATAACGCCGGTTACCCCGGCGTTTAATCGGCCTGAGTTGGGAGAATTCTTGTTCCCAGTAACGCAATACGTGTGGTTTTACCGCGCATAACTCACTCACTTCGCCAATCGTGAAGTAACGCTTTGAAGGTATGGTAGGCCCTTCGCTAGTCTTTGTTGGTTCCAGCATAGGTTTCTACTCGCGCTCTGAGTTTTTGCCCAGGCTTGAAAGTTACCACACGTCTCGCGCTAATTGGAATTTCCTTTCCAGTTTTAGGGTTTCTACCGGGGCGTTGTTTTTTGTCGCGTAAATCAAAATTGCCAAACCCGGAGAGTTTGACTCGTTCTCCTTTTTCCAAAGCCAAGCGGATCTCTTCAAAAAACAGGTCTACCATTTCTTTGGCTTCTCGCTTATTAAAACCCACTTCATCGAAGAGTCTTTCTGCCATTGCAGCTTTAGTCAATGCCATGTCTATTTCCTTAGTTGTGCACCTAACTTTTGTTCAAGTGTACTGAGTATCTGTCCAATCACGGTATCAACTTCAGAGTCGGTAAGATTGCGCGAAATTGCCTGAAAAATCAACCCTATTGCCACACTTTTTTGGCCCGGCTCAATGCCTTTGCCTTGATACACGTCAAACAATTGCCAGTCGATCAGTGTCTCGGTGGCGGATTGTTTGATATTGTCCAGTAGTTGTGCCACGCTGATATCTTGTGACACGACTACCGCAATATCACGTCGTACTGACGGATATTTGGAAATTTCTTGTCTGTGAGGTATATGCGCTTGGCACAGGGGCGCGAGCCGTAATTCAAAGAGGTAGACGGGCGGCGTGAGTTCTAGCGTCTGTACTAAACTTGGATGTACCGCCCCCATGAGTCCTATCCATTCTTCACCGCGATAAATCGCGGCGGTTTGTCCGGGGTGTAAGGCGGGATGTGTAGTCGGTGTAAAGCGGTAGAGTTCGCTTTGTCCCGCGCCGCCTCCGGCGCTCAAACTGAGTAAGGTGTCGACATCCGCTTTAACATCAAAAAAATCAATAGGTTGTCCCGATTGTCCCCATTGTTCCGGCCACCGTGTGCCGGTGACGAGGCCGGCTATCATTTTTTCTTGTTGTAAACTTTGGTTTTTTGATTGAATAAACCGCAAGCCGGTTTCAAATAAACGCACACGAGATTGTTGACGTTTTTGATTATACAGCAAAACTTGTAGTAAACCGGCCCATAAAGTGGTACGCATCACTGCCATATCGTTGGCAATGGGATTGGCTAGGGTGATGGATTGGGCCTCGGGGTCAAGTTTGGCTTGTAGTTTGGGATCTACAAAGCTATAAGTAATGGCCTCTTGATAGTCGCGTTGGACTAGCACGGCTTGTATTTGTTCTAAAGTCACGGCCGGTTGGGGCTGCATAGTCAAGCGGGACTGTGGCATAAGGCTAGGTAAATTATTGTAGCCATGCACTCGCGCTAATTCTTCAATTAGGTCGGCCTCAAGGGCAATGTCAAAGCGAAAATTCGGTGGGCGCACTTGCCACGTTAATTCCCCTATTTCCTCCTTTGAAAAAGGGGGGTTAGGGGGGGTTATCGTCATGCCTAAACGAGTTAAGATGTCGCTGACTTCGGCCGCGTCTAGCGATTGGCCGAGTACGCGTTTAATTCTTGAGGCTCGAAGTTCAATTGTTGGCGTGCTGGGTAAAGTGGTTTCATCGGCGACTTCAATCACCTGCCCCGGTTGTCCGCCCACAATGTCTAATAGTAAGGCCGTGGCGCGTTCCATGGCACGGCGTTGCAATTGTGGATCAACGCCACGCTCAAAACGGTGTGAAGAGTCGGTGTGTAGTCCATAACGTCTAGCGGTGCCTGAGGCATAAGTTGGCGCAAAAAAGGCGCTTTCTAGGAAGATATCAACCGTGGCCGTCGTTACGGCGGAGGCTTGTCCGCCCATAACGCCGGCCATGGCAAGGGCCTGTTTGTGATCGGCAATCACTAATGTTTGTTCGTCTAATTGTACTGTTTGTTCATCTAATAAGGTAAGAGACTCGCCAGCGTGTGCCATTCTCACTTGTATGCCGCCGGATAAACATGCAAAATCAAAAGCGTGCATGGGTTGTCCTAATTCTAATAAGACATAATTAGTGACATCCACGACGGCACTGATGCTGCGTAATCCGCTACGACGCAAGCGTTCTTGCATCCATAGCGGTGTCGGGGCCTTTGCGTTGATGTTTTTGATGAGGCGCCCAACGTAGCGGGGACAGGCTTGGGGGGCGTGAATTTCTACCCGGAAAGTGTCCGTGATTGTTGCGGCAATGGGCGAGCCTTCAGGGGCGGTGACTTGTGAGCGCGTCAGTACGCCGACTTCTCGCGCAATGCCTTCAACGCCTAAGCAGTCGCCGCGATTGGGTGTGAGTTCAAGTTCAATGCTAACGTCCTCTAATTGTAAATAGCGGCGCACATCTTCGCCTATCGGCGCGTCTTCAGGTAAGGGCATCAGGCCTTCTGAACTTTCTGCTAGGGCCAGTTCTTGGGCCGAACATAACATGCCGAATGATGGAACGCCACGCAATTTGGCTTTTTTAATTTTGGTGTCCTCTAAACGCGCACCGACTAAAGCCGTCGGTACTCGCATACCCCTAGAAACATTAGAGGCACCGCAGACAATATTTAAGGGTTCCTCTTCACCCACCCTAACCTGACAAACGCTAAGTTTCTTAGCATCCGGGTGTGGCTCAACTTCGATAACTTCACCAACGACGACTTTGTTAAACTTTGCAGCGACAGGTTCAACACTGTCTACTTCTAAGCCTGCCATCGTTAATTGTTTAATTAATTCATCCGTTGAAATGGGCGGATTAACCCATTCACGTAGCCAGTTTTCGCTGAATTTCATTTATATTAAGTCCGTGGTACTAATTTGATATCTAACCTACAACCTGGGGTGATGAAACGATCCGAGAACGAAGTAAACGACGTAAACGAATTGCTAATGAAAAGTGACGTAAACGAATTGCTAATGAAAATAGGTTATTTAACTGACTATTTTTAACGATATTTTTTAAAAGCGGAATAAAAAGGGGATCAATTTTTTGGTGGTGAGAAGAGCCTGAGTCAAGCACCACCCCACCTACAACCAATGGCTTGGGCATATTGACGCAATGAAAGCAAGACTCGGTGAATCCTTAGATTTACCCACCGCAGATTCTAGTTTGGCAACTTCTGGTGTTTTTGTATTTATATGTTGCGCTACCTCTTCTTGCGTGAACCCAGCCGCATCGCGTGCCCGTACCAATTGAAGCAAATAACACAAACTCTTCTTCCAACGCATCGTAAGCTGCTTTGAATTGTGGTTCTTTCATCCACTCGGCTACCATTTCTTCATGCGTTTTCATTTTGTACCTCCTGCAAACGCTTATGTGCGATAGCAAGTTCTTTCAATGGCGTTTTCTGATATTTTTTTACGAATCCATGCAAAATAACAATAAATAACATTTTTTTTATCCTTGATAGTGCAATACGCGAGCTATTCCTTCTTGACTACAAGCCACGAATTTAAAATAAGCTATTTCCTAATGAACGCACATAGGGCATCCCAATATTTGGGCAAAATTCCATCATCATTGCAGTAATTCGTGCATAAACTGCGCGAATGCCTACGGGCATTTCTTTAATGGTTTGACTCACAGCTTCACTGTAATAAACAATACGCCAATTCATTAATCCATCCTATCCTACTCATTGATTTTTAAATGAATAACTTCCAGTGCTTCCAAACCTTCATTATCCACGACTTTAACTGCCATGCGATGATTGCCGATTTTAAACGGATGTTTCTGTTTGCCCGTTTTTTCTATCAAAACATCGGCTTTAAAGCCTTTTTTTTCGTAAAATTCCCAATCCCACGCATAAAATTCAATGCCCACCTCAGAATCGCCGCTGGCAGTGAAAGCGATTTCGCGTAAACCTTTTTTATCTGTGCCTAACTCTTACTTAAAAACGCCAAAACCACAAAAACCGGCTTTGGTTATGTTTAAGGGGTAAGCTCCCTGGGGTGATAAACCATCTATCACCTTGGTTAAAAACCGAATCAAAATATTTCTCGCACCATGTATATCTCGGTTCACGATCGATCCTTGGAAAAGAATTGAAGCTTTCCCGCCCAAGCACTTCAGAATAGAACCATCCCACAAGGTTTTGGAAGTATAAGATTCATTGGCATCTATCACCGTTTTGCCATACTTTTTGGCCATCCACTTCAAAGTTTGCTTAAACTTATAGTGGGCCAATCCAAGCATCCCTCTAACCGTTTTGCGTCTTAAAAATCGTTTGCGTGTCTCATCACGCCTTGAAACCATTTGCTTGGTCTCAAAAGTGGGTAATAAAATCACGTCGTGATTTGAAACTAAATCATAAGCCACGCGCCGATGCAAGTCGTCTACTAGGTTTTGTTGTCTCGCCCGAACCTTTGCAATTCTTCGGTTGATATTTTTCAACCTATCCTTAACCCATTGTTTAGATTTATCTTCACGATGAAGCTTATCGCGTGCAGACAAAAGAGCATCAAGCTCCAACATCAGGGGTACTAACCGATCATTCACAAAACCCTCACCATAACTCACCGCAGAATCGAAACTCAAAGCGGTTTGAAACGTTCTAACACCAGGATCAAGAGCAACAATGGATAAAGATTGAGTTTTTGTTTGCTCCACAGACTGATTCAATTTAACACAGGCTTTCCATTGACTATTTGTGTAAGTCACAATAACCGTTTGACCAACAGCTTCTTTGGGTGCCTCTTCTGTCCATTTACAACCCTTTAATATTCTAGGGAATATTTGCTTATTTGACGATAATCTAGGAACAACAAAATATTGCTGGGGCGCATTTCTTGACATGAAAGACATTTCAGCTTTTTCACCTTTTACCCGTTTTTTGAGCACAGCAGTGCGTGTCTCACAAGCCTTCCGATAAGCCGCTTGAACTAAGTTGCTATTGTAGTTAGTCTCGTTTTCCTCGCATTCAATTATGCACCAATCACATATTTGTGTTCTAAATTCGCTGGAAGGCTTGCGTCCTTTACGCATAAATTCAATCGACAAGTTGTATGCCCGTCGAAATAAATTTAAGGCTTCAAACCACAAGTTTTCATGTTTGGGGTAAATCCTTATCTTCTTGCTCGTGATTACGCTTTGCGTTTCGTTTTCCATAGTAGGAATTGATAAACGTCGTTCTGAAGGAGATAAGGGTTTAAGTGTCGAATTGTTCGGAACAATCTGTTTCTTCCAAAAGTTCGATTCCACCTCCTGATAATTCTTTGATGAGAGGGAATCCGGTTCGGGTGATTCGTACTTCAGTGGTTGCCACAAGGAGCAATGGATTGCCGTTGAGAGCGAGTTCCAGAAAGGTTCTATATCCTCGTCTATTTTGGCTAAATCCTGATCCAATATCAGAGAGAAGTCTGGCATCAGGGTATTTGATTTATACCTAAAATAACCTTAACTAACCTATTTTGTATTTTTGGTTATTTTGGTGGTTTTTGGATATAAATTCAACTGTTCATATTGTAAAGTGAGTTTGGGTTTTTTGGCGAGAGGCACAATCGTGTCTACCGTCACTAATTTAATAAAAATGTTTTCTTCATTTTTCAGTCGAGCGACTTCTTGCACCGCGCCTTTGCCAAAGCTAAAGGCGATAATGATGCCGCAGGCTTTGCCTTGCGTTTTATCGAATAATGCTTTATCAAAGCGCCCACACGCCGCCCTGAAATTATCGACAACATTTCTGCCAATATTATCAGAACGTTTCACTTGAATAGGTACACCGTCGCTAGTTTTACCATCTATACCTTTATCGCCTCGTTGTTGGATATTGGGCAAGCCACCATATTGTTGAATAATCCATTGTTCAAATTCAAAAGCATCCTTATAGCGCAAGGTGTCATAATCATATTTATGCAATTGCACAAGGTTGCGAAAATAAATCTTGTTGTTTTTGCAAGCGCATTTCGGTAACTTTAATGGCTTGCACGGATTGATCGATACCTATCCAGTGGCGTTTGAGTTTTTCGGCAACTGCAACGGTTGTGCCGCCACCTACAAAAGGATCAAGTACGATATCGCCCTCGTTAGAGGCGGCTAAAATAATTCGTTCTAAAAGTTTTTCGGGTTTTTGGGTGGGGTAGCCGATGCGTTCTTTGTTATTCCTAAACAGAGCGTTTATATCAGTCCAAACATCTCGCATAGCTCCCAAGTGATACCATCCCCCTTTTTGTCCACACACTCTACAGCCTTCTTCTTCAATTTTAGCTTGAAGTTTTTCTACGGCAAAAGTCCTTCCCTTTAAAGTGGGAATGTCATTTTTTTCTTTTGGTAAATTAAGCTTATTTTTCTTAGAATATTTCGCCTAAAACCAGATTAAATCATGTTTTCGACCAAACAAATTTTTACTGACTCCACCGGTGTTGTAGCCCCAAATAATTTCATTGATTAAATTTTTTTCTCCAAAAACCTTATCCAAAATATAAACACGAATATAAGCATTAGCGTGCCAATCACAATGCAGAAAAATTGATCCCGTTGATTTTAAAATACGGTGCATTTCCACCACGCGCTCTTTTAGCCACGCAATATAATGATCAATGCCACCGCTCCAACGATCTTCAAAACGGCGAATTTCGCCTTTATCACCCCAAATAACTTCGTAATTGCGATTAGAAAAAAACGGTGGTTGTCAGATAAATAAAATCCACCGATTCGCTGTCCATTTTACGTAGGATGTCTAAGTTGTAGCCTAATATCAGTTTATTCAGGTTTATCAATCTGGTGCTACTTGTCCAAAGTGGGCACCTTCCCATTTAAAAGGGTAAACAATATAATTCGTTGATTTATGACAGAACCGATTGCCAACCACAAGATATTTTATCTGATACTTTGATGACGAAAATAAACGAATATCGAGTCGAAGAGATGAGAATGGACAACGATTGCTATAAATAAAGCCATTCGCTCCCATTTTCCAATAAAAAAAATCGTTTATCCCGGTAATTAGTTGTACTCAGTGACTAATTCGTTTATCCGGGTAATTAGTTGTACTCAGTGACTAATTCGTTTATCCGGGTAATTAGTTGTACTCAGTGACTAATTCGTTTATCCGGGTAATTAGTTGTACTCAGTGACTAATTCGTTTATCCCCGTAATTAGTTGTACTCTTTGCTTCGCCAATGTTGCGCGAGTAATGCTCCTGTCAGGTTGTGCCAAACACTAAAGAGCGCGCCCGGCAAAGCGGCAGTCGCACCAAAGTATTTGACGGCCAAAGCCGTGCCCAATCCAGAATTTTGCATCCCAACCTCAATAGCAAGAGTACGGGCGATTTGAATGTCATAACCTATCCAACGAGCAATGAAATAGCCGGCTGCCAATCCCAACAGGTTGTGCAATACCACAGCGATGACGACTGCCCAAGTCAATTGCATAAAATTATCGGCATTCAATGCCGTCACGATGGCAATGACAATCACGATACTCAGCACTGATAAAACCGGTAACACCGGTTTAACACGTTCCAAATGATGTCCAAAATAGGTATTAATCACGACACCAGCCAGCACCGGAAGCAGGACAATTTCTAAAATACTCAGCAACATCTTTAAAACCGGCACATCGACACTTTGCCCCACATAAAGCCAAGTCAAAAGGGGCGTGGCTAAAAATGCCAACAGCGTCGAAATGGCCGTCAAGGTGACAGAGAGCGCGACATTGCCTTTGCTCAGAAAACAAATCACATTAGAAGCCGTTCCGCCCGGGCAACTGCCCACCAAAATCAGCCCAGCAGCAAGCAGAGGTGGAAGGCTAAATGCCCAAGCTAACATCCAACCAAACAAGGGCATGAGCAAAAACTGCATCAAAACGCCGATAGCGATGACAGTTGGCATTTTAAGCACTCTGGCAAAATCCGCGACACGGAGCGTCATGCCCATCGTAAACATGATGACTCCCAAAAGGGGCAGTATCCACCCGGACAAAGGAGTAAACCATTGGGGAAAAATCGCTGCCAAAAGCGCGAAAAGAATCGCTAAAACAGGAAATGCGTTGATTGTAAGAGTTTGCACAATTTTTTGAAGATATCGTCGGGTGGATTCTGCTTGCGCGAAGGAGCACTACAAATGCGAATTAAGAATGAAAAATGAAAAATGTCTAATGAACAAAGAGTTATAAAATAACTTCTCAATCTAGGTTTTTATAACTCATTGATTTTTCAACCCTTAATTGGCATTACAAATTCATAAACGAGTACTCTGTCAATGTTCTATTGACGGGTAATAGGGCCAGTTTTAACTACTTGGCACTGCCAAACTAAAGTTTGGACGCATGCCAAACTAAAGTTCGGACGCCTGGTTTACGTTGCACCAATTGAGGCTTCTATTTCCAACAACGCTTGCAACGGATTAGGCGCAGCCGTCACGGGGCGGCCGATAACTAAATAATTAGCGCCCAACTTTAATGCTTGAGCCGGTGTCATTACCCGCTTTTGGTCATTTTGCGGATGGCTCGCTGGGCGGATGCCGGGTGTTACCAGTTTGAAGTCTGTGCCAACCGCTTGTCGTACTGCGGCAATTTCATGTGGTGAACACACAACTCCATCTAAGCTGCAAGCGTGAGACAAACGTGCCAAGCGCAACACGTTATCTTCCAACGTGCCGTGCAAGCCAACTCCATATAAATCAACCCTTTCTAAGCTAGTCAAAATGGTCACTGCAACCAGCAAGGGCGGCTTCGAGCATTTGTCCAAGGCTTCACGAGCAGCCAACAGCATCTTGCGTCCACCTAAGGCATGGACATTAATCATCCACACACCCAAATCAGCCGCGGCTAAACAGGCTTGTGCTACCGTGTTTGGTATATCGTGGTATTTTAAATCTAAAAAGACATCAAAGCCTTGTTCAACCATCTCTTCAACCAAGGCCGGGCCGCTACGGGTAAACAATTCTTTACCGATTTTAAAGTGGCAACGCTCTGGGCCTAAAAGTTTAGCGAGAGCTAGGGCTGGTTCTGGCTGAGCGAAGTCCAAAGCAATAATTAAGGGAGACATGGGAAATGAAAAATGAAAAAAAAATGAATTCTAGGCAAAAGTTTTTCGCTTAAAAAACTTTTGCCTAGAAATGAAAAAGCCTCGCTCGAAGGCCTATTTCCAAAATGGGGCCTCGTGTTTATATTTATAAATGACTAATTGATTTAATATGTTATTTTTATTACCTATTCGCTATTCGCCCTAAAGCTATTCATTCGCAGCCTTCGCTCGAAGCTCATGAAATTTAATTTTTCATTCTTTGTCATTCGCCGTCAATACCTTGTACTGGTTTGAGCGTGTTCCATTGCTTACAGCTTGGACACTGCCAATGTAATCTTCGGGCCGTAAATCCGCAGTGACGGCATTTGTAGGCGGGTTTGTTTTCCAATAATTGCGTCGTCATGTCCTTTAGTAATAATAAGTGTTCGCGGGTGATGCTATCCGTCTTGGACAGGGCTAAATCAAGCAAATAATCTAGGCCGCGTAACGAGGGGCGCTTGTGCATTTGTTTAACAATAAAATCGGCCGCTTGTTGTTCCCCTTGTTGCAGCTTGATCATTTTTGCCAGCACTAACATCGGCGTGACGCTGCCATAGCGTTCCAAAACATGGCGCAAATAGCGGACAAATTCATCGGGTTGTCCGATTGCTTGGTAACAGGTTTGCAAAGGCTCTATCACTTCGGTTAGATAATCAGGGTCTTGTTGCTCCACACGAGCAAACGCATAAATGGCTTGTTTTTGGTTACGCCTCTCCAACGCCAGTTGACCTTCTAGCAAACTGGCACGGAGGACACAGTTTGGATCGGTTTTTAAGGCGTTGGTAATTGCTTGTTGTGCCGCATCACCTTGTCCTTGTCGTCGATAGTCTTCGGCTTGCTCACAGTGGTATTGAGCAATGTTCGATGAAATTTTTTTGGTAAAACAACTTATTCCGAGATCGGTGTGCTTATGTTCGTTATTAGCCAAGGCCAATTGTTGCGCGGTGCGGATAGCCTTTTCCCAGTCTTGTTCTTGCTGGTAAATCGCCAATAATTGGCGCAAGGCTAATACTCGATGGGTATTGGAAGCGACAAGTTCTTGAAATAACTCTTCGGCCCTATCTAATAAACCGGCATTTTGATAATCTTGACCCAGTTCAAACAGCGCGAGGCTGCGTTGTTGAGGATGAAGGGTGGTTCTTCTGATGAGATTTTGGTGGATGCGAATCGCTCGATTGACTTCGCCGCTGCGGCGAAATAAAACGCCTAAAGCTAAATGGGTTTCAACAGTGTCGCTGTCTACCTCAATGAGTTTAATAAATACATCAATCGCTTTATCAGGATCTTCATTAAGCAGGTAATTCAAACCCTTAAAATAATCCGGGGACAAAGAAGAATTTATTGATTGAGGCCGTTTTTGATACCGTGCCGCCCACCACCCAGAAGCAGCCGCTATCGGCAACAACAACCATAACAAATCAATCATTGTATCCAGTTGATTGGGCGAGGCAAGTGTAAGTATTTAGACGATACCAAGCTCGAAAACAATCCAAGTTGGTGGTAATTGGGAATTGGTAATTGGTAATTGGTAATAACTATAAACTTTCATAAAAGTATGAAAAAACAATACAATACCTTTGAAAAATCACATAAAATAGTCATCAGTAATAGGGTAAATTGAATTATCGCGGGTTTTTACATCCCTTTTGCATTATTGCTTTGCTAAATTCCTTGCACCATTAAAAATGGGATCGGGTTTCCGCACAGCCAATTTATACTTAGCACGGTTACAAACGAAGTAACGAGCTTCGCTACGATAATTTGAACATCGTTATCTCGCTTAGGCAAATCCCAAATAATAATATACCAGTTTGCTACCCTTCAATTATTGATAAAATGGGCTCATCAAGTGCGATTGCCCCATCCAATCTGGTGGCATGTAGGGGCAATCCCACGTGCAAAGCCCCATTGATGGTATATTAATTTTTTGGAGTTGCCTTAAGCGGAGAGCCGAAGTAACGAGCGGAGCGAGATCACTTTTTACACACCCCTGCCCCTTTGTTCGGGGAGTCAAACCGCGGCAAGTCCCCTTCTATGCGGGGATTGAGGGGTGTGTTACGGTATTCAAAAAAGCGCAAACTTATCGAGCAAAGCTCGCTCACGAAGTTTCGTTACTTCGCTACGCGAGATCATTTCTGATGGTGTGCAGTATATTAAAGAAACTCGGTTTTTTGGCGATGAAAAGATTTATCTGAAAAACGATACAAATCCCCCATTACCCATTACCTATTACCCATTCGATGCCAAAGTTTTTTTAACAAAAACTTTGGCATCGTCCCCATTACCCCTCAGCTGTGTCCATAACCGCCGCCCATATTGACTCGATCTCGCAATTCCTTGCCCGGTTTGAAATGAGGAACGTATTTATCGGGCAGAGCCACCGCTTCGCCCGTTTTAGGATTACGTCCTTTTCGGGGAGGACGATAACGCAGAGAAAAACTCCCGAAGCCACGAATTTCTATCCGTTCCCCTTTTTCCAAAAATTGTGCCATCTGTTCTAGAATCGTTTTAACTGATAAATAAATATCTTTTTTAGGCAAGTGGGTTTGTTTTAGTGTAATCGCTTCGATCAGTTCAGACTTTGTCATATCAGTAATCAGTAATCAGTAATCAGTAATCAGTAATCAGTTATCAGTCGGTACTGACAACGGTTTTATGATAACTGATAACTGTATTTACTCTTGGTTTTCCATTTGTTCTTTAAACAAATCACCAAAAGTCGCACCAACAGCTTGTTGTGAACGGCTATAATCTTGAATGGCTGTTGCTTCTTCTTCCGAAATCAATGCCTTGATAGACAGATTTATCATGCGTTTCTTGCGGTCGATGCCAATCACCTTGGCTTCTATTTCCTCGCCTTCCTTTAAATGACGGTGGGCATCCTCAACGCGCTCACGCGCGAGTTCTTGAACCCGTAACACGCCTTCTACGCCTTCTTCCAATTGAATGGTTGCCTTGCTGGTTTCGACTTCGCTGACAACACCCTTAATGACACTACCTTTTCCATATTGAGCCACAAAATTTGAAAAGGGATCTTTATCCAATTGCTTGATACCCAAAGAAATTCTTTCTCGTTCTGCATCAACCGCTAACACGACGGCCTCAACTTCATCACCTTTCTTGTAATTGCGTACCGCCGTTTCACCAGAGGCATTCCAAGAAATATCAGATAAATGCACCAGTCCGTCAATGCCGCCCGCAAGCCCAATGAAAATACCAAAGTCTGTAATGGATTTGATATGACCCACCACTTTGTCATTTTTGTTATGGGTGGCCGCAAACTCGTCCCACGGATTGGGATGACACTGTTTGATACCCAACGAAATACGGCGACGCTCTTCATCAATGTCGAGCACCATGACTTCGAGTTCGTCCCCAATTTGCACCACTTTAGAGGGATGCACATTCTTGTTGGTCCAGTCCATTTCTGATACATGCACCAAGCCTTCTACGCCTTCTTCGATTTCTACAAAGCAACCGTAGTCGGCCAAATTGGTGACTTTACCAAACAAGTGTGCGTTTACCGGGTAACGACGCGCAATGTCGAGCCAAGGATCTTCGCCTAATTGTTTGAGGCCCAAAGAGACTCGGATACGTTCACGGTCAAATTTGAGGACTTTGACTTCGATTTCCTCGCCAATATTGACCACCTCACTCGGATGCCGGACGCGCCGCCAAGCCATATCAGTGATGTGCAGTAGACCATCCACTCCGCCTAAATCGACAAATGCACCATAATCGGTTAGGTTTTTGACCACCCCTCGCAGCACCATGCCTTCTTGCATGGTTTCCAGTAAGGCATCGCGTTCTTGGGTGTTTTCTCTTTCAACCACAGCACGGCGCGAAACGACGACATTGTTGCGCCGTTTATCAAGTTTAATGACCTTAAAATCGAGTGGTTTACCTTCCAGATAAGAAGTATCGCGCACCGGACGCACATCGACCAAGGAACCGGGTAAAAATGCGCGAATATCATTCATATTGACGGTAAAACCGCCTTTCACTTTCTCAGTAATAATACCTGTAATGGTTTCATTGGTATCATAAGCACGTTCAAGCTCGGCCCAAGCTGCTGCCCGTTTGGCCTTTTCGCGGGATAATTTTGTTTCCCCAAACCCATCTTCTACCGCTTCCAAAGCCACATCGATTTCATCACCAACCGCTACTTCCAGTTGACAATTATCATTGTAAAATTGTTCAATTGGGATAACGCCTTCCGATTTGAGGCCGGCGTTGACGATGACGACATCATGACGTACTTCCACAACCTTGCCCTTGACAATGCTGCCGGGCTTCATGTATTTTCCAGCTTGACTTTCGGCAAATAATTCAGCAAAGCTTTCGCTCATATCAGTTATCAGTTATCAGTTATCAATTATCAGTTTTCAGTTATCAGTCGTCAGTTATTCAGCATGTTCCCTGATGACTGATTACTGACAACTGACATAAGACTTAACTGATTTATAAAATCGCAAAAAAATGCGGGTTAGTTAACGATATTCACTTCCATCAGTTATCAGTTCGACGCAAATAAACTGCAAACGGTTAGGATTTGTTTTAGATTCAAAAGTGTTTTAAAAGATTTTCAGAAAAATAATTATCGAAGGCAGCCAACAGCTTGCACCAGTTGTCTGAAGAGCTTTTAAACCTAAAGGGGACTAAATAATTATCTGAATTTCTGAAAGAAAAACTTTTGCGTCGATTTTTTATGTACTGATAACGGATTAGAGTGACCCTAGCGGTACATGGTTAATGCACCACCCTTTCTAAAATACGCGCCACCACCGGTTCAATCGGTACCCCCGTCGTATCAATGACCAAAGCATCGGCCGCGGCGATCAAAGGGGCAATAGTGCGTGTGCTGTCGCGTTTGTCGCGTTCTGCTATTTCAATCAGAATGTTAGACAGCTTAGCATCTATCCCTATATCGATCAACTGTTTATAACGTCTTTGTGCGCGTTCCTCTGCACTTGCGGTTAAAAAAATTTTTATGGCCGCATCAGGAAATACCACGGTGCCCATATCTCGCCCGTCGGCCACCAAGCCGGGCGCTTGGCGAAAAGCCCGTTGTCGAGTCAACAGTGCTTGGCGCACAGTCGGTTTTGCGGCAATTAGCGAGGCTGCTGCACCGCTGCTTTCGCGGCGTAAATCAGGTGAAACATCTTGCCCTTCTAAGATGACTTGTGTCCCGCTTAAATCGGGTAGGGGGGCAAAATGGACTTCTAAATCGGTGGCTAAGGTTGCCAATGCGGTTTCATCTTCTAATGAAATTTTATGACGGTGTGCAGCTATTGCAAGTACCCGATACATGGCACCACTGTCAAGTGTGTGCCAGCCTAAATGTTTTGCTACCCTTAAGCTGACTGTTCCTTTACCGGCACCGCTGGGACCGTCTATAGCAATAACCGGAATGTTGGTATTTGTCATTAAGAATTGTGTTGATGTTTAACTAATTGAGTTTGGCTGTGCGTATCGATTGTCCCTTTTAAACAGAGGGATTGGGGGGATTGATGGCTGCGTTAATCGCTGATGATTCTTGAAAAATCGGGCAGCGTTTCGGGTTTGCCGGCCTCCATGTAGCGACTTTCCCCTTCACGGCGCGTGACATTTTCGTAAACGCCATCATCTCGCTTAACTAATTTGGTTAGACCCATATCACGAATTTCGGCGTTAGTTTTTGAGATACTGATACCAATGCGAGAAATATGTTTACGCACCGTACAATTGCAATCAGGGCATTGTGTCAGTGATTCTTCATTAATGGATTGCCTAACTTCAAATATCTTACCGCGTGTGCAGGGTTTTCCCAAATGTTCGTATTCGTAAATCGGCATAATCGTTCTCCAAATAACTTATTGGAAAAGTCGATTGGCAAAGCGTTGATAGCGCAACGCTCCCAAGTACCTTAGCAAATATTCCAGCCTTTTTAAAAGGCTATGAAAGGGGATTTACCCGTTCCCAAATATCGGATTAGATAACAATTTCATTGATAATTATTATTGACATTGTATTTAATGGAGTACAACTCTCAACAACTATGAATACTACGCAAAAGTTTCGATCCGCGAAACTTTTGCGTATACTACGCAAAAGTTTTTCGCGAAAATTAAGCGTAGTAGGGAGTATCAGCCCTTTATCCCCTCGCCTAATGAGAGCTTAGGGTTGTCTTTGACGTGTGAGAGTCCATTTTTTTTACTTGCAAAGGCTAACCACCTCAAGCACCCTTATGTTACTTTAAAAATAAAACAAATTCTCGGTTTAAGTTTTTTTAGATAATGTCCAGCCAATATCAATAGTTATCAATATTTTTGGGCCGACTATGCTTCACATCGTCATAAGTTGACGCTCTTAACGAGGTAATGGGTTCGAGGCAAAACAATTCAAAAAAAACTTTTCGGCAAAACAAATCAAAGAAAACTTTTGCCTCGAACGGGTAATGGGTAATGTGCTGCTCCGTAGTTTGTGATCAAACACGGTCTACTTCTCGGTTCACAGTACACAGCCCAGAGGAAAAGGCTTGGTTTTCTTGCCAATCCCCGCCGCTTAAGATTTTTACGGTGGCGAGCCAACCCATAGTCCCCCAGGACTCAGATGTACTCCACGAGCTTAATATCCTAAGGAGCCTGCCGTATTATTCTAGGTATAATACTAAAACGGCAAAGGATGTCACGTGTTTTGTGTACTTTTTTTGACACAAAAGCGTCTATTTTTTACCACTAGTAATTAACTCTAAAGGTTTTCTGTTGACTGCAACCTCTACCAATTACCAATTACTTTAATGTGACGGTACTGAGTTTGCTTAGTTCTACTTTGTCACATTACACCTAAGTAATTGATTTATATAGAGGGCCTATTGGGGCCATTCTTTTTAAATCAATAAGTTACATTAAATCTGACAAAGTAGAATTAGATATACGGAACGTACTTCAAAACAGTGAAAATGAAAATGTGAATAAGTGATTATACTGAAAGTACAACTTCTTTTAGGAATAAACGGATTTTTTAAGTTTAATATTTGAGTTTCCTTTTCTTCCTACATGCTAATTCAATCCCTTATTTCATTTTCACATTTTTCAAGTACGTTCCGTATATTGTAAAAATAGTTGCTTATAACTCAATTTTTCCTGTTTCATTTTTCATGAGTTTATTTATACTGAACCCTTAAGCCTTTTTGTCATGTCTCATCCCGACGATCCAGATTCTGGAGGAAACTTGAACTTGAGAACTTCTCCTGTGTCGCCCAAGATTTCTCCGATCCTAGAAATGACTTTCAGCGCAGTTTGTAACGCTGCAAAGTATAGCATGCGAATTAAGGGTTGAATTGAATCATAAAAAATCAATGACTTATAAAAAAATTAGTTATTGAAAGTGATTTTATAAGGTTTCTCAAGTTCAAGTTCAAGTTCCCTCCGTTCAAAGGGATCGTCGGGATCGTCGGGACTCGATTTTTCATTTTTCATTTGATCGCGAGATATTCGCATTTAGCAAATCCTACACTTGACTTTTTAAGTTTATATCAATTCCCGCCACTTGTGCCAAATCGACAAAATTAGGAAATGAGGTAGCGACATTGGCACAATCTCTAATAGTAATCGTCTCTTTAGCACGTAAGGCGGCTATTGTAAATGCCATTGCAATACGGTGATCACCGTGACTATTAATAATGCCACCGTGCATTTGCCCGCCTTGTATCACCATGCCTTCTGGTGTAGGCTCCGCTTCTATGCCCACGGCTTGCAAGCCATCCGCCATGACTTGAATACGATCACTTTCCTTGACGCGCAACTCTTGCGCTCCCGTCAACACTGTTTTTCCCTCGGCACATGCTGCCGCAATAAATATTACCGGAAATTCATCTATGGCTAACGGCACTTGTTCTTGAGGAATTTTAATACCATGCAATGGGCTGGCACACACACGAATATCGGCTACCGGCTCGCCGCCAACGTCGCGCTGATTGTGCAAACGAATGTCGGCACCCATTTGTCGCAAAATGTTTATGACACCGGTGCGAGTGGGATTGATACCGACATGTTTTAATAATATATCAGAGCCTTGGGCAATACTCGCGCCCACCATGAAAAATGCCGCCGAGGAAATATCGGCTGGCACGTCAATTGACATCGCTTGTAATTTGCCACCGCGTTGTAGACAGATGCGTTGCCCTTCTCGTTTAACAGTGTAGCCAAATCCGGCTAACATTCGTTCCGTGTGATCACGAGTCGGCGCTGGCTCCGTCACGCAAGTTGTACCTTCGGCATACAAACCGGCTAAAAATAAACACGATTTCAGTTGGGCACTGGCAATCGGCATGGTGTAATTTATTCCTTGCAAGCGTTGCCCACCATGTATTTTTAAGGGCGGTGTTCCTTGTTCAGTCGTTTCAATTCGTGCGCCCATCAGAGTCAATGGCTCTGTGACGCGGCGCATGGGGCGACGCGATAACGAGGCATCGCCGCCCATTTCTACCGAAAACGCTTGTCCAGCCATTAATCCTGAGAGCAACCGCATTGATGTGCCAGAGTTTCCTAAATATAAGGGCTTAGACGGCACTTGCAAGCCGTGTAATCCTACGCCCGGTATGGTGACTTGCCCGTGAGTAGGCCTGTCAATGGATACGCCCATTGCTCGAAACGCCGCCAGCGTTGCTAAGGTATCTTCACCTTCCAAAAAACCCTTGACTTGTGTAGTGCCTTCTGCTAATGCGCCTAACATAATGGCACGATGTGAAATGGATTTATCGCCGGGCATGCGAAGTGTGCCGTGTAATTTGCCGCCCGGATTGACTATAAATTGTGTCGTAGAGATATTCATTGTAAAAACCTACAAAAATGTAGGGGGATATCGCTCCGCGTATCCACCATTAATACTCAAGTTTTGTTTCGCGCCGCGAAACTGAGAGAGCTAAACCCTAACGGGTTGTGTTTTTTAATCGCAGCTTTGGCAAAAGCTAAGGCTTTTGCTTAAGCATTTACCACCTATCGGTTTGTCAAAAATAGCGTCACGTCTCATAAGTACAACGAATGACGAGGATAAACGAATTTTTCTTTCGTGTCGTTGAGTCAATTTGTTGTATTATAAATTGGTTGTACACGGTTGAATGAGCGGGTTATACCTTAAAACATAAATAAACCTCTGAATCAATTCGTTTATCCCCGTAATTAGTTGTACTTAATATTCAATGAGTTAGCAAAAACTGATAGGTGGTAAGGCTTAAGCATTGACGGTTTGACTTCCCGAATCGAAGGGTAGGGGTGTGTCAAACCGTGCTAAGTATAATCACCAAAATCACAGTTCAAACGTCGGCAACCCTTTCACAATCTCCACCGTTTTCAAACTCACCAAAACCACTTGCCCAATCAAGCGCACAATATATCGTTCGTCATTAAGGCGATTGGGATCATTTACAATGCCGCTACGTTTGTCGGCTTTAACGCGATATTGATCGATTATCCAGCCCAAGGCGGAGCGGTTGCCTAAGCGATATTCAAAAACGTCGGCGGGAATGCCAGCTATTGTCAACGAGTCGTTATAAATAATCTGCCGAGTGGAGCGGGACAATTTCATTTTTTCTACGCGCCAATCGAGTGGCATATCCGATTTTGACATCAGCTTTCATAGTTAATATGTAAATCTGCCAGTTGTTGCCCCGCTTGTGCAAAGCCCCAAAAGTTGGGCGCAAACGGAATACGGGGCAATTCGCGCTTTAAGTTGGCGGCGTATTTTTCCCGATAAGTCGGGTGATGTAGTAATCCATAGACATAATGAAAAATATCCCATTTGGTGATGGTGTTGTCTTGGTAGTGTTGGCGATAGTGGTTAAGTGCCCAGTCGGTGAGGTTTTCTTGGCGGTGGCGACTGTCTTGGTAATAAATATAAAAGGGAAAACATTGCCCATTACGTCCTCCAACGGCTACGTCTGGAATACAATTGGTGATTTGAAGAACAATTTTAGAGTGATTAGTACAACAAATTACCTGATTTTAAGTTTCAGTTGGGGTAGGCAGTATTTTTTTAAAAAGACTGCCCTCATTATTCATAAGACTCTCAAAAAATAAGTATGATTTTGTAAATGGACGATACAAAGAAATTCTAATTGTTGATAAATTCGCTTTTTGTCCACGCTTTAAAGATATTTTTAGAGTATGACTCCAACTAATCTTGGTTTCATCATAGAGAACAAAATTATCTATTTCAGCCGCTTTATCTTCTCTATGTACCCATTTCAAAACTTGTTCATTGTAAGTTGTGATGGTATTTTGCAGATTTTCAGCAAGTACATTTTGATTAAAGTTATATGCCCAAGCGTCACGGCTTGTGCCAACACCACGACTATAAGTCTTAAATATCACCGCTTCAACTTTGGCAGTCTTGGTAGTGCCTAACGGAATAAAGTCTTCAAACTCTGGATGTAAGCCTTCCGTTAACCATCTGTATTTGTTTGTTGTCTGGCTGTATGGATTGATAATCCAATTTTGAATAAGTTACCGCTTTTTCTAGCCGTTCAAATTTCTCTTGTCGTGTGGCTTTCCAATCGACTGTGCTATAAAAAATCTGAGTCTTTTCTTCAGATGGTTTCTTTATAAAAAAAGCGACTGAAATCCCCACCATTGCTGCAAGTCCAAATACAGTATGCTTTTCACCTATCGGGATGCCAGCGCGCATAGAGTATTTTCTAATATTTCCTTTTAAATCAATAATATCTCTTTTTGAGAACGCTTGTGCCAAGTGCTTACGCATTCCATCAAAAGCAATGCTATCTAAAAAACGGTTATTGGTGACAAACGCTACAATGCCATTGCCTTTCTCTTGAAGTAGATGAGTTGCCCAGCAAATGGCTTTTACATACGGATCAGAAAGGGCATTTTTATTGGTGGCTTTGGAGTCTTTGGCATAAGTTTCCGCTACCCTTTTGTCGACAATTTCATATTTGCGGTTGTTGTAGTTTTCATTTAGCTGCCCGGCGTTATAGGGCGGATTGCTGATGATAACAAAAGTTTGCTTTTGGCGAGTGACGCGCTCGCGGTTTTCGGTGGTAAACAGTGTCGCACGGGGATAAACGAATTAGCCGCTCCGCTACCTAGTACAACGAATTACGCGGATAAACGAATTAGCCGCCGCTACCTAGTACAACGAATTACGCGGATAAACGAATTAACTGCCGCTACCTAGTACAACGACACAAGCGTGGAGAAACGAATTAGCCGCTCCGCTACCTAGTACAACGAATTACGCGGATAAACGAATTAGCCGCCGCTACCTAGTACAACGAATGACGGGGATAAACGAATTAGTCTTTCTCATCATAAGGAACAAGTGAGTTAAATTTTATTTTGAGGAGATCGATATTCGTTTATACCCATCATTATTAATTCGTTTAGGAGCAATATTCGTTTAGGAGCAATATTCGTTTAGGAGCAATATTCGTTGTACTCTCATAAGGAACGAGTGGGTTGATTTTGATTTTGAGGATATCGATATTCGTTTATACCCATCATTTCGTTTATACCCATCATTATTAATTCGTTTAGGAGCAATATTCGTTGTACTCTCATAAGGAACGAGTGGGTTAATTTTGATTTTGAGAATATCGATATTCGTTTATACCCATCATTTCGTTTATACCCATCATTATTAATTCGTTTATCCGCAATATTCGTTTAGGAGCAATATTCGTTTATCCGCGTAATTCGTTGTACTCTCATTCGATATTCGTTTATACCCATCATTATTAATTCGTTTATCCGCGCTTGTGTCGTTGTACTCTACTAGGTAGGCAGTGTCGTTGTACGATGATAGAAACGTGGTACCCATTTTGACAAACTGATAGGTGGTAAGAGCGGAAGCTTGGTATTCCAGCGTACAAAGCTGAAGCTTTGTACTCCAAGGATCGTTCCTGCGTACAAAGCTCAACCATTAAATTGATCGCGGGCTGTTTTGGCGCGGGTGAAAATGTTTTCAATGCGTTGGCTGTCGCCTTGCTGAATGGCTTCGGCAAGTTGTGCCAGATCAGTACTAAATTCTCCCAAGACTTGAAGAATCGCGTCGCGGTTGGCGAGACAGATGTCATGCCACATACGCGGATCGCTTGAGGCAATACGAGTGAAGTCCCGAAATCCGCCGGCCGCAAATCGAAAGATTTCTGTCCGAGTTTCCATGTTTGCCAAAGTCTCCACTAGACTATAGGCTAAGACATGTGGCAAATGACTGGTAGCGGCTAATACTTTGTCGTGATGCTCCACGGACATATCTACCACTTCTGCCTTCGTTGTTTTCCACATCGTCGTCACTTTGGCGTGTGCTTGTGAATCCGTTTCTGGTAATGGGGTAAGTATGACGCGGCGGTTTTCAAACAATTCTGCAAACGAGGCGGCAACGCCGCTTTTTTCGGTGCCAGCGATAGGATGTCCGGGGACAAAACGGGGTAGATGTTCACCTAAATGTTGTCGAGCGTCTGCGACAACGGTGGCTTTGGCACTGCCAACATCAGTAATAATCGCTTGCGGGAACAAGGCCTCACGTATGGTTGCAAACATGGAAGCCATTGTGCCCAAAGGCACTGCCACAACAACCATGTCAGCGTTTTTGACGGCGCTGGCGGGATTTGTGTCATAACGATCTATGACACCCAGATCAATGGCATGTTGTAAATTGGCGGTATTGCGTCCACAGCCGACGACTTCGCCACACGCGCCCACTCGTTTGAGGGCACGGACGAGAGAGCCGCCGATCAGGCCGACACCGATAATGGAAAGACGTTGAATTAGCATGTTTTTCAGTTATCAGTGATCAGTGATCAGTTATCAGTTTTCAGTGATCAGTTTCCAGTGATCAGTTTTCAGTTGTTTCACTGCTCACAGAAAATGATCACTGCTCACTAAAAAACTGATCACTGTTCACTGAGAAACTGATCACTGTTCACTGAAATACGTGTCTTTTTGAGGATAGTAAAGAGTATTTTTCCGAGCTCATCAGCATCGGGAAAGATACTGTTATACTGCAAACGGCTAGAATTTGAACTTTTCTTACAAGCTAAAAATCCGATGTCTCAAAGACATCGGATTTTTTAAAAGCTAAACACTCTTTGTAGGCAATAGATATTTTCGCCGAAAAGTCAGCTTTTGAGATTGCGCCATTAGCTTCGGCTATGTTGGCGCCTATTGAAGTACCGCTTCTCAGCAGTTGTTTGGACAAAACAAATTCGTTCTGTTTTTTGGTTAAATACCGATAAGCATTCACTATACGGATAGCGAATTTCAAAGCTTTTCCATATAGGTTATTGTTTTTAATGTCAGAAAAATAATCCAGAATTTTCAGTGAGAAGTTTAAGTGATCAGTTTATCAGTTATCAGTTATCAGTTATCAGTTATCTGTTTTTCAGTGAAAAGTGTAAAGTTTATCAATGATCAGTTTATCAATGATCAGTTTATCAATGATCAGTTTATCAATGATCAGTTTATCACTGATAAGTTTATCACTGAACAGTTTATCACTGATAAGTTTATCAGTGAATTTATCAGTGATAGTTAATAATTTATAACTGATCGATAAATCGTAACTGATAAATAATAACTAATAACTGATAACTGAACACTGATAACTGAACACTGATAACTGAATAACTGATAACTGAATAACTGATAACTGAATAACTGATAACTGAATAACTGATCACTGATCACTGTTCACTGTTTACTGATCACTGAATTAGCCCACTCACGTACTAAGCGCTCCCCTTGAGTCAGTTGTTCGACAGTTAACTCATTCACCAATAATTCGCGTCCCTTTATGGCTTCATTATTTCCTTGTTCTGCTGCCAACGATACCCACTGATAAGCCAATACCCTATCTTTCTCTACGCCGTCGCCTTTGTAGTACATCATGCTAAGGTTGTTTTGTGCATCTGCTAATCCTTGCTCGGCCGCTTTGCGAGTCCAACGGGCTGCCTCGTCAAAATTCTGTTCAATGCCTTTGCCTTCATAGTACAATTTTCCTAGCCCGTTTTGCGCCGGGGCATATTCTTGTGTGGCCGCTTTGCGAAACCATTGCTCTGCTTGGCTGAAGTCTTGAGAGATACCTTCTCCTTTGTAGTACATTAATCCTAAGTAATACTGTGCCTCGGCATCGTTTTGTGCAGCCGCGTTGTGAAGCCACTGTTCTGCTTGGCTGAAGTCTTGAGAGACACCTTCACCTTTGTAGTACATCAATCCTAAGTAATGCTGTGCTTGGGCATCGTTTTGCTCCGCAGCCTTGCGAAACCAGTGTGCGGCCTGAACCAAATCTCTCGCTAAGCTTTCGCCTTTATAGTACAGTTGTCCGAGGACTTTTTGTGCCTTCACGTCTCCTTTTTCGGCCTTTTCCCGAAATCCTTGTAGTGCTTGGTTAAAATATTGAGAAGCGCTTTCGTTGTTGAGGCTTAGATGCCCTAAGGTAGATAAAGCCTTCGCGTCTCCTTGCTCGGCCGCTTTGCGATACCATTGCACGGCTTGGGCAATATCCCGAGAGATTCCTTTGCCAGTGTGATACATCTGCGCGAGGTTGTATTGCGCGTTAGCCAATCCTTGTTTGGCCGCTTTGCGAAACCAGTAAACCGCTTGGGCAAAATCTTGAGTAACGCCTTTGCCTTGATAGTACATGAATCCTAAGTTGTTTTGCGCTACATGTAGTCCCATATCGGCCGCTTTTTGATACCAACGTGCAGCCCGCCTAAACTTCCCTTTGTCGTGGTAGTCTTTGGCTTGCTTGAAAATTTGTTTGGCATCTTTGTCTGCAAAGTGAGTTTCTCTGTTCGTTGTAGTAGTTGGTTGAGGGAAGACTTCTGGCGTTGAGCTGCATCCAGCGAGCCATAACGCAGAAACAGTCAATAAAAATAATGCTTTATATAACATATAGCCTTTGTCTTATAGTTTGTTGGTAATCAGTAATCGGTATTCGGTAATCGGTAATCGGTAATTATCAATATACTCAACGTGGGCATAAGGCGAGATTTTTATGACGGGTTAATATATAAGGCGTATTATTAAAGCCAGGGGCGTTGCCCCTGGCTTTCTAGGGGCGTTGCTTTCTAGGTAGTTACACTGGCTGTATTAATCTCGCCCCGTTGGGGCTTGTTTTTCAAAAAGTTTGTTCCCATCTTGAGTATAAATCCTCCAATAAGTCGCTAAAGCGACTACTACGAACAATACTACTACGAACAATACTACTACGAACAATACTACTACGAACAATACTACTACGAACAAGATATCCTCCTATTGTTACAATTACCTATTACCTATTACTTATTACCTATTACTATTACCTATTACCAAAATGAATTATTAATTAAATTGGCGTAGAAACCGTAAGTCGTTTTCAAAAAACAAGCGGATGTCGTTGACACCATAGTACAGCATGGCTAAACGCTCTACGCCCATGCCAAAGGCAAAGCCGGTGTATTGTTCGTTATCCACTCCCACGTCATTAAATACGTTGGGGTGAACCATGCCACAGCCTAGCACTTCTAGCCAGCCGCTTTGTTTGCACACGCGACAACCGACTCCGCCACAAGCGACACATTGTACATCAACTTCGGCTGAGGGTTCAGTAAAGGGAAAGTAGGATGGGCGAAAGCGCACTTGTAAATCGCGCTCAAAAAATTGTTTGAGAAAGTCGTCTAAAATCCCTTTGAGTTCTGCAAAGCTGACATCGGTATCTACCATCAAGCCTTCGACTTGATGAAACATGGGTGTGTGTGTTAAGTCGGAGTCGCAGCGATAGACGCGCCCGGGGGCGATAATTTTGAGCGGCGGTTGCCGCTCTTTCATGACTCGAATTTGCACTGGCGACGTATGAGTTCGCAAAAGGGTGTGTTCGTCAAAGTAAAAAGTATCGTGCATCGCCCGTGCAGGGTGGTGGGCCGGAATGTTGAGGGCCTCAAAATTATGATAGTTGTCTTCAACTTCGGGGCCTTCTTCGACAGTAAATCCGACTTGTGCAAATAATTTTTCAATGCGTTGCGAGATTTGTGTGACGGGGTGCAACCCGCCTTTGGGTTGTCCGCGCCCTGGCAAGGTGACATCAATGCGCTCGGTGGCGAGTTGTGCCTCTAACTTGGCCGCTTGTAAGGCCTTGCTCCGTGTTTCTATGGCTTGTTGGAGCGTTTTTTTGGCCTCGTTAATCGCTTTGCCGGCTTGGGGGCGTTGCTCAGGGGGTAATTTGCCGAGTTGTTTGAGTTGATCGGTAAGTACCCCCTTTTTGCCTAAAAAGTGGACGCGCAGTTGATCGAGGACGGCTAAGTCGGGAGCGTTGTGAATGTCTTGTTGTGCTTGGTTAATAAGTTGTGGGAGTTCTTGCATTTTTTTTACCGCTGATGGGTTTGTAGTAGTTGCTTTAGCAACTACAAATGGGTTAGTAGTAGTAGTTATAAAAGCCACTACAAATGGGTTTGTTGTAGTTGCAAAAGCCACTACAAATGGGTTTGTTGTAGTAGTTGCTTTATACGGAACGTACTTCAAATCATAACTACAAGGATTGTATATAATAAGGGATTTTAGAAACGAGCCTAAAATCACGTCAGTCAACTTTTTCTTCTCAAAAGTATTTGCTTTGGGAATAGCTTTCTTCGGAACGATTTTATTTTCCAAGGAAAGCTAAAATTTTATCGAATTTGTTCATTATCTTATCTAAGCGAAGAAATCATTTTTTATAACAATCCTTGGGCGTTTGGGCGCACGAAAAAACTTGAGCATCAAGTAAAAGGCGCTTTCAAAACATTTAAATAATGTAAGGCCTTTATCGGCCCTTCCTATACTGATAGTACAACGGATACGCGAAATAAACGGATTTTTTATCGGCTTTGATAAGGATTGAAAGTTAATAAAAAGACACCAAACGGGTCAATTTTTATTTTCACCCGCATCTGTACATTCCGTATAAAAGGCGCTTTCAAAACATTTAAATAATGTAAGGCCTTTATCGGCCCTTCCTATACTGATAGTACAACGGATACGCGAAATAAACGGATTTTGGTAATGGTGCAATGTGGGTGATATTCTAAAAAGTTGTGTCATGTCGAACGAAGCTCTCAATATGGCCGTCCATAAGATTTCTCGCTTTGCTCGATATGACAAATATCACCCACATTTCAGGACTACCCTGATTTTTTATCTGCTTCATTTTCGGATTGAAAGTCAATAAAAATAACCAAACAGGTCAATTTTTATTTTCACCCGCATATGTACATTCCGTATAAAAGGCGCTTTCAAAACATTTAAATAATGTAAGGCCTTTATAGGCCCTTCCTGGGGTGGTGAAAAGGAGGTTCCAACGGGTTCTAAAACTTGCTCCAATTTTTATTCCGCCTTTTTTAATGATTTAAAAACAATAACTTATTGATTAGCTTTTCATTAACAATTAACAATTCACTATTCACTATTCACAATTTTCACCACCCCAGGCCCTTCCCTAAAAGGCTCTCAAAAGAAGGTGAACGGGTACTGAGTCCCTTTTCTATTCGTCAATGATTGCTACGGCGCGTGTCCAACCCGCAGAAGCGCCTTTTATTTTGACAGGAAAGCAACAGACGGTAAATCCAGTGGCAGGTAACACTTCTAAATTATGTAGCTTTTCTAAATGACAGTATTCCATGTCCTTGCCAACTTTATGACCTTCCCAAATTAAACTGGCATCACCCGTTTCCTCATATTTTTTCTTGGTATGAACAAAAGGGGCATCCCAACTCCACGCATCAGTGCCCGTTAATTTAACGCCATGCTTCGTCAAGTAAAGTGTGGCTTCCCGTCCCATCCCACAGCCAGAGGCCACATAATCATCATGTCCATAGCGCTCACCGGCGCGTGTATTCACAAGGACGATTTCAAGTGGTTTTAAGGTGTGCTGTATACGATTCAGTTCAGCTTTGACATCCTCGGCAGTCACAACATAGCCATCGGGGAAGTGTCTGAAATCTAACTTGACACCACTTTGAAAACACCATTCAAGGGGAACTTCATCTATACTTATCGCTCGCTCACCTTGGTTGGTGGTTGAGTGAAAATGATAAGGGGCATCAAGGTGTGTGCCGTTATGAGTAATCAAGCTGATTTTTTCAACAGCCCAGGCTTCACCGTCTGGAAGATCATCCTTAGTCAGCCCCGGAAAAAAAAAGCACGAAGATCGTCAACGGATTGATGATGATTGATGTATTCAATATGAGGCCTCATGATAGGCGGATCAGAAAGAATATCATTTTCTAATGTGATTGAAATATCTATAAATTTTTTACTCATAGTGATTGTTTCTTGGTTGAACGATGGGCTTTAAAACGTAGGTGTTTCAACAAATGAAATATGCTTAGCACCGTTACAAACACATCCCCTAACCCCTTCGATTCGGCTTACCTTTACCCACAAGCTTATGTAATCATTAATGGTTAATCATTACATAAGCTAATTAATTCAATCACTTATTTTACAATGACTCATTCATTAAGCACTCACACTTAACGAAAAAAAAAAATTTTCAATAACATACCTACTTGTGGGTAAAGATTATCAATTCGGGGAGTCAAACTGGGGTGTTAAATTTGAGATATTTCTGCGGCTTTTTTTTTCAATCGATGTGTCTGTCCTTGTCAAAAGTTCGTGTTGGTTTGCACCCAGCGGGCAATACGATTTAAGTAGGATGTGTCCCACTTGTCCAAGTAGCAAGTTTTTATCGATAGGGCCATCAATCATTCGCCAACTTGGCCCTAAAACCGCTAGGTTTTAGACACCTTGGGCTTAAAAAAACTGGAGCAACGATTGGACTCCTGCCAAACTCAAGTTTGGACTCCGGACTTCTTGGATGTTTCAAGGGCCTTCAATCAACCTGGCCCTAAAAAAACCGCTGCCATTTGCACCTTGGTTTTTTATGGTAAGCCATTATACTTTGCACAAATTGCGCTTTTGTCATTTCGGTTTCGGTTTCGGTTTCTTTGATCGGAGAAATCTTGAGAAATCTTGAGAAATCTTGAAAAATCTTGCTTCCATGGCCCCATTGTTAGAGCGAAGTGAGACATGACAAAAAACTTCTTCGATGACGGTGTCTAGTATAAAAAAAGCTATTAACATCAATTTGAAAACCGGACCCTCAAATGAAACCTTCCTTATGAGCGGCAAGACAACTCAAAGTCTGTAGATAAGTGGGACACACCGTATATCACCTTTTGCAGTACGGGATGCCCATGTTGCTGGTAGTGCATAAGTGCCTCCACTGCCTGCTTGTCTTCCATCTTACCAAGGGCTTGTGCGGCCTTGACTGCCACACCGATATAGGCATCCTCAAGCAAATGGATAAGGGGCATCACAGTAGCAGGATTTTTTCCAAGGGCATCAGCCGCCAACCCACGAATTTCAGGCTCTTTATCCTCTAGGGCTTTGATGAGGGGTTCCACTACTTCGGGGGTTGCTAATTCGCCCAAGGCCTGTACGGCACATTTGCGTGTATAGGAATTTTCCTCTTTAAGTGCCTTTAAGATCACTTTTAAAACAGGCTGGTTGACATGTCCCATTTTACCAAGCGCAAGAATAGCCGTGTGCTGGGGTGATAAAAATTGTGAATTGTGAATTGTGAATTGTGTGAACCGAAGGTCAGCGGAGCTAATTGTGACGTAAACGAATTAAAAACTAATTCATAACTTATTGTTTTTCATAGGGCGGAATAAAAATGGGGAAAATTATCTCGATGCCTTTTAGAGTCTTTTTATCAGCCCAGCCGTGTGCTGATTGCGTTTGTCAGTGTTGTTGGTAAACGCTATCATGGGTTTTACCGCCCGGTGATCTTTGAGTTTACCTAAAGCTTCCAACGCGACATATTGTACATGCGAATTAAGGGTTAAATTGAATATTATAAAATCAATAACTTATAAAAACATCTTCATTGACAGTAATTTTATAAGTCTTTTTCAGGCTAAAGTTTCGCGGAGCGAAACTTTAGCCTGAAATTCTACATTTTTCATTTTTAATTCTTAATTCGCATTGTACGTGTTCCGAGGAATCCTTTAGTGCTTTGAGCAATGGTTTTACCGCACGAGAATCACCCATTTTTCCCAAAGAGGCCGCGGCCTCACAACGAGTGTGCCAATATTTATCCTTCAACGCACGGATGAGAGGTTCTACCGCCTTGGGGTGACGTAGATTACCCAAAGCCGTTGCAGCATGCCAACGCACCACATCCATTTCATCTTCCAATCGCCGCAGAAGTGGTTCAAGGGCTTCTTGTGTATCTCCTTTGTTTAAAATATTACCAAGCGCCGCTGCCGACTGGCAACGTACCTCCCAACTTGAGTCTTCAAGGGTATCGAGCAAATCCCTTATGGCCTCTCTCACTTTTAATTGCCCCAGCACAAAGGCGACAGAAGAACGCAATTTGCTGTTTATACGACGATTTATCAATGCAGACAATAAGTAGGGTACCGCATGGGCATCGCGGCAATCTGTCAGTGCATCGGCAACTGTCTCAATAACATCAATAACATCAATAACGGGTTCTGGTTCATTGGGAAAATACCATTTGAGTAATTCCTTTTCTAGCTCTGGGAACTCCAACAACATGATTGCTTTGTTTATTTCTTCAGCCTGCTCTTGCCGATACAATACGGAACGATATTGCTTGTCAATACTTTCAACCTTAATTTTGTCTTCTTCAAGTTCTCCTTCTTTATTAATATAATAGGCATCATTTGCATAGCAATCAGCAATGGATGACATCATATCTGTCAGGCTATCGTATTGTTGCTCAGCGCCTTCTTCTAGAAAAAATGAGAGTATAGGAGAGCGCCTCAGTTCCTTCGGTTCACAGTGCGCGATGTAGTAATGCCTTGCATCTAATTGAAAAATGGGTAACCGGTAAGGGTGATAAAGTAGCCCTTCCTCTTCATCCCGTTTTAATAAGTCTTCTGGTTTTTCCAAGCCCTGATTATCCAACTCTGTTTCTAAATCTCTCTGGTAGACATCAACCGCTTTTTGCAAAGAAAGAAATCTGTAATAGGGCAAAAAGCTTTCACTCGCATCAATACCATTATGCCATTGATATAAAAAGACTAATTCACGGGGGAGCCTAAAGGGAAGGTTTTTGGTTATCTCTTGGATTTGCACTTCTGCTAAGCCGGGCGCAAAGCCTGCGATCATCGGCAGGTTAAGGCTAATGCAATAAGCCATAATTTGGTCTAATGCTTTGATTAAATGTTCCATTTTTTATCTTTATAAGTTTGTAGTCGTTGCAAAAGCCACTAACTCTAAATGGGTTTGTAGTCGTTGCTTTAGCCACGGCGAGCATCTACTACAAACAACAATCGACTTTCACTTGGAGCAGTAATAGGGAAAATCATAACTACAAGGATTGTATATAATAAGGGATTTTAGAAACGAGCATCAAATCACGTCAGTCAACCTTCTCAAAAGTATTTGCTGATTGAATAGCTTTCTTAAAACGAGCATGATTTTCCAAGGAAAGCTAAAATTTTATCGAATTTGTTCATTATCTTATCTAAGCGAAGAAATCCTTTTTTATATACAATCCTTGTAGTTATTGCTGATAGGTGGTAAATTTGCGTTACCATTTATGGCGAAAGCGTATTTGGAGTCAGAGAAACCAAGTTTCATCCTTACCTTGGCCTTCTTAAATTGCGGGGTTTTAAAAACCCCGCTGGTCTATTTTAAAAACCCCGTAGGCATAAGGTTTTAGGATAGGCTCTAAGTGCCTTTATAACTCAAAACCGGGCGCAATTTTCGGACAATACGAACCAGTTCTCGTTGCGCTCGCATCACGGTATGGATGTCTTTATAGGCCAAAGGCGTTTCTTCGCGCAACTGCTTTTCTAGCCGATGATCAAACCAAATGCAGGTCATTTGTTGACGCAATTGCTTGATTGTAAACGTCTTTCGTGCCTCATAGCGACTCATGGCACGTCCGGCCCCATGTGAACTGGAACGCAGGGCTGACTCACAGCCTCGGCCTTCAACATGAAAGCTTGAGGTGCCCATTGATCCAGGTATAATGCCTACTTCTCCATTGGCCGCTGAGACAGCCCCTTTGCGGTGAACCCAGTAGCTTTCTCCAAAATGTTTCTCCCGCTTAACATGATTGTGATGACAGGCCATCATTGAAGACAAGTCAGCCGAAACACCAAAAAATTCTTCCATCAGCACAATAACCGCCTCTATGATCGCTTTCCGACTTAAATCAGCATAAGCATAAGCCCAGTCTATATCCTGTAGGTAAGCTTGTCCCATTTCGCTGATCGCATGGAGGAATAATAATCCCGTATTTGCCGTTGCGGCCTGCCGTAAATGGTGATTTGTGATAGATTGTCCGATAGCACGAGAACCACTATGAACCATCAACCACAACTCATTTTGTGTACTACACTGGAACTCAAGAAAGTGGTTACCACGTCCCAAGGTTGCAAACTGAACGCGAGCATCGCGCCGCTTGAGCTTTTCCAATTGGGGATCACTTAAGGGTGCCTCCTGTAGCGCGTCTGGCAACGAATCAACCATCGTTAACTTGGGATGGCGGTTGGTTGGCACCAGTTTGCCAAGGCCGTTGAGTAAGCGGGCTGCGGCCTTTTCCTCTTTGAGGATATCCGCCTGGCACTGGAAACAGATCGCCGTCATGCCACAACCTATATCATTGCCCACGGCTTGCGGATATAAGCGCGACTGAGTCGCAACGACAGTGCCAATGCAAACATCTTTAGCTAAGTGTACATCGGGCATCACCGCGATATGGTAAACATCTTCTGTTTTCGCCAGTCGCTCCAATGCCGAGGCAACCTCTTGCTTTAACGGCTCAGCCAACCACATCTTGACAGAAGCTTTGTTCATCGCGGCACCCCCATAGAAGCTATGAACCGAAATGAAAGCTGAGGCGCTCGTTTGCGAGTGATGGCTGTTGCGATGGCCGAGCGTAATCGCCCCCCGGCTCGCTGGAGTGCTTCCAACACTTCATTCTCATCTAATGAAACGGTTGTTGAAGTTGGTTCTACAATTACTAACAGGTGTGAACTATCGGGAGCCGGTTCAACGGCGCTGACGATTAATTCGCGTAACAACGGTTCAACCGACTCGCCAGCCATGACAAGATTCAGCGTTTTTTCTGCTTGTTTGCAGACTTGGTAAGTTTTGCGGTTTTTCTGGCATATGGCTTGCTTGTGAACAACCGTTCGAGGATCGATACCATCTTCAGGGCCGACTTCCGCACACAAAGAGGCCACTTCTTTTAGCCATTGTTTTCTGGATTTCATCTTGATACTCTCACCATGCCAAACTCAATCCAATCGGCGCAACAATACTGCCCACCGATCCGAACAGTCGGCAAACTGATAAGGGAAGTGATGTGAGAGCCTAGCCGATGGCTGCCAGAGATGAATGATTGACCGCTCTAGTGGTTAAAAACCTCCGATTCTTGGCATTACTTGGAGGTTTGCTCCACGGATTTTTCTGAACAACTGCGGCAAGGCTCAAAGTCAATGAGTAAGTTCAATGAGTCAATGACAAGCATAGTCGGTCTCCTTTTGGATGAAGTTAGGGAAAAAAAATATTTAGCAAGTGTTGGGTGGGTATACTCAGCACTGCTAAAAGTGATCTGAGATCAAAGCTCAAGTTTTAATGGTGTTAAGTATAAATTTCCTAAGAGCGTGTTTTAAAAGCATTCGGTATCAGCCTCAATGCCATATCGTAACGCCTTAGAATAAATTCTAAGGCTTAAAGCTAAAGTACCCTAAAGGGCACTATTAGTAGTAGGCTTTAGCCTACTTAAGCTTTTAGCCTCAGAATTTATTCTGAGGCTTAATGGCATTGGTCTCAAGCCTAGGGTGTTAAATCTGTTGCCAAATGCTCAAGTTTTTTCATCCTAATTCCATGTCATTTTTCGCTATGCGAGAAATCTTTTTCCACACGTCACTTTTAATATTTCTCCGTTGAGTCGAAATGACAAAAGAGAATATTTCTCCGTTGAGTCGAAATGACAAAAGAGAATATTTCTCCGTTGAGTCGAAATGACAAAAGAGAATATTTCTCCGTTGAGTCGAAATGACAAAACCGAAGATTTCTCCGTTGAGTCGAAATGACAAAACCTCTTAGGATCGAAGAAAAATTAATTTTCCCAAAATAGGTATAGTGCCCTTTAGGGTACTTTAGCTTTTAGATGGCGGAAGTTATTTTTTAGCCGATCCTTAAAGAGAAGATTTCTCCCTTGAGTAGAAATGACAAAACGTCTTTTTAAAAGTGAAAAAAAGTGGCACTTGACTGGCTCAAATTGAACACCCCAGTATCAGCCTTCATGCTATAGAAATTGTTTTTCACAGATACCATCTCTCAAAGGGATGGTATCTGTTCCATCGTGCGATTTTGCTTTTCACAATGAGCTACCCTACCCCAAGCGACAGAAAAACTAAAAACAGAAATATACCGGCCATCGTGCCCGCTATAAGGCCACCTGCCATTCCCCAGAAAGTTGCCATAATTGACCATCCAGAAATCATACCCAACCGCATTGTCCCAAAAAAAGCGCCCACTAGGGCGGGATACATAACTAGCCCACGTTTGTGCTTAATTGCCATGATTAGCACGAAAATAGAAACTATAAATCCTACCCAAAGAAAATACTTCTTTTTTTCATATAGCATAATATATGAACGCAAGGGTGCTAATTTCAACGCTTTGTCATTGGGAGATGATTCTCCCACTTTGGCAAAAACAATATTGTTTGAATCGGTGGCAAGTGGAGAGTCCTCTTTAAAATTGTTGTTAACATATCGCCCTTCATAGCCACTCACTTTGCCAGTTTCAAGAAGTTCTGCTTTTTGGGCTTTTGTCCATTCAAGAGTGCCGCTATGTCCAAGACTCACCAGTTTTTGTTCTTGTGCCCATGCCTTATCGACGGCTTGGTTTTGGTATTGCTTCATGCGTTCTTCCTGCGAGGTACAGGAATAAAGCACCAGAATTGACAACATGAGTCCAATAAGTGGATGAAATTTGAGAGTGTTCATAATTAAGTGATTGGCGTTGTAAATGAAAATATTTGGAGGGATCAAAACGATTTATTCGGTAAGCCAAACTTCTTCGGTAAGCCCTAGGATTGTTCTGAACAAGTCTACATCGTTCAAAGAATCAAGTCTAACATTTAACGCACCTCCAAACCCTAGTGCAGTAAAGCGGAAATAGAAAGACCACCTTAGCCAACTAAAAGCTAAAGTAGGCTAAAGCCTACTAATACCAATTCTGGATTGAAACACTTGTTATGGTGTCGGTGGATCGCGTCGCGTAATTTGCCCCTAGCCATTTTAAAAACCTGAAATTCAATTTTAAATTGGTATAACCCTCTTCTCTTGCAGTACCCTTTAGGGTACTTAAGCTTTTAGACAACGGCTTTAGCCGTTGGCGTTGGGGTGGTATCGAAACTTCCGCTTTACTGTACTAGTACTTTGTGAATGTTCTATTGACGGGTAACTTGGCATTGCCAAACCTGCCAAACTAAAGTTTGGACGACTGCCAAACGTTAGTTTGGACTCCTAGTCAAATTGGTCAACTATTCGGTGCGCTCACTCAACTTACCATACCATTCTTTGGCATTTTAGTCCCGCTTTCCACCACCAATGAATGATGAAACAAGGGTTAAGCCGGTTTCTGTTTTCCCACCCCCTTCTGATCCCTCTTTTTGTTTATTTTCTTCAGTATTTTTTTCGCTTTTATCAAGAAGAATTTCTACAACTTTTAACCTTAAATCCCTTATTTCAGGCACATCTAAATTCCCCAAACAGACAATTCTCAGTTTTCTTAGGTGGATACTTTCATCATTCAGTTTTTCAATGTAGGGTTGAATTGATTTGGCATGCTTCAACCATGTAATTCCCGTGGTAAGTCCAATAACTCCAACCGATGCCATACTAGAAAAAGCAATAAACCCTAAGTTGGGTAGTTCACTATTGCCAACCATAAAAAACAGGTAAGTCCATGAGATTCCAGGAATAATTAGAGACAATACCGTAAAGACTCTTGCATAGAATTCCCTTTTATTCATCATCCTCGTGTGTGAATATATTTGAGAACGGAGCTCTTTTTCTAACTTAAATAATAAGTTTTCTATGGAAGTGTCATCTTCTTCAGTCACTACTAAGAAATCAGGTTTGCTTTCTTTATTTTCTCTCCTATCGGTAAACATTTTAAAAACAGAGCCTATAAATAAGATGGAAATAAGGGTGTATAAGATAACCATGAGATATGAAATATTGTTCTGTGAAACAAATATCTCATTAAACCGAACCCCGCCCATCATCTCAGCCATGATGAAAAAAATGACACATGAGAGCGCTGCAAAAAAGTATTTCCAAGAAATGGAACTTTTTAAAGGACTTTTTGACATATTATTCTTCGTTGCTTATTTTATTGCATACGGTTGAGATTTGGACTAAAAACACCCCCACCTACCCCTTTCAAGACTTACCTTTACCCACAAGTCTTGTCAATCACTTAATTTCCAATGAGTCATTCATTAAGCACTCACACTTAACGCAAAAAAAAATATTCTTTTTAATAACATACCTACTTGCGGGTAAAGATTAGTCTCAAGAGGGGAATGGACACACCCCCAGCCTAGTACTCTGTCAATGTTCTATTGACGGGTAACTTGGCACTGCCAAACTAAAGTTTGGACTCCTGCCAAACTAAAGTTTGGACTCCTGCCAAACTAAAGTTTGGACTCCTGCCAAACTAAAGTTTGGACGAATTTAAGACGTATTTTACCCGTCAAAACAATGTTGACAGACTACTAGTGCAGTAAAGCGGAAATACCCATACCATTTATAAATCAGATTTTAGGGAAAAATCGGATTTCTAAAACCTATCTGATGCCCAAAGCTGAAGCTTTGGACTCCAAAAAAGACGTGCCCAAAGCTGAGGCTTATCCAATACATTTTATAACTTAATTACTGCCCCCCCGTAGGCTTTGGAACTTTTGGTGGGGGATTTGCTGTCTCCTCCGTAGGCTTTGGAACTTTTGGTGGGGGGTTTGCTGTCCCCACCGTAGGCTTTGGAGCCGTTGGAGGCGGATTTGCGGTTCCCCCCGTAGGCTTTGGAGCCGTTGGGGGCGGATTTGCGGTACCACCTTTTGGCAAAGGGGGGCTAGGGGGGATTTCTAAAAGTTTATCCACCGTCTTCACCATCGTCATCATCTCACTTTGGTGCTGCTTTATGATCTCACTTTGGTGCAGCGGATCAAAAAAATCGAGTTGGCTTTCATCTATCTGAGCCTGTTTATCCGCAATAATAGTAATCTTTTTGGCTTCAGTTAGGCTGAGCCCATAAACGGAACGAAGCATTCGTATGCAGGTGAAGTAGTCTAACCGAAGTTTTTGGGCTTCGAGATAAGCTGCTTCTGATGAGTCGCCTTCGGACTTGAGAAATTTGAAGTACTTCAAATCATCTTTCATGATTCTACCTTGATGATTTTGGAATAACAGGTTTCGGTGCCGTCGTTACCTAGTTTATCAGGAATGGCAACTTCTTTCGTTTGGAAGCCTTTTTGTGCTAAAAAGGCCTTCAAGTCTTCATTCCAGACAGCCATGCCGAGTAATTCCAGTTGTTGAGCGTTGACGACTTGAGCGAGTTCCTTTGATTTTTTATAGAACCGCCAACAAGCCATCGCGCCATGTTGAGCATCTTCACTCCTGATGGCGAAGATTGAAGCTGTCAGACGTATTCCGTCATATTGGAGATACCCAATGACTTGGGCTGAATAAATGTTATATTCATAAGGGACAATTTCGCCGGCATCAAAGACGGCGGTGAGTTCCTTCGCTCCCAGTTTTCTTAGAATCTTACCTTTGGTCATAGTTTTAATGCGATACCGGTAATGGGTGGACCAATTCCAATCCTAATATATATACTGCAAACGGTTATATACCGAACACCGATCTCGGAATCAGTTTTTGCTTCAAAAATTTTTTGCCTCGATCATAAACTGAACTGTCATGTATCATCCCTTTGATCCCTTTGATCCCTTTGATCGGAGGGAACTTGAACTTGAGACTCTTCTCTCAACGCCCAATATTTCTCGCGTAATAGAAATGATTTTCAGCGCAGTTTGTAACGGTGCAAAGTATAATTTGGACTCACACCCCTACTCTTCTATCGAGGTGAATACGTGGCAAGTCACCTCACAACAGGGATGCTTGTGGTGTGTAGGAAGTCCAAATTGTTCCCGCGCCAAGTATAGTTGTTCAGAAAAGGGCTTTCTTCTGAGGTTTGCCAATGCTCTACGGTTTTTTTTAACTAACCCCAAGCCTCTCCTCGCCAAACTCACCAAAATTTGCGAATCGCGGCTCAAAATTCGCCATTGGCGAAATGAGTTTTGCAATTCCTCAGATTGATATGAAAATTATCTTCGTGTAGCGGATGAAAGGAGATACAAAAAATGATGGAGGTTCTCATCATATCAAAGGGCGAACACTTAGGAAAGCCCCTACCAAACATTTTTGGTATCCCATTGGTATTTAAAATAATAATGCAGGGGCTCTCTCTAGTGTTCGCCCTCTCCCCTTTCATCCGTTACATTCATAAATTATCTATAGTTGTAGTGCCCAACAAGATAACTTCAACATCAGTTTGATCACTCAAAAAGTTATCTATAGTACAAAGTGTTACTCATAACTACAAGGATTGTATATAAAAAAGGATTTCTTTGCTTCTTTGCTAATTTATCGCAATGAAGGAATTCGATAAAATTGAAGCTTAAAGCATGAAATAAAATAGCCATTAATTAGCTATTCCCTTGTCATTGCTGTATTGATAACAAGTTGACTCAGGTGATTTTTGGCGATGCGAATAAAATTCCTTATTATATACAATCCTTGTAGTTATTATTGTCAGGCTAAAAACTTGATCATCGATTGTTACCAATAAACCAATCGTATAAGCCGCAATCAACGAATCACAATCAAACCAAGTCCGTGCAGTGGTAGTAAAGTCAGACAAAGCGCGGTTACAATCCACTTTTTTCGGCCAATTTTGGCAGGAGTCATCGATAAATCTTGGACGTCCAAAATAAAGATTGGATTCCTATTTTATGAAATACTATATAGCTTTTCGGATAAATATTTTGGAAGGAGTCCAAGCAAAAGCAAAGGACGTCCAAACGACTCCTCTTTTTCTGTCATTCCTTCACTTCGTTTGGGAACAAACATTTACGCTATGCTTCATCCTCTATCAATTTTGCGGCAAGCGTTGATGCCTATTTAGAATATCGAATGAACTTTCATCAGTGTTTTGAGTTTTATTATCAGCGATAATAATAATACTTTTCGCTTTAGGTAAACTGAGATTGTAAACTGAGCGAAGCATTCGTATGCAGGTGAAATAGTTTAACTGTTGTTTCTTGGCTTCGAGATAAGCCACTTCTGAAGAAAAACTTTCTGACTTTATAAATTCAAAGTATTTAAAATTATCTTGAATCATAATAACACCCTATAAATATTTTGGAGTCCAAGATTTATCTTGGACGTCTAAAATAACTGTCCTTTCGCTTTGGCGCTTCGTGAATTAAATGGCACATAATTCAATAAGTTACATTTTAAATTTTATATTCAAGAGGTTATGCTTAATCAGGCATTAGTTAGGATAAATTCTGGCATTTTTCTTCAGTATCCATTATTCAAGTAAGGATTGGCATGAAAATAGACTGAAAGTACAACGTATTTTGGGAAGAAACGTTAATATTTGAGTTTAAAATCATAAGGCTTGCTAATTCAATCCATTATTTATTTTATTTTCACCTTTTTCAAGTACGTTCCGTATATCTGTCTAAATCTCTCTCTAATCTCTCTCTAATTAACGCGGCACCGTCGGTTGGATGAAAGCACCCTTTGATTCTGGGTATCGGTGTGTTAGTCTGCGCAGGCGCGAACCTGCTGACTTTCTCACTACCTATATGCGGTACGCAGCCGCCGCCGTCATTCCCAAACCGAGTTTGGGAACGATAAAACGACAATAGTTCGGACTTTCTTTATTAAGGTAACTAATTAAGTTAGAAAACAGTTGCTCCGTATAACTCGATGATCAAGTTTTTGATGGTTAGCCTCAATGCCATTAAGTTAAAAGCCTCAGAATAAATTCTGAGGCTAACAGCTATCGTTCAGCTAAAGCCTACTAATAGTGCCCTTTAGGGTACTTTAGCTTTAAGCCTTAGAATTTATTCTAAGGCTTAACTTAATGGTATTGATGGTTAGCCTGGGGATCAATCCCCAGTTTTAGTAAATACCACTAAAACCTGCTTTTGACGACGGTTTTTATTACCTTCAAGATGATACTCACTCAGTCGTTGCCATGCTGCACGTATTGCTTGAGCTATTCTTGCTGCATATTGTTTTGCAGACTCGTCATTAAGAATTTCCGCAATATCTATAATAAAAACAAAAGCATCGGCTTCTATTGCCCATTTAAAATAGGGTGTTTCATGGAACCAATCGCCAAATTGTTCAGTCAATTTTTTACTATCTTCACCGGGGAAATCACCAATTTCAACCTTATATCTCTGTTTAAAAAATTTCCCCCGAATAATGTCAGTGCGATAAGCAAACAAATCCTGATCAGTGGTTGGACCTACCATTTCACCAATTTATAATTTTGCTAAATCTGCATTAACACGTCCAATAGTTGCCGAGCCACGCGGAATTGTGGAAATATTCAGAACACGTTTAGCAAAAAATTCTCTGTTGTTTTTCCTGATTTTGGGAAACCGATGACAGCAATGCTATAAGCGCGATGCAGTTTGTTTCCTAATGTTTTAAAAGAAACATCTACAAAATACCCAATTACTGCTATTCCCGCAAATACTGTTGCAAGTAACAGAATTGTATCAATCATATGACGGCCATCAGTTTGAATCGCGGTAGCAATAAAAATGAAGCAAAATATAAATACCATCCATTCAAAAATATACTTTACAAATTTGCGCTTTTGTCCCGACGATCCCTTTGATCGGAGGGAACTTGAACTTGAGTTGTCATTTCGAGCTTCGCTCTAAATATTAACCGCCTCAAGATTTCTCGTTTCACTCGAAATGACAGAAAGAACTCAATTTATGGCGGTGCTCAGTATAATTGTGATCAGAAAATCTAAATTCATAACCCCGTCAATATCCAATGGGAAGTTATACTTTGCGCGGTTAAAAACGCTCCCTTACTCTCTCCCCTCCAGAGGAGCTAATCTTTGCACACAAGTCAATATGTTGTTGAAAATATTAAAAATATAAATTGTCGGCCGGCCTCGTTAATGACTGACTCACTTATCTTTAAGTCTTTGAGTTATTTAATAATTAGCTTATGTAATAATTAACAATTAATTATTAATTATAAAGACTTGTGTGCATAGAGTAGTTCAGGGGAGAGGGTGAGGGTGAATTTATGCAACCACCGCCTTGGCCTTCTCAGCCAAAGCCGCAAACGCCTCTTTATTAAACACCGCTAATTCTGCCAACATTTTTCGGTCAATTTCAATGCCGGCCTTATGTAAGCCCTCCATGAAACGGCTATAAGATAATCCACATTCACGCGCTGCGGCATTGATTCGCGCTATCCACAAGGCCCGAAATTGGCGTTTACGTTGCCGGCGATCTCGGTAAGCATATTGCCCCGCTTTTATTACCGCTTGTTTGGCAACGCGAAATACCCTACTGCGGGCCCCACGATAACCTTTGGCCTGTTTTAGGATTTTTTTATGTTTGGCGTGTGCTGTTACGCCGCGTTTGACTCTTGGCATCTTTTGTTATCCTCACGCGTAGGGTAATAAACGTTTAACCGTTGCGACTTCGGCCTTATCTATCATAATGGGGGAGCGCAGGTGGCGTTTACGTTTGGTGCTTTTTTTGGTAAGGATGTGTCTACGGTGGCTTTGGCCACGCTTAAAGCCGCCCCCAGTGGTGCGTCTAAAGCGTTTGGCCGCACCACGATTGGTTTTCATTTTTGGCATGTTAATTGGTACTCCTTATGTAACGGTCACCCTTATCTCTTGAGTGGGGCGATGCTCGACTGAGGTTCTTACGGTTTAACAACTTGATCCCAGTCAAGTATTCCGCTTAATAAAATTATTTTTAAAAACAACAATTTAAATCGACTTGCCGTCATTCATAAGCTTAGCTTTACACAATTTACGCTTTTGTCATGTCTCATGAAGCGAGAAATCTGTAACCCGTCCAAAATAAGAAATGACAGAAAGAGCTATGTTTATGGCAAAGCTCAGTGTTCAGTGTAACTTATCTCGCATATCTTCGCTACGCGAAATAACGATGTTTCAGAGCTTTGCTATATCCGGAAAGCTTTTTACACACAGCTCGAGGCAAACAATAAAGCGCAAACATAAAATCCAGGCAAAAATTTGTCGCGATGAAAAACTTTTGCCTGGTTCTGTGTGCAGTATATTAACAATTAATTATTAGACTTGTCCCTAAATAAACGTAACCCATTGAAAAGACGATATACTTTTAAATAAAAATCAAGGAATTAGCTTATTAAGGGACAACTCTATTAATTATTTTCATCACCTACGGGAGAGGGACTCTCCCCTTGAGGGGAGTTTGCTCGGGTGAGGGATTATTTTTTTATCGGCCCAAGCACCATCACCATTTGCCGTCCTTCCATTCTGGGACGTTGTTCAACGGTACCGTATTCAGACAAATCCGCCTCCACACGCTTGAGCAGTTTATAGCCCAAATCTTGATGGGCCATTTCTCGACCACGAAAGCGTAAGGTGACTTTGGCTTTGTCCCCCTCTTCTAGGAAACGTATCAGGTTGCGTACTTTAACCTGATAATCCCCATCGTCCGTATTAGGACGGAATTTGACTTCCTTGAGTTGTACCTGTTTTTGTTTTTTCTTGGCGGAACGAAGTTTCTTGTTTTGTTCAAACTGAAACTTGCCATAGTCCATTATCCGGCATACGGGTGGTTTGGCGTTAGGGACGATTTCCACCAAATCCAATTCGGCTTCTTGTGCTTTTTGTTGCGCCTCACGGTTGGATACGATGCCAATTTGTTGACCATCGGCATCTATCAACCGCACATTATGTGCGATAATTGTTCGATTCAGGCGTGTGCGTTTGTCGTGAGCGATGTAACTGTCCTCCTAAATGTAGCCGGCAATATCGAAGCTTAGTTGTTCGGTGAAAGCCGTTAGTGACATCGCACCTTTGTCTTCACCTTTGAGCAATCGCACGGCTACTTGTTGATTTTCAACTTCTTTTTGTCCGACTATCAGTAGATAGGGCACTTTTTGTAAAGTATGTTCACGAATTTTAAGCCCAATTTTTTCATTTCTCAAGTCTGCTGCGACACGAAATCCGTGTTTTTGCATATGCGCTTCGATTTGTTTGGCATAGTCGGCATGTTTGTCAGTGATAGTTAGTATGACGGCTTGCACGGGCGCGAGCCACACTGGCAACGCCCCAGCGTGTTCTTCTATAAGTATACCAATAAATCGTTCTAATGATCCTAGTATGGCGCGATGTAACATAACTGGGACTTGTTTGCTGCCATCAGGGGCAACATATTCGGCCCCCAAACGACCGGGCATGGAAAAATCCACTTGAATCGTGCCACATTGCCAGACGCGCTCCAGACAGTCTTTGAGCGAAAATTCTATCTTGGGGCCGTAAAATGCGCCTTCACCCGGTTGTAATTCCCAATTTAACGCTTTGTTATTTAAAGCTAATTCTAAGGCTTTTTCGGCCTTACCCCAAACTTCGTCACTGCCGACACGTTGTTCGGGGCGGGTAGATAATTTAATAATGAGGTTACTAAAACCAAAGTCGGCATAGACTTGAAATAATAAGTCAATAAAATCAGATACTTCGTGTTGAATCTGTTCTTCGGTACAAAAAATATGGGCATCATCTTGGACAAAATGGCGTATCCGCAGCAGCCCATGCATGGTGCCAGAGGCTTCGTTGCGATGACATGAGCCAAATTCGGCCATCCGTAAGGGTAAATCGCGGTAACTTTTGAGGCCCTGATTGAAAATTTGAATATGACAGGGGCAGTTCATGGGTTTGATGGCATATTCACGATTTTCTGAGTGTGTCGTAAACATATCATCGCTGAATTTGTCCCAATGCCCGGATTTTTCCCACAAAGAACGGTCTACTAATTGTGGGGTATGGACTTCTTGATAACCATGCTCACGCAAGACGCGCCGGATGTAGGTTTGGATAGTTAAGTAAATTTGCCAGCCTTTGTCGTGCCAAAAAACCATGCCGGGGGCTTCTTCTTGGACATGAAATAAGTCTAATTGTTTGCCAAGTTTGCGGTGATCGCGTTTTTCAGCCTCTTCTAGGCGGTGCAAATAGGCTTTGAGGTCTTTTTTGTTTGTCCACGCGGTACCGTAAATGCGTTGTAGCATTTCGTTATTGGAATCGCCCCGCCAATACGCGCCCGCGAGTTTCATTAATTTAAAGGCCTTTATTTTGCCCGTGCTAGGCACATGCGGCCCCCGACACAAGTCAATAAAATTATCTTGTTGATATAAGGAAATTGCTTCATTAGTGGGAATCGACTCAATAATTTGGGCCTTGTATTCTTCACCTTTATCCCGGAAAAATTGGGTGGCTTCATCGCGTAACATGACGGAGCGCGTCACGGTGAAATTTTGGGCGGCCAGTTCTTCCATTTTGGCCTGAATTTTTTCTAAGTCTTCGGGCGTAAAGCTTTTTTCGTCGGAAAAATCGTAATAGAAACCATTCTCAACAACGGGGCCAATAGTGACTTGGGCTTCTGGGAAGAGGCTTTTAACGGCTTGCGCCATTAAATGGGCACAGGAATGGCGTATGATTTCTAGGCTTTGTGGATCGCGGTCAGTGATAATTGCCAATTGCACATCGTCTTCAATGACAGTTGAGGTGTCTACCAAACGGCCATTCACCTTGCCTGCCAAAGCGGCTTTTGCAAGGCCGGCACCGATACTGGCGGCGACTTCGGCCACCGTTACGGGAGTTTCAAATTGACGTTGACTGCCGTCGGGCAATGTGATGATAGGCATGAGAGAGTCCGTTGATTAAATCACCCTTCTCCCCATAATGGGAAAGGGAATACCCCTTCGGACTAGAGGGCCGGGGTGAGGGAAAATGAATTCGTTATTGGTGGCCCTGTTGTGGACACACAGAGATGAAAGGATTAACTTATGACGGATTTTATTGACATAATGCGCTCCGTTGGCGAAACGGGGTTTTGTCAAGAAATCATTGAATTTGAAATGAATTTAATTTGTCAAGGCGTCAGTCCTAATTCAATTAATTACCTAAAATGGCCCCAAAATAGGAACAGCTGTGAATTGTGAATTGTGAATTGTGAATTGTGACGAGAACGAAGAGAACGAAGTAAACGAACAGAAGCTCAGCGAAGCTAATTGTGAACTACAACACTATTATTTAACTGATTGTTTATATTAAAAAAGTAATCATAGCGGAATAAAAATAGGATCAAGTTTAGGTGCCTTCTGAATTTATTTTTCACCACCCCAGTATGAGGGTAAAAAATTACTGAGACCAAAAACAAAAAAAGCACGATAAAACCGTGCTTTGGGAGAAAGATGGTGGGCGCGAGTGGGATTGAACCACCGACCCCTACCGTGTCGAGGTAGTGCTCTACCACTGAGCTACGCGCCCGTTGTTTGAAAGGTGATAATTATATCCTAGTTTCAATCTGGAGATAGCAATTCTATTGATAATTATTGACATGCATACTAAATGGAGTATGTCTTTCAACAATTAGGAATTGCGGGAGTATCAGCCCTTTATCCCCTCGCCTAATGAAAGCTTAGGGTTACTTGAATGCTTGAGAGTCCATTTTTTTGACGTGGAAGGCTAACCACCTCAAGCGTTTATAATGATACTTTAAAAATAACAAAAATGTCAAGTTTTTTTAGATAATGTCCAGCCAATATCAATAGTTATCAATATTTTTGGGCCGACTATACAAGCCTTTTTATCAAATTAATTAAATTAGGCCTTTGCCGGTATCGGTATGGTATGACGAATGGTTGTTATGGTATTCGTTTCGTCTAAATAAGTCAAGTTCGTCGTCGCCGCTTTAGTCAATTTGATGAAAGACGGCCCAAAGCGACTATACTGCACACCGTTATAAAATGCTCTCGCTTCGCTCTGAACTCGTAAAGCGTTTTTGCCAGAGCCGTGACACACTCCGTTCATCCCCTGACGTAAGGGGACTTTACGTGCGATTTTACTCCCCGGATCGAAGGGGCGATGCAAAGGTTTTTCGCGAAAAACGGAATCCGAGAGGGGTGTGTCAAGAGCGACTATTATACTAATGAAAAACTACAAGGATTGTATATAAAAAAGGATTTCTTCGCTAATTTATCGCAATGAACAAATTCGATAAATTTTTAGCTTTCCTTGGAAAATAAAATCGTTTCGAAGAAAGCTATTCAATCAGCAAATGCTTATTCAAAGAAAAATCGAGAGTGATTTTATGCTTGCATCTAAAATCCCTTCATAAGCATACAATCCTTGTAGTTATTATTGTCAGACTAAAAACTTGATCATTGAGTATCACTTTTAATCGCACCCGACACCTCTGAACTACGAGTCGTAAGACAAGAATTGATTTATTGTAAATAATGTGAATGAACAGTTCAATTGAGTTAAGTCAAATCAGTGACTTAAAAATTGGACAGGCACCGACACGGATTTTGTTAGCCTTTTTGAGGCAAAGCATTTCAAGAAAAAACGTTTGCCTCGGCAAAAGTTTTTTAACAAAAACGGATTCCGAGAATGATCATTTTGAATCATCATTTTTCATTTTGAATGAGCATAAGTACCCGTGCAGGTATTAAAAAAATTGAATGAGCATATACTGCAAACGGTTATGATTTGAACATCGTTCGTCGCTACGCGAGATCAATTTTTACACACCCCCAACCCCTTCGATTTCTACTCTATGCACATAACTTTTTAAGTCTATGATTTTTCGAGTCTCAGATAGCAATTCTATTGACAACTATTGACATGTCAACAAATGAGTCGACACGATTAATAGAAGTGGGAGTATCAGCCCTTTATCCCCTAGCCTAATGAGAGCTTAGGATTACTTGAATGCTTGAGAATCCCTTTTTTTTAACTAAAAAGGCTAACCACCTCAAGCACCCTTATGTTACTTTAAAAATAATTTTTAAAATTTTTTTAGATAATGTCCAGCTAATATCAATAGTTATCAATATTTTTGGGGCGACTATACGCGCCGGTGGGCAAGCAAGAGCGGGTACGATTTTTGGTATTTGGAAAGTCCTTGCTGCCCGCTTGTCCACTCTACGAACGATTTGTGTGCATAGTCAAAATTTCAGCCGTGCAAAGTATAAATAATGCGAATGAAGGGTTGAATTGAATCAGACAAAAAATCAATGACTTATAAACACGTATTTCAGATACGTGATTTTATAAGGTTTCTCAAGCTTTCTCAAGCTTTCTCAGAGCAAAGAAACCGAAACCGAAACGAAATGACATCTTTGTTCATTTTTCATTTTTCTTTTGAGCCCGAAATATTCGCATAAACGTGAGCTCGACTTTAATTCTCAGTGAGTTATAGAATTATTAATTCTATCAACGAGTTATATTATAATGACTTTTAGATCAATCCGTTAAAAAAACATTGACTGACTCATTTCACTCTATGGCCCACAATTTTCGGTTATTGACCTTATTAATATTAAGGGTTTAATCGTCAAAAAAGTTGGTTTTATCAATTAATTATTGTCAAACAATTGGTTAATCGAAAATTTCGATAACTTATTGAAAATTAACGTCGAACTCACGTCATAAATAACCTCAAGAGCGCGGTTGCAGGGCCTGTTCTTCCACTTTTTCTAGGCTAACGTGGCGCACGTCTTTGCCTTATTCGTAAGTAAATCAGGTATTCGCAAATATTTAATAATGCGCGGCAATTCGTTCTAGGGCGCGTGCTGACCACATAATATTTAACACGATTGGAATCGTGCGTGGATCTTCCATCATGTAGGTGAGCAATTGACGACTCATATTATCATATTCTTGATCCACTTTTAGATCTTCATGGATAACTTGCAACGCCGTTTCAACGTCGATACGCGCAAAAGCATCCAAGGCATCATGTAACATCTGTCGTACATGGTTGCCAAGATGACTAATGGCAACAAAATGTTTGGCCTGAGAGTTTGGCCCAGCATCTGCAAGGCTATATGTGCAATACGCCCTGCTTGATCGCCAATTCTTTCGATATCAGGAATGGTTTTTATGACGGCCATAACCAAACGCAAATCCCTAGCGGTGGATTGGCGGATTGCCAAAATCCGCGTACTCTCTTCGTCAATCGCCACTTCCAAGGCATTGACGGAAGTAATCGCTCGTGTAGACACGTTTAGCCAGTTCGACATCACGGCTGGTTAAGTTATCAGTTATCAGTTATCAGTTATCAGTTATCAGTTATCATTGGGGTGTTCTGAGCAGATTATAAATTTGTTCTTAGGCTTTGAGTCTATTTTAGTAGGGTTAAAAACAGTTCACCATTTTATGGACAAATATTGACAAATTTGTCTGTTTATGTTGTTCGTTGAAATTAGAGTTGACTACTGATTTTTTATTTAGTAAAACAATAAAAGATGTTTAAGGTGTACGGCGAGCTCCGGCGGACAAGACGGCTCTGTTTCTGGAATTTGTCTGTTTATGTTGATCGTTGAAATTAGAGTTGACTACTTATTTTTTATTTAGTAATGTAGGGTAACCTTTTAAGGTGTACGGCGATACCAAAGGAACTAACGCCTGCTTCTGGAATTCTGGAAACAACCAGCTTGGTTGAAGCAGGAACCGAACCGTGGAATGAGATATGTTGTCGGCCCAAATCGGAGAACGGTTCATCCAACAATAGTACTTCTGGCTCAATCGCAATCGCTCGTGCAATGACGAGTCGTTGTTGTTGTCCACCTGATAAGCCGAGCGCATTCTCTTGCAAACGATCTTTGACTTCATCCCATAAAGCGGCCCCTTTGAGGGATTTTTCCACGACTTCGTTTAGGATGCGGCGATTGTTAATGCCTTGTAGACGTAAACCATAAGCGACATTTTCGTAAATGGTTTTAGGAAACGGATTGGGTTTTTGGAATACCATGCCCACCCGCCGCCGCAAATCGGCCACATTCACAGACGGATGGTAGATATTTTCACCATCCAACCAAATTTCACCCTCTACACCGGCACTATCTACCAAGTCATTCATCCGATTAAAGCAGCGTAACAGGGTGGATTTACCGCAACCACTGGGCCCAATATAGGCCGTCACGCGCGATTTTGCGGTATTCGCATGTTGATGTTTCCTAAGGCCTGTTTATCGTCATAATGCGAATTAAGGGTTAAAACGTGAATGATTTCAAATCAAATCATGGCCCACAAAATGAAATAAACGCACGCACGCAAGAGACAACCAAATAAACGCGGCGCATGCCTGCGTCACTAGCGTGCGTTAAAATCCTTGATTTCATAATAATTAATTCAACCCTTAATCCGCATTCATAGTAAAGATTCAAGTTTTTGACTTCAAGGCTGATGGTTTCATTGTCAAGATTGAGCGAAGATTCTCCTCGGCCTAACGAAGTCATGTCGATGGCGTGAGTGCATGTATTATTTTCAGTCGTTTTTAGTTATCAGTTATCAGTTATCAGTTATCAGTTTTAGGGTTTCCGGCCAGAGTTTCAATGCTATTTATACTTTGCAGCGTTACAAACTGCGCTGAAAGTCATTTTTAGGATCGGAGGAATCTTGGGCGACACAGGAGAAGTTAGAGCAAAATGAGACATGACAAAAAGGCTTAAGGATGACAGTGTTCAGTATAATTAAAATAAACCCGGAATCGTCTTAACTGAATGGCAGCGATCCTTATGTTGGGAATGCCAAAAGTTCCGCTGAGCGTCGCATTTTGTGAACATAAGGCGGTGCGTTTTTTAATTATATACAGAACCTATTTCAAATCCGTGAAAATGACTTCCAGTCAAATTATATAGTTAAGTGGGTAAACAAAAGACGAGCTGCTTGTGAGTAGCTTTTGCGACTACTACTCTAGTCACTAAAAATTTTAGGCTTTCATTTTTAATTTTTCATTAGTATACTGTACACAGTCATAAGTGCTCTCGCTTCGTCCCGCGTTTTTGCCCCGATAAGCGTCCAAACGTAAGGAAGTCGTCCAAACTAACGTTTGGCAGTCGTGGAAAGCCAAATTGCCAATCGTAAATATCGCGATATTGAATCTTTGATTGGTTTTTTTGTTAATACGCTGGTACTTCGCCTTTGCCAACCATCCTCGTTTCCAAGATTTATTGAGTCAAGTGAAACAAGTCAGCCTTGATGCTTATGCTCATCAAGATGTCCCAATTGAACAATTGGTTGAAATTATTCTACAACCAGAACGTCACTTGAGTTACACACTGCTGTTCCAAGTCATGTTTGTGCTACAAAATGCCCCGGTGGGAGATTTTTATTTGTCAGGGTTACACGTCACTCTGTTAGACGTCCGGAGTCCTCGATAAATCTTGGACGTCTTCTTGGACATCTATTTCGTCCTGAGTCCTCGATAAATCTTGGACATCTATTTATTCACTATTGGCTTTTTTTAAATTATTTTTCTGAACATCTATAGAGGGCATTGTTATCAATCCTTTGTGGCTCCTCGCACCACTGAGGAAGAACGGTTGGCCGATATTTGGGCAGAAGTTTTGGGAGTTGAACGGGTGGGTATTCATGATAATTTCTTTGAACTGGGGGGCATTCTCTGTTGGCAAATCAAGTCATCTCACGGATATCAGACGCTTTTGCTTGTGAATTACCATTGCGATGCTTGTTTGAATCACCCACCGTCGCTGGTTTAAGTCAACAGATTCAGTAGTTGAGAATGATGCTAAAAATAATTGCTCGCAGGATATGCAAAGTTTGTAGTATTTGTTTAGCGCCTAAGCTTGTAGTATTTGTTTAGCGCCTAAGTTAGTCGTATTTGTTTAGCGCCTAAAGTTAGTAGTATTTGTTTAGCGCCTAAGTTAGTCGTATTTGTTTAGCGCCTAAGTTAGTCGTATTTGTTTAGCGCCTAAGTTAGTAGTAGGCGCTTTAGCGACTTAATCTTTATGTGAGTTGTGGCTAAATAAAATACTCACACACTCAAAAAAAACTTTTTTTCTCTATGAGTATATTATTTTCACGCTCCTCCCTTACCACTGATGAACTCGTTGCCACATTAATCCATACAACGTTACCAACCATTCTTGTTGAAGGTAAATATGATATGACAATACAAAGAATTTGCTCGCGGGATATCAGAAAAAGTCTGAGTTTTCCCATCTTAAAACCGCTTTTTTGGCGGATCAAGATATGTGGTTATTTACTGCTATTCCAGCGACTTATGCCGATATTGTCTGGACAAAAGGATATAGCATAGAAAACGATATCTATGCGGGTTCAACGCTAGAAAAATTGTTGGACAAAAACGAACAGGATGATTTCAATAAGGTACTTGACAGTGTTATTGAATGGTTTGCGTTTGAAGTTGAGCAATGCGGACAAAGAACACCAGGTTGATTTTCATATCAATCAAATTGTAAAGCTGGGCGAAACTGGCATAAACACCCATTTAATCGCTGTTCGAGGCTTTCAATCTCCATCGCAAAACACCTTATTAGAAATCCAATCTGAGTATAAACTTAAAGTAAGAGGGAAAAGACTTTTTGAATTACTCACTCGATATCTCAGTGCTACCAAGAGAAAACCTAAGCATAGTACCCAAGCACTTTACGAAATAGGAATTAAATTGGTTAAAAAACATGTTGACATGGAAAGGTTGATAAAATCGCTAAAAAAAGCACTTTAAAATTAACTGATATCTATATGAAAATAACAACCGAAAATCTTTCACTTTTCCCACAGTCAAATTGTCCTATTGAAAAATTATCCACTAATACTCTGAGCCATCAATACCGGGTGCAACGTTGGGCAAACTTTATTGCCGGTTATTCGATTGAATTTGTTGAAGCCTGTTTATCCGATAAAAACCCAACTGAAGATGTGGTTTTAGATCCGTTTCTTGGCTGTGGAACGACATTGGTGGCAGCTAGAAATTTAGGTTTTAACAGTGTGGGCTATGAAGCGCATCCGATTTTCTATACTTTGGCAAAGGCTAAACTGATGAATTATACCAAGGATGACATCAATGAATTGGCGAATAAGCTTTTGACTGAAAAAGTACCGACGCTATGGGCAAAGGATGCTCAAAAATTCATTGCCAAAATGTATTCTGAGTCAAACAGAGAACCAATCTGTCGTGCTGCCACTGCGGTTCATTTAACACAGGTAGAATCTAAACCACTAGCCGTTGCACTATTCCTTAAGGCTTGTGAAACCGCTTGTGAAGCACAAACAGATGGTATTTATAAAGCCCCAGACTCTAAAAAGAAAAGCCTTTCGTTTCAAAATGCTGTCGAATTAGCCGTTAATATGTTAACAGAAGATATTGAATCTCATTGGTATAAAACCCATTGGATTCATCAACCGATTCCCCGTTGTTACCTAAAATCTTCAGAATCTATGTCAGAATTAGAAAATAATAGTATAGGTATTTGTATTACCTCACCGCCTTACTTAAATAATTTCGACTTTGCGGAAATGACACGGTTACATTTATATTTATTGGGTTGGGCTGATTCTTGGAAACATATCACGGAAAAAGTGAGAAAAAATTTAGTCACCAACACCACGACGGCTTTAAAACATAAGAAAAGTCAAACCTTCCAAGATGACAAGAGGAATTCTTTACCTTTGAAGCTTCAAAACGAACTGGCACCTATTGTTGGTGAATTATCTACCCAGAAAAATAGTCATGCTGGCAAAAAAGATTATGATTTTCTGGTTTATCCATATTACTCCCAGATTCAATCTGTTTTAACAGAAGTGTTTAGAGTATTGAAACCGGGAGGACAAATTCATTGGGTAGTTGCCGATGCCGCCTTGTATGGTGTTCATATCAAAACGCATGAGCATAGCAAAACCATCATGGAAATGATTGGATTCTCAGAAATCACCATTAACTTCATCAGAAAACGTGGACACAGGTGGGTGCTATCGAAACGAGAAGGTGCCAAAGAAGGACTTGGTGAATATCATATTATTGCCCACAAAAATTAAGGAAACTGGATGAAAACGATTTATCAATTGGCTAAAGAAGCAATGACTGTTGAAATTGAACGTTATCTCAATTTGCTTAACCTATCAAATGGATTAGAGAACGTTCAAGAAGCACATTTATTAGAACTTGACACCGCAAAATTATTTGCTGCTGGTATAGGCGTTGAATTTTTAGAGAATGATTCTGATTTGGCAAAGAAATTAATTGAAGAAAGAAGACGGAAAAGTGCTGTGCCTTTTGATGTTGAGCAAGCAGTGACGATGGGGGTTTATAACAAAGTACGTCTTCATGTTATAACGCTCTTTGAGGTTGCTGAACAGCTAACAAATGGCTTCACAACTTTTGATACTGACACGCTACACCAAAATTCGGTACTATTGCCTATCTTTCAGAATATATTGGCGTTAAGTAAAGCCCAACTAAAAAAGAAAGTAGGTGCTGTGTCTGATACTGGCTTTTCAAAACCAAGTGCGGCACGATTAGCAGAATTGCTTAAAAACACGGTAAAACCTCATCAAATTTCTAAAACAAAAATACTTCAAAGATTAGAAATGACGATGGAAGGCATTGTGCGTGATTTAGTTGGCCGAATTTTGTTTGAAGAGATAGTTGCTCATGCACTTTCTAGCCAAGAAGTTCAGTATATGCGAGAAAGTGAGTATTCTTCTTTAACGGGTGTGATTTATGACTTTCGAGCTGATTTTGTGATACCAGAACCAGATAATCCAGTCGCCTTCATAGAAGTCCGAAAATCGTCCAGCAGACATGCTTCATTGTATGCTAAAGATAAAATGTTTTCTGCTCTGAATTGGAAAGGCAAACATAAAAGATTGATAGGTGTTATGATTGTTGAAGGCGATTGGACTCAAGCCACACTTCAAACGATGGCTAAAGTTTTTGATTATGTGGTACCACTCAATAAATGTACTGAATTAGCACAAATTCTAAAGAGAGCCACCCAAGGTGATGAATCCGTTTTAAAATGGCTGGTTAAGCTGAGTATTCAACCATCAAAGAAATTTGCACAATCAATTAAAAATTGAATATAGCACAATCTAAACGCCCATTTAACCACAAAGCGCTTATCATATGAGAGGGAATACTTTACAGAGTACAACGAAACTTCGTTAAGAAACGCCAATTACGTGGATAAACGAATTTAGTACAACGAAACTTAAGCTTTTAGCCAGTAGCTCAAGCTACTGGCGGATGGTCTGAAGATTTCCGCTTTTCTGCACTATTGCAAGATCGCTCGCGTTCATTACATTTATCTTGGCAATTGGAGTCGGCCATATTTATCTTGGCAGGATTTGTTGCAATGCCATTATACTTAGCACGGGAATAATTTGAAACGCAGTAACGAGCGCTGCGAGATCACGATGTTTCAAATGATCTCGCTTCGCTCGGAAACGCAGTTTGAGCTTTCTCAGTCGTCATACAAATAACTATTTTAATTTAAAAACGCTGTGTTCCTCTGTGTAACTCTGTGTCTTCTGTGTGTATACCAAACTCCTGAACCTGTTTCTGTTAATCCTTACTGCCGGCAACCCATTTGAGTCCCCACCGGTATGTCTGATCGCATTCGGGATGACCGTTGTGGAATGTGACGAGTCGGGTGACTTTTATATCGGTTCCCTCAAACTCCAGCAAGGCAATTGCACAAAAGCCCCGCGAGTCATTTTCTGATCCCATGAGCACTTCAACAACCGGCTGGCTCGGCACTTTGATCGTTACCACAGCATCGGTGCTGGCCCATTTCGGAACCCCTTCATAAATATAAGTAAAGATCAGCAGCCGTTTTAACTTGTTAATGTGGGCCAGATTGATCTTCATATTCTCGCCTTCACCCCAAGCACCCGTCCGATCATCACCTAAATGAAACACGTATGGCGGACGAGCAAAAGCGCCGAAAACATCGCCCAACGGTTGAATCGCGCCTTTTTCGCCATTCCGCATTTCAAACAGACATCCCAGATCGAGATCAATCCCCTTATTGCCTCCACCGAGGAGTTTGGCAAAGAACCCCGATTGTTGAGCTTCTTGGGGGTGCTGATTCCAGTTCAGGTTGATGAGAATCTCGCCGCTTGAGATTTTTTGTTTGATCTCGAATGTGTCGCCTTTCTTTTGGAGCGTAATTTTTGATGCCAGTTTGAGTTGGGAAGCCCCCGGAATCTTGGATTTGAATTGTTCCAAGGGCATCACTTCGCTGTCATTGACGATCGAATTGGAGATGAACCCGCCGGTAAATTTGCATATGACGGCAACCGGCCCGGATTGCCGAGAATCCAGAGAAACCTTGTAGCTTTCGCCCCGATCGGTTATAACTTCAACTCGGGCATCGTAATCGGCAAAGACTTTCGCGCCCGACGAGGCGTCGGTGAAATTCAGCGCACAGATATACAGTTCATCGAAATCGTCTAATTTAACGATACGCATTTCTTCCCGATTGTCTCCGCCGACAGCACCAATCCCTTCATCGCCCGAAAGCTCAATGAACGGAAACTGGTTCATATCGCCGAGTGTTCCGCCGGCGTAGTTGTCCGAATAGACACCGCCGACTTGACCGTCCTTGGTTTTGTAAAAAGCCATCAAATCCAGATCGACGGCCGAGGTCCAAATGAGCGACACTTTGAGCTGTTTAAACGCGCCGAGGTTCGCTTGTTCTCCTTTTTGTTTCAGTTCCATTGTTTCTCCCCTTATTGCTCTTTAACCGTTAACTTTCAATAATCTCCAACAGTTGTTGAAGGTTTTTTAGACCTTTCAAGGTGCCGGCCTTGCTGTCGTTGATGAGCTTGGCACCAATAGCGCTGGTGTTATCAATCGTCGCAATCAAGGCGACATTGCCTAGAGAACCGGTGTCGAGTGTCACGTTATGGGTGGTACCCCTGTCATCCATGACGGAAAGAGAAACATCACTTTCCTTGAACCGGGCCGGGGCACCATTCTGAACTTTTCCGTAGTCCCAGCACATAATCCAGACAGATTTCATCTCGTCCAGTTTGGTGATACGCATGACTTCTTCATTATTGCCGTCTTTGTCGCCGACGCCTTCGTCTCCGCTCAACTGCATGAAGGGAAAAGCGTTTAAATTGCCCTGTTCACCGAAGTAAACAAGTCCCTGCTTGCCCGCCTTGGTTTCGTAAGCCGCTGCCAAGTCAAAATCGGCCGCCGTAGTCCACTTCATGGTGACCATCAACTGTTTGAAACTGCCAACATTGGCTTCGGTGCCTTTTTGCTTAAGTTCCATTGTTTGCCCTCCTGAAGATAAGTGTTCAAAACGGGTGAGTTTTTGAGTGCCGTAACACAGCCCTTGCATCCCTTCTCTAAACACCTCCTTACCGCCTCAAGGCTCTTACCTTTACCCACAGAAAAAATTAATCATTAATCATTAATCATTAATCATTAATCATTAATCATTAATCATTAATCATTAATCATTAATTCAATCACTTAATTTCCAAGTGAGTCAGTTTTTCCGCGCTAGAAAAACGCCTTCCGAGAGGGGTGTGTCACTGTATCGATTCAATGTTTGATAAATGTCTGTTCGTAGTAGGTGATTTATCACCTATTTTTGTTGATTGCGTGAGGCGATAAATCGCCTACTACAAACAAACGGGCATTTTCCTTAGGTATTGAGGGGTGTGTGGCGGCCCAAACTAGTTTTTCGCTTAAAAAACTTTTGCGTTGTTTGGATTCCTGTCGCTTATAACTTAAACTCGGGTATCGTCGGCGCCGATTCAGATTCAATCATATCTTCATCTTCAGATTGAATAATATCCAACAGTTGTTGAAGGGTTTTTATACCTTTCAAGGTGCCGGCCTTGCTGTCGTTGATGAGCTTGGCACCAATAGCGTTCGTGTTATCAATCGTCGCAATCAAGGCGACATTGCCTAGAGAACCGGTGTCCAGTGTCACGTTATGGGTGGTACCCCTGTCATCCATGACGGAAAGAGAAACATCACTTTCCTTGAACCGGGCCGGGGCACCATTCTGAATTTTTCCGTAATCCCAGCACATAATCCAGACATATTTCATCTCATCCAGTTTGGTGATACGCATGACTTCTTCATTATCACCGTCTTTGTCGCCGATGCCCTCGTCTCCGCTCAACTGCATGAAGGGAAAGGCGTTTAAATTGCCCAGTTCACCGAAGTAAACAAGTCCCTGCTTGCCCGCCTTGGTTTCGTAGGCCGCCGCCAAGTCAAAATCGGCCGCCGTCGTCCACTTCATGGTGACCATCAACTGTTTGAAACTGCCAACATTGGCTTCAGTGCCTTTTTGCTTAAGTTCCATTATTTGCCCTCCTTAAGATATATCATTTAAATTTCTACTATCCCTTGGAGGGATAGTATTTTTCATTATACTAATGAAAATTTAAAAATGAAAATTTAAAAAGGATTAAATAATGATAAGCCTATAATTTTTATATGAATTTTATGAAAGGATCATTTTGTCATTTTCACAGATTTGAAGTACGTTCCGTCTATTTTAAAATTAGATCTGCTTGATAAATAAATGACTTGATTAGCAATTTTCATGCCCTATTTATGAGAAGTTTTTCAAACCGATTTTCTGCAAATAACTATCCTTACCATAAGAATTAAAGGGTGTGTCCTACTTCTGCTTTCAACTTTGAGTTGTCTTGCCGCTTTTGGTAAGGTTTCTTTTATCTAACGGTTTTCTTTATAGGTTAATAGCTTTTGTTAATGGCTTATACGGAATGTACTTCAAATCCGTGAAAATGATATCGTTGTGAGTTTACTTGACATTTGCGCTTTTGTCATGTCTCACAAAGCGAGAAATCTTTCGTCCTGTTACGGAGATTTCTCAAGATTTCTCCGATCAAAGAAACAGAAATGACAAAAAGCGCTATGTTTATGACGGTGTTCAGCGAATTCCCGTTTGTAGTAGGCTATTTATCGCCTAACCCCCCCCCCGTTTGTAGTAGGCGATTTATCGCCTAAGTGAGTCGCTAAAGCGACTACTACAAACACTTATTACTTATTACTACTAACTCAGTCGCTAAAGCGACTACTACAAACACTTATTACTACTAACTGAGTCGCTAAAGCGACTACTACAAACTCAGTCGCTAAAGCGACTACTACAAACAGTTACTTAACGTAACGCGCATTCTATTTTTTGAATCTTCGATAGCGGCTTTAATGGGGCCTTTTCAATGCTTGGCATCATCGCCTAAATTACTAGGGATATTAGGAAGAGAAATCAGATTTCTTCAAGAAATCTGATTTCTTTCTCAAGTTTATTTCTCAAAAAGAGCGTTGGGTGGGTAGAGGAACGACCTTCTGTGTGCTTTTATAAGGTTTTTTAGTTAAACCGACCGGCTTTTATCCAAAAACAAAAGTTTTGTCGAAGCGGCGTTTGAGGGCCATGTTGTGAAATTGATTTTAATGATGGCTTTTGATTGAAAAAGCGAGCGTTGGGTGGGTAGAGGAACGACCTTCTGTGTGCTTTTATAAGGTTTTTTAGTTAAACCGACCGGCTTTCATCCAAAAACAAAAGTTTTGTCGAAGCGGCGTTTGAGGGCCATGTTGTGAAATTGATTTAAATGATGGCCTTTGATTGAAAAAGCGAGCGGTGGGTGGGTAAAGGAACGAACCGAACCCTTTCATCCAAAAACAAACGTTTTGTCGAAGCGGCGGTTTTTTTTGAGGGCCATGTTAATTGGGACTGAGGTAGGGGTGTTTCAATCACTTTCATTAGTTACCCACTCTCAAACCTGTAACTCAGACTCAAAGTGACGATTTTTTCGTTTCAATCACTTTCGTTAGTTACCCAGTCTAAAACTGCTAGAGTTTTTCAGAGAAATCATTTCAAAACCGCCTGAAAGCTTAAGTCACCTAAAGGTGACTCAATTAATTTCTATTCTATATGATGAGGATGAGGTTTCAATCACTTTCATTAGTTACCCACTCTCAAACTATGATAGCACTTTAGGCATTCATCTTTTTGATTTCAATTGCTTTCATTAGCTACCCACTCTCAAACATTGGGGGGGTGTGACCTCGACTTGATGTAACACGGAATTACATATAATACTTTATAATCAATAAGTTATACTATTTTGCTTTTGATAGATTGGAATTTTTATTATTTTTACCACAAAAATATAACTTATTGATTATTCTTAATCAAATTATATTACATCAAATGGATGTCACACCCCATTGGGGGCTAAGGCTGTTTGTCAGGGTAAAGGTTTCAATTGCTGTCGTTAGCTACCCACTCTCAAACCCGTAATGCAATAGATGGGGGAGCCAAGATTGTTGTGTTTCAATCGCTTTCGTTAGCTACCCACTCTCAAACTGAAATTTTTTGTGCAAACGGTAGAAGGAGAAAAAGTTTCAATCGCTTTCGTTAGCTACCCACTCTTAAACATGAGAAAGAAGCACCTTAGTTATTTTAAAATAAACCTTGGTTTCAATCACTTTCATTAGTTACCCACTTTCAAACCGAAGGGAAAAGCTTAGACAGAACACAACTTTGTTTCAATCACTTTCGTTAGTTACCCAGTCTCAAACTGCTAGAGTTTTTCAGATAAATCATTTCAAAACAGCCAACAGCTAAAGCAGTTGTCTGAAAGCTTAAGTCACCTAAAGGAGACTCAATTAATTTCTATTCTATATGATGAGGATGATGTTTCAATCACTTTCATTAGTTACCCACTCTCAAACATAGAAAGGTTATTTAGAATTCAAGGATATCGTGTTTCAATCGCTTTCGTTAGTTACCCAGTCTAAAACTGCTAGAGTTTTTCAGATAAATCATTTCAAAACAGCCAACAGCTAAAGCAGTTGTCTGAAAGCTTAAGTCACCTAAAGGTGACTAACTTCACTTCGGGGATTTTTCCAAAAGGCCAAAGCGCAAATTGTAACGGTGGACAGTATAGCTACCCACTCTCAAACTATGATAGCACTTTAGGCATTCATCTTTTTGATTTCAATTGCTTTCATTAGCTACCCACTCTCAAACGTATGGTGTTCCTGAATGTTTACTCTACTGTTTCAATTGCTTTCATTAGCCACCCACTCTCAAACGTATGGTGTTCCTGAATGTTTACTCTACTGTTTCAATTGCTTTCATTAGCTACCCACTCTCAAACCTATTTCGTGGGGTTTCATCTCGTTATTCTTTTAGTGTCTCAATTGCTTTCATTAGCCACCCACTCTCAAACCCAACTCCACCAGAGAACTGAACAAAATAGCGTTTCAATTGCTTTCATTAGCCACCCACTCTCAAACCCGAGACCCTATTTTTTCCCTAATAGTTTCAATAGCTTACAAGCGAGATTTCTCACACGGTGGTCAAAAGTTAGCCCTACAGGCATAGTTATTGCATAATATTTAGTTGATAAAAGCAGTTACACTCCTATTCCACACTAAAAGTGGGGTAGAATTTTACACCCCCGAAAAGTTAGCCCTGTGATTGATTTTAAAGGATTTTTTCCTTGCATGACCTGACTTAAAATAAGGCCTTTAAAATTTTATTTCTTACGTCGATTTTAAAAATATCAGTCAACCTGGACTCAAAAACTGTTTTCAGCGCATAATTTCAACAAAATCAATCAGATACCCGACTTATTTCAAACACTTAATTAACCGTACTCTTACTAATGGAAATCAACCTAACTATTTGAAAATAAACGATATTTCCTAAAAAGGCCCGTAATCGAAATCGGCAACGACTGATTAGGACTCGTCTAAGTGATTGAATTCAAAGAACATTTTGTTGCCGGCCCACTTCAGTCAGTCGATGGTGCGTACTAAACCACACTCAAAAGCAAAATGCAAGACAAAGCACACGCTTTTTCTCAAAAAAATCCGTTTGGCATTCGGCTTATCTACATAACCTGTTGAAAATTAACTACGAACTGCTGAAGGCCAGCCAAATGCGGCTAGGTTAATACTTCGCACGGGTAAAATTTTCACGTTTAAAAAAATCGAGGTCTCAAAAACCTCGGATTTTTAGCAGCCAACAGCTAAAGCAGTTATCTCGCGTAGCGAATTACTGCGTTTGTCTGAGAGCTACCGTCTCCTAAAGGAGACTAAATTAATTATCTGAATATCTTTATCGTTCCTTCGCTGGTACCGATCTGCCATATCATATCGGGCATTCGCGGTGGGATGCCCCTACCTTTGTATTCAGGGGCTGTAGGGGCGCTCTCTTGTGTTCGCCCTAACACCCAAACGCTTAATTTAATGGCATTGAGGGTTTTAGGCGCTGAGCGTTCAATCGTAAGTTATTGATAAATATCATGTTTAAAACAACCGATTTTGGGCCAAAAAAAGCGAGTTTTTGATGTATACTCGGCTGTTTTTAAAATTTATAATGACGTTATAAATCAATGGGTTATCTAAAAAATCCCGTTCGCGTTCAATTGCTTGAGATGACGTTAATCGAGGTAACTTATTGATAAACATAAATTTATTTGGCGGCCAACAAACCGAGTTTTTGGCGGCTAACAAGCCGAGTTTTTGGCGGCCAACAAACCGATTTTTCAAAAAAAATTTTCAAGTTTACTAGCGATGAGTACAACAGATACTCGAACCGAAGGTCAGCGAAGCTTTCCGAAACGGATAAAAGAGCATTGATTTTTAATGAATCCTTAACGGGGGGCCTAATTTAAAATATATAAAAATCAACTCGTTAAAAACTTATGTCTAAGGATGAGGGACTGGATTGGGGAACATCGTCAATTGAGGGCCATGTTGACACTTGAAACCGCTCGTATTTTTTTATCAACAAAAAACGGTGCCACAAATATCGGCGAGATAAGCTTTCGACAAAGACTGAACTGAGGAACAACCCTCGTCAATTGAGGGCCATGTTGACACTTGAAACCGCTCGTATTTTTTTATCAACAAAAAACGGTGCCACAAATATCGACTAGATAAGCTTTCGACAAAGACTGAACTCTCATCGTTATACACAAGTCTTTTGGATACCAGGTGCATTCCCAAAAGTACTTAGGATATTCGAACCATATGTGTGCGAAGCTTTCCGAAACGGATATTTATAATGGCTCCCTGACGTGGGGCCTACTCGTTAAAATCCATAAAAATCAATTATTTAAAAACTTATGTCTAAGGATGAGGGTTTCACCTGGGGCTATTCATATTCAACCCCTACGGGGTTGGCGCTTTATTTACCTTTACCCCAGGTTTCACCTGGGGCTATTCATATTCAACCCCTACGGGGTTGGCGCTATTCACTATTAGCGTGTTTAAATAAGTTAAATAGTAAAAATTATATGTTTAACAATAGGTTATGTTATTTAAAAAAACAACCTTTAAAATATATAACCCCCTAAATTTTCTAATAAATAGAATTTTAACTTAGTAAAATAGGCGTTTATTGTTAATAATGAATTAATAGCGGTACTTTATATAAAAATATCGCTTTTTAGGCAAAAAAGCCACCCTCGGATAGCCGCGTATTTTTGTAATACCCTTACTAAAAATGCGTATTAATATTATAATAGGTAAGACGATTAAATCATCATAAAGGCCGCTATTTTCAATAAAACTAAAAAAAGGACTGTTAAAATAACACGTTATATAATTATTATTCACAATTAAAATGTTTTCCGAATTGTCTCCCATGGCGACGAGACAAGCCAAAAAGTTAACTCGACATTATCGTTCAATAGACCGCTATTTTAAAACCCTCTGTTATAATCAATAATTAATCAGAATAATCAACGGAAACACGTTGTCTCATGCCATTTGTTTTTATAGCTTTACGCCCCAAAAACGCCCCCAAATAGCCCCGTCATCCTCATAGCAAATCGGCCAGAACAATAAATCTAAATTTTACTGTCATTCTATGCTCGGCGACAACACAGGTGGAAAAATGGCGACAAAATTGGTGGGTTTTTTCCGATTTCTTGAAAAAATAGGATATTTTTGAGGAGTACTTTTTCGAAAAAATTTCCGTGAGCGGTATTTTGATATCGAGTACTTCGTCAAAGACTTCTTGACAGATTGGCCTCGCAAATGATTTGGATAGGTTGTCATTTGAATAGACGGTGATTAATTCAAGTGGCGGTATCACTAACCAACAAGATTTGATGCCGAAGGCAAACTCAATCTTGAGTTTATCCAAAACGTCTTCAAGCGGTTCTCTTGGCTTGGTGAATATTAATATCGCCCCGTTGGGGCTATAAGGGGCGTTGCCCTTGGCTTTATTAATCAATAACCCGCTATAATAGAACCGTGCCCACTCAAATCAAGGATGAACTGCTTGTTTTGCGGTTTAGGCCAGTTTTGTGGTTGAGAATTGCTAGTCTGATTTAGGTGTTTGAGAAAATCTAGGATTGTGTTAAAGAGGATATCGAAAAGACATTGATAACAATGAGATAGCCTATAGAGAACCTGTCAGTTACCGTTATGGCGGGTTATTGAAAGGGGTTCCATTTCTGGAACCCCTTTTCTCAGGAGTTTTGGGTGAGTACGTTCTTGATGTGGACTGGAAGACTAAAGCTTAGACTCCAAGTACATCAAATTTAGGTCAGTCTTTCAGATTATTTCGCAAATCTTGGATGTCATTCAACGATAGTCCAGTAATCTCGAAGATATCAGAATTACTTATTTCGCCATTACGTATTATCAGGTTTCGAGCCGTTTTTAGAAGTTCTTTGTGAACGGCCTCTTTAATGGCGGTATCGTGATTCCGCTCGTCTTTCATCTTTGCGCGCTCCTCCGCCGTGGTTTTGTCAGCTGCAATTCTATCGAAAAGCCGTTTTATTTGGACATTGCTGTACTCATTTTTGCAAACCGTTCCGCTCAGGGTTGCGTGGATGGCTTTTATCCATTCCCGGCGTTCTTCGGAACCTCTCGTATCTGCCTCCGGATTCTTGGTGAAGATAAAAAACAACCGATGCTTACGAAGGAAAACTCCTTTAACAACTTCATCGTCTATGATATCTCTCATTTGGGCATCATGGACGAGGATATTTTTCCCGCCTACTGGTGAAAGTCTGTCGGTGAAAAACACCAGAGTATATACCGTTTTGGGGAAACGGTAGGTTTCTGAACTAGCGATTGTTTCCGCCATCGCTATTTGGTGGTCGTAAAAAAACCGTTCAAAATTGTCTCCGTAATTGGCATGTTGCGCTTCGACAATAATGCGGTTCTTTTTATCTTCAGCAAACAAATCAAACTTGGTTGCGACGTTTACGACAGGCTCGACGAAAGCCTTTTCGTTTTCCACTTCATCGATTTTGATCGATGCACCTGTGAAGTCAAAAACAAGCTTCGTAAAGATATCAACATCACTGAACCCTTTCTTGAAGATAGTTCCTGACGACAACGGATTAACTTTGATTGTTGTTGGTTCACTCATGTTTATTACCCCCCAAAATAAAAATTTTTAATTAGGCAACTCCAAATAAATAAAATACCCGCTCAGAAAAAGTGGCTGTAGTGTCGTGTAGAAGTTTTTTCTAAAATGGGTCTATTAATTTTTGTGAGTTGCCTTAGATAATATTTTTATAATTGTTAAGCCTTTTTTATATATAATCGAAAATATTCAATTTTTTCTTGGCACATCCATTGCGTAATTACGCTACATGCCTACAATCACAACAAACTACACACAGTTAAGACGGCTTCTTCCCGCTTTAAGAATATTCATATATATTATCTCCTATTTACCGTTATAGCGGGTTATTGTTATTAATCTCGCCCCGTTGGGGCTTGCTTGCCAAGGGCGTTGCCCCTGGCTTTATTAATCTCGCCCCGTTGGGGCTTGCCAGTGTGACTACCTAGAAACGCAGTAACGAGCTTCGCTACGATAATTTTGGTTTCTCAAAAAGTCGTTGAGTTTTGGACTATGAGATTGCTGTTGCTTTTAGTGGTAATCTAACTTGTTAACGTCGAAAACGTCGCTGTTTTTAAAATACCTTATTATATACAATCCTTGTAGTTTCTAACCAAACGGTTTTATGGCCCTCAAACCATACAGGGATTGGGTATAAGCAGGGATTTATCCTTGGTTATATTTAATCCTTGTTGTTTGTAAGGCCAAAGATTAATTTGAACTCTTTCAAACGGTTTTATGGCCCTCAAATCAGTGCTAATAGCCATACAAAATTCAGGGTCAAACTGAGTCCTAATAACGGCGTAATAGGCGTTCCGCCACTGCGTTTGGCGTTCCAGAACGAAGTTTCGTTGTATTTAATTCGTTTATCCGCGTAATTCGTTGTACTGAATTCGTTTATCCGCGTAATTCGTTGTACTGAATTCGTTTATCCGCGTAATTCGTTGTACTTAATTCGTCTTTCAAACGGTTTTATGGCCCACAAACCGCTGGGATTTATCCTTGGTTATATTCAATCCTTGTTGTATTTGAAGTACGTTCCGTATAGCCAAAATCCTAACCTTTGCCATAAATTTATAGAGAGATTCCAACGACTATGCCAGATGAACTGAAAAAACATCCATTGTTTCGCGTACCTTATGATAAATATATCTGGTACAGTGAACGCTTGTCGTAAAATATGAACAACTAGGAAAAAAGTGTTATGAGCAAGACTATGTGATGGCATTGGAATGTTATGGAAGAGCTAATCGACTGTTGAAAAGGTTCCAAGAGTCAGTCCATAAAAAATTTATGGGCGGATTCCAAGGCAGAGAAATAGACAGTTTGTATTTGAAAAACAGTTTGTATTTGAACCAGATTGAACTGGTGTTTAAACATTATCGTGATTACTGGCAGGTAGAACTTTTGTGCCAAAAAGTTTTAGAGATTGAGCCATCAAACCAGATAGCTCAAGAATATCTAAACTGGCTTGAAGAACATTCCCATTTTATTGGACGACTGCCAAACTAAAGTTTGGACTCCTGTCTTCTTGGACGACTGCCAAACTAAAAACGACGCTAAAGTTTCGCTTTAGCGTCGTTTGGACTCCGGCCTTCTTGATGGCTTGAAAAATCGGCTTTTTTAGAGAGCTTGAAAAATCGGATTTTTTAGAGGGCTTAAACGGAAATTATCGTCTCCAAAAGGCCGGCGTTAATAAAACAAGCAATGTAAAAATTTCTAAGCGAGCCAATAACATAGCAAAACTCAGTATCCATAAACCCGCATCACTGATGTCCTTATAAGTCCCGGCAACCCCCCCCAAACCGGGGCCGGTCATATTCAATGTCGCGGCAACGCCAGAAAACGCGGTAATATAATCGACACCCGTTGCCAAAAACAACAATGACAAAAAAACATAACTCGCCATATATAAAAAAGAAAATCCCCATACCGCTTGTGCCACACTGTCTGACACTTTTTGCTGACCAATCTTGACGGCAATCACGGCGTTGGGATGAATTAAGCGCATAATTTCTCGAGCGGCTTGCTTGTACAACAGGATAAAGCGAACGACTCGAAAACCACCCGCCGTTGAGCCGACGCAGCCGCCAATAAAACCACTGCCCAAAATCAGCACCGGCAAAAATAACGGCCAGCTACTAAAATCATCAATCGCATAGCCCGTGCTGCTGATAATTGAAATGACTTCAAAACTGGCGTAGCGTAAGGCCGTCCAAAAATGAGTATAAACACCTTTCCACATTAACACGACAACGGTAATCGCTATCAGCGCCAAGACAATATAAATAAATACACGGCCTTGAATATCTTGCCAATAGTGGCGTATATCTAATTTATGCCACGCGACAAAATGCACGGTGAAATTTAGGCTGCCCAAGATAATAAATATCATCGCAATAATCTCTATTACCGGGCTGTTGTAATAGCCTAAACTGGCATCATGGGTAGAAAATCCGCCGGTTGCGACGGTGGAATAGCTGTGCCCTATCGCATCAAATAGACTCATCCCCGCTACCCAGTAAGCAAAGGTACAGGCAACGGTTAAAACAATATAGATATATAACAAAGCCTTAGCCGTATTTCCAAGACGCGGTGTCAGTTTTTCATCGCGCATAGGGCCGGGCGTTTCGGCGCGATATAATTGCATACCGCCAATGCCTAACATAGGCAACACGGCCACCGCTAACACGATAACGCCGAGTCCTCCTAGCCATTGTAGTTGTTGGCGATAATACAAAATGGATTCGGGCAAGTTATCTAGGTTAGTAATTACCGTCGCACCGGTTGTTGTAAACCCAGACACCGCTTCAAACACCGCTTGAGCGATACTTAAATCCAAGACAAATAGAAACGGCAGTGCCCCCACTATACTGAGGACAGTCCAAAATACGGCAGTAATCAGAAAACCATCGTGCAAATGTAACTCTTTTTTAGCTTCTCTGGCGGGAAACCAAAGGGCCATACCCACACAAAACATGACTAAAAATGCCTTAACAAAGGCCCCCAGCCCATTGTCTTGGTACAATAATGACACGCCCATCGGGGGCAACAAGGTTAGACTGAACGAGATGAGTAACAGGCCAAGAATACGTTGAGTAACAGAGAGTTGCATGGAAAATGAAAAATGAAAAATGAAAAATGAAAAATGGAAAATGGCCTTTCTGTTATCAGTTATCAGTTATATGCTATCAGTTATCAGTTATCAGTTATCATAAATTGGCTACTACAAACGGGCCTTTTGGGCGATAAATCGCCTACTACAAACGGGCAAAGGCGATAAATCGCCTACTACAAACGACTACAAACGATTGATAACTGTTTATTGATAATTGTTGACTGATAATTGATCAAGTTGAAGATATGTTGCGTATTTACAGTTGACGGTATGGTGCGACGTTAAAACGGCCATCCCACCACGCGATATGTGTGCCTCAAGCCAATCCTCAATCATGCCGATGGCGGCCTTGTCTAGGGCCGTAAACGGTTCATCAAGTATCCATAATTGCGCCTCACTGACTAATAACCGTGCCAAAGCGACACGGCGTTGTTGGCCGGCAGACAAGGTGCGCGTCGGCACATCTTCAAAACCGTATAAACCGACTTGATCTAGCGCGTCAACAAAATCGACAGAAGTAGGTTTTGCCGCTAACGCTTGCGCCATCACCAAATTTTCTATCGGTGTCAATTCCGCTTTAACACCATTAGCATGTCCAATATACGCCAACGTCGCCCAGTAATTCGATTTAATCTCTTGAATATCCTGATTTTTCCAATATACTATGCCTTCCGTTGGTAAGGTTAAACCACATAAAATGCGTAATAGGCTGGTTTTGCCACTACCATTACGACCTTCTATTTGGAGCAGTTGTCCCTTAGACAGGCCAAAATTCAAGTCATCAAACAACACTCTGTCATCGCGGATACACTGCAAATGCTCAACTGTAAGACTACAATCCATTTCTTGTGAATGATTTAAGATGGGTTGACCGTTGGGTATCTTCATAAATCAAGTTTAAAAGTGATCTAAAATCAAGTTGTGGTATAAAATGATCGCTAATACGGGTAGGTATTCAATAAATGTATAATAACATATTAAAATAATTACAATAGGCACGCGCTTCTATTTTTTTAATAAACACTTAAATAAACAGGAAATACGATGAACATCACAGACTTACTCGTTTTTGGCGTGTCCAATGGTGTCTCTGATTTTCATATCTCTGCCGGTGTGGAACCGATGGTGCGAGTGAGCGGAGACATGCGTAAAATCGACGTGCCCCCCTTTGATCATACCCAAGTGCGCGACATGATCTATGACGTGATGAACGATAAACAGCGCAAGGAGTATGAAAAATACCTCGAATGCGACTTTTCGTTTGCCATTCCCGGGGTGGCACGGTTTCGTGTCAATGCTTATGTCCAAAATCGCGGGGCTGGGGCCGTTATTCGTACCATTCCCTCAACCATTTTAAGTTTAGAACAACTGAAAGCCCCCCCCATTTTAAAAAAATTCGCCATGACGCACAAAGGCATTGTCACCGTCACCGGGGGCACCGGCTCTGGTAAATCGACTACATTAGCGGGCATGATGAATTACCGCAATGAAATGGAATATGGGCATATTCTTACCATTGAAGATCCTATTGAATTTGTCCATGAGTGCAAACGCTGTCTCATTACCCAACGTGAAGTCAAACGCGATACCCTGAGTTTTGATAACGCGTTGAGATCCGCTCTGCGTCAAGATCCTAACGTTATTCTCGTCGGCGAGTTACGTGACTTGGAAACCATCCGCCTCGCGTTGTCGGCTTCAGAAACGGGGCACGTTGTTTTTGGTACGCTACACACCAACTCGGCCGCTAAAACCATTGATCGTATTGTTGAAGTCTTCCCCACCGCTGAAAAACCCACCGTGCGTACCATGTTGTCGGAATCCATACAATCCGTGATTTCGCAAGCTTTATTGAAAAAAGTTGGGGGTGGGCGCGTCGCTGCTCACGAAATCCTCGTTGGCACGCCGGCTATTCGTAACTTGATTCGTGAGAGTAAGGTTGCCCAAATGTACTCCGCTATGCAAACAGGGCAAAGACATGGGATGCAAACCTTGGATCAAAACCTTGAAAATTTACTCAAACAGAAGATCATCACCAAAGAGCACGCTCGTGAACATGCTATGAATAAAGATAAATTCGCGTAAGCCAAGCAGCCCGCATTTTGACAGATTAGAGGAACAGAAAGATGGAAAGAGATGAAGCCATGAGCTTTATGATCAAGTTGCTGAAGTTGATGACTAAGGAAGGTGGTTCAGACTTATTTCTTACCGCCGGGTTTCCACCAGCAATGAAGCTCAAAGGTAAAATGACACCGATGACGAAAAAGCCTTTAACCGCAAACGATTCGATGACATTAACCCAATGCATTATGAACGATAAGCAACTCAAGGAGTATGAAGAAACCAAAGAGTGCAACTTTGCGATACATCCCCCCGGCCTCAGTCGCTTTCGTGTCAACGCCTTTATCCAACAAGGTTGTCAAGGTGTCATCATGCGTATTATCGCGGCCGAAGTCCCTGATTTCGACAAATTGGGACTACCGCCGATCCTCAAGGAAGTCATCATGGTAAAAAACGGCCTGATTATCATGGTGGGCGGAACCGGCTCTGGTAAATCCACCACCATGGCCGCGTTGATAGATTACCGCAACCGCAGCACTTATGGACACATCATTACCCTTGAAGATCCGATTGAATACGTGCATCCACATAAAAACTGCATCATCATGCAGCGTGAAATTGGTGTCGATGCCTACAGTTGGGAAGCCGCTTTGCACAATACCCTGCGCCAAGCACCCGACGTGATTCTCCTGGGTGAAATTCGTGATGCCGAAATTATGAATTTCGGCATGGAATTCGCGCAAACCGGCCACTTAGCGATGGGAACTTTGCACGCCAATAATGCTAACCAAGCCGTTGACCGTGTTTTGGGTTTTTTTGGTACAGAAAAGCAAAAGAAATTGATGCAAGACTTATCGCTGAACTTGAAATCCATCATTTCCCAACGTTTGGTAAAAACGGTTACTGGCGGTCGGGCGGCGGCCATTGAAATTTTGCTCAATACTCCATTAATTCAAGAATTAATTGCAGCCGGCGATGTGGGCGGGATTAAACCTATTATGGCAAAATCGGCCGCATTAGGAATGCAAACCTTTGACCAAGCGCTGTTTGACCACTATGAAGCTGACAAAATTAGCTTCGAAGAAGCCATTGCGAATGCCGACTCGCCCAATGAATTGCGCCTTAGAATTAAACTAGAAAGCAAAAACTCTGAAGGCGGGCTAGGTAAGTCTGGTTTGAGATTGAGAGAGACAGAAGAAGATAAGGATGGTCACTAATCAGTTCTCAGTGAACAGTGATCAGTGTTCAATAATCACTGATAAAAACTGATCACTGATTTTTTATAAAAACTGAACACTGATCACTGAACTAGATACTCAGCGTGGGAACAAATTTAACTTTTAAATTTCGGCAGCAGGTGGGCAAGAAAAAGACTTTGCTCGCCCTACATAAAAGGTGGGCAAGAAAAAGACTTTGCCCACCCTACATAAAAGGTGGACAAGAAAAAGACTTTGCTCGCCCTACATAAAAGGTGGGCAAGAAAAAGACTTTGCCCACCCTACATAAGATAACTGATCTGAAAAGAACGATGGACTTGTCACCTTATTTAAAATTAATGACCGAAAAAAACGGTACTGACTTATTTGTAACCGTTGGCTCGCCGGTAACAATCAAGTTAAATGATAAAGAAAAACCGGTAGGTAAAACCGCTGTGACTGCTGAAATGGCTAAAGCGGCCGCCTTCGGTATCATGTCTGACTCGCAAAAAAAACAATTTGCGAAAAACAAAGCGTTAGATTTCGTCTACAAAAACAGCAATTGTGATTTTGAGGTCAGCGTCTCTTTTAAACAGAATGCCGTTGGAATAGTTATTCGATCAGCCGGCGCTAATAAAGCGGAAAAAAAAGAAGAAGCAAAACCAAAAGCTGAACCCAAAGATGATTCAGATGAAATACCATTATTAGATAGTAGCAATGTGCTGGACTATTTAAAGTTGGTGCATCAAAACAGTGGCTCCGACTTATTTGTCACCGTCGGTTCCCAAATCAAAGCTAAAATATATGGGAGTGCGCGGCCATTAAGTACATTTGTTGCCACGGCAGAGATCACTAAAAACTTTGCCTACTCCATTTTGACTGATGAACAAATTGCCCAATTTGAACAAACTAAAGATTTAGATTTCGCCATTTCGCTACCGGATGGCAGTGCGCGGTTTCGTGGCAATGCCTTTTTCCAGCGCAAAACGATTGGTTTGGTTATGCGCTTTATTCCGGCGGAGATTCCCACGGCGAAAGACTTGGGTACGCCAGACATCTTGTTGGAGTTAATGATGTCTAAACGTGGCTTGTTGCTAATGGTAGGTGGTACCGGTTCTGGAAAGTCCACTACCTTAGCCGCTATGATAGATCATCGCAATGCTAACTCACCGGGCCATATTTTAACTATTGAAGATCCTGTCGAATTTTCTCATCCTAATAAAATGTCTATTATCAATCAGCGAGAAGTGGGCGTTGATACTGCTTCCTACGCTGCTGCCATTAAAGCGTCCTTGCGCGAAGCGCCCGATGTGATTCTGATTGGAGAAATTCGCACCATGGAAACAATGGAAGCGGCCTTGGAATTAGCCAATACGGGCCACTTATGCGTTTCCACCATGCATGCCAACAATGCTAACCAAGCGATGGATCGTATCGTCAACATGTTTCCTACTGATAAACACAAGTCACTGTTTATGGATATGTCGGCCAATATTCGGGCCGTCATTTCGCAACGTTTGGTTCCCGATGTGCGTGGCAAACGCTGTGCCGGTATCGAAGTGATGATCAACACACCGAATATTGCCAACTTAATTCTCAAAGGTAAATTGACTGAGATTAAAGATGCTATGAAAGGCAGTGGCGCAAAAGGGATGCAAACTTTCGATGATGCTCTCTATTGTTTATATAAAGATGGCAAAATCAGTAAAGAAGAAGCGTTAAATAATGCTGACTCGCGCAATGACTTAGAAGGTAAAATGAGTTTCGGCTAATCAAGGAGTCCAAACTTTAGTTTGGCAGTACACATCAAGGAGTCCAAACTTTAGTTTGGAGGAATTTAAAACGTATTTTACCCGTCAAAACAATGTTGACAGACTACTAGTACAGTAAAGCGGAAGTTTCGATACCACCTCAGCTAAAAGCTAAAACCCGTCCAGTAAACTTAACCCTCTTGTAGTGCCCTTTAGGGTACTTTGGCTTTCAGACAACTGCTTTAGCTGTTGGCTGGTGGTACGGGAATTTCCGCTCTCCTGCACTAGTACAGCTAATATTGCTCCTAAACGAATTAGGTTAAACTTGGAGTCCTGCCGCCAAACTAAAGTTTGGATGGAGGTTGCCAAACTAAAGTTTGGACTCCAGCCGCCAAACTAAAGTTTGGACTCCAACCGCCAAACTAAGGGCCTGTCACAAAATAACCTGGTCATTTTTGTAGAGCAAATTCTAATCAAATTGATAAAATTTGTTCAAGTTATTTTGTGACAGACACTAAAGCGCCTACTACTAACGCAAGGCGCTAAAGCGCCTACTACAAACTAAGGCGCTGAAGCGCCTATTACAAACTAAGGCGCTGAAGCGCCTACTACAGTGCTACATGAACTACAAACGAGATCGATAGACTGATGGCCGTCAATTGTGGGCCATATCGCATAATGGCTCAAGGAATTTCAACTCATGGCCCTATTGAAACCTCTTTTAATTGTCGTTGACGGAGTCTGTCGTACAACAAATTACAGTAAGTCAGGGTATTATTATGAATAGCGAACTTCTTACCAAGCAATTTGCAAAAATGGGTTCTCGAATCCAACTTGAGGAAAGAACTTTTGGTTACGAGGTGGATGTCGGGGAAGACAAATCTGGAGAATATTTTGTCATTCGAGCCAATCCTGACAGCTTTGATGTCAATGTTGTCAACCTCGCTCCTGAAGATCGTCACTTGATTTTAATGGTTCAAGACAAATTCAATCCGGTTGCTGACAAATTTAAATTCCTTTGTGGGCACGATGAACGACATTGGTTCGCAGCCGCTCTTCCAAGTCGCCACGGTATTTCTAATGTTCGTGAAGCCAAAGAGGCTTTGAAACCACAACCTGCTCACGACTCTCAAAGAAAACACCAAGTTAAGCGCAAAAAGCGCAATAAACGAAAAAATGAAGGTTTTATTCGTCAAGGTGAATGGTTTTTCATTCCAGAACCATTTACGCCTCCCAACGCTAATTGGATTTTTAAAAACGAACCCATTGTGAGAGGTAGAGGCGGAAAACCTCATCTTGTCGAAGAACTTTATCGTGAGGGTGGAACTGCTGTTTATGTGAATCGTCGCTTCCCAAATGGACTCACCGAAGGCGAGTACCAAGCTTATCGGCATCAGCATCCCAAAAGTAAAGAAACGTTCACCAGAACGTTGGCTAACCCAAAAGTTTATGCGCGCGGAAAGGTACGTCATCCTGATCACGCGACTATTAGGTTATCGGGTTGGCATCGCGTCGAACCGAACACTGAAAACGAAGCGCGTGGTTTTGAACACCTTAGATTTATTGATTGAGGAGTGCAAACTTAAACCTCAATGTGTAATACCTTGGAGGTTTGCCCTAGGGTGGTGAAAATAATTAACAATTAATGATTAATGATTAATGATTAATGATTAATGATTAATGATTTTAATGATTTTAATGAGATTTAAATGATTGTTTTTTTTAAATTTTTACTAAGCGGAATAAAAATGGGATCAAGTTTTAGAACCCGTTGGAACCTCCTTTTCACCACCCCAAGTTTGCCCTGATAAAATAAAAATGAGAGGATTAAGGACTTTACTTGCGTTAATCGTTCCAATCTTATTTAATCTCGCTGACATTTCCAGCGTTTACGCTAGTTATACCCATAGCGAGTTGCGAGAATGGGCACGGCAAGCTGCAATTCGTTACGGCGTTGATGTGAAATTAGTCTTTGCCATCATCCAACGGGAAAGCGGCTGGAACACAAGTGCGGTTTCCCCAGGTGCCGGCGCAATTGGGCTAATGCAAATTATGCCTAGCACGGGCCGAGGATTTTGTGGCCTGACTTGGGAACAGTTATTTGATCCGATAAAAAATATTAACTGCGGTGTACGCTATTTCAAGGCGCAGTTGGATCGTTTTGGCTCGGTAAAACAGGCACTATGTGCCTATAACGCCGGGCCTAACCGGGCCAAGAAGGGCCTAAAACGTTGTCTGAAGATTAGAGAAACAAGAATATATATTGCCAAGGTTCTCGAAATTTGGAATAAAGGCAAGCCATATCAAGAACGGCCTTATGCTTTTCCACAGTTTTTTCGGTCGGCAAAACCCGTCGCAGACAAATGGTTTAGAAATGGCTACTATAAAAATAATGAATGGTGGCGTTTGCTTTGTCAATCTATTGATTTTGTCTATGAAAAACAGGGCGGTAAAATACCAGCAAGAACTCAATCTCAGAAGAGAAGTTGGCGGAATATTTTAGCGGCGACTGTCAATGATATTTACCAAGATAATCGTGCTTTGTCTAAAACGAAAATAAAACGCAAAATAATCAAGGCTTGTCCCAAAGCTCATCGTGTGCCAAAGCCTGTGACTCCTGCCAACTATTTTTCTGCAAAAGGACTCGCGGATAACTGGTTTATAAATACTAATTATAAATCGCCATCCATTTGGTGGACACTGGTTTGTCGCGCCATTGATGTAGTTTATTATAGAGAAATAGGTATAATTGGTCAGTCGGCAATAACGCCATCTCAACAGAAAACTTGGCGTAAAATTCTAGGTGCGACTGTGGATGACATTTACGCAGATGATGTCAGACTCAAAGGAAATAATGCTTGGGCTAAATACCGAATCAAAAGCAGAATACTTCAAGGTTGTTCCAAAAGTCGAAGTTTTTGGTTGGAGTCCAAGATTTATCTTGGACATCACAGAGTACCACAGAGTAGCACAGAGCCTATTTTTCTGTTGATTGGAGTCCAAGATTTATCTTGGACATCATCGATATTTTCTTTTGATGTGAATGTGAGGTGCTAATTAATGAAAAAAGAAGTTTTAATTTCGTTATCAATTGGGACGTTTTTTTTATTCACTCTTTCGTCGTGCGGAAACCCTGAGGAACGGCCAAGTAAACCCCAGCCGAACGTACCTCAACAAGGTGAAAGTACCCCGGCGCAGCTCCCAGATTCAGTACTCCCCAATGAAAATGAGTCTTACAAACCACCCTCTGATGGAAGTGATGGCGCCTCTGAGCCTTCTGGTGAGACTCAAAGGAAGTATAGTCTTGACGAATTGGCACAGCAAGCGGCAAACCGTTACGATGTTGATGCTTCGCTCGTTTGTGCCATCATCGATCAGGAAAGCAAATGGGATCCAAATGCTGTCTCCCCAAAAGGCGCTGTTGGGCTAATGCAAATTATGCCGCAAACGGGTGAAGAAGCTTGTGGTTTGGCTGAAAACCAGTTATATGATCCGAAAAAAAATGTTGATTGCGGTGTACGCTATTTTAGTGAACTGCATGCGCGTTTTGGCTCGGTAAAACTGGCGCTGTGTGCGTACAACGCGGGGCCGCACCGAATCGTTAATGGGAAATGTCCTCGGTTTAGAGAAACGACGGGTTACGTGCGTAAAATCTTGGCCGCTTGGAAACCGGGTGAACAAAACTGTCCACAGAATGTGGCTTCACCAGCCATTGCTATTGGCTCAATGGGTAAGTCGAGTCAAGCCCATCTTTCTGCAAAAGGAGTGGCAGATTACCGGTTTGTAAAAGGTGGTTATAACTCACCAAAAATTTGGTGGAAATTTGTTTGTCAAGGCATTGACGTTGTGTATGACAGAGAGATATATAAAACACAGCCGTCGGCTTGTGGTAAACCTGCCAAAACTCAACGTCAAATAGGGACTTGGGTTAAAATTTTGAATGTCACTATCAATGATATTTACGGTGATGAAGTCAGACTGAAACAACGCAGTGCTATGTCTAAACGTAAAGTCAAGGCTAACATAATAAAAGCTTGTCCCAAACCGGCACTGCCGAGGACTTGCGCTGTGAATAGATAATTCCCTGTGTCCAAACTTTAGTTTGGCAGGAGTTTGGCAGGGTGAAAAGTGCAAAATTATTTAGGGTGTGTTGCACTTGTTCTATTGTTGTTTCAATCAAGGGCCATCAATTAATTCAAGTGAATCAATTTGATAACATGGCCCTCAAAAAAATCGCATCGGTTCGACAATTTGAGGTACTATTTTTTCTCTAGGTTCACCATTTTTGTGGTGTCTTGATTTCGGATTGTTACCCATTGTTTTTTGGAATGATAGCCCTTTTTATCGATCCAAATATCGTAACTACCTGGCTTGAGTTTGATACCATGAAAGTATTTTGGGCCATATCCTTGGTAGTGTTCCTGCTTAACATCACTACCCGGCGAGTATTTTAGCTCAAGGTACTTCATGATCCTTATCCGACTGTCAGAGGGTTCCGCTTCCACTGTTAGCGCGTATCTTTTGGGTAGTCTGCTTTTAAGTTGCTGAATTCGTTGATAAGATTCATCAATACGAGCGGTTGGTATTTTGCCTTCTTCTACCAATTGTTTAATAACGGCAACGGTACGCTTGATAATATCTTTCTCATATTTCAAGTTGTTTCCTATCACGATGAGGTCAATTCCCGCTTCAAGTGCGATTTGGATAGCGCGTTCAAAATCGTAGTTGTTGGTGATCGCTCCCATTTGCATGTCATCAGAAACGACAACACCGTCGTAGCGCAATTCTTGACGTAACTTGCCGGTGACAATTTTGTTTGAAAGCGTGGCAGGATGTTCAGAATCAAGACGCTTATTAAAAATATGGGCTGTCATAACGGCATCTGCCATACCTTCGTCGATGATGCGTTGGTACGGTTCTAGTTCAATTTCCTTCCAAGTGTTAGTTACATCAACCCATCCGGCATGTGAGTCACTAATCGAGCTACCATGCCCAGGAAAATGTTTGATGGCGCACAGTACACCATATCGACGATGGGCCTCAATAAATTTAAGCGCGTGCTGAGTCACAATATCGGGTTTAGCAGAAAAACTGCGCTTAAGTCCACCAATAACGGGGTTGTTAGGGTTAAGATTGAGATCAACCACGGGGGCAAAATTAAAATTAATACCAAGTCCGGCAAGCGTTTTGGCAATTTTTGACGCTTGTTTGTTAGTCAGAGCCAAATTATTTTGTTGGCCTAAATATTGAGCAGAGGCGGTAGTTGGAAAACCGAATTTCTTTTTCAGCCGCTGTATATTGCCACCTTCTTGATCAACGGCAATGAATAAGGGTATCTGTGAAACCACTTGCAATTGTTCAACAAGTGTTCTCACTTGTGTCGGCGATTTAATGTTACGCTTCCAGGATTTGCGAGTCATATCGTAATCAAAGAGGATTACACCGCCCAAGTGATATTTTTGTATATCCTTTCTAAGGTTTTGGACTGCTTTGTCTTTGATGGATAATCCACGAAATCCCACTATCAGCATTTGACCGATTTTTGCCTCCAAATCCACGCTTTGTGAATACGACTCTGTCGAAACGGGAGGGCGATAAACGGGTTCCGATAATTGTTCTTGAGTAGAAGGCTTCGTGACTTTATCATCACCAGTATTGTTTGGCTGATTTTTACAACCGGCAAACAAACTTATCAAAAGCAGCACAATAATGCCATGTTTTTTTACTATCGTATGCATATATAGCCTCCATAAAAAAAGTTATGAGCCAAATCTACCGTTTGTCCGTTTGTAGTAGGCGATTTATCGCCTAAACGAGTCGCTAAAGCGACTACTACAAACTCGGCTACTACAAACTCGACTACTACAAACCTGCAACCGAATCAAAAAAAAAGCCCCAATACGGATATTAGGGCTTTTTTTATATCGTTTGTAGTAGGCGATTTATCGCCTAACCGAGTCGCTAAAGCGACTACTACAAACCTGTCAACGTTGGTACTTGCGTAACACCGGCTTGAGCGTGATGTTTCAATCAGCGACATTGCTGAGGTACTGCCCAACTGTGTCAAAATCCTAATTAGGGATGCTGATGTTTCAATCAGCGACATTGCTGAGGTACTGCCCAACAATGGGCGCGGGCGGCGTACGGTTAGCTGGCGATTGTTTCAATCAGGGACATTGCTGAGGTACTGCCCAACATAGATAGGAAAATATGAAATAATTGAAGGTTTGTTTCAATCAGCGACATTGCTGAGGTACTGCCTAACCAACCAAGGATCGTCTACAGCTACGTTTGCTGTGTTTCAATCAGCGACATTGCTGAGGTAGTGCCCAACGGGAAACTCGGTACATTTTTTCTAGTGCATAAAATTAAATAATATCAATCACAAACCAAACTCATTTGAAATATTTAATTAACCGTACTTTTCGTCGCTGAAATCAACCTAAATATATGAAAAGAAACGACATTTTCTAAAACTGCCCGCAATCGAATTCTGCCACGACTGATTAGGTATCGTCTAAGTGATTGAATTCAAAGAACATTTTTTTTAATCACACCCTCAGTCATTCGAGGGTGCGTATTAAACCACACTCCAAAACAAAATGCAACTTTATTTAGCCGTTTGTAGTCGTTTGTAGTAGGCGATTTATCGCCTAACTCAGTCGCTAAAGCGACTACTACAAACTCAGTCGCTAAAGCGACTACTACAAACGCGATTACTACAAACGCGACTACTACAAACTTGTTGTAGTTACTGTAGAGAGTTAAGCAACCAAATAAGCCTTATTAGCAAGACTGTGCAAAATCTCTTGAATCTGTTGAGACAGATGATGGTGTAATTCTTCTGAGTCTATCTCTGTCAATGCTTTTTTGTCTTCGCCTTGATATAGAGTTAAGTCGCCATTCTCGATACTTTTTTGCAGAATCTCCAATAACGCGGCCCGATCATGCGTTCCTTCTAAGTGCTTTAACACTTTACGGGTGGCAAAGTCTAAAGAAAACACTTCGTAACGTAAATTCGTTACTTGTTTACCCTGTTCACTTTGCAACCGTGCGATGGGGCTGGCTATCGGCTGCTCGCTGAGGTTTAAGGTGAATTGCGGTGGATAAACTGATAATTCGACGATATTCTTTAAATAAAACGCCAACAGCATTGTCTTAACTTCATCTATTTCTTGGGGCGACAATCCCGTTTGGTAAATTTCATTTTCCTTCTTTTCTGCCCCCTGGCCCTCTGGCCCTTGCCCGTTGGCCCGTTGGCCCCTTTCCTGTTCTCCCGTCCCGTCCTTTTCCCGTTGTTCCTTGTCCCTTTCCCAATCTACCATCCTGAGTAGTTTATAAACTTGCAGGATCAAACTGTCAAACGATAAACTTTGAGGCCAAACTTCGCCTAAACATAAACAGACTGCTTTGAGTAGCGGTGATGTCACTGAGAGAACGGCTTCTCCGGCAAGATTGTTGAATTGTTCTAACATTTCATGCTTGACTTTTTCTGATATCTCCGCCGCCGTAGACTGATTTTGTGAGGCGGGCTTGAGAGGTGCGGCTATATAAAAATCGCTCAACTTGTCAGCCGCTAGGTTGCGATTAAGGGAAATCGGTTGATGACACAGTAGTGTTGCCCGGAATTGGGTATTGCGTAAAAAGTCAAAGTATTGTTCTTTTTCAATGAGGCTCATTCCAAGTTTGTCCGCCTCTTCGAGAAAGTTTTCGATTGACGCAAAAGTGGCCGTTGTGTCAGTGATATATTGCAAGCCATTTTGGTTGGCATGTTCAATAAATTCATAGAAAAAAACGGCCTCGTTGTTGTCTTCCAGATATTCATGAAAGAGGTAATTTTCATTGAGCTGAGTCACGCGGTGGAGTTCTTTTCTTAGCGATAAGCTATAAGAATCATATCTGGGTTTGATGGCGTCCACAAAAAAGTTGAGTAAGGCTTTTGCCTGTTCAAGTTTTTCTTTTGGATCAGTCAAGTGTCTTGTGCGATACAACATCATTTCTCGCAACGTTTGCTCAATATGCCAGCCGGGTAAAACATTGTAGCTGACATAAGCGACACCGTTGGGTTGTAAATGATGACGACAAATCTGTAAAATCTTGTCGCGCACCTTGGGGGGTACCCACGAGTAAACGCCATGCGCTACAATGTAGTCAAACTTTCCCAACTCGGCACCAATATCGAGGATATCCATTTGTTTAAGTGTGAGATTTTGTAGTCCGAGCTGGCGGATATTATTTTGTCCTTCTTGAATTTGTTGCGCCGACAATTCAATGCCGACAAATTCGCCGTTTGGGATGGCTTGCGCCATGGCGAGAATATTAATGCCGCTCGCGCAGCCTAATTCTAAAACTCGACAAGTTTCAACCGGCGGCGGTTGCATACCGAATAGGGTGGCGATTGTCGCCAAGTTGTTGGGTTGCGTTTGTTGATAAATATGTTTTATGTAAGGGATTTTATCGTAGATATTTGTTTTCATTGAAATTATATCAGTGTCAATAAGAGAGTTCCGAGGTTTTAAAAACCTCGGAGGTTTCTAAGCCGGTAAATCTATTTCTCCTCTTTCAAGATCATTATTTGAACGTAAGATTTAATCACGCCGGCTTCGTTGAAAGCAATGACGATATTTCCGTGCGGTTCGTAGCCTTCATTCATTTTTTCATTAACAGTCTTAACCAGTTGTTTGTCGTAATGTTCTACGACTACTATGTATTTTTCTTTGTCCATATTTTAAATTCATCGGGGTGGTTGTGAGTGAGTTGTCAAGTATCAATTGATTTTACTCGATGATCAAGTTTTTTCGTGCGCCCAAACGCCCAAGGATTGTTATAAAACAGGATTTCTTTTGTAAAGGAAATCGCAATGAACGAATTCGATAAAATTGAAGCTTAAAGCATGAAATCAAATCGCCATTAATTAGCTATTCCGTTGTCATTGCTGTATTGATAAAAAGTTAACTGACGTTATGCTTAGCGAATAAAATCCCTTATTATATACAATCCTTGTAGTAATTGAGTTATTTTAGCGTCGAGCGAACTTTTTGGTAATAATTCTAATAACGTGAGTTCGACTTTAAATATCAGTGAGTTATATCATTCGTCATTATATCAAATCGTTATTTATAATGACTTGATTTGTCAGTTAAAAACAAAACCGTTTTACCGGCTCGTTTCATTTTATGGCCCACAATTTTGTGGTTATTAACGTATTAATGTTAAGGGTTTTATTGTCCAAAAAAATAATGTTGGTTAATCAATTAATTATTGTTAAATCATTGATTGTTATGAAGTTAGTTATAATGACTTGATTATCAATCAGTTAAAAACAAAACCCATTAGTTGTACTGATTCGTTCCAGCATATGGCCCACAAATCTTGGGTTATTGACGTATAAAAAATAGGGTTTATTTATATTAACAAAGGTATTATAAATCAGTTAATTCTAGTCAAGTGATTGATATTAAATAGTTATTGAAAAGTCGAACTCACGTTTCTAGGCTTGCCTTGCTGGTGTAGTTTACACGGATATTGCGAATATGGAAATGCACCATGCGGTTTGAGTCAATGTTAATAATAATGGTAGGTGAGTAGTTAGTGCTCCAAAAAAGGCGATAAATCGCCTACTACAAACAACAATACAAACAGGGATTGACGATGGATACGTTGGATGTTGATAAGTATATTTTAGGTGAAACTGAGGAAGAGTTTCTTTGTGTTAGTGATGAGGATAATCAAAAGATTGCGGTGGCGATGATTCAGCAGGCTGAATTGGAATTGGATATCTTGAGCCGTGATTTTGATCCGGCTGTGTATGATAATCATGAGTGTTGTGAGGCGATTGAAGATTTGGCGTTACGCAGTCGCCATTCGCGTATTCGTATTTTACTCCATGAGACGAGAAAAGCGTCACAACGTAGTCATTTGGTAATCCATCTTGGCAGGCGTTTGGGTAGTTTGATGCAGTTTCGTAATGTTGCAGAAACTCATAAACATATCCCGGATACTTTTATGATTGTTGATGGGATTGGGATAATGCACCGCCCTCATACTGATACTTTAGCTGCCACGGTGAATTTTAAAGATAGGCCTAAAGTGAAAAAACTTTCTAAGTTGTTTGAGAAACTCTGGGAGGATGCCGAGCCTGATCCTAATACTCGTTATATGATATTGTAGGTTGTAGTACAACGATACTGGAGCCAGGGGCGGTGCCCCTGGCTTTATTAATGTCGCCCCGTTGGGGCTATTTTCATTAACAATTCACAATTCATAATTCACAATTCTAGGGGCGGTACCAGGGGCGGCGCCCCTGGCTTTATTAATGTCGCCCCGTTGGGGCTTATTAACGAATAGGAACAATTCGGGCTCATTCGTTTATCCCCGTCATTCGTTGTACTTGTTATTATTATGAAAATCAGCGGTTTTACTTTTATTCGTAACGGCACTTTGTTGGGTTATCCTTATATTGAGAGTTTGCGTTCTTTATTGCCATTGTGTGATGAAGTGGTGGTGGCAGTGGGGGCGGGGCAGGATGATACTTTGGCGCGTATTGCTGCTATTGGTGATCCTAAGTTGCGGGTGATTGAGACGATTTGGAATGAGTCTATGCAGGATCGGGGTTATGTTTATGCTCAACAGAAAATGATTGCTCAGTTTAATTGTAGTGGTGATTGGGCGTTTTATTTGGAGGGCGATGAGGTTTTGCATGAAGAGGATATTGCCAGCCTCCGAGCGACGTTGCAAAGATATGTTGATCATCCCAACGTTGAGGCTTTAGTCTTTGATTATTATCACTTTTATGGTTCGCCCACTACGTTGGCTATTAGCCCTGGCTGGTATCGCCGCGCTGTGCGTGTGATACGCAATAGTATTCGTAGTTATTCTCCAGACGGGCTGTTTTTTGTGGTGATGGATAAGAATAAACGGGGGCGTTATCCTTACGCAGCTTGTGCTGGGGTGCCGATTTATCATTATGGGCATGTGCGAGCCGTCGCTAATATGCAGGCGAAAATTCAGCAAGTGAGCCGGTATTGGGGACATGCACCGCCTCCGTTTGCGGGTTATGGTAATATTGATCCGCTCGCTTTGGGTAAGTTTAGTGGTAGCCATCCGGCGGTGATGAGAAATTGGTTGGCAGAGGCGGCGGAGCCGAGTTTGGTACTTAATCCTAATTACCAACTGACTCGACGTGAGCGCCGCCATCGTTGGATGATGCGTTTGGAGCGTTTGTTTGGGTGGGAGTTGAGTAAAAAACATTATCGGCTGAGGAACTAGAAGGAGAAAAACCTGACAGGTTTACACAGGTTCCACCTATGGTTATCCTTTCTTATAACGAATCCTTGTAGTTGCTTTATAACGAACCGGCCGATAGTTATTGCTTTTATCCTTTATTATAACGAATCCTTGTAGTTGCTTTATAACGAATCCTTGTAGTTGCTTTATAACGAATCCTTGTAGTTATTGTTTTATAACGAATCCCTGTAGTTATTTAGGTACTCAAAACTATGACAGCATTTTTTGACACCGCTCGACGCTCATTGGCGGTATTAATCGGTTTTTCTATTCCTATTTCTGTCGCATTAACTAATATTTTATGCCCTCTGGCACTATTACTGATGTTAGCAGAAGGCCAGTATAAACAAAAGTTTAGCACGTTGCGTCGTCATCCGATTGTCGCGGCAGCGGTGTTGCTTTTCGCTGTTATGGTATTGGGCTTTTTTTATACGCCAGTGTCTTTTTTGGAGGCGGGGCGTATTTTGGATAAGTATCGGGAGTTTTTATATATCCTTTTGTTTATTCTTATTTTTCGTGATAACACGACTCGTCAATGGGGCTTTTATGCGTTTCTCAGCGCGATGGGAGTGACGTTATTTTTGTCTTATTTGATGGCAATCACCGGTTGGCAAATCGGCAAAGGTACGCCTGAAAATCCGTTTATTTTTAAAAACTATATCACACAAGGCCTCCTCATGGCGTTGGCGGCCTATTTTGTGACGGTGCAAGCTTGGCATGAAAGTCGGTGGCGGTGGCTGCGTGGCATAGTGGTGGTGTTGGCGATTTATAATATTGTCTTTCTTAGCGAAGGGCGTACCGGTTATCTGGTGTTATTTTGTTTAATCTTTTTGTTTTCGTATCAAACTTATCGCTTTCGTGGTGTTATAGTCGGTAGTCTGTTGTTGGCGATTATCGGCGTTTTGGTTTATGAGTATTCTGACGCGCTGCGGCAACGGGTGGATAATGTTTCTGAGGGTGTGCAGGATTATCAACAAGGCGAAATCAAATCGTCGATAGGCATGCGTATTGAGTTTAATAAGAATAGTTTGGTATTGTTCGCCGAAAAACCTTTTTTTGGCTATGGAACGGGTAGTTTTTCATATCAATACAAAAAGTTAGCAGAAATTCAACGCATCCGCCCTACGACTAATCCGCATAATGAGTATTTAATGATGGCGGTGCAGTGGGGGTTGTTGGGTGTTGGCATATTTGTGTTTTTGCTTTATGTTATGTGGCGAGCGGCCGGCTATTTGGATACGCAAACGGCTATGATGGCAGAAGGATTAGTGCTAACAATAGCCGTTGGGTGTTTGGTTAATTCGTTGTGGCTGGATAGCACGGAAGGACATTTGTTTGCTTATTTAATAGGGATATTTTATGGGAAATTCCCGCTAAATCCTTTCTCAAGAAACACAGCCCTAAATCCCGTCTCAGGAAACACGGCCCTAAATTCCGTCTCAAGAGGGAATTTGCCAGATGCCCCTGTGGAGAGGGGCCAGGGGGGTGTTGACTCCCCTTTGGAAAAGGGCCAGGGGAGTGTTTGGGTAAGTTATTTTTCCGTCGTTCTTAAGAAGTTATTAGAGATGAAAAAAACATATCAAAAAGCCTTTTTTGCCGTTATTATTGTTATTATGTTGGCGCTGATAGCCTATCGTAGTTATTTAATACTACGCACCGATGGGCCGCATCGCATCAACCAGCAAGTTGCGTTAGTAATGAAGGTAGCGACGGCTATGATGAACACGCCCATTGTCGCCCACCGTGAGGGTAACGCGCCGACGGCTATTGCGTTTGATAGCAAGGGTTCTGTCTCATCTGTTGAGACTCAGTTTCAATCCGTCGTTAAAACCAGTTCAGGACTCAGTGGTAATCATCTTACTGTTCCACTCTCGGATAAAATCACGGTGTCTACCCTTATGAAAGTGGATCCGCGTCATGTCGGCAAAAAGGCTCGTTTTGTGGTAATGGTGTCCTACCAAGCGGCCGATGGTACGCCGGCGGTATTTTTTCAACGCAGTGGCGATGCTTGGGGAAATTTGGATATTGGTAAGTTGAAAGCCGCGCAAATTTATTCTCAGTTGCCCGAGCGTGTTGAAGTGCCGATTTATGAAGGCAATTCGTTGGGAGTGGCGGGTAAGGTGAGTATTTTTGTCGCTTATGTGCTTGATAATAACTCTTTGATTTTAAGTGTTGATCCGGTACGGTTGGTTTTTGTTGAATGATGAATGATGAATGATGAATGATGAATGAAGAATGGTGAATGATGAATGATGAATGATGAATGATGAATGATGAATGATGAATGATGAATGATGATTTCTCGCTTTGCTCGAAATGACAGCTCAGTTGGTGGCGGAGCCAAGTATAAATACAAAAAAGGGCGAACACGCCGGTTTAAGGGCAAACACGCCGGTTTGCCCCTACGAGTGATGTCGTTTACGCAACAGAAAAATGCTATATCCCTCGAAGGGATAGTATCGTTTCAAACGGTTTCAAACGGCGACGGATACTCTCCCTCAAAGGGATAGTATCCGTTTACTCCTACGAAGGATACTCCCGCTTTTAGTCATGCTATTCTATGCACATCACCTTTTAAACGAACTGGCGGCGGTGGTATGGAAATTTTCGTTATACTTAGCACCGGCACAAATTGCGCTTTTGTCCGGCAAGAGATTTGCTACGAAATCTGTAGCCCGTCCAATATCGATTTCTCAGATTTCTCAAGATTTCTCCTATCGTAGAAACGAAATGACAAAAAAGCTCAGTTTATGGCGATGCTCAGTATATGCCAATAACCGAACTGGACGCATGTCCTTTAAAATAATTGCCAATTCACTTGACCAATTACAGAAAATTTGTGACGCTGCTGAGCATCTTAAATAAGAATTGCATTTTAGAATTGAACCGTGTACGATAACGCGCTCTCAAACGAGGTGAGTTGATGAATTGAGATGACTCGCAGTGGGGTTTTTATAAGTTCGTTAAAATTCAGTAGGTTATAAAGGTAGGTCGGGCCTCTTTCAATGCCATTAAGTTAAGCTTCAGCCTCAGAATAAATTCTGAGGCTAAAAGCTTAAGTAGGCTAAAGCCTACTACTAATGTGCCCTTTAGGGTACGGAAGCGCAAAGCCTTAGAATTTATTTATTCTAAGGGTCTTCTTTCTTCCTGCTTGTCGGTAAAATTAACCGGTCTTATGGCAATGATGCCAATTGAAACACTTTTTCCCAACCTTGGAATTCAATGAAGTTAACCGGTCTTATGGCAATAATGCCAAATTTTACCCGTTTTATAGCAAAGTCGCTAATTTAAATACCTTTTTCTTGTTATCGAAGTCAACAAAGTTGGCCTGTTTTTTGGAAAAGTCGCCAAATAGTACGGATTATCTCGCTCAGTTCGGAACGAAGTTGAAATTCCCCCTTTGGAAAATGGGGGATTTATAATCCGTTGTGATTTTACCACTCGATGGCAAAGTAGCTAATTGAAACATCTCTTTTTGTCAAGCAAAAGTCTATGATATCGGTTAACCGATCAGGTAGCAAAGTCGTTAATTGAAACCACAATTTTTCAAAAAATTCACGCAGTTGATCGGTCTTATGGTAAAGTCGCCTGTTGAAACAGACAATATTGCCGAATGATATTTTGCCGAATGAGGCAGTTTTATTAATAGAATTGTTCCTAAATAACTCAAACAGGCGGGGGTTTTCCAAATGCCGTAAGCGCAGCTAACCTCGCGGTTTTTTTATAATTATCTAGTTGTTTTAATTGAATAAATTGTTAACATTGAATAATTCTACTGAATTAAAAAAGCCCCTCAGTCAATCTCAAGACTGAGGGGCTTTTTTTTTGTCTGGGGTAGGCTTGGACTCAATGCCATTAAGTTAAGCCTTAGAATAAATTCTAAGGCTTAAAGCTAAAGTACCCTAAAGGGCACTATTAGTAGTAGGCTTTAGCTGAACGATGCGAATACCTCAGAATTTATTCTGAGGCTGAAGCTTAACTTAATGGCATTGAGGCTTGGACTGTATTAATCCGTTGTACTCAATCTCAATAACTACAAGGATTCGTTAATCGATGCGGATAAGAAAGGATTTCTCTAATCCAAGCCGGCTCTGAATTGGGCCGTTTTTAATTCGTTTATCCGCGTAATTAGTTGTACTCGCGTAATTAGTTGTACTCAATATTAATCCTAAGTACTCAATATTAATCCTAAGTACTCAATCTCAATAACTACAAGGATTCGTTAATCGATGCGGATAAGAAAGGATTTCTCTAATCCAAGTCGGCTCTGAATTGGGCCGTTTTTTAATTCGTTTATCCGCGTAATTAGTTGTACTCGCGTAATTAGTTGTACTCGCGTAATTAGTTGTACCCAATATTAATCCTAAGTACTCAATCTCAATAACTACAAGGATTCGTTATAAAAAAGGATAAGAAAGGATTTCTCTAATCCAAGCCGGCTCTGAATTGGGCCGTTTTTTAATTCGTTTATCCGCGTAATTAGTTGTACTCGCGTAATACAAACGGACAAACGGGCGATAAATCGCCTACTACAAACGGTTCCTGATAAAAAATAATATTGGAATACTTTTTGCAGGACTAAAGTTAATAATCAAAGCCAATAGTTAAAGCGATGATCTCGCTTCGCTCGGAAACGCCGTAACGAGCGAAGCGAGATAAACATCGTTCTTCGCTATGCGAGATAATGTAATACCAAAAGCCTAGTTTTCATTTTTCATTTTTCATTAATCTGTGGGGGTTAGCTCAATGCTTACAAGATCAGTTCCAATGTCAGCCGAAGAAATAGAAGCAGCACTTGCTAACAAAAGTCAAAAAATGACGATAAGGAGAGTGCTTCCAAAGTCTGTCATTGTCTCATTACATAAAGAAGCCTTTGTACAAACCGCGAATATTTCTGCTACTCATAAAGCAATACAAACATATACAACGACACCTGCGGTTCCAAGCAAACAAACGGAGTTGTTGAAAGTGCTTTTTAGTGTCAAGAGTTTGTCTGCGGAAGCCTTGGCAAACATAGCCAATCAAACGGGAGTGGCTGAGAACAATATTAAGGCATTAAGCACCCTGTTGCCGCAAAGCTTTAAAAAGCAAATGGAGTCCACAATGGAGAGGCTCATCAACTTTGGGCAAGCGACTTCACGGGAGTTACCGGCATTGTCTTTAGCCTATCTACAAAAGATGGTTGCTGAAGATATCCGAAACAGAGAAAAAAAACTCGTTCAGGAAGTCAAGGAAGTTTTTGAGGCGATACGTGATGGAAAAATTCTCCAAGTCGGTGTCATGCTGGATGTGATTACTTCAACGGGTTATCCATTTTGCCTTTTAAACAAGGTGCAATATAGCCTTTCCGAGCTAGACTACAGCAAATTTGTCGAGTGTTATGTGTTGCTCTATGCAAAAAAAGAGTTCGATAAAAACAATCAGTTATCAAACATCGCTGTTTGGTTACAATTGTTTCCTGTTAATACGAAAGACTTTGATAGAATGCCTGAAAGGGCTATCGTTTCTGAGGTGAAATTTGTTTCCTGTTAATACGAAAGACTTTGATAGAATGCCTGAAAGGGCTATCGTTTCTGAGGTGAAATATGTGAAATATCCTGATGGGTTTGTGTCGTTCCAGTTTGCGAATACTGCTGTTCAAGTTGATCTTTCAAGCTTACAACAAGATAGCCTGTTGCTTGATGCTAAACCAAAAGAGCAACTGATAAAAGAAATGAAGCAATTTGTCAGAACAATGACGGCACCTGGGAAAAAGAAAGCGGGCATTGCGCTTCACGTTACTTTTGCTCATCTGGCTGATAAACCTATTGAGATAAACGGTAAACATATCTGGGTGTAATTTTACCCATGTTTCACCTAGAGCTATTCTTATGCAACCCCTTAGCACTTACCAGTTTGTAATAGTCGTCATTTTTCAACACAGAGTGAGAATTGATGATTTCTCAATTTTTTCTATTATTTATAATTAATATTTTCGTCCAAACTAAAGTTTGGATTCCTATTTTATAAGAGAAAAAAATCCATGTTGTAGAATCGTTGCCGGAGAGGGTAAATGAAATATCCATTTAAAGTTACTATTTACGACCAAAAACACGCTTGGCAGCAAAAAGATGATGTGCAAATTGGTCACTATTTCGTTTTTGTCAAGCACCAAAAGGCCCCAAGCACCGGCCGATTAGTGCGGCTTTTGGCAAAAAAACCTCATATAAACGTGGTGTTACCGCTCGTTGATGAACCGGTGAAACTAAAAAGTCTCACTATTACGCCAGAAGCTCGTATCATTGAACCAGTCGGTTGTGTTGTCGCTGATCGTGATCTCTATCGCGCCGAACAAGATACGGTGCATCTGTTTATCGCCTTTCCCACGCCGCCCGATGAGTTGCGTTTGGTAATAGAGTGCAATGGCGCATTTTTCTCAGAGCGGGCGGTTAAACTCACTGATGGGGTTGGCATTGAAACGCTCTCAATGCTCTTGCCCGGCCGTTATTCCGCGCAGTTGTCACTCGCTGAGCATCGTCTCGGTACTGCCGTTTCTTTTACGGTGGCTGAATATACGCTCGCGCCTTTGTCTGCCCGACTTGTCAGCCATCAACTCAAACGGCAAGTAGAACAATTGTGGTTTGAACTGGCGGTGGAGAGTTATCAGCGGCCGTTTAGTGATGAATTGTTGGTGGCATTGGTGGAACAAGGAAAGGAAGTCGCGCAAATTGGGCTTCTGCCATTGGCACCCGGACGTTATGGTGGTGGTGTCAAAATAGCGGGTGATGGGCCGTTTCGTCTGCGGCTTATGGCCGCTAATGATGCCGAGCGCGTGGCCGAAGTGGCTATTCCCGGCAGTCGGAAGGTTGAGCGACAAGTCACTGTTATCAGTGAACTAGGCACAGAAAAACGCTTTTCAATGATGCCCGAAGCTCAGGCGTTGCCGCTACGAGGCGGTTATCTGACAGAGGGCGATTTTATTGCCACGCCGCTGACAGTTGAAGAAATCGTCACCGAGCAGCGTTTTCTTCGTGTCAACGCCAGCGTAGAATCGCTGGTTTTGGTTTGTTTAGATTTGCTCTCCGGTAGTTATAGTACACAGAAAGTGGGAGATGTCAGGGCTGGGAACACGGTGACAGTGATGAACGATAGCCCGATGAGTACCGTCTTTGTGGGTGGCTTCGTGAATGGCGAACCTTTTGAAGCTTACACCACTTTTGTGAGGCCTAATCCATTTCAGTTAGTCGTTGAGGCACCCAAAACCATTCGCCCACGTAGCGATTTAGTTGTGCGCTTAGCGTGCGAAGGCATCGCCGAAAAAACCATTCCGGTACTCTTGTGTGTCCGCGATGAACGACTGACGGCGACTGACAAGCCCGAAGTGAGTTTGGGAGCGGCAGCCAAGCGCGGTATTGAGGCCGCTACCAAGGATATCAATGAATGGTCATTCATCACTTGGGCCGACACTGATGTTAAAATTGAGCGGAGCTTAGATGACTATTTGAGTTTGGATGAACTAGACGCTGAGGAGAGTTTGAGTTTAGATGAGGACTTGAGTTTGGATGACGAGTTGTCCCTAGACAGTGGTGATGAATATGAGGCCGTTAGTGCAGAATTGAGTTTAGATGATGCAGACTTGTCCTTAGATTTAGAAGAGGAGAGCCCAGCAGAACAGCGTGTTCAGAAACCCGCGCCTCAAATAACACAAACACGCACTGAATTCCCAGAAGTCTTGTTTTACGATATTGTTCCAGTTTGCGCGGCTAAAGAGGTTGAGATTTCGTTAAGTGACTCCTTGGGCACTTTCACCATTGAAGCGTTTGCTATGCTTGATGGCGATTGGACACAAAATCGCACCTCTGTCGTTGTCGATAAACCGGTGCGCGTTGATTTAGAAGTGCCGCCCGCTGTTCATTTAGATGATAAAGTGGTTGGGCGCTTACGCGCCATCACTCGCTCGCGCAAAGCGCGTGTGACTCTTATGTGTGATGGCAAACCCGTTGCGCTACGCGACGGCAACCCAATTGATGCTCTCAGCATTGATACGCCCGTTGAGTTAGCGTTTTATGTAAAATCAGGCACTTACAGTGCAACAGTGGCCGACAGTTCAACCGGCGAGACGGATTCCATTGAAGTGGTTGTCGGTGAACCGGGCAAGTTTAAATCCTATGCCAAAGAATTGTGCCTGTTACAGCCAGGTAAATCCATCAGCCTAGAGACGGCCGATATCTTGAGTTTGCGAGTCCTTCCAAACTTCAACACGCCTTTTGATAGGTTGATGACAGCAACCGCTAATTATGCTCACCTCTGTTGCGAACAAACCGCGGCCAAAATCTTGGCCGCGACATTTATGTATTTGATGGCCCAAAATGACGGACAGCGTCGCGCCGCAGAACAAATTATTTTGGCGGGCATTGCCCGTGAACGCAAAATGATACGGCCAGGGCTGGGCTTTGCCATGTATCCTAACGACGATTACATCAGTGACTACTACAGTCCGCTGGCAGTGCGCTATCTGTGGAAATTGAATCAGTTAGATGAAATCCCTGAGATTTCTAGGCCTCTGCGTCAAGCGGTACGCGAAGGGCTATCGCTGGCCGATCAGGCCGCCGATGGGCATATGATGCAACGCATTCCTGATGGAATTATGACTATTGAAGAGGCTTACGCTATCGCAACCGCCGGAAAAGATGCCTACGTTGTCGCAACCGCCACAGAAGATGAGCAGGCAGTACGCCAATTTATTGAAAACCTGATAGAGTTTTCCGGCGCTGAGGCGATTTTGAAAAATCGCCAAGATGCGGTAGCTGATCGCACAGTGCTGGCTTACGCCGCCGCGAGTTTGATGACAATCGGTGATTTAAAGCACGGGATAACTCTGGCTAATCAAGTCACACGCCAATTTAATGAGCATGGTAGGCTTTATTCGACGGTGGATTCCGTTGCCGCTATCGTGTTAATGATTCAACTGAGGCTCTTAGGGTTTGTGATGGGCGAAACGCGCTTGCGCGTTAATGGTGAGGATATGACGGCCTCAGAAGCAGTGCAATTGACAGATCGCGTTGAATCCATTGAAGTGCTAGAGGGCCTTGCCGCGGTTGAAGTGACGCGCCTCCGTGAAGAGGATTGGAATCAGTTTGCAGATAATTTCCCAACCAAAATCGGTTTTAGGGACAAAAGTGGTGCCGAAGTCCAACGGTTTAGGGCAGGAGAACGTACCGAACTTGTCGTTTCGTTGCCAGAGGGCTACCAAACTGGCGATTTGGTTCATGTTGCACTACCAGCCTGTCTGTCTTGGATTCAAGGCGGTGGTAAAGTTAAACGTTTTACGCTTGACTTTGAAGGCAAGAATGAGTTGCGGATACCGTTAGTTGTTACCTCTGAGATTGAAGGCAAACAACATTTTGCCGTCTGTGTTCGCAATATGTTTAAAGAAGAACGAGCGACTAGCCCCGGGCTGTTGACAGTTCAGGAGTCCAAACGACGCAAAAGTTTTTAGTTTGGCAGAGTAGTGAGACGCGAGTCCTTGTTAGTATCAAACTGTAAGCGCGATAGGGGGCCATTACTTAATTTGAAAACCTTCAAAATGTTTTATGGCCCCCAAAAGCGATAGTCCAAATAACCCTAATATTTTGAGTGTTTTGACGAGTGTTTGGACGACGGCTTGGACGACTGCCTTATGTTTGGACAGTGATCAGGAGTCCAAACTTTAGTTTGGCAGAGTAGTGAGACGCGAGTCCTTGTTAGTATCAAACTGTAAGCGCAACTGGGGGCCATTACTTAATTTGAAAACCTTCAAAATGTTTTATGGCCCCCAAAAGCGATAGTCCAAATAACCCTAATATTTTGAGTGTTTTGACGAGTGTTTGGACGACGGCTTGGACGACTGCCTTATGTTTGGACAGTGATCAGGAGTCCAAACTTTAGTTTGGCAGAGTAGTGAGACGCGAGTCCTTGTTAGTATCAAACTGTAAGCGCAACTGGGGGCCATTACTTAATTTGAAAACCTTCAAAATGTTTTATGGCCCCCAAAAACGATAGTCCAAATAACCCTAATATTTTGAGTGTTTTGACGAGTGTTTGGACGACGGCTTGGACGAGTGCCGTCCAAACTAAAGTTTGGACGATTGCCAAACTAAAGTTTGGACTCCTGCCTGACGTTTGGACTCTTGCCTGACGTTTGGACTCCTGATAACTGATAACTGATAACTGATAACTGATCACTGAGTTTTACAACGTTGTGGTAAGTATTTGTTATCGACACCGTTGGGATGGCCTGAACTACATTTCCAACGGCCGGTGTCTGGATCGTAAGTCATCCGGATGGTTTTTCCACCCGTTGGGGAATATTCTCCTGGCAGGGTTGCTTGGTAGTAGAACTTTTCCGGGTTTGAATCAATTTTGGCGACGTACTCATTCGTTGTCTCTTCTTTGAGAGAGACGGCAGTCGGCGGAAAATTTTTCGTCGAGAGGACATATTGTTCGGCCGGCGCTTGAAGTTCCTCTAAATAGTTAACGGCTCGTTTCACTTTGTAGTGGTTCAAATAATCGGTATGCTCAAAGGTTGCAATCTCTGAGATTGGAACAGTCGTACCTATTATCACTATGCTACCGCTTACAATAGCCAACAAGATAAAAAGTATGACAGCAGCGATGAGGGTTGTAGCGGCTGAGCGATGTGCAGAACCGCATGGCGTTGCCTCTATTACAATCGTGCCGGCAATCAAATCATGCAAGCAACATCGAGACTTTTGGAAAATCAGTAGGTTATCAAATAAAAAGACTGAGCCATGCCACCACAATTTAGAGCCTATATTGCTGAGTATTACGATGGGTAAAAATCGCAAAAAGATAATCCGTAATAATCCGGCCCGACTGCCATCGGTACGGACAATCTTAATGGATAGCAAACGTTTGCCAATGGTTTGTCCATTCTGGTATAGCAAGATACAGTTGATAACGGGAATAGCAAGCCATAAAATCACTGCAAAAAGGAACAGCAATGCCAGAAACATTACCACTTCCTTATCCCCACCGCTTTCAGCGGCTGCCACAACCAAGAAAGGTGCCATCAAAAGGAATAAAAAGGCTGGGGTGATCACAATGAGGCCATCTACCAAGTGGGCCACTAAACGTGTGTCGCGTCTTGCCAGTTCTTGGACATTTTCATTGGTGAGTCCGCTTGTCGGTGTCACTGGGGTTTGGTATGGCGAAAGTTGAGGGTTGTTCATGGTTCGGGGTTGTTCTACGGATTTCATGCCCGAATCATAAACTTTGCGCTTTTCAGGATCAGACAAAACCTGAGCGGCTTCCGTCATTTCGCCCAGCTTCGCTGGGATCGCTTCGGTAATTTCCGTCGTTGAGGCCGTTTGGTTGACACCTAGCACTTCATAAAAGTTGTTTGGCTTTCCAGCCGGTTGCTCAATTGGTTTTGGTTCAGCCTCAAAAACGTTGGGATTATCCGCGTTGGTAGAATTCTGGAATATTTCGTTGAATTCATCTTTTTTTGCTGGGACAAGTTCTTGAAATTCCAGCGGATTTGTGTTTGGGTTAATACCCGGTGTTTTCATTTGGATATATTCCTTGGATTTTACTAAGTGAGTAGTTTACTAAAAATTGTAAGTCTCTTGCAAACGCATTCGTTATTCAAGAGGGCTATCTACAAGGATTGTATATAAAAAAGGATTTTTTCGCTTAGGTAAGTGAATGAAGAAAGATTCGAGAAATTTATTCAATCAGCAATTGCTTTTGAGAATAAAAAGCCTTAAGTGATTTTATGCTCGTTTTTACAAGGATTGTATATAATAACGGATTTTTTTGCTATTCAATTAGCAAATGTTTTTGAGAATAAAAAGCCTTAAGTGATTTTATGCTCGTAAAATCCCTTATTATATACAATCCTTGTGCATTGTCAGACTAAAAACTTGATCATTGAGTGATAGGTGCTAAGATTTCTCCTATCGTCGGAATGACAAACGAAGAGTTCTCCATCGAAATGAAAAAATCCAAGATTTCTCCTCTCATCGAAATGGCAAAGGCGAAGATTTCTCCTCTCGTCGAAAATACAAAGGAGAATATTTCTCCTCTCGTCGAAAAGGCAAGGGCGAATATTTCTCCTATTGTCGAAAAGGCAAAAAAAGCCAAGATTTCTCCTCTCGTCGAAAAGGCAAAGGCGAAGATCGAAAAGACAAAAGAGAATATTTCTCCTCTTGTCGAAAAAACAAAGGCAAAGAGTTCTTCTCTCGTCGAAAAGGCAAAGGCGAAGATCGAAAAGACAAAAGAGAATATTTCTCCTCTTGTCGAAAAGGCAAAGGCGAAGAGTTCTCCTCTCGTCGAAAAGGCAAAGGCGAATATTTCTCCTATTGTCGAAAAGACAAAGGCAAAGAGTTCTTCTCTCGTCGAAAAGGCAAAACAAGCGAAGATTTCTCCTCTCGTCGAAAAGGCAAAGGCGAAGATTTCTTCTATTGTCGAAAATACCGCGAAGAGTTCTCCTCTCGTCGAAAAGGCAAAGGCGAAGAGTTCTTTTATCGTCGAAAAGGCAAAAAACGCCAATATTTCTCCTCTTGTCGAAAAGGCAAAGGCGAAGTTCGAAAAGACAAAAGAGAATATTCCTCCTCTTGTCGAAAAGACAAAGGCAAAGACTTCTTCTCTCGTCGAAATGACAAAGGCGAAGATTTCTTCTATTGTCGAAAATACCGCGAAGAATTCTCCTCTCACCGAAATGACAAAGGCGAAGATTTTTCCTCTCGTCGAAATGACAAAGGCGAAGATCGAAAAGACAAAACAAGCGAAGATTTCTCCTATTGTCGAAAAGGCAAAAAACGCGAAGATTTCTCCTCTCGTCGAAAAGGCAAAGGCGAAGATTTCTTCTCTCGTCGAAATGACAAAAAAAGCGAAGATTTCTTCGTCGAAATGACAAGCGAGATTTCTCCTATAGATTTTCAGATAATTATTTAGTCCCCTTTAGGGGACTTTCGCTTGGCTGCCTTCGATAATTATTTTTCTGAAAATCTATAAGCGAAGAAATCCCTCATCATATACAATCCCTGTAGTTATTATTCTAAGATTGTGATGCAACTCTCTATTATTATTATTACTAAAAACGCAGCAACCCATATCGAAGCGTGCCTTACTTCTGTGGCGTGGTGTGACGAAATCATTGTGGTGGATTGCGGCAGCACTGATAATACGGTTGCTCTTTGCCGCCCTTTCACCAATAAGGTTTATATTACCGATGATTGGCCGGGTTTTGGCCCTCAAAAAAATAGGGCTTTAGCAAAGGCGACGGGTAAATGGGTTTTATCTATTGATGCCGATGAGCGAATCACGCCAGCGTTGCAACAAGAAATTAAACAGGCCATCACTCAAACGAGTGTTACTGCGTTTCGGATTCCGCGCCAGTCTCGCTATTGTGGGCGGTGGATAAAACATAGTGGATGGACACCTGATTATGTGATACGTTTATTTAGGCGCGATTGTGGCCGTTTTAGCGATGATTTAGTCCATGAAAAAGTGCAAGTGCTGCAACGCGGCGGCGACATCGGCACTTTAAAGTCGCCGTTATTGCACTATTCTTTTAATTCGCTGGAAGAAGTCCTTGAAAAAGTAAATAGTTATTCTACCGCGAACGCTCAGATGGCTTATGCCAAAGGTAAGAAGTCTAGTTTAAAAAAAGCGATTTTTCATGGGCTGTGGGCATTTGTGCGGACTTATGTATTGAGGGCCGGGTTTTTGGATGGGCGCGTTGGTTTTATGCTGGCGGTGTCGAATGCTGAAGGTACTTATTATCGCTATCTTAAATTGATGTATTTACAGGAAAATATGCGAATTAAGAATGAAAAATGAACAAAGACTTTGCGAATTAATAATTAATCGTGAAAAATGAAGAATAAACAAAGATGTCAGTTCGACTTAGGAATCTCCAAAAACTAAATTATCGCAGTTGTAGGTGGGTAACGTGTTGCCCACCATTCCCCTAGTACAGTAAAGCGGAAGTTTCGATACCACCCCAACGCCAACGGCTAAAGCCGTTGTCTAAAAGCTAAAGTAGGCTAAAGCCTACTAACCAGTGCCCTTTAGGGTACTTGAGCGGCTGAGGTGGTATTTCCAATGCTCATTGATTTTTTAGGATTCAATTCAACCCTTAATTGGCATGAACATGATAAAAATCAGCGTGATAGTGACTACCTATAATCGGCCTGAGGCGTTGGCATTGGTGTTGTTGGCTTTGGCGGCGCAAGAAAATATCGCCTTGCCCGGAAATTCCCGCCAACTCCGTTTTGCCAAACGGAAGGAAGCGCCGGTGTTACCTTTTGAAGTCATTATTGCTGACGATGGTTCAACTTGTGCCACCGCTGAACTTGTTATTCAATTACAATCACAGTTGCCTTATCCGTTGCAACATCTTTGGCAACCAGATAAAGGCTTTCGCGCTGCAAAAGCGAGAAATCGCGCTATTGCAGCGGCCAGTGGTAACTACTTTATTTTCTTAGATGGTGACTGCATTCCTCAAACGGATTTTATTGTAAGACATAGTAGGCTTGCCGAAACAGGCTGGTTTGTCGCTGGGAATCGTGTTTTGTTGAGTGAAAAGTTTACTGCTCAGGTTATCAAAAAATCGCCCTTGGCTTTTCAAACGGGAGGAATGCCGGTTGTCCGGCCTTTTAGTAAAGGGGAGTTAGGGGATATTTCGAGGTTAGGGGGAATTTGGGCCTATTTACGCCGCGACATTAATCGTTTTTTACCGCTATTACGTTTGCCCGATAGCCCTCTCAGAAAACGCCATCGCCAAAAATGGCAAGGTGCCAAAACGTGCAATCTTGGGGCGTGGCGCGAAGATATTTTAAAAATAAATGGCTTTGATGAACGCTTTCAGGGGTGGGGACATGAAGATGCTGAGTTAGTGGTGCGCTTATTGCGTAGCGGAGTGGGCCGTAAAGAGGGCCGCTTTGCCGTGCCAGTGCTACATTTATGGCATCCCGAAGAGGATCGTAGCCAAGAACAGGAAAATCGCCAGCGTTTGGAGCAGATATTGAAATCGACGGCGACGGTGGCTCAACGAGGCCTTAAATCAATATCTCAGCAGGACTCAATCTTGAGTTCTGCTGACAAGTACAACGGATACGCTTTCCGAAACGGATAATTATTAAGTACAACGAATTACGGGGATAAACGAATTAAGAATCATGGCTCTAATTAATATTAGGTAACTCAAAAAAATTAACATACCAATAACAAAATTATAACTTACTTTTGCCAACCCCAAAGGGGGAATAGCCACAGGTGAAACCTGTGGTTTTAGATTAAAAACGATCCAACCCCAAAGGGGCTTCCAAATTGTGAATTGTTAATGAAAAGTGGTAAAGGCATCAGAGATGCAGAAACCCCGAAGGGGTTGAATGTGAATAGATATTAAAGACGAGCCAACCCCAAAGGGGCTGCTAATCGAATCGAAAATAAACGCCCGACTTGATTGGACGACACGTCGGCCGCTTTGGTGTCTTTTGACAAGGCTAATCGGCTCCTTAATAAACACCCGACTTGATTGGACAACACTTCAAAGCCTTGGTATCCTTTGATAAGGCTAATAGAATCGAAAATAAACGCTAAACGCCTGACTTGATTGGACGACACTTCAAAGCCTCAATACCATTAAGTTAAGCAACAAAACACCTACAAAAAGTCTCAATAATGAAGCGCGACAGAGGGCCATAACTTAATTTGAAAACATCCAAAGTTTCGAGCGGAGCGAGAAATCTTATGGCCCTCAAACTCGAGCGTCCAAAAACCTGCCAAAAAATAGGTCAATAACAGGGCCCGCGTCTCACGTATCGCACAAACTAAAGTTTGGACTCCTAGTCCTGCCAAACTAAAAACGACGCGTCGTTTGGACTCCTGCCAAACTAAAGTTTGGACGACTGCGCGTGAGGCGATTACAAGCTTACTACAAACGGGCCTTTTCCTTAACTTAACGGCATTGGGGCAAGGTGTTTTTTCTTGCCGGCCCCAAAATACTTAGAGGGTGGGCAACACGTTGGATGCGACAAAAAAACGTTTTTAGTCTCAGTCTGCATGTAGTCGAGGGAATATTTTTTTCCATAAACCGCCTTAGAAATAGAATTGATGCTTTAATCAAATTAGAACTGACGCACTCAGGCAACTAACCAATTGATTTGATTTAAATAACTAAACCGCTAACGGCCTCGGCCTTTTATAGGTAACTAACTGAATACTTGCCGAAATTTATTTTGTCAATGCGTAAGTCCTACAAATATTTAAGTGTTTAACCGGTTAAAATGAATTGAGTTAAAAATCAATCAGTTGCCAAAGCGTTGCTAAATAAACTTGGCCGCGTTTGGAGGGCCTCCCTGAGTGATATTTATTTAATTTTCAAAAGGTTATGTAGATAAGGTCGATGCCAAGCGAATTTTTTATAAAAATAGTGTGTTGCCTTTTTTTTTGCGGTATGGTTTAATACGCACCCTCAAATTGACTGAGCGAGTCAGTTAAAAAAAATGTATAGATTATTCAATAACTTATACATCAGTCACTCGTGGCTTATCAGTTTTGTTTGAAGGGTGGTTTTAGAATATTTCTTTTATTTTCAAACAGTTAGTGTTAATTCCATTACCAAACATACGATTATTTAAGTGTTTGGAATGAGTTTTGTATGTTCTTAAAAATGTTGAAGTTTTTCTGTGAAAATTGTTTTTTAGTTAAGGTTGATTAATATATTTATTATGTGGGCCAAAAACTAAATTGACTGGTATTCAGTTTGATAGTAGGTAGCCAACGACGGCAATTGAAACTGGGGATTGAGGCACTCTTTAGACATCTTAACCGTGTTTGATAGTAGGTAGCCAACGACGGCAATTGAAACTCGTGCGAGTTCTCAATATAATCAATAACTTAGGTTATTGAAATATTGAGATATTTCGTCTTCGGACGGAGATAACTGTAGAAGATGGTGTAATAAATATTACTTAGCAAAAGTTGGTTGAGCTACACTTTGTAGCAAAGCGAAAAGCGTCACCCGCGTGGTTTAATACGCGTAAAGACTGCGTGAGCAAGCAAGGGTGTGGCGCATTTTCCCTACCCCGAAGGGGTTAATTAATAATTATTTTCCCCGTAGGGTGTGAATAGCCCCAGGTGCAACCTCAATGCCACACAGTTTGCGGAATTAGAAAGAAATAACCCCCCCGCCTTTGGTAAAGCCGTCGTCTAATAGCTGAAGTGCCCTAAAGGGCACTGAAGACTCAATGCCATATCGTGTGCTTATGAAAAAATCTTGAATTTACCAGTCCCCTTTAGGGGACTTTAGCTTTGAGACAACGGCTTTACCAAAGGCTCTTTCTCGTTTATTTCTTAACTTAATGGCATTGAGGTGCAACCTGGGGAAAGGCCGAGGAGGGCACCAACCCCGTACACGTCTTTATTACGTTTCCTAACAACAGCGGCAAGAGCCGTTATGGGGAATCAAAGTTCAATTGTTGGCCCTCATATGCTCAAAGAATCTCGGCGAATAGAGGGTTAGCGCATAGTAATCAATTTGTTAATAAATTCTAACAAAAGCTAACAATCGATCCGGGTATATAGACAATATTGCCGTCCGATCAAGATTTTAAAACTTGACAAACTCTCATTTTTAAAATCTTATTTTAAACTAGAACAGTCATAGTTATAAAGCGGCCGGTATATGGTTCAGTATATAATGTTATACTGGTAAAATCGGAGACTTACAATCTGATTAATTGACGAGAACCAAGTCTTATCAGATTGTATAAAGCGACCTTCGTCAATTTTCGAAGGTCTTTGGTAGATTCACCCTCTCTAACGGGAGTTATTGTTAACGTTTGTTAATATTCGTTAGGATTTGTTAACATAAATGAATCGGATACGCTAAATAATTAACAATTAATGATTAATGATTAATGATTAATGATTAATGATTAATGAGTTTAATAATATTTGTTTTTATTATTTATTGACTGAAGAGGAACAAAAGTGGGATCAAGTTATCGAGTCCTCGGAACTTGATTTTCACCACCCTAGGCGCCGTGTGAAGGGAAACTTTCACGCACGTCTCTGTTGGCGAGTTTCATAGGCGACATGGGAGGCTTAGCTAACAACAGGAATGGTAGATGTGTCCTCCCCATTATGGATAGTTGGGCAGTACCTCAGCAATGTCGCTGATTGAAACAACAACATCTTCGTAAAAGCCTTTACACCGAGACCCTTCGTTGGCCGGTCGTTCAGCAAAGCCGCTGATTGAAACACAACAACAATACTGTCAGGTTGGTCTTGATGTTGACCAGTCATTCAGCAAAGCCGCTGATTAAAATGCAATGACATCATAATAAAGATACTCTTCGTTGACCGATTGTTTAGCAAAGCCGATGATTGAAACACTTCCGTTGTCTCTTCTAACACTTCTTTAAGTTGACCGCTCGTTCAGCAATGCCGCTAATTGAAACAATAAACCGGCAAGCAGCCTCAGCCGCATACAGGTTTACCTCTTGATGGCAATGACGTCGATGCTACTCCACCGACGCTTTTGCTGCACCCATCACTTGCTGTAGCAACAGTTTAATCCGATAAAAAAAGCCCTAATATCAGTTTGGATATTGGGGCTTTTTTTTGATTCGGTTGCAAATTTTGCACTCCTTACTTTCTATAGATTTTCATATAATTATTTTAAAAGTCTTTTCAAAGTGAATAGCCCCAGGTTTTGCAAATAACCCAAGAAATCCTATTTTTTTGAAAAATCGGATTTCTCATTTTATGTATAACGATGAGGGTTTTGCCAAGGGAAAAAATCGAACCAAGCACCACAACCCGTCAACCCCTTCGGGGTTGGCGTATTGATGCCTTGACTTTAGTTGCACTTACATTCAAAATTCCAACGTGGCGCTTTACTATTCACTATTGGCTGTTTTGAAATTGTTTTTCTGAAAATCTCTATTATTATGAAATTTCCGGCTAACAAAATTTTGCTGATTGCCACGCGACAAATTGGTGATGTGTTACTGGTTACGCCGTTATTGCGTTCTTTGCACCGTGCCTATCGAGACGCGGTGATAGATGTACTGGTGTATGATAACAAGGGCGGCATGTTGGAAGGCAACCCCGATTACAACACGCTTATTTCGGTGGCTGAACATCCAAACTTTGGTGAATACAAAACTTTTTTAAAACAGATTTTTCGCCGCTACGATTTGGTCATTTCTACTCTCCCCGGCGATAGGCCGTTAATTTATGCGCTACTCGCAGCGCCTAAACGAGTCTCTATTGTGCCGTCGCGTGGTTGGCAAGGTGCGTTGAAACGGTTTGTCGTTCAAGCTTGGACAGAATTAGACAACACGCACACCGTTATCCAAAATCTTAGATTGGCCGATTTGTTGGGCATTGAGCGTTGTTATGCGTTAGTTATTCCCCAATCTATTGATTCTATTGAAATATTAGACCAACGGCTGCCGTTTGCATGGCAAACGCAGCCTTTTGCGGTTTTACATCTATTACCTCTATGGCATTATAAACGGTGGACGTTCACGGGCTGGGCACAATTGGTACACTATTTAATTAAGGCCGGATTGCGCGTTGTGTTAACGGGCGGTGGCAGTCAACAAGAAACGGCCTATTTCCGCGAGGCCTTGTTAAATATGCCGGACAGCGTTATTAATTTAGCCGGCAAATTGCGTTTTAGCGACGTTGCCCAACTTATCGGTGCGAGTCAAGTGTATATTGGCCCCGATACGGCCGTTACCCATTTGGCGGCCGCAACGGGCGCACCGACTATCGCGTTGTATGGGCCAACTAATCCTAAAAAATGGGCTCCTTGGCCCCATAATTATGCTTTGGACAAAACGCCGTTTTTTGCTATACGGAACGTACTTCAAAATGGTGAAAATGATCGTTACTCGACAACACTATCAAGTCCTTTGAGTGGGCAAACTAAGTTATTCATTAATAATTCACCAATTCACAATTCACAATTATATAAGGGTACTCAAAGGGTGGGTAATGTGGTGTTAGTGCAAGGCGTGGGCGAGTGCGTTCCTTGTCATCAAGAGGGTTGTGATCAACATAAACAAAGTCGTAGCCGTTGTTTAGAGGAATTGGACAGTGCAACGGTGATTAAAGCGGTGAAAGAATTATTGGTAATGGGTAATGCGAATTAGGAATGCCTTAATTCGCTTATGTAATAGCTAATAGCGAATTCATGTCAATAATGACCAATTACCGATTACTATTTATCAATTACTAATTGTTACATAAGGAAAATTGGGAGATGAAAAAGAAAGACAATCAAACCCGTAAACCGGCTACCCATAAAGTCGTCGGTTTTTTTTATATTGTTACCATCGCCACCCTATTGGCGGTATTGGCTGTCGTTGGTTTTTTGGGTGGAAAATGGCTGCGACAAGACATTCTGTTGGAAGTCACAAAGGATTTTCAGGAACAGAACAAAAAGTTTTCCGAACTGAGGACGCAGTTAAGTCGATCAGAGACGGCCTTGCAAACGTTGAAAGAGGTGACAGCCGGCTCTGTCAACAGGCATAGTGACCGGTTAGAGCAACTGAACTCTCAATTTAGTCAGTTAAACTCCGGTTTGCTCTCCTTAAAGGAAGAAACGGCGGCCTCGGATAAACAGCAAAATGCCCAGTTGGAGCAACAGGCTAGTCAAGCGACTCAACTCAAAACGGCCTTAACCGCTAACATGACGGCCTTGGCTGAGAAGCAAAACGACAAGTTCAAAGGCCTTGAGACGCAATTGTCGGCCTTGAAAACGGACACCGCGGCGGTGGATAAACAACAAAATGCCCAGTTAGAACAACTGGCTAGTCAAACGACTCAACTCAAAACGGCCTTAACCGCTAACATGACGGCCTTAGCTGAGAAGCAAAACGACAAGTTCAAAGGCCTTGAGACGCAATTGTCGGCCTTGAAAACGGACACCGCGGCTGTGGATAAACAACAAAATGCCCAGTTAGAGCAACAGGCGAGTCAAACGACTCAACTCAAAACGGCCTTAAGCGCCGACATGACGGCCCTTGCTGGCGAGCAAAACAACAAACTCAAAGGCCTTGAGACGCAATTGTCGGCCTTGAAAACGGACACCGCGGCTGTGGATAAACAACAAAATGCCCAGTTAGAACAACTGGCGAGTCAAACGACTCAACTCAAAACGGCCTTAACCGCTGACATGACGGCCTTGGCTGAGAAGCAAAACGACAAGTTCAAAGGCCTTGAGACGCAATTGTCGGCCTTGAAAACGGACACCGCGGCTGTGGATAAGCAGCAAAATGCCCAGTTAGAGCAACAGGCGAGTCAAACGACTCAACTCAAAACGGCCTTAACCGCTAACATGACGGCCTTGGCTGAGAAGCAAAACGACAAGTTCAAAGGCCTTGAGACGCAATTGTCGGCCTTGAAAACGGACACCGCGGCCGTGGATAAACAACAAAATGCCCAGTTAGAACAACTGGCTAGTCAAACGACTCAACTCAAAACGGCCTTAACCGCTAACATGACGGCCTTAGCTGAGAAGCAAAACGACAAGTTCAAAGGCCTTGAGACGCAATTGTCGGCCTTGAAAACGGACACCGCGGCTGTGGATAAACAACAAAATGCCCAGTTAGAGCAACAGGCGAGTCAAACGACTCAACTCAAAACGGCCTTAACCGCTGACATGACGGCCTTGGCTGAGAAGCAAAACGACAAGTTCAAAGGCCTTGAGACGCAATTGTCGGCCTTGAAAACGGACACCGCGGCTGTGGATAAGCAGCAAAATGCCCAGTTAGAGCAACAGGCGAGTCAAACGACTCAACTCAAAACGGCCTTAACCGCTGACATGACGGCCTTGGCTGAGAAGCAAAACGACAAGTTCAAAGGCCTTGAGACGCAATTGTCGGCCTTGAAAACGGACACCGCGGCT
>Ga0190343_1000009_pt1 | contig 113848 bp, 76 predicted proteins | sample 48721312_MG_FD_161664 | JGI IMG/M metagenome (GOLD analysis project Ga0190343, IMG submission 161664) | Hydrothermal vent microbial mat bacterial communities from Southern Trench, Guaymas Basin, Mexico - 4872-13-1-2_MG | ecosystem: Environmental > Aquatic > Marine > Hydrothermal vents >... | reverse complement strand
TTCAATCGGATTGAGTGCCAACGGTTGGGACGGACCAACCAGGACTCCAGTTACAAACTGAGTAATCAGGCATGGGAGGAGAGCGAATCACCTAATGGCCAACTTTGAGTAGGTTTTTAGGAGCAGACAGTAGATCAATGTGTGGAAATTTATCTCTAGGTTTTTGGTACTCACCATCAAAAACTTGATCATCGAGTTTTATGAAGATATTGAATACTATAAACCATGTTGCCATCACGAGGGGGCAATTATGGTCGAAAATTCGTTAAGACACTGAGCAAAATTACCAATAATTTTACGCTCCTTTAATCCTTTCATCTTGGATAAATGAAAAGCCCCAACGGGGCGACATTAATATAGCCTGGGGCAGCGCCCCAGGACTACCGAAAAGCCCCAACGGGGCGACATTAATATAGCCTTTAGAACGCCCCAAGACTACCGAAAAGCCCCAACGGGGCGACATTAATATAGCCTTTAGAACGCCCCAAGACTACCGAAAAGCCCCAACAGGGCGACATTAATATAGCCTTTAGAGCGCCCCAAGACTACCGAAAAGCCCCAACGGGGCGACATTAATATAGCCTGGGGCAGCGCCCCAGGACTACCGAAAAGCCCCAACGGGGCGACATTAATATAGCCTGTGTAGCTACCAGGAAATCCAAGTTATGGCCACGTTGAGTATACAAACCGAGCGACGACTACAAACCGTCAGCAAAAATGTTAAACTCTTTATGTGTCCCTCGTAAGCCACAGTTTCTGTCTGTATGATAGCTTTGGACTCCAGATAACTGATAACTAATAACTGATAACTGATAACAGATCACTAAAAATGCCAAAACGTACTGATTTAAAAAGTATTTTAATCATTGGTGCCGGCCCGATTGTGATTGGGCAAGCCTGCGAATTTGATTATTCTGGCGCACAGGCGTGTAAAGCGTTGAAAGAGGAAGGGTATCGCGTCATTTTGGTTAATTCTAACCCAGCAACCATTATGACAGATCCCGAAATGGCCGATGCCACGTATATTGAGCCAATTCAGTGGCAAACCGTTGCTCATATTATTGGACGCGAGCGCCCTGACGCGCTATTGCCGACAATGGGCGGACAAACGGCCCTGAATTGTGCCTTGGATTTGGCGCGTGAGGGCGTGTTAGCCAAGTTTGGGATGGAAATGATTGGGGCTTCGATTGAGGCGATTGAAAAGGCTGAGGATCGGGAAAAGTTCCGCAAAGCGATGCGTAACATTGGCTTGGAAATGCCGCGCTCTTTTATTGCCCGTAACATGGAAGAGGCTTTTGAGGCCCAAACTCAAATGGGCTTTCCGCTGGTAATTCGGCCCTCTTTTACGTTGGGCGGTAGCGGGGGTGGCATTGCCTATAATCGTAAGGAATTTAGCCGGATATGTGAACGCGGTTTTGATTTATCGCCCATCAATGAGTTGTTGATTGAAGAGTCCGTTCTCGGTTGGAAAGAGTTTGAAATGGAAGTGGTGCGCGATCATAAAGATAATTGCATCATCGTCTGTTCAATTGAAAACTTCGATTCAATGGGCGTGCATACCGGAGATTCTATTACCGTCGCGCCGATTCAAACGCTCACTGATAAGGAATATCAAATCATGCGTAATGCATCGATAGCGGTGTTGCGCGAAATCGGTGTGGATACCGGCGGCTCTAATGTACAGTTTGCTATGAATCCCAAAGATGGGCGCATGATGATTATTGAGATGAATCCGCGTGTTTCGCGCTCGTCGGCGCTGGCTTCTAAAGCGACGGGTTTTCCGATAGCTAAAGTCGCGGCCAAGTTGGCGGTGGGCTATACGTTGGATGAATTGGCTAATGAAATCACCGGGGGCGCAATGCCGGCCTCGTTTGAGCCAACCATTGATTATGTTGTCACTAAAGTGCCCCGGTTTGCGTTTGAGAAATTTCCACAAACGGAGCCATTATTAACAACACAAATGAAATCCGTCGGTGAAGTGATGGCGATTGGGCGCACGTTTCAGGAATCGTTACAAAAAGCGTTGCGTGGCTTGGAAACGGGCGTTAATGGGCTTGATGAGTGTTTAGATCCAAGCTTGGATATGACTTCGGATGAGATGCACGATGTGCTACGCCATCAATTACAACTGCCAGGGCCTGAACGTTTATGGTATATCGCCAACGCATTTCGGGCCGGGTGGACTATTGAAGATATCCACAAATTCACCTCTATTGACCCTTGGTTTTTAGTCCAAATTGCTAATTTGGTTGATGAAGAAACCAGTTTGTGTATTGGCTGCTTGGAGAAAATGGATGCTGACCGGCTCCGTGCTTTGAAACGTAAAGGTTTTTCAGATATACGGTTAGCGCAGCTATTGGGCGTCAATGAAAAAGCCATTAGAGAATTACGCCACCATCTCAACGTGCGCCCCGTTTTTAAGCGCGTCGATTCGTGTGCCGCTGAATTTGCCGCGACTACCGCTTATATGTATTCCACTTATGAGGAAGAATGCGAAGCTTGCCCTAGTCAGCGCGACAAAATTATGGTATTAGGCGGCGGCCCCAACCGCATTGGGCAAGGGATTGAATTTGACTATTGTTGTGTACAAGCAGCCCTCGCTTTGCGAAAAGACGGTTATGAAACCATTATGGTTAATTGCAACCCGGAAACGGTGTCTACTGATTATGACACCTCTGACCGGTTGTATTTTGAACCGTTAACCTTGGAAGATGTGTTAGAAATCATAGAGATAGAGAAACCCAAAGGAGTCATCGTTCAATACGGTGGACAAACGCCGTTAAAATTGGCACGAGATTTAGAGGCCGCCGGTGCGCCGATAATTGGGACGAGTCCGGATTCTATCGACTTAGCCGAAGATCGTGAACGTTTTCAACAACTCATCAATCAAATCGGCTTGCGCCAGCCCCCTAACCGAACGGCGCGCACCGATAAACAGGCCCTTGTTCTGGCTGACGAAATTGGCTATCCGCTCGTCGTGAGGCCTTCTTATGTGTTGGGCGGACGCGCTATGGAAATCGTCTATAACAAAAACGAATTAAAAAGCTATATGCGCGAAGCGGTGGCTGTCTCCAACGATTCACCGGTTTTATTAGACCATTTTTTGGAAGAGGCGATAGAAGTGGATGTGGATGCCGTGTGTGACGGCGAGCGCGTCTTGATTGGTGGCATTATGGAACATATTGAACAGGCAGGGGTGCATTCTGGCGATTCGGCCTGCTCTTTACCGCCTTATGGCTTATCCGCTATGATACAAGATCAGTTGCGCGAGCAAATGAGCCGTTTGGCAAAAGCCTTAAATGTGATAGGATTAGCCAATGCCCAGTTTGCCATCCAAAACCAAACCATTTACGTTTTAGAAGTCAATCCTCGTGCCTCGCGCACTGTGCCCTTTGTCTCCAAAGCCACTGGCTTGTCTTTAGCGCGGATTGCTGCTCGCTGCATGGTTGGACGCAGTTTAGCGGCACAAGGCGTCACTCAAGAATGTGTTCCCAGTTATTATTCTGTCAAAGAAGCTGTCTTTCCCTTTGCCAAATTCGCCGGTGTTGATCCATTACTCAGTCCAGAAATGAAATCAACCGGCGAAGTCATGGGAGTAGGCCGTAGCTTTGGTGAAGCCTTTGCCAAATCACAACTGGCGGCGGGCAGTGATTTGCCACGCGGTGGTTTAGCCTTTTTGAGTGTGCGCGAGGCCGACAAACTCGCCGCGGCTGATGTTGCTAAAGAACTCGCTGCTTTGGGCTTTGAATTAGTGGCAACGGACGGGACGGCACTGGTAATCCAACAAGCCGGAATTGGCTGCACTATCGTCAACAAAGTCACCGAAAGTAGGCCCAACATCGTTGATAGAATAAAAAACGATGAAATCAGCTTTATCGTCAATACCACGGAAGGTAAACAAGCGATAGCGGATTCTTTTGCCATTCGCCGCACCGCGTTACAGCATAAAGTGAGTTACACGACGACAATAGCAGGTGCAAGAGCGACAGTGCTGGCACTCAAGAGTCTAAATGCAACCGATGTTAATCGTTTACAGGATTTACACCAAGAATTGCAAGGTTCAAGCATAGTACCCAATTTATAAACAAACCTTCACCCAGATACCAATTCTTCGGCAGGTGCTTTCCAAAATGATTGACTTTGAGGAGAGTTTTTTTTATAATTTTATATTTTATAAAATGGCAGGTATCTGGTTCAGTACTCTTTTGGAGTACGGGCAAAACCGTCGACTTACAATTTATCAGGCAAGCGTTTCCTCAAGCGAATTCAGATTGTATAAAGCGGCTATCTCTCATTTTCTACTGCGGAGTGGTAGATTCACCCACTCTTAGGAGTGCTATTGTTAACTTTTGTTAACCTAAATGAATCGGTATAACAACGGTATGAATAAATCACCCATGACAACCCGGGGCGCACAAAAGTTGCGTGATGAAGTACATAAATTGAAAACGGAGGATCGGCCCAACGTTATCCAAGCCATTGCCGAAGCGCGTGCGCTGGGTGACTTAAAGGAAAATGCCGAATATCATGCGGCGCGTGAGCAACAAAGTTTTATTGAAGGGCGCATTATTGAAGTAGATGGCAAACTTGCTAATGCACAAATTATTGATGTCACCAAACTCAATGCCAAAGGCAAAGTTGTTTTCGGTACCACCGTGGAGTTGATGAATGTTGAAACTGAACAAGAAATCACTTATCAAATCGTTGGTGATGACGAAGCCGACATCAAAGCCCACTTGATTTCGATAAGCTCTCCCATTGCTCGCGCCCTAATAGGCAAAGAAGAAGGCGACGTGGCGGTTGTACAAGCGCCCGGCGGCAAGAAAGAGTATGAAATCCTAGAAGTTAAATACATTTAGGGCAACGGGGTAAGGGGAAAGGATAAAGGTGAAGGGGTAAAAAAAGGAAACTTCCAAAAACACCCTTCGAGGCGTTTTTAGTGATCTCGCACAGCGAATGACTTCGTTTCAGTTTTTAGCCGTGCAAAGTATTGATACTAATGTTTTTTTTAATCCAAACTCCAAGGCGGTTCTTACGCCTATCACCTTTCCCCTTTCCCATTTTTCCTCGCTCTTTTCACCTTTCACTTTAAAAGCTATGCACAAAGTTTTTGTCTATGGCACACTAAAAAGCGGCTACGGCAACCATGATTTATTGCAAGGTGCCAAAGGCTATCCCGCCGTTGCGCCGCAAATTGACCTTTATGCTGGCCCTTCTTACCCGTTTGCCATGCGTGGGCAAGGGCAAGCCGTTGGTGAAGTCTACGAAGTCAATGATCTTCTCCTGAAAAAACTCGATAGGTTAGAAGGCCATCCTCAGTACTATCACCGAGAACTCACTCCCGTTATTTTGGAAGACGGTAAAACCATCCGGGCTTGGATTTATCTTAATAATGAAGCCTATCCCTATCCGCGTATTGCCGATGGCAATTGGCGGCCTCGCCGCCTAACACGTTTGTAGTAGGCGATTTATCGCCTAACACGTTTGTAGTAGGCGATTTATCGCCTAACACGTACCCGCGAAACCCACTTGAGTTGTTTCGTTCATTCGTCCATACTTCATTAATAAGTAAAGCAAACTTTAGGCGTCCAAACTTTAGTTTGGCAGGACTCCAAACTTTAGTTTGGCAAAGTAGTAGACACGCGGGCCTTTTATTAACCTAAAAATTAGAGGGTTATTTGGACTATCGATTTTGAGGGCCATAAACTACTTACGTCGGCAAAAGTTTCGCGGAGCGAAACTTTTGCCGACGTGGATACTTTAAAATTAAGTGATGGCCGTCTTAAAAAAAACCAAGTTCTTTATTACAGATAAAAATGCGTGGACACACACGCTTGGCTCGCAAACCGGCATGGCTTCTTACAAATCCCGTATTTAGGTAAGTAATCCTTACCACCTATCTAAATACAGCGAATTACGGAAGTACAGCGATAGATAATTACGGAAGTACAACGACACAAGCGGGGAGAAACGAATTGGCCTTTCCAATAGAAAAGGGTGGCCCTATTCATTAGTTATTTTGTTGATATTCGTTTATTCCTTATCAAGGGTTATTCGTTTATCCCTTAGTAATTCGTTTATCCGCGTAATTGGTTGTACTCAGTTAGTTAGTTATTAATTCGTTTATCCGCGTAATTGGTTGTACTCAGTTAGTTAGTTATTAATTCGTTTATCCGCGTAATTGGTTGTACTCAGTTAGTTAGTTATTAATTCGTTTATCCGCGTAATTGGTTGTACTCAGTTAGTTAGTTATTAATTCGTTTATCCACGTCATTCGTTGTCAGTAATAATGCTGAGTTTCAATCGCCCAGAAACGACTCACACTTATGGAAATCAACTAAACCAATTTACGATAGCGATGTTTCAATCGCCCAGAAACGACTCACACCTATCCTAAACTATTTATTCTTTCCAACTAGATTACAATTGTTTCAATCGCCCAGAAACGACTCACACAACGATTTTTGAGATTGTAAGGCATCAAGCTTGCTTGTTTCAATCGCCCAGAAACGACTCACGCCCCCACTTCATGCGGTTTTCATTCATTCGCAATGTTCTATCTAAAAACACCCAAAATCGCTTGAAAACCCGCATGACTAACCTTCAAACATCGGGGTGATTTACTTTACCGGCGAGAGTAGTAAATTACATACAAAAAATGTAACAATTTACAACTGCCCTACGTTGGTATCGTGTGAGCCGCGTTGGCGTTTAATTTAAAATGGCCTACACTGGCATCATCGTGTGAGTCGCGTTGGCGTTTAATTTAAAATGGCCTACACTGGCATCCTCGTGTGAGTCGCGTTGGCGTTTAACTTATAAAGGCCTACATTGGCATCATCGTGTGAGTCGCGTTGGCGTTTAATTTAAAAAGGCCTACATTGGCATCATCGTGTGAGTCGCGTTGGCGTTTAATTTAAAAAGGCCTACACTGGCATCATCGTGCGAGTCGGTTTGGCGTTTAATTTAAAATGGCCTACACTGGCACACCAATGAATAACTGCGCTTATTATACTCCACAAAAACAAAATAGCAAACTTAAAATTGGGTAATGGGCAATGGGTGAAATCAACAAGCATTAATTACCAACTCATAAGGCGATTACCAATTACCAATTGCCAATTACCAATTGCCAATTACCAATTACCAATTACCAATTACCAATTACCTTATTAGAATTTTGCAAATCCCTTTTTTCATTTTTCATTTTTCATTTTTCACTGCCCATAAAAATTTGCATTGACTAATTAACCGGCGTATGATTTTTTTCGCTTAAAGCACCTGCGATTTGTTAACTCACCATGCACCCGATTAATATAGCCATTTCGGAAATAGGACTCTCTTCCGCCCAAGGTAATATTGCCCAACTCTTGGAAGGAGATGTTATTCTTGAGCCTTCAGCCTTGCCTTGGGAGACAGAGGCTTGTGCTGATAGCCAATTATGCCGGCCAGCAAGAGGAATCGCTCCTGACTTAAAAGGTGCCAAGCGGTGGCGGGCGCTGGCACATGCGGCGTTAGAAGACTGTTTGGCAAATAAAATCATTGCCTCTGAGACACCGCTCATTGTAGGCACTTGTAATGGCGGCATTGATGGCTTTGAAAAAGAGGACTGGAAAAAAGCCTTTGATATTTCAACGCTTTTTGCCGGGACTCGATGGGAGAAAAACTGCCTACCGCTTGTCAGCGGTTCTTGTGCATCTGGAATGCAAGCACTTTTTTTGGGCACCCAAATGATTCGTGCCGGTGCCCATGAAGTCATTGTGCTTGCCGTTGATATTCTTTCCACCTCCAATTGTAATAATTTTGACTCGTTGCGGATTCTTTGTAATAACGTCGCCCCGCCTTGGAATTCAGTTTATGGTAATATTTTACTTGGTGAAGCGGCCGTTGCATTACATTTAGTCAATAATAATGATAATAACTGTAAATATAAACTTTATGGGCCTTTACTTGGTTGTGATATAGGAGAGAGTAAGCGTTTAACTAAGTTATTGCAACCGTGGCAACGGGAAAAACCGGATTTTCTCTTGGGACAAGGCACCGGGCCGGCGGAAATTGATAATATCGAGTTGCAATCCCTACAGGCCCATTTTGACAGAGATATTCCACTTTCCACACCCCATTATTATTTTGGACACACACTGGGCGCATCCGGGTTGCTTTCCGTCGCATTAAGTTTAATTTCGCTTAACGCGCAAAAATCACTACCTCAACTAGAAATGCCCGTAGACAAAGCCAGAGATGGCCGAATATTGTTAAAGCGTGATTATAGCTTGGAACATAGCGCGATGATTGTTTGCCGGGCCGTGAGTGGCGCGTGCGCTACCGCCTACATAGCCGAAAAGGCGCAACCCGAACATTATTTCAACGGTAAAAAATGGCAAGAAATCGTCAAGGTGCCACCATTAAGTATTCCTTTTTTAAGGCAATTTGCAACCGAGGCCATTAAACATCGTCCTGAAAATAAAAGTGATCTAATCATTGTGTTCCTTGAAGAACCGCTCACGCCTCCTTCAAGGTTATTTATAGGGAATAAACTCCTACCGAGCGCAGTTTTGGAAATAACCCCGTCATACATTCCCCAATTGCTGGCCGCCTGTTGGGGTTACGATGGGGCCGCGATTTGCGTACTGGGCGGACAGTCGCCGGCGACTTTGAAATATTTTCGCAAGTTATTTACAGGTATAAACCTTTCAGTAAATTTCGTATCGATAAAAAGTAAGGAGGAAGATCGTGAAATTGAATGGCATTAAAAAAAGCAGCGGTTTGTTAGAAGGAAAAAAGGTACTTGTGACTGGCGGCTCAGGTGGGTTAGGCAGGGGAATCTGTGAAGTGGCAGCAAGGGAAGGCGCGAATGTCGCGTTTACTTGGTATAACAATGAAAAGGGTGCTCAGAAAACAGAAAAGATTTTACAAACCTACGGAAACGACTATTTATCAATTAACATTGACTTGCGAGAACAAGACTCAGCCGGAAAAATTGTTGAAACAATAGTAGAAAAATGGGGCACCCTAGATGCGCTGGTTAATAATGCTGGGGTGAGTGAATCTATCCCTTTTATACTGATTGACAATAATGATTTTTATGATCTAATGGAACTCAATTTATTTGCCGTGTTTCGATTAAGTCAGGCAGCAGTCCGCCCTATGATCCGCCAAAAGTACGGCCGTATCGTTAATATTAGTTCAATTGCCGGTTCCAGAACAATTCCCAGTCCAGTACACTACGCCTGTAGTAAAGGTGCCATTGAAGGATTGACGCACAGTCTCGCCCATGAAGTGGGATCGTATGGTATTATGGTAAACGCCGTCGCGGCGGGTATTTTTGAAGGCGGATTACGCTCAACCATCCCAGAGCATCACCAGCAACGCTATGTGAATGCCTGTGCCTTATCGCGTTTTGGCACACCAATGGAATGCGGTGAACTGGTAGCATGGTTGCTATCTGATCGAAATACCTATATGAATGGGGCCGTTCTTTACCATGATGGCGGCACTCTGGGATAATATTCGCCCCGTTGGGGCTGAGCCTGGGGCGTTGCCCCAGGCTATAATAATTCGCCCCGTTGGGGCTGAGAATAATTCGCCCCGTTGGGGCTGAGCCTGGGGCGTTGCCCCAGGCTATAATAATTCGCCCCGTTGGGGCTGAGCCACCTAGGGCGTTGCCCTAGTACTCCGTCAATTTAGTTTTGTCGGCGTAAGTACAAAACGCGTAAGTGCGATGGCCGTTTGGCAAAGCCCAAATTTTGCGGTGACTTTTTTTCCTCAGTGCAAGGGCCGTTTGGCAAGGCCCATTTGGCGGAAACTTGTCAAAATTGTTAAAATGAAATTTCATAAAAGCGCCTACTTGGATCCTCGGTGTTTGGCGGTCAATTTTTGTTAGTAAAGCGACAAAAATAAAAGGAACTGTACTACTAACTATCAGTCTATGAAACTTTATGATTAGTCATCATAAGAGACTATCGCAAAATAGAAGCAATACTCACGATAATATTTAGATAACTTTTTGGGTGGTCTCAGTTCCAAGGGATACCGACGCGTTAAATTTTTTTTGTACACGCTAACAAGATAAGTGACTGTTTAATAAGCGTTAAATTTAACTTATTTAATAAATAGTGCCTATCTCTTTATTTAAAACAGTATTCGCTATAATACTAAACCCTATTTTTATAATGGTTAATACCAAAACACGCGGCTTTTCAGAAGGTCGTTCCGGGCGGATTTTCGCCGTATTTTATTAAAAATGACGGATTTTATTGATTAAATAGAATAGTTTACCATTTTAATAAGATAAAACAGGCAATGGTTAGAAAATTTTCGGGGGTTATATATTTTTAGAGTGATTAGTTAATCATCACTAACTGATTGTTTTACAATCAAAAATGACAGTTATATTTAAAATAGACGGTATAACATAACATAAGGCGTGCCAAACTCTATTTTTGCATTTCGTGCCAAACGTGAGTTTGGGCACTGGGGTCATTGGATGGGATTGCTTCTAGTGCAGGAAAGCATAAATTCCCGTACCTCCAAGAAATCCGATTTTTTGGAAAAATCGGATTTCTCCATAGCCACAATTGGATTAATAAACCTCCTTTGTTAAGGATAACCGCCATTGAGGGCCATATCATTGAGTCGCTTAGTGCAACTTTTGCCAAAACGTTACCTAGTGCAGGAAAGCATAAATTCCCGTACCACCCAGAAATCCGATTTTTTGGAAAAATCGGATTTCTCCATAGCCACAATTGGATTAATAAACCTCCTTTGTTAAGGATAACCGCCATTGAGGGCCATATCATTGAGTCGCTTAGTGCAACTTTTGCCAAAACGTTACCTAGTGCAGGAAAGCATAAATTCCCGTACCACCCAGAAATCCGATTTTTTGGAAAAATCGGATTTCTTGGCACAGAGTGATGTCCCCAAATCCGTTGTACTAACGGGTGGTATGAGGATTTCCGCTCTCCTGCACTAGTACGCTGTCAATTTGGTTTTGTCGGGTGCGTAAAACGCACATCAAACACTCAACCAGCGCGTGTAACGCACCCTACCCGACAAAACCAGTTTGACAAGGTACTAGGCTATAACGCCCCGTTGGGGCTGAGCCACTTGGGGCGTTGCCCCAAGCTATAATAATTCGCCCCGTTGGGGCTGAGCCACCTGGGGCGTTGCCCCAAGCTATAATAATTCGCCCCGTTGGGGCTATAATAATTCGCCCCGTTGGGGCTGAGTTATAAACGTATTTTTGGCTGTGTGCTACACCTAGATATCATTGATGGCAAAATCGGGATACAGCATGACGGTACCGACATTGGAATAGCAGACGAATTAGTGGCATTAGGTGTACCAAAACAAGACATTGTATTAGCGTTTCATGCCCCTTCCATGAGAAAACATACTGAATTTGCAGTGGATTAAAAAATCAGCTTTAGGTGTTGTGTTATCTATGTGTCCTGATAACACACCTACTTATTCCAAAATATTGCCATTTCTTCAAAAACATCCGAGCTATCCGTCAATCCGCTGTACTTTTGCAAGAGGCTTTTTAATCCTTTCTTATAACGAATCCTTGTAGTTACAGCTGTTTTTTAATCCGTTCTTATAACGAATCCTTGTAGTTACAGCTGTTTTTTAATCCGTTCTTATAACGAATCCTTGTAGTTACAGCTGTTTTTTAATCCGTTCTTATAACGAATCCTTGTAGTTATTGCTCAATTAATTAATTATGACAACACAATTTAAAGGAATACCTGTTAAAGAAGAACGAGATGGCGCTTTTTTGAACTACACACGTTCCATTTGTCCACGTTGCCGAAAAGTTATCGACACTCATGTTGTGCTGCGAAATGACAAAATCTTTTTTCAGAAAAGATGCCCAGAACACGGTTCTTTTGAAGTGGAAATCTCAAATGATGCCGCGTACTACGTAAAATCTCTTAATTACACCAAACCCGGCTTAAAGCCCTTTGCGATTTCAACCAAAGTCGAGCATGGTTGTCCCTTAGACTGCGGTTTATGCGAAGATCATCTCCAGCATACCTGTTCTCCCATAATTGAGATCAACGATAAATGCGATCTCACCTGTCCCGTGTGCATCGTGAGAAATCAAAACAAATACAATATGAAACTGGAACAGTTTCAAAAAGCGGTGGATACTCTCGTTAAAGCAGAGGGAGAATTACCGCTTGTCCTGCTTTCCGGCGGGGAACCGACTATCCACCCACAATTCTTTGAGTTTTGTGATTATCTGCTTAATGGGCCTCATAAAGGCAAGATTAAGAGAGTGTTGATATCGACTCATGGCCGAAAAATAGCCATAGATAGGCAGTTTGCAGAACGATTCAAAGCCATGGGCCTCTACGCCTCTTTACAATTTGATACCTTAAAACCGGGTATCTACCCAAAACTCCGGGGCGTAGAACTGATTGACATGAAGATGGAGTGTATAGAAGTCATCAAAGCACTTGATATTCCCACCGTCCTCGTGCCCACCGTTTCCAAAGGTGATAACAGTGATGAACTGGGGGCATTAGTGGAATTCGGCTTAAACATGGAACAAGTTTCCAGTGTTGTCATTCAGCCAATGGCTCATACTGGTGATGGCGGTGATAATTATCATAAAACGCCAACGGGGCACCGGTTAACGATGCCAGAAGTGCATCAATTAATAGAAGAACAAACCGGCTGGCTAAAAAGGGACATTTTTCATCCGGTACCTTGTTCTCACCCCAGTTGCTACACCGCTACCTACCTTTTCCGTATGAATGACGGCAACTTTGTGCCTTTGCCTGACTTTGTCAACATCCGGCAATATCTTGATGCCATGACAAACAGTACCGTTTTAAAAACGGGCAGCGAGATGGAAAAGATGATCTTGGAATCCATTACTAACCTTTGGTCAGCCACCAAGGTTGGTGAAGATTCTCAAATCATTCTTGATTCCTTAAAGGGTTTTTTAAAAGAGACTTACAATTCTCGAAACCCGCTTTCTCCCGATGAAATTGATCGGCGGGCTGAGGCGAGAAGTAAAGCGATTTTTATCCATTCTTTTATGGATGCTTGGGATCTTGATGTCGCACGGCTTAAAAAGTGTTGCACCCATTATGTTATGGAAGATGGCCGCTTGATGCCGGGGTGTTCTTATAATAATCTCTACCGCCACAAAGACAAACGGTTTTTTCCAGAATCTGCGCCTTTGTCTCCAATGCCAGTTTCTATCCAATCTCAGTAGTTGAGAATGATGCTAAAAATAATTGCTCGCCTTTAGTAGGCCATCTCGTCGTAAACGATTGCTTGCCTTTAGTAGGCCATCTCGTCGTAAACGATTGCTCGCCTTTAGTAGGCCAGTTCTTCGTAGGCGATTGCTCGCCTTTTGTGGGCCATCTCGTCGTAGACGATTGCTCGCCTTTTGTGGGCCAGTTCGTCGTAGGCGATTGCTTGCCTTTTGTGGGCCAGTTCGTCGTAGGCGATTGCTCGCCTTTTGTGGGCCATCTCGTCGTAAACGATTGCTCGCCTTTTGTGGGCCATCTCGTCGTAGACGATTGCTCGCCTTTTGTGGGCCAGTTTGTCGTAGACGATTGCTCGCCTTTTGTGGGCTGGTTCTTCGTAGGCGATTGCTCGTCTTTTGTGGGCCAGTTCGTCGTAGACGATTGCTCGCCTTTTGTGGGCCATCTCGTCGTAGACGATTGCTCGCCTTTTGTGGGCCATCTCGTCGTAGACGATTGCTCGTCTTTTGTGGGCAGGTTCTTCGTAGACGATTGCTCGCCTTTTGTGGGCCATCTCGTCGTAGACGATTGCTCGCCTTTTGTGGGCCATCTCGTCGTAGACGATTGCTCGTCTTTTGTGGGCCATCTCGTCGTAGACGATTGCTCGTCTTTTGTGGGCAGGTTCTTCGTAGACGATTGCTCGCCTTTTGTGGGCCATCTCGTCGTAGACGATTGCTCGCCTTGAAGAGGCCATTCTCAACTACTGAATGTTTTTCTTGCAGTCAATTTTCCAGATGAAGTCAAATAGAATTTGATACGAGAAACTAGGAACCAAAAACAATGCCAGCTTATGCCCTAAAAGAAGAACTTTACGAACCAGAAATACCTTTCTGGCAACCCAAACCTTTACCAACAATGTATGATTTACCTAGCGAATATCCAGAGGAGCCCGGTTTGCCTGACGAATTTCATTATCACCAACCGCAATTATTACGCGAAACCTTTTGTCCGCCTAACTATCCGGCTGATAAAATTTATGTGGCTTCCGACTTAAATTTATACTATGACTCTCAGCACACGCACTGGTATAAACGTCCCGACTGGTTTGCAGTACTTGGAGTGCCATCATCTTATGGTAAACAACATGATATGCGTTATAATTATGTGGTTTGGGATGAAAAAGTTATCCCTTTTATTGTAGTAGAATTGCTATCGGAAAGTACCAAAAAAGAGGATTTAGGTAAAACCTTACGAGATGTCAAAGAGCCTCCGACAAAATGGGAAGTTTATGAACAAATATTGAAAATTCCCTACTACGTGATATTTAGTCGTGAATCTGATGAATGGCAAGTATTTCAACTTCGGGGCAAACGTTATCAGCAATTAAGCATCAAAGATGAACGTTTATGGTTGCCTAAAATTCGGTTAGGCTTGGGAATATGGGCAGGCACTTTCAATGGTTTCGACTCTCGTTGGCTACGTTGGTATGATAAAAACGGTTGGATACCAACTCCGGTAGAAATAGAGCAAAAACGTGCCAATGCTGAAACTCAACGTGCCGATACTGCATTTGAACAAGGAGAACAAAACAAAGCGCTCGAAACGGCTCGTAAAATGTTAGCAAAAGGTTATAGTTTAACCGAAATCATAGAACTAACTGGCCTTTCTTCTACTGATTTAACCACTTTATAAATTACCAGCCTATTATGGACGTAAGCACTGAAGCATAAATAAACAGGGCTGGGCTGGGTTTGCAACCCAGCCCGTAACGTTTTAGAGCGAAAGTTGCCAAACTGAAACGTTCAAAAACAGGTTGCAAACCTGTTCCCGCACAGCTAAAGCATAAATAAACCGGTATTTTCCTTAAGTATGATCAGAATCGAAATTCGTTTATCGGCCCGTAATTCGTTGTACTTAATTAAAACGTGAAATCGTTTAAAACACCATGCAAAACAGAATAACCGAACTCCGTGAACTTATTTTAAACGCAGCCCCGGATCAATCCGTAGCGCAACCCATCTTAAACTGTGAGGCAGACGAACCGCTTGATAAAGTGATTCCCTTTTCCTCGGTGATTGTACTGGGAGTGATTATTGCTTTGGAAGATAAGTATAAGATTAAAATCTCACAAGAGGTTTTAAAACGTGTCAGCGAAGGAGGCATCACTCTCAGCAAAATAGCTGCCCTAATTAGCGACATGGAATCAAAACCCAGATGAAAATAGACATTATTCACCCGGCTCATTACCGGGATAACGGCACTTTAATACAGTCTAAAAAATGGTATGACAGACTAGGCGCTTATGTACCCCATTTGGGGCCGGCCTTATTAGCGGCCCTCACGCCGCCCGAACATGAAGTTCGTCTGATAGAAGAGTATATTGAGGATATTGATTTTGACAGTGATTGTGACGTTGTAGCCCTGTCCGCTCAAATCATGCAATATGATCGGTGTAAAGACATTGCCTCGGCATTTAGAGCGCGTGGTAAAAAAACGATTTTAGGCGGGTTCCTACCTACCATGTTGCCCCATCGAGTAGAAGGCCTTGTTGATGCGATTGTCATTGGAGAAGGTGATGAAGTGTGGGGTGATATTTTAAAGGATATTGAACGAGGCCAACTTAAGAGCCGCTATCAATCACAAAAACCTGTTGATATCAGCAACTTGCCAGTACCTCGTTATGATTTGATTAAAAAAGATCGTATAGTCGTCTATCCAGTACAGGCCACTCGCGGCTGTCCGTTTAAATGCGATTACTGTTGCATTACCTCGGTTTATAAAGGCAGTTATCGAAAAATACCCATTGAATCTATTTTAAGGGATATCGAGGCAACGGGCAGCAAAGATATTAATTTTTGCGATGATAATCTGTGCGAAGATGTCAAATTTGCCGATAAACTCTTCACAGCAATGGCCGGCTCAAAAATACGATGGGGTACTCAAACCACCATTAATGTGGCCCGCCACCCCAAATTGTTAAAAAAGGCCCGTGACTCAGGTTGCAATCTCATGGCACTAGGCGTTGAAACCATTTCCGCGCAAAACTTGGAGAATATGAATAAAACCTTTCAAACCATAGATAAATTCGCGGAAGGTTTTAAAAGAATAGCCGATGCGGGCATCAGTCCTCATGCGCTCATTATTTTTGGTATGCCAAACGATAACAACGAGACTTTTGAACAAACCCTGGAATATCTGGAAAAACTAAAAATTCCCGTTGCACAGTTTTTTATTCTCATGCCCTATCCGGGAACACCCGCCGGAGATAAGGCCTGGAAAAACAATAAGGTATTTGATAAACAACTAAGCCATTTTCGAGAACCTTATGTGGTTTATCAGCCGGAATTGTTAACGCCCCAAGAACTGCATGATGGCTGGTGGAATGTGCTTGAGCGATTTTATTCACTGTCCTCCATATTTAAACGTGTAATCCTTAACCCGAACAAAGGCAATTTTGGGTTTGATCTGGCCATCAATTTGTATTATTGGTCCAAAATCAAACGAGGAATACATCCAGTCTATTTCGGAAACTAAAAAGGCATCCTTCATTTATTCCGAAAAGGGCAACCACAAGGGATTGCCCCTACCCTATAAAATGGGCATGTAGGGGCAATCCTTTATGGTTGCCCCCAACTAAAAGAGGAAATCAATTGATTTTTCTTACCACATCTGCAATTGAACATAATTTATCAACCGTAAAAGAAAATTCTCCCAAAGTATGGCGACAAATCCGCCGCTTTAATCTGCCAGTACAACTAGCGCTGGCGGCAGCCCATAGAGTCATGGCTTATGCCACCGATCCAAGTCAGGTTGCGCTGATATCCATTGCGCCCTGTCAAAATGGCTCACCGGCTATTTTTCGCTTGGCACACGCTTTCATAGACAGGCTTGAAAATAATAGAAATGACGAATTTCGTATTAATCCTACTTATAGTTTACATGTCATTGACAATTTAGCGTTATCTTCTTTATCTATCGCCTTTAAAAATCATGCCTATTGCCTCGGTTTAGGTGGCGCACAGGGGCAGGCTTGGGCTGGACTTGAAGTAGTACAGGACGTTTTAGCAAGCGGCAGAGCAACAGAAGCGTTGCTAATGGCAGGTGATCAAGAAAGTTCAGAAAACCTCACAGAAAGAGGCACGGGAGTGGCAGCCCTGTTTACCAAACACAAAACGCGTTATGAAAATAGTGATAAATCTATTCAGATCAAAAATATTGATAGAACAGAAACGGAGGAATTCATTGCCGTTAAACCCCATTCTGCTGACGGATTGGCGGCCTTTATTGACAGAATAGTGAATAGAACTCAAAAAGGATGTTTTTTGTACAATGTTCCCCATCAAGATACAGAAGGATATGAAAAACGCTCAATTGAAATGGAGATAACATGACAAATCGCCGGGTAGTCGTTACCGGCACTGGGGCAGTGTCGGCATTGGGACAGAATACGGAAGAATTATGGTCGGCTTTATTAGCCGGTAAAAGTGGAATCCGGCGGTTACAACGGCTTGTTGATGCCGGGCTGCCCATCACTACCGGCGGAGAAGTGACTGCCATCCCTTATGATACCTGCAATCGTGACCGGAAAATGGCACAAAGGGCTATTAATGAAGCCTTAAAAAATTCTCAATTTAACTTAAAAACCCTTGGATTTATCTGGTCAACAGGACTGGATATCTTTCAGGAACAAAACGGCAATTTGATATTACATAGAGCCGGTTCATGTTTTTCTTCACTGGCGACACAATTTGGTAAGCCAAACTTAATGATTGCCACCGCCTGTGCTTCAGGCACCCAAGCCATTGGCGAAGCCTATTGGTTAATAAAGAAGGGTAGAATTGACGCTTGCATTGCTGGTGGCTCAAGTGTCATACTGACTCCATTTTATGTCATTGGCTTCTCACCATTACAAGTCCTCTCCAAAGATATTGAAGGAGATGATCCAACTAAAAGTTGCCGTCCGTTTGACAAGCGTCGCCGAGGTTTCACTTTAGCAGATGGTGCCGGCGCGTTGCTGGTTGAATCACTTCAATCAGCAAAACGTCGTAATGCCACTATCCTTGCCGAAATTATCGGCTTTGGCGTGAGTCAAGATGCTTATGATTTAAATAGCCCGCCTAATGATGGAGCCGGCGCTTGCTTATGTATAAAAAGAACCCTAGAAGATGCAAGCCTAAAAACGACTGAGATAGACGCGATTAATGCACATGGCACCGGTACACTGGTTGGAGACAGAGCAGAAGCCGCAGCCATCCGCTCTACTTTTGGCAAGACTTGGACAAGCACACCCGTTTCCAGCATCAAAGGTGCCATTGGACATGCCATGTCCTCCGCCGGTGCCCTTGAAGCAATCGTTGCGCTAAAGACCTGTTCTACCGGCATCGTGCCTCCCACTATCAACCTTGAAGTGCCAGACAAAGAATGTGAATTGGATCATGTCATCGGCCGATATCGTGAAGCGGATGCTGAAACCGTATTATCCACCTCCTTTGGGATGGGTGGTCAAAATTGTGCCATTATTTTTAGGCGTATATTTGATTGAATTAGTTAATCATTTTGGTAACGAAGCAATCCAAACCTGCCTTTTTTAAGTTGTAGATTAATTGGTGGGCTTAGCGTAGCAATACTCACCATAAGCTTGCTAAATTTATCTCGCGTAGCGAGTTACTGCGTTTCATATTCAACCCCTACGGGGTTGGGGCCCTCTCCGGCCTTTCCCTAGGTTTATCTCGCGTAAGCATTGACTGCGTTTATGATTCAGACAAAACGGCACGCCCTAAACAGAGAATGCCGTTTTTTCGTTAAATTGAAAAGCCCATTCAAGATTGAGCTAATGCAACAGGTTTTTCGGTTTCATCCAACTGTTCCAATATTTCTACCAATGGCGTCCCATTTTCCATTGCGCTTTTGAAAATAGATGCGTTTTGCTGAACAAGGTTTGCTTTTTGCTCCCCCAAATCTTCGACGAGAGCCGAAAATCTTAATTCTCCACGCAAAAACCACTTGATAGATTTTGTATCTTCGCCTTGTTGGAAGCCCTGTTGAAGAAAAACTTCTTCATTGCCGCGATACATTTCAGTTACTTCAATCATCTGCTTAATAATATCAATGTTGTCAGATTTACCCGCGTTATAGTATCCTTTTTGCTTGAAATTCGCAAATACTGTTCTCATCGTTTCTCGTTGGTTTTCCGTTAGATCGCCATAAACCATTTCTCGTATTTCTGGCTCGTGTTGTTGTATCTTTTCTGGCGTGACTTTATTCATGTTACCAACAAAACAGAATAAAAACGGCAGATTGGCTTGGATAATATCAATGATATCGAATTGATAGACATGATAGGCCGTATATCTTACCAGCTTAGGGACCAATAATGTTGGGGTTGTCACCGTTCTATTGACATGCTCTATCAGTGGCTTGTTACGCCCTGATTTGGGAGAACGGCGAAGATAGAAGACTTGCGTAAATAATTCTCTTTCGGGTTGCTGCCTATCTCTTGCATGTATTTGTTGTTGATCGATATCGACAAAACTTTCAGAGTGCAATATCTTTCGATCCATCTCTTTATCAGTGTTGTATTCGGCCTCAAATTTGATTTGCAAGAGAATGTCTTTGCCTTGCCGATCCTTGGTTTCCAAAAACATATCGGCGATTTGATCTAACGCGATGATTTCTTTCTCGGTGGTTTTGATGGCTTGCGGATAGTTTTTTTGGGCATTATCCGCGCAAGTCAACGAGACGAAATAATCTTTATTAAATTCAGCCGCTAATCTTTTTGCAACGAGGTCTGGTTTTAGCCCTTCTATTTTATGATAGCGTTGCCAAAAAGTATTAATGTGTTTTTGAACCGATTCTCGAACCTCGTGTTGCGCTTTGTCTCGTGGGAGAGAGTCAATGATCGCGGTAATGAGATCGTCAAGCTGTTCTTTGAGCTGTCGATTGAAATCTTCTTCGTTTTTAGCCAAAGAATCTGATAAATACTGTTCGGTGGTTTTTTTGAGATCGTTTTCGGATATCGGGTGGGTTGGTTGGCTGGACATAAGTCACGGAAAGCAAATATTTTTTTTGATTGACGTTAAGTCGTGAAGCACAACTGGTAAATAATAATTAATGATTAATGATTAATGATTAATGATTAATGATTAATGATTAATGATTAATTGTTAAATCCCCCCTACGGAGTTAGTTGGGAACGTTGGTTATTATAGCGTTATTTATCGTTAGCACCGAAATTGCGCTTTTATCAAGCCTTACGGGAGCGAGAAATTTGGGGCCATTGAGTCAGATTTCTCTTCTGCTCGTATCTGACTTCAAGATTAATTATAGCTCAATCATCCCATGTTGCCAGTTTGAGGATTTCGCCATAAGATTTTGCCTTGCTTTGGTCTCAATTCTCAAACGTTTGCATGTGTTCGGTTTTAAATTGTGCGGGTAAATCGTCAGTGAGTGCCTCTTCACCTAGACGCAATTGCTTGACATGAGCTTGTACTTCGGGCGGGTAATCATTGATAGTTATTTTCTCTAAACGTTTAATCATAAGTTTATCTGGAATAGTGGGTGTATGATGAGATCGCGCCGATTGAACAAAAAATGATGTGTTGATGTAGTAATGTTGCACACATTCACCCGTCACATATGCAAACGCGATTAAGTTATCACCATCAAATACTGGCCTATATCTATAACTCAATTCACGTCAGTTAACGGCTGCCATCCAAACGTGGCTAGGAGTTCGCACGAGTTAATTTTTCACGTTTAAAAAATCCGAGGTCTCGAAGACATTGGATTTTTAGACACACAGAGGCGACAGAGTTGACACAGCCCAACACAGAGAGTTAATTCGTTGTTTAGCGTTCAGTCGTTGATTAGGCGGTATCGGTAGTTAGTTATTGATAAATATCACGTTTAAAAACGCCGATTTTGGGCCACAAAATGCGATTTTATGACGTATACTCGGCAGGTTTGAAAATTATCATGACGTTATAAATCAATGGGTTATATAAAAACGGCCGCCCGCGTTCAAACGCTTGAGATGACGTTAATCGGGGTAACTTATTGATAAACATTAAGTTTTTGTTAGCCCAATTTTTCCAACAAATTCGAGTTTTCAAGTAGACTCAAAACTGATAAGTACAACGGATACGCGAAATAAACGGATAAAAAAGCATTTAAAAACTTATGTCTAAGGACAAGCAATAATCGTGGGCCATATCGCAAAATAACTCAACGAATTTAAAATCATGGCCCTCCGGTTGAAACCATTTCAACTCATGGCCCTATTGAAACCGGTTTTGATTGGAATTGACGGAGTTTGTAGGCGAGTCCTCCAATGTTGCCTAGTGACTTTCCTTCAGCAACTAAGCGTTTGTAGTAGTTGCTTTAGCAACTCAAGAGTTTGTAGTAGTTGCTTTAGCAACTCAACCGTTTGTAGTAGTTGCTTTAGCAACTAAGCGTTTGTAGTAGTTGCTTCAGCAACTAAGCGTTTGTAGTAGTTGCTTTAGCAACTCAACCGTTTGTAGTAGTTGCTTTAGCAACTAAGCGTTTGTAGTAGTTGCTTCAGCAACTAAGCGTTTGTAGTAGTTGCTTCAGCAACTAAGCGTTTGTAGTAGTTGCTTTAGCAACTCAACCGTTTGTAGTAGTTGCAAAAGCCACTAAGAGTTTGTAGTTGCAAAAGCCACTAAACTTAGGCGCTAAAGCTCAAAACAGCCAACAGCTAAAGCAGTTGTCTAAAAGCTCAAGTCCCCTAAAGGGGACTCAAGAATTATCTGAATATCTATACAAACTTAGGCGCTAAAGCGCCTACTACTAACGCAAGGCGCTAAAGCACCTACTACAAACTAAGGCGCTAAACAAATACGACTAACTTAGGCGCTAAAGCACCTACTACAAACTTAGGCGCTAAAGCACCTACTACTAACTTAGGCGCTAAAGTGCCTACTACTAACTTAGGCGCTAAAGCGCCTACTACAAAGATTAGCCTTGCCAGAGGACACCAAGACGGCCGACGTGTTGTCCAATTAAGTCGAGCGTTGAGTGATCTCCGCTAATCCTAAGTACTTATAAATATCCGTTTATTGTGAAAATACCCACAGCATCTAGTACAATGGATACGCGTTCCGAAACGGATTTTCATATTTGGGGGTGGCGAAATGTTTTAGCCATGACGATTTATTTCGAGTATCCTAACTACTTTTGGGAATGCCTCCAGTATCCAAAAGACTTGTGTATAACGATAAGAGGCGGCCGATGTGTCGTCCAATTAAGTCAGGTATTTTGCCTGAATCAAAAGGGGCTTTGCACGTGGGATTGCCCCTACGAACCGTCGTGTCATGTAGGGGCAATCCTTTATGGTTGCCCCTTCGATATTGGCTTATCGATAAATACCAGAAAATTTATGCTTCAGTACTTACTAACCTGAACTTGAAGTTAAAATACCTTAAAATTTCTGCTTCGGTACTTACTTGAATTTTATTGATTTTAAAGAGTAGGCCCCACGTTAGGGAGCCATTAGAAATATCCGTTTATTTCGAGTATCCGTTGTACTTATCAGGAATGCACCAAGTATCCAAAAGACTTGTGTATAACGATAAGAGGCGGCCGACGTGTTGTCCAATTAAGTCAGGCGTTTTAAGAACACAAAGGCAGCCGATGTGACAAAGACGGGATAAAAAGTCCATAGCTAAAGCTTTGGACTCCAAAGCCAAAGCTAAAGATGATCGATAGCATGAATCATTCAGAAACATTAACAGTTGTTGAAAAACTTGTCCGCGAAACCTTATTAATGAGCGAATCCGAGTCGGTATTGCCAAATCTTCTGTTATTTTATGATCTGGATTTTACCTCAATGGATATGCTTGATTTATTGTTCCGGATCGAAGATCACTTTCATATCAAGATTCCTGAAGGCACCATCAATAAGCTAGCTCAAGGTAGTTTATCCGATCAGGAATATGAAGAAGATGGAATACTTACTGAGGCGGGGCGGGAACAATTGATGGAAATCTTATCTGATACCCCAACGGAGATATTTCCTGAACGTATCCACATTACCACACTGCCCCGATATTGTACCGTAGACGCGATGGCGCGATTGGTAGATAAACTCTCAGTGAACAGTGAACAGTGAACAGTGAACAGTATCAGTGCTCAGTCGTTAAGTCTGTCTTGAGAGGAAATGGATGCAAGGCGTGTATTTTATACGGAACATAAGTTAGCCCCAACGGGGCGATATTAATAAAGCCAGGGGCAACGCCCCTGGCTTGGGGCGAGATTAATAAAGCCAGGGGCAACGCCCCTGGCTTGGGGCGATTATATAAGTTGAGTGAGGAACTAATTTTGTTTGAGTTTATTCAGTCTATCTCCATTAATGTTGAGGAAAGGAAATCCAGCGGAGAAGCTTACGTTCCTGATGATATTCCGTTGTTTCAAGATCATTTTCCGGGCGTACCGATTTTACCCGGCACTTTTCTCATTGAATTAGCAGCACAAGTGGCAGGGCTATTGGCGGAAGAAGTGTCAAAAAAACAGTTTGGCATGGAAAAGCGGGCACTTTTGGGAATGATACGACAGGCTAAGTTACTTGAACCGGTTCATTTACCGGCCACTTTAACGATTATGTCTAATCTTAAACGTTTGGAACTGTCCAATGCCTTGCTGACAGTTCAAGCCAGTCAAAATGACTGTAAAAAATTACAAGGAGAAGTGGTTATGATGATGATTGACGCCTCGCCTGAATGGGAAAAAGCGATTGAAGTACGTAATCATCGCCTGAAATGTTGGAGTTCAGAACCCTGAATACAAAATGGCAGTTAACACAAATTGATGCTTTTTTTGTCGCCTACCAAGAACAATCAGGTATTTTGATGAACCTTGGTGTTGAAATGGAACTTAAAGGCTCATTTAAGCGTCAACATTTAGAAGATATGATAATTCAACTGATTCATCGTTATCCGCCCTTAGGCCGAAAAATTAAAAAAGGACTTTTTGGCTTGAGTTGGCAAGACGCTTGTTCAGTTGATAACATTCTGTGTATAGATACGGATGAAAATGCCGTAACGTCATGGCGGAATAAGCCGATTGATCCATTCAGCGAACCGCCTTTTCAAGTGTTATGGGTTAAAGGAAAGAATCAGTTGGCAATACGGGCGCACCATTCAGTTGCAGACGGAGAATCATTTGCAATATTATGGTTTGAAGCCATGGATTTTCTTGCAAAATCCATTAGCGGAGAAACTATTCCGTTGCCTACGCCAGTGCCACCGTTAAAATTATCGGACTTGATGTCTCCACTTGAATTGCTCAGGCGGAAACAAATAGTTCCCATAATGAACTACACACGATGGCTGGCGAAGGAAGCAAAACTGCAGCGGAGTACTCGATTAGCCATAAGAGAATGTAAGCCCGGGGATATCGAGATTTGTGTGCAAGTCCTTGACAAGAAGGCTTGCGATTTAATCAAAAAATATTCGAGAACTATCGGCGTTTTTCCGGCTTTTTTATGTGCCGCGGCTTGGGCACAAGCCATACATCAATGGAATACGATCAGAAATCAGAACTCAAATTCAATCGTGTCGCTTGAAATGCCTGTTAGTTTACGACGTAGGCATCATCATAGCTATGGCAATTTTATTTCACCGCTGACGATTTTCGTGGATGCTGCCCTGCCAATAAATGAGATTGCACGACAGTTTATGAAAAGGTTCAACCTTGAATATCGTAACAAGTCCCATTTTGGTGTACCTTTATTTACTTCTTTGGCTAAATATTTGCCTTGGGCTTTATTTCGTCGAATGGCGGTAACTCCTACTTCAACGGGTTTTGCTACTAGCCATTTTACATGGCTTGAACAAAAAGTCGATATTTTCTCAAATATCAAAAACTTTTCTAATGGTGCTTTGGAACTGGTGTCATATAAGAGCTATGTTTCTGTCTGTTTATTGATGGGAGCGGCGTTAACTGCTGTTTTATGGCCTAATGGAACGCTTCATTTATCTATTACTTATCGGAAAACCGCGCTCACAGAAACAGATGTTCGTCAGATTGCTGATTTACTTCGTTCAGCGTTGGTTCGGCAATAACTACAGGGATTCGTTATAATAACGGATTAAAACTCAAATAACTACAGGGATTCCTCAAATAACTACAGGGATTCGTTATAATAACGGATTAAAAGCAATTACAGGGATTCGTTATAAAATAACGACAGGGATTCGTTATAATAACGGATTAAAAACAACTACATTAGTTATTGATTGACGAGTTCTCATCCTTTCTTATAACGAATCCTTGTAGTTATTGCGGTATTAAATCCTTTCTTATAACGAATCTGCCTGTAGTTGCTGTTTTATAACGAATCCTTGTACGAGTTCTCATCCTTTCTTATAACGAATCTGCCTGTAGTTATCCGTTCTTATAACGAATCCCTGTAGTTATTGCATAGCATAAAATGAAAATCGCAAAAATAACGGCCTTTGCCTCAATTGAACATATTGAAATAACAGACGTTCCAAAGCCTCGCCCCAACAACGGAGAAGTACTCGTTCAAATTGGGGCCTGTGGACTGAATTACTCTGATGTCTTGCAACTAAAAGGCATATACACTGGCGGCCCAAAACCACCCTTTTATCCGGGTATAGAAGCGGCTGGTATCGTCGAACAGGCCGGTGAAGGTGTTTCCGAACTCACAACCGGTTCACGAGTGGCGGTTATTAATTCAGGCAACATGTTTGCAGAATACGCCACAGTCAAAGCAGAAAACTGTGTCTTATTGCCAGATGACTTGTCGTTAGAACAAGGAGCCGCTTTATTAGTTCACTACCTGACGGCCTACCATTCACTGATAACGGTTGCTCACGCCACCAAAGGAGAAACCCTTCTGATTCATGCGGCCGGCGGAGGTGTTGGAACGGCCGTTATTCAAATAGCCAAGCTTCTGGGCCTTCAAATTATCGGAACCGCTTCTACTGAAGAAAAAAGGCATAAAATACGTCAACTAGGAATCGCTCTGGCGGTAGACTATGGTGACTATGAGAAAGCGACAAGGCATTTCAGTCAAGGAAATGGGGCCGATATTATTATTGATTCCGTTGGTGGAGAATTGTTGCGTAAAAATATCGGCTTGTTGAATCATTTCGGCCGATTAGTCATGATTGGATTTGCCAGTCAACAGTCAATGGCAATCGATCCGGTTAAACTCCTCTTTCATTCCAAAGGCGTTTTGGGATTTCATTTAAATGCGGTACTTAAGAACAAGAAATTGCTTTTTGAATCAAGAGATTGTCTATTGAACTGGATTAGAGCAGAACAGATTAAACCTCAAGTGGGCCATACTTTTAAACTGAAAGATATCGGAAAGGCCTATCAACTCATTTCAAGTCGCAAGAGTTTTGGCAAGATCGTTTTGTATCCTTAACGCCAGGGGCGATGCGTTACGCGCCAGGGGCGGGGATTACCACAATGCCATTAAGCGAACCGGTTGGAAAACATCGAAAGTCCCTAAAGACGCGAGGTTTCGTAGGGGCAATCCCTTGTGGTTGCCCTTAACTTAATGGCATTGGGGGATTACCAGGGGCGATGCCCCTGGCTATATTAATGTCGCCTATGGCACAATTGTTACGCGCCAGAGGGCGTTGCGTTACGCGCCAGGGGCGTTGCCCCTGGTTATTCTTAAAACGAGCATTATTTTCCAAGGAAAGCTAAAGTTTTATCGAATTTTTTCATTATCAGCAATTATAATAAATGCGAATTAAGGGTTAAATTGAATCTCATAAGTTCAACTGAAGTGGAAAAATAAACGCGCTTTGACGCGCTTTGACGCAAGAGATATCTAAATCTGCTTGCGCTTTTGTGTCACTTGCGTGCGTTATTTTTAAAAACGCGCTTTGACGCGCTTTGACGCAAGAGATATTTTAGGGTTATTTAGACTACTTGGTTTAGGGGCCATAAAATGTTACGTCGGCAAAAGTTTCCGTTGCGGAAACTTTTGCCGACGTGAATGGTTTAAAATTAAGTTATGGCCCTCAATTGCGCCTCATTAGCCAGACTTTTTATAGGTGTTTTATTACAACGAGTCCTTATAGCGCCTCGATTGAATGGGCTATAAAATAAACGCGCTTTGACGCGCTTTGACGCAAGAGGTATCTAAATATGCTTGCACCTTTTGCGTCACTTGCGTGCGTTATATTTTTTCTATAACTTCTCAATCAGAAGTTTTTAGAAATCCTTGATTTCATAATAATTAATTCAACCCTTAATTCGCATAATAAATCCTTTTTTATATACAATCCTTGTAGTTATACTCAGCACGGATATCGGAATCAGTTTTTTAAGCGAAAAACTTATTCCGATATCACAACTGGCGCTTTTGTCAGGACAGTTTAGTTTAGTTTGTGGCCTAGTTAAGTATATTGTTTGGGCGCACGAAAAAAGTGATCATCGAGTTTAATAAAACGGATAACTTTTTTTGCATTAATGACGGTAATGAAATAAACTACGCACCTTTCAATAAGGGGCAACATTGCGCAATTCGTTTATCCGCGTAATTGGCGTTCCAGAACGAAGTTTCGTTGTACTTATTGCAGTTGCCAAACTAAAGTTTGGACTCCTGCTAATTCGTTTATCCGCGTAATTCGTTGTACTTATTGCGGTTGCACAATTCGTTTATCCGCGTAATTCGTTGTACTTATTGCGATTGCCAAACTAAAAACGACGCTAAAGTTTCGCGGAGCGAAACTTTAGCGTCGTTTGGACGGATGATCACTGTCCGTGAGCCCTCAGAGGAATACAGGGCAAGGTATTGTTGATTAAAGGTAAATTCTTCCAGAAATGATGATGTGGTAAGGATATTTTATTAAGAATTCAAATTAGAATGTTTAGGAATGGAGAATAGGGAAAGGAAAGGCCATATTAATTGCTAAACCATTTTTTTGGTATGCATTTTATCGAGCGAGGGCCCTTGCGGATTCTTTCAATAGGCCCCCAATTCTTCAAAACCCTGATTGAACTATGGCTCCTGATTTCGTTATTGACTGCGCAGCCCAACTTGAATTGTACTGATAAGCTGGTACAAAGGTTGTGAGGCAATATTTAACAAGAACGGTCTGTTTTTGGGGCTCCAGAATTATCGGGAGGTGAAGGATCAATGCCATTAAGTTAAGGGCAACCACAAGGGATTGCCCCTACAAATCGTCATGTCGTGTAGGGGCAATCCTTTATGGTTGCCCTCACCGAAAAGCTTAACTTAATGGCATTGAGGTGAAGGATGGGATTTTTTTAGGTGTCCGTTGTAGCGTACCCGCAACCGGTTGGAAGTTAGGGCTTTGGGTTGCCAAAACCACACAGTTCAAACGTATTGCAAGGCGTAATGAGCAAGATGCGAATGAAATTCGCATTGGATAATATGTGCGACGGTGGTTAAGTGAGCATCGAGGGCTACACTCGCTTACCTTTTCTCGCAAAATTTATTTTACGCTGACCACAATTATTCTATTCTATTTCACTTCTTGTAATGATGACAAAAGCCTATTCAGGTGATGGTTCTGTCCGAACCTTTACTCCAAATCGTTGTAAAAGTCTTTTAAATTCATCTCCACATTCGGGTGTAAATGCATCTTCTAAAAAACTGCCTTTGTATTTATCAATGCCAAAACGAACTTTGACTTTATCCAGATGGTTTTGGATGCCTTTAGTACGAGCAGATGATGAAGGACAATTTTGGGGATCAAAGACAACCAAATAAACGAATTTGGTCCTAACCAGTTCCAAAGCATCAAGATTCACAATAGCGGCAGCTACTCGTTCATATAAAAGAATACTTGCCAAAAGTTTAAACTGAAGCTTAAGTTTTTCTACTTTAACATTTTTACCGGCTTTGAATTCAACCAATAAAACATGCTCTCGCCCAAAAGCTAACATATCTACCGTGGCTGGTTGGTTTTTTCCACAAAAATATTTTTGAGCAACCCGATCAAAATAAATAAATTTATCCTCACCGACACAAAGTATACGCTCATTAGCATCATCATAACTAATTTCTGTCAAAGTTCGTTGACAATCCCCATAGAACTGTTCATAAGCTGCTTGTAAATGTTCCATTAACTGATTCCTAACACAGTTTGTTCCAATTTTTGAAATGGCAAAGAAAGTGTATCAAACAGAAAACTTAAATCATCAGTAACTTCTTTGACTTTAACCCCTTCATGAGTTAACTCGTTGAAATAAAAATGGGTTTTCTCCTTTATACTGATATCGCTATAGACTTTTAAAGCTTCAATCAGATACGGGCTATGCGAATTGATGAGTACATAAACTTTATGCTGATTAACTAAATTGACAATCAATTCCGCCAGTAACAATTGCCATTCTGGATGAAGATGATTTTCGGGTTCATCAATTATCAGTAAATTTTCCGGTTTCAAATGGTTATTTTCAGCTAATCTTTGCAACAAACCAAAATATTTAATACCCGTTGCGACATTCATCAGCAAAATAGATTCATTTTGGCGTTGAAACACGATTCGTTTATCGTGTTGTTCAAAACCACCCTGAATTATCTGACGAATATTTTTCACTAAATCATTGGTTTGAGAATCTTTCTCAACCGGTGTATTGGTCATTTTTACATAAACATCCCAAAAAATATAAGGATATTTAATTGAAAACGGTGCGATGTTTTGAGTCATTTCTTGATTTTGTTTGAGACGTAAAACGCTATCAAAAAAATCAACTAAATCCCACACAAGGGGAGTTTGAATAAAAGTGCTCTCTTTAAAAAAAGGGGGGGAATCTGGCTGACAACAGCGTACACATCGATGTTGAGAAAATTTGACTGAATAAATGGAGACTCCCTTATCTTGTATGATGACTTCCCCCTGATTCGATATTTGGGAATCAAACACCAAGTTGACCATATTATTCATAAACTGGCAGTGCTGATTAGCCGCTGCCATGTTATTTGCCTTGATGATGCTGAAAAGAACCTTACCAACAGTGCTTTTCCCTGTATTATTTTCTCCCGCAATAACCGTTAACCCATTGACTTGAACAGTGGCATTTTTAATGATGCCGATATTTTCTAATTGAAGTTTCATTTTGATTTTAAACTCATACCAAAAAATTAAAAAAAACGGTCCAAAATTGGCCTTATAAAAATGTGCTTCACTTTCTTAAAGTCAATAAAACTTTGAAAATAATGAATTTATTAATCATGTCCCTCAGTTTTTTTAATTATTATACCATTGTTTGGATAATATTTAACCATTAATTAAAGGTGCCCAATTCTTCAAAACCATGATTGAACTATGGCCCCTGATTTCGTTATTGACTGCGCTGCCCAACTTGAATTGTACGGATAGGCTGGTACAAAGGTTGTGAGGCAATATTTAACAAGAATAGTCTGTTTTGGGGAAGAGTGGGATTTTTTTAGGTGTCCGTTGTCGCCATTGATGGGAGCGTTGGATTTGTTGGAAGGATAAATAGAAAACGGGGCTTTTGTTATATGCTATTTAGGGAGATTGGAGTGTGCGTACCCGCAACCGGTTGGAAACTGCGGGCTTTGGGTTGCCAAAACCACACAGTTCAAACGTATTGCAAGGCGTAATGAGCAAGATGCGAACGTAATTCGCATTGGATAATACGTGCGACGGTGGTTGAGTGGGCATCGATGGCTACACTCGTTTATCTTTTCTAGCAAAATTTATTTTACGCTGACCCCAATTATTTTTGCAATTATTACTCTGCCCCCAATAATTTCATATTTTGAAGTTTCTAAACATAGAAATATTCATAACAATGACTTCACTTATTAATGGTGAAAGAGCCGTTTTTAACTCAGTTTGCAAGTAATCAAATGCAACAACATCAGAGCTATCATCACTGCACAGAATCAGAATCACTCGTATTTTACCCGTGTGTATTTTTTCATGACTTATCGAAAACTGGGTGGGTATTTTAAATAGGATAATCAAACTACCCATTATTTTTAGGCGTATTTCTTGACGAATTATTTTTTTAATTTCTTTTATGGAGTGATTTTTTTGCAGACTATCACGCTGAATAACAAAATCAGATATTTCAATAAGATATAAATCATCTTGTTGAGTGAATAAATAATCACAACAACTGTAATTTTCCAAACCCAATTGTTTGCGAATGCCCCGTTCACCATCCATTCGTAAGGCTTTTTTATTGACAGATTCATTCTCAAACCGGTGACATTCCAAATCAATGGTTTCCAAGGAACGTAACAGCCGTTTCATAAGGCCTCCAAATAGAGATTGTAGAAAGGTTCGGATAATTCCTGTTTGATGGCATTTAACTTGGTATCAAAATCAGCCTCTTCTTGGATGGTTTTGCCTTCGATGGTTAAACAATTTAAAGCAATTAATGACTCCGCCGATTCCTCTTTTTTCTGGATAACTTCAAGATATTTAATCATATCAAGACTATGAGTAGCTATCATAATATTGACACCGGCTTTAGCCAGTTCATACAATGCTTCGATAAGAACGACTTGCCATTGTGGATGTAAATGCGCTTCTGGTTCATCAATAAACAGAAAAGAATCAGAATCAAGCAGATTTTTTTCCAACAGTAAGGCTAATAATCCCAAATTGGCAACACCCAACGCTGTCGTTGCAACCGAATAAGTGCCATTATCATCTTGAAACACAAAGTTGCCATCATTCGATAATTTGAGTTGCCCACCGATGGATTTTTCTATTCTATGAAGTACCTCAATAAATTCAGGTTCATTCATTGATTGAAGGGTGAGCAAATCAGTTAGCGCGTAAAAATAGTCCGGAACTCCCGTTATGTATTTATGTCGATGCGCCAATGATAAGTGTACACCTAATGCCGATTTAAGCTTTAAATAAATGGGAGATTCCAGATAAATAACATGAGAAATGTTTTGGAAACGATAAGGCACTGGTTTTATTTTTATAGAGAAGGAAACCTCTTCTCCCGACAGATTAATCTGAGCAAAATCACCGAGACTAAAAAGAGTCTCTTTTGAAGATAATTCTTTTAACTTAGCCACTTGAAAATTGCCTTTTAATTCATTTTTAAATGACGTTCCAACAATTTGTGAAGTATTTTGTTGAGATAGTATTTCACGAAGACTTGAAGTATTCATCGTCTTAAAAAATGAATATAACGCTTTAGAAACAAAGGTTTTTCCAGAATTATTCGGCCCTGCCAGTACCGTCATATTTTTAACCTGAATTTTGGCCGCTTCAATTTTTCCAAAATTCTTGACTGTAAATATAAATTGCATCTTAAAATCCAGATTGGAAGCAAATAACCCGAGGGCGATTGCGTTGGTTTAGTTGGGAGTTGTGATGGGTTAATATCGCACCGCGAAACACGAAGTTTATCGCTCTGGGTGGCCTACTTTAACATAAGCGACGTTCGCTATTTTTCTTCAATCACTTTAACATAAACGACGCGAACGTTTCACTCTCTTGAAAAAATAGGGGACAGACCACATTTATTTTTAAAGCAACTTTGACTAATTTACCATAGTTAGTATCTCATTTTTAACAAATAAGAGGTTTTTGTAGATTGATTTTAAATCTTCTATTTTGGTCGAATCAAAATTTTGCGAGATAAAGTATTGATATTTATGAAGTTCTAATTTTTCCAAGATCGCAAAATGCCAATTCCCACCGATAATATAAGCACCTTTTATTAATTTCCAGTCATTTAATTCAATAGCACTTATCAGTTCAGCTAACAGTTGGGGTCTTGGATTTCCATAATCTTCACTTCTTTTAAACTCTTGAATAAAAAAATACGGTTTTTTGCTTTCTACTAGCCCTTCGGACACGACAAAATCTACGGTACCATTTAAGATAAATTGACTCGTTTTGTAGGTCATTGGCAATTCATAAAAATCTCGAATTTTCTTTTCATAAGATTTAAACCGAACTTTATTCAAAATTGGCACGATAAAATTCACTTTTAAATCTTCTTCACCATAACTTTCAATCAAAGATTTATTATCTGCGATTAAATCGGTTAAAAACACTTCTATTGAGTGATCAATTTCAATTTTATTGTTTAACCACTCATCAAAAATACGCTCATCTAAATTCTTTTCAATCTCAAATAACTTTTTTAAATCGCTATCCCTAATTTTACTGTATTGATAAGTGGGAATCTTATTTTCATATTGACCCTCTAGGAGACTCATTTTTCTCTTTAATTCCTCTATCTCTTTTAACAGTTTTAATTCAATTTCACTATTCATAAAATATCCTCGTTTAAAAGTGCCGAGTAAAAATATCACACAGGCCCCATCGAAACTTATCTTAAAAGGGTAATCATAAAGGATTGCCCTTACCACATTTAAGAATTTTTGCCGTTATCAAGTAGGCAATATTTTTTAGGGTGCGTCATTATAATAAATGATAAATAAATGTCAAACTTTTTTTAAAATTCTCTGAAAATGTTTTCTCACCCCCCTTCCCATTTCAAGTTGATTTATTTAATGGGTACCCTCGATTGATCGCGGCACAGATTTGAGTCAACTCTCGCCATAATGCTCGTACTTGCGAAAGCCCGTATAGCACCGATGCTGGATCGGCTAAAAAATAACTTCCGCCAATCTAAAAGCTCAAGTACCCTAAAGGGCACTAAACCCAGTCAAGGGGGAAGTTAATTTTTCTTCGATCCTTAATGAAAAATAGACACTTTCAACCTGACAAGAGTGTCGAAAACAGGTGATTGTAAAAATGCCCGTAAATAGGGCACTTTGAGCTTTTCTTTTAAATACATTGGTTAGAGTCATTTTATGAGGTATGAATTAGATGTATTTATGTCATTTAACCGTCATAATTTGCTCTTTATTGAATTATTTTAGACTTATATTAAAAAAACTTAAATTGAACTGAAATCACTTTTTCTGCGTTTTAGACTGCAAATTAACGCGCTCTCATTGGCTCATTATGACGTTTTTTCGGGGAGGTAGGGGTTTAATACCCCCATTCGCTTAAATCGTCTTTTAGAGGCGTTTTTTGAAACCTGGGGCGATGCCCCAGGCTTTATTAATGTCGCCCCGTTGGGGCTAAAGCCCCTTTGGTACGAATATCGATCTAAAAATGAAAAATCCTGGGGCGATGCCCCAGGCTTTATTAATGTCGCCCCGTTGGGGCTAAAGCCCCTTTGGTACGAATATCAATATAAAAATGAAAAATGTAGAACCTTGATTTTATAATAATTAATTCAACCCTTAATTCGCTTTGGCAAAAGTTGCACTAATGCTAATCAATCATAAGGCCCTCAATTGCGGTTATCCCTTACGTGGGAGACTGCCAATGCGAATTAAGGGTTTTCAAATCAAATCATGGCCCACAAAATGAAATAAACGCAAAGTTAATTGTTAACATTATAACTCTGTGACACTCTATGGCACTCGGTGAAAAAATGGGTTATTTAGACGACCTAATTTGGGGGCCATAAAACATTTTAAATGTTTTCAAATCAAATCATGGCCCACAAAATGAAATAAACGCAAAGTTAATTGTTAACATTATAAATCTGTGACACTCTATGGCACTCTGTGAAAAAATGGGTTATTTAGACGACCTAATTTGGGGGCCAGAAAATATTTTGAATGTTTTCAAATCAAATCATGGCCCACAAAATGAAATAAACGCATTGTTAACATTATAACTCTGTGACACTCTATGGCACTCTGTGAAAAAATGGGTTATTTAGACGACCTAATTTGGGGGCCATAAAACATTTTAAATGTTTTCAAATCAAATCATGGCCCACAAAATGAAATAAACGCACGCACGCAAGAGACAACCAAATAAACGCGGCGCATGCATGCGTCACTAGCGCCTTTTGCTTTTCATCAATTTAGCCATGGGTAAAATATTCATAACTCATTGATATTAATAGTGAATACAAAAAGTTTGACTTTGTCAATGCGTAAGTCCTATAACCCTTGAAAAACTCGGAGAATAATTTTTAAGCTATTGATTAATAAGTTATATTATTTTTTAAACTTTGTCAATGCGTAAATCCTATTATCCGTTTATTTCGCGTATCCGTTGTACTAGAGAGAGAGTAGTACTCAAGATTAAGATTAATAATGACCCTTTTTTTTGGGAATGCGCCCACTTTTTTTGCATTAATGACGGTAATGAAATAAACTACGCACCTTTCAATAAGGGGCAACATTGCACAATTCGTTTATCCACGTAATTCGTTGTACTTATTGCGGTTGCACAATTCGTTTATCCGCGTAATTCGTTGTACTTATTGCTATTGGTAAAATATGAAAACACCTATCAACCGAAGAAAGTTCATTAAAATAAGCGCGGTAGGCGCTGGAACGGTTCTTATGCCCGACTTATTGGCAGAAGCCGACAACATTAAATATCCCTTAGAGAACAGTTGGCAAGAACAAGAAGTGATTACAACTTGCAACCAGTGTTATCTAGGCTGCGGGCTTATTGCCACAGTGCGGAACGGCCGAGTTGCTTATTTGCGCGGCAATCCGTCTTCACCCACCAATCGAGGGCATATCTGTGCCAAGGCTCATGCTGGCGTTTATAAACTCTATCATCCAGAACGCATTGGCTATCCATTAATGCGAGTCGGTAAACGAGGCGAAGGTAAATGGCAAAGGATTTCTTGGGAGGAGGCCATTGGGAAAATTTCAAAAACCCTAACTCCAATCATTGAAGAATATGGCCCCCAAAGTGTGGCCCTGTGGCAAAATGTGGACAATGATAGGGCCGACATTTTTCAACGGTTTATTTATGCCCTTGGTTCTCCCAACTATTTGCAACATACTGGGGCCGCTGATGCGCCTATTGGCGCGGGCACCGCCTTGGGGCCTGTGGCCCTTTCTCCTGATTATAAACATACTGACTGTATGGTTATTGTCGGCGCAAATCCGTTGGGGTGTAAGGAATTGTGCTGGTCGGCCCGAGAAATCATAGAGGCCAAACAGCGTGGTGCCACTCTTATCACCATCGATCCACGACTCTCCGAAACGGCCGCCCATTCGACAAAAGGCTTATGGTTGCCTATTCGGCCCGGTACCGATGGCATTCTTTTGGCTGGCTTTGCCAACTATTTGATAACGCATGATAAGTACGACAACGCGTTTGTGGATCAATATACGTTTGGCTTTGATAAAATGAAGCGGCATCTGAAAAAATTCACTATCGAAAAAGTTTGCCGGATAACCGATATTCCTGAAAAGCAGTTTTTAAATGCCATCCATCATATGATTGGCAAAAAAACCTCGATAGATGTTTTTTCGGGCGTTTCGTTCCAGAAAGATGGCGCTTATGCTGGGATGATGGTAACAACGCTTGCCACACTACTCGGCAGCATTGATCAGAAAGGAGGCGTTCGGTTATTGCCCTACCCTCGCGTGACTTATCCGGCGGTCGAACCGGCCGTTTCTCAGCCCTCGATTGAGAGAATTGATTCTGGTAATTATGGTCGTCTGCCGATGCCTTTTCTAAGACGGCCGAAATATTACAGTTTTGCGAGTATTAATCAGAACCTTCACAAAAACATACTGACAGAGAAACCCTATCCGCTGAAGGCGATGTTTATTTGTTCGGTAAACCCGGTTTACTCCATGCCCAATTCAACAGAACTGATTCAAGCCTTCGACAAATTGGATTTGCTGGTGTCAATAGACGCGTTTATGTCGGAAACCAGTATTTATGCGGATATTGTGTTGCCAGGCTCCACTTTCCTTGAAAACATGGAAATCAATGACGTTTTTCCGCCGTTTAAAGGAGCGGTGATGCGTAAACCCGTCGTGAAGGCGCGGCTTGAATCCAAAAGCAGCCAAGATATTATTATTATGCTTGCCAAAGGGCTTGGGCTTGAGAAAGCGTTTCCGTTTAACAATTACGAAGCCTTCTTGCGACAACAACTGGAGGATTCTGCGATTGATTTTGATGAACTGTACCATAAAGGTTTTCATGATCTCGGCTATGAGACGGGAGAAGCGCTTCAAAACGGACTTGACACGCCATCTGGCCGGATTGAACTCTACAGCAGTTTCCTCGCCTTTTCAGGCGCTTCTCCTCTACCCGTCTTCAGCAAATGGCAAGCGCAGCCAGACGACGCTCATTCCGAGTATCCTCTACACATGATTTCATATCGGTTGCCCTATCATGCCAATTCGAGGACGGCCAGTAATCTCTATCTCAACGCCATTCAAAGCGAAAACCCGCTGTTGATAAATACCAAGACAGCGAAAGCGTTGGGCATACAAACGGGTGACAGCGTGAAAATAGACTCAAAAAGAGGCACGTTGACAACAAAGGCGCTGTTGACGGAAGGCATACATCCAGAAACGGTGGCACTGAGCTATCATTTTGGGCATAAGGCCTACTCAAAAATCTGTGCCAACAAAGGAGTACGCTTTAATGATATTGCCTCGGATGGCACTTCTCCGGTAACCTTCGGCATTACCATTAACGATACGATGGTAAAGGTGGCAAAAGCATGAATGACAAAACTGCAACCTTCAGTACTCTCGATGACGATAAATGGTTGGTTAAAATTCTGGCGATAAGTCTGCTGCTGGAAGTGTTTATGCGCTATTTTAGACTGCCCTTTTTTCCGTTATGGCTGCCGTTTTTTTTCCAGATGAATGGCAAGCTGCAAATAGCACCACATTTGATGTTTGTTTACGCGATTTTTTCGTGTATTGTCTTATATGTCTTTTTTGGGGCCAGCTCGTTGGATTTAAGTTTAACTTTTCTCTTTTTAGTGCCATTAATTTACCAGCAGCAGAATCCGTCGCTGAACAAGTTCCTGAAAGGTTGGCGATTACCTTTGGTTCTCACGCCAATTTGGCTGTTTTTTTCTATTATATTTGGTAACTTTCCCACGGGCTCAATTTCCTTTGAAGTGTTTTTTACCGCGATTTCAATGCGGCTTGTTCCGGTTGAAGAGGTTGCTGGGATATTGTCAAGGCTTATGCTTTTGACACTTTCATACGCCATTTATCCGTTAACCGTCTATATTCTGAACAAAGCAACTACAGGGATTCGTTATAATAACGGATAAAGCAACCTGTGGAAAGGTCTTAATTACCTTTCCCCAGGTTCCACCTCAATGCCATTAAGTTAAGGGCAACCACAAGGGATTGCCCCTACAAACCGTTATGTAATGTAGGGGCAATCCTTTATGGTTGCCCTCACCCAAAAGCTTAACTTAATGGCATTGAGGTTCCACCTAGGGCTATTCACTGTTAAGAAAACAGTTTTCGTTGTTATGATTTATCCGTTTATTTCGCGTATCCGTTGTACTTCCTTCGGGGTTGCTTGCGGTTGGCTAGATTTGTTCCCTGAATTTCCGGACAATCCAATTCGCTTATCCGCGTAATTAGTTGTACTTTCGACAATCCAATTCGTTTATCCGCGCAATTAGTTGTACTAAGAGGTTAATTCGTTTATCCGCGTAATTAGTTGTACTAAGAGGTTAATTCGTTTATCCGCGCAATTAGTTGTACTAAGAGGTTAATTCGTTTATCCGCGTAATTAGTTGTACTAAGAGGTTAATTCGTTTATCCGCGCAATTAGTTGTACTAAGAGGTTAATTCGTTTATCCGCGCAATTAGTTGTACTAAGAGGTTAATTCGTTTATCCGCGCAATTAGTTGTACTAAGAGGTTAATTCGTTTATCCGCGTAATTAGTTGTACTAAGAGGTTAATTCGCTTATCCGCGCAATTAGTTGTACTAAGAGGTTAATTCGCTTATCCGCGTAATTAGTTGTACTTTCGACAATCCAATTCGTTTATCCGCGCAATTAGTTGTACTAAGAGGTTAATTCGCTTATCCGCGTAATTAGTTGTACTAAGAGGTTAATTCGTTTCTCCGCGCAATTAGTTGTACTATGTACTTAGTGGCCCTTAACAGAGATATTATGAAAAAAACGCAAAAATTAAAACACTTAAAGCTTCCATTAAGCTTTCTGGCAACAATAACACTGTTCGCTTGCCAAAATGAGGAAGAGAGAAAACAGACATTTTTTACGCCCGAACCACTCAAAGCGGGTGAACAGATTATTCAGTATTTTTCACCCGAAAACGAATCAAGCCCCCAAAGCGGACATGTCGTCATTGAAGAAGCGTTACGCAGCAACACACTCTGCTTATCGTGCCATCAACAACAGATTGAAAGCACGACGCTTCCCATCAACCAAAAAGGTATCCATGAGATTCATTTCAGTTTGGCAAAAATAGAGACGAAATGTATCTTCTGTCACGAAAACGCTGGCAACAGTGGTTTTCCTGAACTGCTTGGCAACGGAGACAGACGCACGGAATACAACCAAAAGTGTATTCAGTGTCATTATCAAGAAAGAGACGGTTCAAAAACGTTTCACTGGTAGAGGAAGTATAAATGAAAGGGCAAATCGGTTTTTTAATTGACATAAATAGATGTATTGCTTGCCATTCTTGCCGCGTCGCTTGCCAAATGTACAATGAAACTGGTCCCGATGTGAATTGGCGGCATGTTACCATTCATCAGAAAGGCACATTTCCCGATGTAGTGCAACATTCACTTTCGTTGGCATGCAATCACTGCATAGAACCGGCGTGCATGAAAGTTTGTCCGGTGAATGCCATTAGAAAAAGAAAAACAGACGGGATTGTTTACATTGATAAAAACAAATGCAATGGCTGTGAACGATGCGTAAGCGCCTGCCCCTACGGCGCACCCCGGAAAAATCAGGCCAACAACAAAGTTTCCAAATGCCATTTCTGCCTACCTCGTCAAGAGAGAGGACAAATTCCGGTTTGCGTTGAAACATGCTTAGGAGGGGCCTTACAATTCGGCTCTTTGGAGAAAATGACCAAAATGGCTGGCAGCCGTGGGTTAGTCAGGCAAGTTGACGGGTTTTTCGATCCAGATTACACCAATCCCTCGACTCGTTTCATAAAGCCCGACATTGAATAGTCCTAATAAATGCGAATTAAGAATTAAAAATGAAAAATGTAGAAGAAAAAGGGCAACCACAAGGGATTGCCCCTACATTTAAATACCTGAAAATTTCTGGTTCGGTACTTAATAAATCTCCGAGTAAGTAATACTCGGAGATTTTTAACCACTCAACTCGTTTAGGAGCAATATTCCCTCTACTCAATCGCGCTTGCGTCGCCGTACTCAATTTAATCCTAAGTACTCAATTCGTTTATCCGCGCAATTCGTTGTACTACTCCCCCGTTGTCATGTTATACTGAAAAACGTTAAAGAAACTACCCATTACCATTACCCATTACCCATTACCCATTACCACAACCTATCGGAATATTTCATGCGCTTACTAACCCAACTGATTTTGGTGATAACTCTCACCCTGCCTTCTCTAGTATGGGCAACCAACGTTCAATATATCCTTGATGTTCAAATAGAACCCCAAAACCAGAAGCTGATGGGTGTCGCTCGCCTTAAAGCCAATCAGCCTCAAAAGCTCACCCTTTCGGTGCCCCATTTGTCTAAACTGAGAATAAATGGCAAACCCGTCAGCGCCCTTGATGATCGCATGGTAGTGACTATTCAAAGTCACCAAGAACTCGTTATCAGTTACGAGGCACGCCTAAATGATCAAAAAGCACATTTTGTTGATCAAGACAATGTGTTTTTGATGGCAAATTGGTATCCTCAACCCAATGTGTTAGCGGCATATCAACTTTCCGTGACATTGCCAAACGGTTTTCTCGCCACTTCCGAGGCTCAGACAGTTGAAGTCCAAAACACATCTCAAACCGCTACCTTTACTTTTCAGTTCAACCAAGGCTTGGACTCATTAACACTGGCGGCCTCCAAAAATTATCGTTTAAAAACCGATAATTATAACAATATTGCCCTTGAGGCCTACTTTTTCAAAGACGATGCCCATCTCGCCGACACTTATCTTGAATACGCCAAAAAGTATCTGGCGATGTATGAACAAATGCTCACCCCATACCCCTTTAAGCGATTTGCCATCGTCGAAAATATTCGCCCCACCGGCTACTCCATGCCCACTTATACCCTATTGGGACGCGCCGTGGTGCGTTTACCCTTTATCGTCAAAACCTCGCTAGGGCACGAAATTCTGCACCAATGGTTTGGTAATTCCGTTTATATAGATTATGACAAAGGCAATTGGGCTGAAGGCCTCACGAATTATTTAGCTGATCAGCATTATGCGGCCCTGTCTGGCAACGGCAGCGCTTATCGCAAGCAAATCATGGTGGACTATAACGCCTACGTACACGACAACAACGCCATGCCGGTGAACGCGTTTGAAGTCCGCCACAATAAGGCCCAAAGTGCCATCGGTTACGGCAAAACCGCGATGATTTTTCATCAGTTAAGAAAACGCGTTGGTGATAAGACGTTTTTTGCGGCGTTACGTGAGTTTTTGACAGCCAATTCATTTCGTGCGGCCAGTTGGCGCGACATACAACACGCTTTTGAAAAGGTAAGCGGACAAAACTTAACGGCCTACTTTGCCCAATGGCTGGAACGTAAAGATATTCCCCATATGACGGCCGAAAAGGCCGAACTCGTCGTTGCACAAGGCAAACTCACCCTGTCATTTAGCCTTGTCCAACACACGAAGCCATATCATCTACAACTGCCCATCACCATTCACAGCGCCACCGGCAAAACGCAACACCGGGTTAAGGTGAACAATGCCGAACAACAACAGATCACGCTCATCTTAGAAGAACCACCCACCAAAGTGGTGATTGATGAAGACTACGACATCATGCGGCAACTACGGCGCGTAGAAATACCACCGACATTGGGCCGGATCAAGGGCAACGAAAAGATTATTGTGGTAATGTCACCTAAACAGCGTCAACTCTATCAACCTCTGCTTAAGGCGTTGGGGATTGCCCATCTCACCGTGGTAGCACCACAACAAATCACCTTTACCCAAGTCAAGAACAATTCCTTGATAATTGCCGGGTTTGACACACCAATGATAGACATGTTATTTGGCAAACAAAGCGTGCCAGCCGATGGCGTGCGCGTGGCTATCCGTAACAATCCCTATAACAACAAAGAAGTCATTGCCTTGTTACATGCCAAAAATGTCCACGAAGTGAAAGCCGTGGCGCGACGAGTGTCTCATTATGGCAAATACAGCGTGTTGGCATTTACCGCTGGCAAAAACACGCACAAAGCCATTAGCCAATCAAACACCGGCATGACTTTGCTAACGCGCTCAGCCACCCACGCGCTCCAACCGGGCAAAGTGGCAACCCTATCTGACATCTTACCGAAGATTAAAGACAGTCGCGTCATTTACGTGGGCGAACAACACGATAACTTCGCTCATCATTTCAACCAATTACTGATCATCAAACAACTCCACCAAGCCGGACATAAAATCGCCGTCGGGATGGAAATGTTCCAAGTGCCTTACCAACAAGCCTTGGATGACTACATCGGTGGGCGCATTGACGAACTGACTTTTTTGCAACAATCGCGCTACTTCAACAATTGGCGTTTTGACTACAACCTCTATAAGCCGATTATAGATTACGTCAAAGCCGCTGGCATCCCACTGATTGCTCTCAACATTGACAAGCACATTACCAACAAAGTCGCTCGTCAAGGGATTCATAGCTTAACGGCGGCCGAAAAGCAACATTTACCGGTAGAAATGGACTTTTCCAACGACACCTATCGGCACGACTTGCACCAAGTTTTTCTCAGACACCAAAAACATTTTGGACACTCACACTTTGAATACTTTTTACAAAGCCAATCGCTCTGGGATGAAACGATGGCACAAACAGCGGCCCAATTTCTAGCCCAACATCCCGACACGCAACTGATCATTCTCGCGGGCAAGAAACATATTATGCACCGCTATGGCATTCCCAATCGGCTCTATCGGCGAAACGGCGAACCCTTTACCGTCATCGTGCAAGATGAACAGATCGATGAAAGCCTCGGTGATTATATTTTAATCACTGAAAAGCTCAACGGAAAAGCCTCACCCAAGTTAGGCGTATGGGTAGTAGAAAAGGACAACCAAGTTGTGATTAATCGCCTCAACTACCATACGTCGGCAAAAAAGGCCGGCTTACAAGCCAAAGACATTATCACCGAACTCGCGGGACGAGAAATACGAACCTTGGCCGATCTCAAAATTGCGTTATTTTACACCGACATCGACAGCACGGTGACAATCCAACTGATAAGAGACGGCGAAAAAATCACTCAAGACATCACTTTTACTCAGAAAAAAAATTACCACTAACCCAGGAGTTTGGCAGTCAGGAGTCCAAACTTTAGTTTGGCAGGACTCCAAGTTTGTAGTAGTGGCTTTAGCCACTAGACGGCATTGGATGAATCGCCTACTACAAACGTATTTGACTACAAGGAATAAGCGGTTTCTTAAGGGCCATAAGTTGAAATTCCATTGAGAAATCCGATTTTTCCAAAAAATCGGATTTCTTCGGATTTCTTTCTTGGCAACGTACTTCAAATCCGTGAAAATGAAAAAATGAACTTGTAATAAAATTCCTATAAACATTGAGAAATCCGATTTTTCAAAAAAATAGGATTTCTTTCCTCTAAAAATTAGATTTAATTTAATCATTTTTCATTTTTCATTTTTCATTCGTATATTCCCCTAATCCGTTGTACTAGACATTTAATGGCAGTGATCCTCCACACCATCCACATAATTTCTCTACAAGTTTTCCACAATTGGTAGAGATAGCAAAAGTCTCCAGAATTTCTCCACAACTTCTCCAGAACTTCTCCACAACTTCTCCACAACATATCCACAATAGCAGTCTATTATTATAAGTAACAACCCAAGAACATTTTCGCTTGGGAGAATTCCATTAGGAATGAAGCTGGAAATAATAGACGCATTTATAGACTTTTCCACAATTGCTGTCTATTGTTATAAGTAACAACCCAATAACAGTTTCGCTTGGGACAAATCTACCAGGAATGATGCTGGAAATAATAGACGCATTTGTCATATTTAATGTAACTCATTGATTTAAACAGAATGGCCCCAAGAGGCCCTCTATAGAAATCAATGACTTAGGTGTAATGTGACAAAATAGAATTATAGACTTTTCCACAATTGCTGTCTATTGTTATAAGTAACAACCAAGAACAGTTTCGCTTGGGACAAATCTACCAGGAATGATGGTGGAAATAATAGACGCATTTATAGACTTTTCCACAATTGCTGTCTATTGTTATAAATAACAACCCAATAACAGTTTCGCTTGGGAGAATTCCATTAGGAATGAAGCTGGAAACTAATAGACACATTTATAATACGAATTAAGAATGAAAAATGAAAAATTGAGAATGAACAAAGATGTCATTTCGTTTCGGTTTCGACGATAGGAGAAAGCTTGAGAAAGCTTGAGAAAGCTTGAGAAAGCTTGAGAAACCTTATAAAATCATTGTCAATAAAGACATCTTATAAGTCATTGATTTTTTATGATTCAATTCAACCCTTAATTCGCATTTATTTATATATATATTATTAATATCAATTCAGGAAACTAAGATGAAAAAGACAACCTTATCTCTTGCAATTAGCTTAGCTTTATGGGGAGGTGTGCCCGCAGTCTATGCGGATGTTCTGCCATCGCCACAGGGACAACAGGGTGATCAACAACCGCCGCCTCCGCCGAGTGGCCAGGATCAGCAAAGGCCTCAATCCTAGGGTAACGGCCAACCAACGCCTCAACCCGTTAGTGACGGCCAACCAACACCTAATCAGCCCGGTGGCGACGGCCAACAACCGCCTAATCAGCCCGGTGGCGACGGCCAACAGCCGCCTAATCGGCCCGATGGCGAAGGCCAACAACCGGCTAATCGGCCTGATGGCGACGGTCAACAACCGCCTAATCGGCCCGATGGCGAAGGCCAACAACCGCCTCCTCAGCCTAGTGGCGACGGCCAACAACCGCCTCCTCAGCCTAGTGGCGACGGCCAACAACCGCCTAATCGGCCTGATGGCGACGGCCAACAACCGCCTAATCGGCCTGATGGCGACGGCCAACAACCGCCTAATCGGCCTGATGGCGACGGCCAACAGCCGCCTTATCGGCCCGGGGGTGACGGCCAACAACCGCCAAACTGTGACGCTCAACAGGATTTGGAAGAATTGGGCATTAGGCCTCAAGCGCTTGATGGCTTTGACCACTTGAAACCAGAGGAAATTCGTGCCTTTTGTCCTAAACATCTCAAGGATGTCCCACCGAAAGCGTTCAAGAACATGGGTCCTGAACACTTGAAAGATATGCCACAACAGGCACTGGAGGGCATGACACTGATACAGTTTGAACAATTACCGCCTGAAGCCTTGGGCGGTTTAGAAGCCCATAACATGCATGGCTTACCCCCGAAAGTGATTCGGGAGCTCGATCCGAATCATTTGAGCCATTTTAATAAGGAACAATTTCAAAGTATGCCCAGTCGTGGCATTGCCAAGATGATGGTGAACTTAGATCCAGACAAAAACCAGCCAGATGATGTCAGGCCCTTATTACAAGAAGATGGTTTGGGGCTCGAAGACGACGGGACACTGAACCCTCCACCCGGCACTGAACTGGATTTTCAGCCAAAACAACCACACTCGATGCCTTCTAGGGGAGAATTGCCTGAAATACCTGATTTTAGCAACTGTTTTTGTCTAGGCGGTCGTGTGCCACCGGGTAAAACAAATGTGTTAGAAGGCCTCAATCAGGGACTCGCACAAGCAGGTTTGCCAGAATTTACCTTTAAACAAAGGGATGAAGATAGCATCCTAAACGTTGAAGGCTCAATCCAAGGTAGGGGCTTGAAAGGGGCCTTTATCCCAGATGTCAACAACATGACTCAAGCGGACGAAAACGCACGTCCCGGTATGTCTAAAGATGAAGAACGCGATCAATATGCGATAACGACTCCAAACGGGCATAAAATCCCATTCATTCCGGCCCCTAATAATTCGGAATGTGTCTCGAAAATCGTCGGCGAGGCCGGCCGTTTTCAAATGGGTGAAGGTGGTGATGTTTTACTGAAAAGGCCCGGCGAAAAACGCCACATCATTGTGGTTATGTTTAACCCCTTTGTGGCACAGTCAGAGCTGTCACCTGGGGTTCACTTTATGAACACGCGAACAGGCCAAGAAAAAGCCATGATGGTTTGTGAAGACGGTACGATGCAACCAATGCGTCCCACCGTCTTGTCGCCTGACAAGTTTATCGAAAGAGGCCTGAAGTTTGACGGTGTAGAACAGATTAGGCACCGGATGGATGGCACTTTTAAGGTGAAATTCAAGGGTCAGGTTCTTAATCTTGAGCCGACTTTAGATGTTGGGGTCGAACCGGTTGTCGAGGGTGAACAACAGATTGAGCCTGATATTGCTCTCCAGCAGGATGGCACCTTGGAATACGCCGTTCAGAACGAAATGGAATTACTCCGATTCAAACTGCGTATTCGTCAATGAACGAGCCGGCGTTGGATTATTAAAGAAATCCGATTTTTCCAAAAAATCGGATTTCTAGAGGCGAGATAAATCTTGGACTCCTTTTTTCTGGACGTCCAAGATAAATCTTGGACTCCTATTTTTTGAAAAATTTCATCAAAAAGCTTGACATTCGCTAAACAACGCTGTATATATTTACAGCCTCATTTAAAAAGCTATTTGGGAACGATACTGCCAAGGATTCAAACGTAGAGCTTGACATTCGCTAAACAACGCTGTACATTACATGACTTCAGTTAAAAAGTTATCTAGGAACGATACCGCAAGGGATTTAAACGTAGAAAGTCTTTCATTTTTTTAACAGTTTTTGAGTTGACGAAACGATGCGAAAATCTATACTAGAAGAAAATAAAAGTTATACCTTTTCGGATTATTTTAAATTATCGTACCCAACCCGAGATGTGGTGGCTGAATTTGGTTATCAGTTTCAAGTGCAGAAACTTGAACTGCCTGATTATACGGATAAAGCGTTGAATGTTGAAAAATTAACAGAAACTTTTTATAAGAAATTACCTCATGTCACTTTGAACTCCGAAGCCGCAAAACGTGAGTTCTTTATCTCTCCTTTACTTTTTGAGTTGCTTGATTATATTGACATTGATATAGATGTCGAGTATCCGATTAACATCAATGAGAGATTAAAAGGAAATATTGATTATCTCATACACGCCTCAAAACAGATTATTGTCATCGAAGCCAAAAATGCTGATATGGATAAGGGTTTTACCCAATTAGCCGTGGAATTAATTGCGATGGATCATTATTTAGAAAACGAGAGCACTGAGCTATTATATGGTGTAATCACGATAGGCGATGTATGGCGTTTTGGGGTACTTGAAAGACTAACAAAGAAGATAATAAAAAATATCGACGCATTTCTAGTGCCGGCACAGTTAGAAAAACTGTTAGCCGTGTTATTAGGCATTCTCAAAGAGCCATAAACTAAAACCCAGCGGCGATCAGGTGAACAGGCATCATTTTATTAGCCTAACAAAGTTTGCAACTGGGATGTTCGTTCAATTTGAGCTTGTCACTTTTTTTTTCGCCCTAGATTGGATTTGTAGCCCGGCATTTCACAAAAGTAGAGTGAAAAATAAACTAGTACCCCGCACCGCAAATTCATCCGATTATTCATATCAGCACCAATCAAGGGGCTGGCTACAATTAATTATCCGATATATTAGCGACGCGTGGTACTAGGAAATTAGCTGATATTTAACACCCCAGTTCAAATCCCACCTCTTCCGCCATGAAAGCTTATAAAATTCCTAGTAAAAATATCCACTTATAATGAATTTTTTCATTTTTCATTTTTCATTTTTCATTTTTCATTAGTTAGTCTAGCACGGCTAAAAACTGAAACTTCAAATCCTAACCGTTTGCAGTATAACCTAGCCTACTTGAAAGAAACCTCCAAAGTTTTAGAAACCTTGGCGGTTTTTTTTGGCTCATCCTTTCTTATAAAGAATCCTTGTCGTTATTGCTAAAAAATTACTCAGAAAACGGAAAATTCAATTTATATCCCACTCGATACACTGTACTAATAATTTCATGATCTGGTAAAAACGTCGCTATTTTTTTCCGCAAGTTTTTGATATGTGAATCAATCGTGCGTTCATAGCCAGAAAACGCATAGTTTTGCACTTGGCTGATTAGAACTTGGCGAGAAAAGACTTGATTGGGATGGGAAATAAAAAACGCTAACAAAGCAAACTCATTGGGAGTGAGTTTTAATGGTTGATTAGCAATAGTGACTTGATGACTCTTGACATCGACGGTGATTTCCCCAAGCACTAATTTTTCCTCTGTGACGCTCGTTGGCTGTATACGGCGCAAAATCGCTTTCACTCTGGCAACCACTTCTCTCGGGCTAAAAGGCTTGCAAATATAATCATCCGCCCCGAGTTCTAAACCCAGCAACCTATCGATTTCTTCAACTCTGGCTGTGAGCATCATAATAGGCACAGTCGAAAATTGCCGCACTTCCCGGCAAACAGCCATGCCATCTTTGCCGGGCAACTGGATATCTAACAAAATCAAAGCCGGGGGCGTTTGCTTGACATAAGGAACAGCGGCATCTCCCTGTTCCAAACAAACCGTTTGATAACCCGCTTTCTCCAGATAATCACGCAATAAATTCGCTATTTTTATTTCGTCTTCAACAATGAGAATAGTTTGAGCTGACATTTTTTATTTAGACATTAGTGAGAGTACAACTTCTTTTAGGAATAAACGGATTTTTTCTAGGCATTCAAGTAAATGTTATTTTTGCCTTATCCGTTTATGAAAGCGTATCCGTTGTACTTTGTTTTCCCAGCCTCCTAAAGCGATAGCCCAAGGCATTTGCTTAGCTTATTTTTGTTTTATCCGTTTATTTCGCGTATCCGTTGTACTTTGTTTTCCCAGCCTAAAGCGATAGCCCAAGGCTTTTGCTTAGCAATGTGGCGTGCCTCAATTAGAAAAAACGATGTTTTTTACTGTATAAACTATAAAGCCATTATTATCGTTAATTATTCTCGTTCTTTATCGAAGAAACCGGCAAGATAATCTTAAACCAGAAGCCCCCTTCTGGTGCCTTCTGGACACTAATTTCACCGCCATGCTTCTCAATAATACTTTTGCAAATGGAAAGTCCTAATCCACTACCACCTTGGGCCCGATTCCTAGACGGTTCGGCCCGATACAAGCGATCAAATAAATGAGGTAGCGCAAAATCGGGTACTCCGGGGCCAGAATCTATAAAATCCAATTGCAAAAAAGTCGGCGTGAGCGTCGGCGTAATTTCCAACCAACCCGGTTTATCCACATAGCGCAACGTATTCTCTAATAAATTATTAAAGACTTGCAACAAGCGATCGCTATCGCCAGCCAAGTAAGGCACTTCTTTGGTTTGTAAATTCGCCCGTAGCTTGATTTTTTGTTGAGCCAACCGGGCTTGAAATTGATTAAGACTCTGTTGCAAAACATGCAATGGGTTAAGTGGTTGCCGCCGTAAATTCAACGCCTGACTATCTGCCAAGGACAAAGTCCGTAAATCGTCTACCAATCGAGTCAAATGCAAAGCTTCCGCATGCAACGACTCCAACGTTTCATCATCCGCTTCCCGAATACCATCTTGCAAAGCTTCAACTTCGCCACGCAAAATAGATAATGGTGTTCGTAGCTCATGGGCAACATCAGCTAACCATTGTTGGCGCATTTGCTCATACTGTTCTAAAGTATAGGCCATTTGATTAAAATCAGTCGCCAATTGACCGACTTCATCTTGCGTTTTAACCGTCACACGAGTGCCAAAACGCCTCGCTGCCAGTGCCTGAGTCGCCGTGGTCAATTTTCGCAAGGGTTTCACCAAATGCTGAGCTAACAACCAAGTGACAATAATACTGAATAACAAAACCCCTAAACTACTTATGTAAATACCCCGCGTTTGTTGCTGAATAAACTCAATATCTTTCGGCGCAAAAAAAGTTTCTACCCGTTGAATACCCACCCAACCGACGGTTTTGCCATTCACCTCTATCGTTCGCAACGCAAAATTGTCCAAATCGGTTTGCCTACCAATAACCCAGCGTTTTTCGGCATCAAACAAGGTTAAACGAGGTGCAATCATCATCGGATCTGGGGGATAATTGGGTATTGGTTTAACTGGGGGCCCCGGGATATCCTTAATAGACAGCATTTCATCAACCAATTCAGGTGGTGGACGAAAACTGGGCGGTTGGTGATCACCACCATGCCCCGGTGGCGGCCCCATACCCTCATGCGGTGGGCGAGGTGGCGGCCTCATACCCTCATGCGGTGGCCGAGGTGGCGGCCCTATACCTTCATGCGGTGGCCGAGGTGGCGGCCTCATACCTTCATGCGGTGGCCGAAGTGGCGGCCCCATACCCTCATGCGGTGGCCGAAGTGGCGGCCCCATACCCTCATGCGGTGGCCGAGGTGGCGGCCTCATTGGCGGTGGCGAGTGGGAAGCATTTGAAAGCCTCAACAAATTTTGCCAATGCGATTGGTTCTCCTGCAAATCCTCCCAACTACCTTTTTGCCGATACTCATCCGCCAGTCGTTGTACTAAGTGATCTATTTTATTCAGCTCGATTTGACGAACAAAATCAAAAAAGTATTGCCGCATAAAATATTGCATACCCCCGACAAGTAAAACGATGCCGACAATATTAGTGAGCAAAAAGGCGACAAATAATTTGTAAGCTAATTTGTATTTCATAGCAGCGACTAAAATAAACCACCAAGGTTTCTAGGGGCGTTGCCCTGAGTTTCCAGGGGCGTTGCCCCTGGCTTTAATAATACGCCCCTTTGGGGCTAACAGACGAGGTTAATATAAAAGGGGCAACGCCCCTGGTTAGCCCTTTGGTACGAGATTAATATAGCCAAGGGCAACGCCCTTGGCTTGGGGCTTGAGGGCCATTAACAAAACTAAGGCCTATCAATTCGACAACCTGGCCCACAAATTAGAAACCTCCAACGTTATAGAAACCTTGGCGTTTTTTTTTGGTTTGAGGGCCATTAACAAAACTAAGGCCTATCAATTCGACAACCTGGCCCACAAATTAGAAACCTCTAACGTTTTAGAAACCTTGGCGTTTTTTTTTGGTTTGAGGGCCATTAACAAAACTAAGGCCTATCAATTTGCCAACCTGGCCCACAAATTAGAAACCTTGGCGGTTTTTTTTAGTTTGAGGGCCATTAACAAAACTAAGCCCTATCAATTTGCCAACCTGGCCCACAAATTAGAAACCTTCAACGTATTAGAAACCTTGGCCGTTTTTTTTGGCTTGAGGGCCATTAACAAAACTAAGGCCTATCAATTCGACAACCTGGCCCACAAATTAGAAACCTCCAACGTTTTAGAAACCTTGGCGTTTTTTGAGTGCCAAAATCTTTATCAATCCCTTTATGGGACTTTCGCTTTCAGACAAACTACGTTATCTCGCTACGCTCGGAACAATGTTCACTGCATGAGCGGTTCCTCTGCACTAAAAACTAAAGTACAGTCAGTCGTCCAAACTAACGTTTGGCAATCGTCAGTCGTCCAAACTAACGTTTGGCAGAAGTCAGTTTGGCAGTCGTCCAAGTTTTTTTGAGGGCCATGTTGGCGAATTGATGTTCAGGCAAAAGTTTTTCGGAGAAAAACTTGTTGATTTGATTGATGGCCCTATCGATAAAAACTTCTAAAAGCACAAGTGGGACACACCCACTAAAGTTTGGAGTCCTGCCAAACTGACTTCTGCCAAACTAAAGTTTAGAGTCTTGCTAAACGGATTTCTGCCAAACTGACTCCTGCCAAACTGACTTCTGCCAAACTAAAGTTTGGACTCCAAACTAAAGTTTGGACGACATAACCCGAGTATTTTACCCGTCAAAACCCATCACCCCACGTTCCACCCTTAACATAATAATAACCGTTCACTGACAGACGAACGAATTTATTACTTACGATAAATAAACCTTTTTTTCAACCCCCACCAAATCACGCACAACATTCATGCCATCCATCAACCCCCTTCAATGACTTATTCATTACCAATTACCAATTAGCAATTAACAAAGAACGATTGCATCAAATTGAAATCACCCTGGTATTTTGTCGGCCGGTGTTGGGGGCGTTGTGCGTGCAGGTTTGCGCTGTCATAAGTGCCCGTGCAAAAGTTTTCCAGTATTGTGGATACAACTATTTTCGTTAGTTTTTGAAAATGCCGGCACGGCTACTTATGCAAATATCGATCTGAAAAATGAAAATTGAAAAATGAACAAAGATGTCATTTCTACGACAGGAGAAACCTTATAAAATCACTTAACTTATTTTAAATACGTTTTTATAAATCATTGATTTAAATCACTTATTTTTTTATGATTCAATTCAACCCTTAATTCGCATGACTTATTCCTGATTTTTTGGGTGAATCATTGGGCCGCGTAAATACCCTATTTTTTATAACAATACCAAAATTTGGCAATTTGTTTAATTGCTACGTTAAATAATAAAATTCTCATATTTTGTATTAAGGCCATTTAACATATATGGAACGTACTTCAAATCCGTGAAAATGACTTGTAGGAACTGATAAGAAAATGAGTAAGCAAAATTATATACTTATCATTAATTGAGTCATTTTTCAGTTTTCATTAGTATCGCTTTGTACGTCATTATGACTTTTTGCTCTCACCCATTACCCATTACCCATCCTTCAATGAGCCTTCGCCACGAGGCTCTATCTTTTAACTTTATTAAACAGCTCGGTTAATTTTTTTTGGACAAGGCTATTGCAAAAAAATGGGCGATGTGTTTCAATACGCGCCTTTTTTTATAGGTATAATTGAGTCATATATATAGCGTTTGACCGAAAACTTTTTTCAGGCGCTGACTTTCGTTCTAAGTAACCCGCATGCAGCAACTTAACATTTAATTTTGTCGGGTAATAGGAGTCCAAGATTAGGAGTCCAAGATTTATCTTTCCAACTAAAACTAAAATGCATCGCTCGTTACTGCTGATCAACACAGAGCGAAGCGAGATCACTTATAACGGTATGCAGTCTAATAAAGCGTTCCCTTTTAACTACAAGTAACATGGTTTTTAATCAGTGAACCCCGTTATTTGTTTATAAATTGGGACGGTGTTCGCGCTGCAACCCCCTCCATCGCTCGCTACGCTCGCTTATTTGTCAAGCCAGCAATTGAAAGGCGGATACACACACCTAAAAAATAGGGTTTTTTGCCGTCAAAATTTTTAACCTGCGTGACGGAAATAGTCGGTAACTTATTGAATAATTACTTATTGATCAAGTAGTTCAAGACAACGAGCAAATCTTTTCGCCGTTTTTTGACGTATGTCAAAGCTGATGGAGATAGTCTTAATTTAACATTATCACAAATAAAATCTGTGGTGGGCATGTCCAGTTATGTTGTCGAGGTGTTTTTTGACTTGTAACTCCACCCGCGAGTTTTATTTACAAATCGGCAATGTACAATCTGAAGTTTAAGTGCCAGTGTTTAATGACGACTTAATGAACTATTAATAATTAACTCATTAATATTTATGTGGGCAAAGCCAAGTTCGTCAAAGGTATTTTCACCCATATCATTCTGTTATCTACAAGAACGTGGTTTATTCAAAACCAGTAAACAACTTATGATTAATGCAGACATTAATGGCAGTTTGCAGATTATGAGAAAAGCAGTCACCAATTCCTTGGATGAGGTGATAGAGGATGTGCAGTTCATCCATCATTGTTGTCAACCTCGGTTGGTTACAATTTAAAGTATTTTATAGACTTTTATATAAAATTCGTTACTGTATCGGCTCAGATAACAATTTCATTGATAATTATTGACATTGCATTTAATGGAATACAACTCTCAACAACTATGAACTAGGCAGTATCAACCCTTTATCCCCTCGCTAAGATACAAGGCTTAGGGTAACATTAATGCTTGAGAGTCCATTTTTTGACTTGCAAAGGCTAACCACCTCAAGCACCCTTATGTTACTTTAAAATAAAAAAAGGTAAAGTTTTTTTAGATAATGTCCAGCCAATATCAATAGTTATCAATATTTTTGTGACTATATATAGAGGTAATGCCAATGCATGTTACAAGTCGTTTACAATCTTTTAAAATCGCCAAAAAGGCGTTTTTATCTTCGCTCATTGGTTCATTTATTTGGCTGGTTTGTTTACCAACAGTCTCCTTTTCGGCATCTCTCGAAAATGGTAAACAGGCTTATCAGCAGAAATGCGTTGCTTGCCATACGATTGGTGGCGGACGGTTGGTTGGCCCCGACTTAAAAGGGGTCACGTCTAAGCGAGAGCCAAGTTGGTTAGAGCGTTGGATAATCGAGCCAGATAAAATGTTGGCCGAGGGCGATTCTCTCGCTACGCAACTTCTACAAGAATATAATAATGTTCCAATGCCAAATTTGGGTGTATCTCAAACAGAGGCAAAAGACATTATTGCCTATATCGCGGATCAAAGTAGCGGTGGAGCGGCTCAAAGTAGCGCCGGGCCGGCGGCTGTGCCTACTACCACAGAGCAAGGGGTAAAAACCACACTACCCTCCATTTCCGCTCTTTCCCTTTCTGCGGGTTCCCCTGAAAAGGGTAAAGAGATTTATCAGAAGATATGTTTCGCTTGCCATACGATTGGAAGTGGAAAAGTTGGGCCCGACTTAAAAGGGGCCACGTCTCGGCGAGAGCCAAGTTGGTTGGTACGTTGGATAACCGAGCCTAGAAAAATGTTGGCTGAGGGCGATTCTGACGCGACGCTGCTCCGGCAGAAACATGGTGATTTTCCAATGCCAAATTATGGTCTTTCCGAAGCACAAGCCATAGACATTATTGCCTATATAGCAGCAGAAAGTGGCGATGAACTGCCGATGCCACCAGCAACGACGGGGGGCAAACCTGAGGAAAAAACCCCTTCTGTGGCCCAACCGGCACCCGCTGGCGATTTTGAGACTGGTAGAGCGTTATTTGTGGGACAACAATCATTTGCTAATGGTGCCCCGGCTTGTATTGCTTGTCACAGCACTTCCGAAGTGGGTGGTTTAGGTGGGGGATCATTAGGGCCCGATTTGACAAAGGTTAACTCAAAGTTTGGAGCAATAACACCTGGCTTGGTAAATGCTTCCTTCCCCACAATGAAAGGTGTTTTCTCTAAAAAACCCATTCTTGATGCTGAGGCAGCTCACCTAAAGGCTTATTTTTCCGAAACGGATAGCTTGGAACCTAAACCGTCGATGGACTTTACAATCAGTCTGATAAGCATTATAGGATTTATTATCCTCTACATCCTTACACACCTCATCTGGAGAAAACGATTGACCGGGGTACGTATACCTTTGGTTGGGAGATAAAAACATGGGCTGGATTCAAGACATTATCAACCCAAAAACCCGCGAATGGGAACAGTTTTATCGTACTCGTTGGCAGTATGACAAAATTGTCCGCAGTACGCATGGCGTAAACTGCACCGGCGGATGTTCTTGGCGCGTTTACGTGAAGTGTGGGGTAATCACTTGGGAAATGCAGCAGGTGGATTACCCCAAACTAGAAAAGAGTTTGCCCCCTTATGAACCTCGCGGTTGTCAACGGGGTATCTCCGCGTCTTGGTACGTCTATAGCCCCATCCGGGTGCGATATCCTTATGTTCGCGGTGCGTTGGTTGAACTGTGGCGTAGAGCGCGTCAAAAGTACGATGATCCGGTTGAAGCTTGGGAATCCATTGTGAGTGATCCCGATAGCCGCAAAACGTATCAACAAGCACGCGGCAAAGGGGGTTTTCGGCGTTCTGACTGGCATGAAGTGTTAGAAATCATTACCGCGTCCAATGTTTACACCATTAAGAAGTATGGCCCTGACCGTATTGTCGGTTTCTCTCCTATCCCAGCGATGTCGCAGTTGAGTTTTGCGGCCGGTTCCCGTTTTCTGGGATTGATGGGTGGGCATCTGCTCAGTTTTTACGACTGGTACAGTGATCTGCCACCGGCCGAACCGGAAGTGTGGGGTGAACAAACAGATGCCCATGAGAGTGCAGATTGGTACAATGCCAAGTTCATTGTTTCCATGGGCTCCAATTTGAATATGACTCGGACTCCCGACGTGCATTTCATCGCGGAGGCCCGCCATAATGGTTCAAAATTTGTGGTGTTTGCCCCGGATTTTAGTCAGGTTGCTAAATATTCAGATTGGTGGGTACCCGTTCATGCCGGACAAGATGGGGCATTTTGGGTAGCTGTCAATCATGTCATTTTGACGGAATATTATGTTAAGAAAGAAACGCCCTCTTTCAATGCCTATATGAAACAATTCACCGACTCACCGTTTTTGGTGGTGTTGAATCAAGGTGAAGAAGGGTACGAAGCCGGCCGACTGTTACGGGCGAACACCATTGAAGCTTACAAGGATGAAGAAAATGGTGAATGGAAGTTCTTGATGTTTGATGAGACATCTGGGGCACCCAAGATGCCGAAAGGCACGATGGGACACCGTTGGCAAGAAAAACCCGGACAATGGAATTTGGAGTTAAAAGATGGCCTAGATGATTCGCCCATTGAACCGTTGCTTTCCTTTATTGACAACCGTGATGAAGTTTTTCCGGTTCAATTTGAAGACTTTTCAAATGATAACGCCACTGTCAAGCGTGGTGTGCCGGTGAAGTATATCGAAACGACTGACGGTAAAGTTGCTGTCACCACCATCTTTGATATGTTGATGGCGCATTTTGGGGTTGATCGTGAGTTAGGCGGGGAATACCCCAGCAGTTACGATGATAGCGACCAGATATTTACGCCAGCTTGGCAAGAAAAGTTTACCGGCATTGATAAGTCAACGGTTATTAACTTTGCTAACCAATTTGCCACAACGGCTGAGAAAACAGGCGGCAAATGCACCGTCATCATCGGGGCCGGCATTAACCACTGGTATCACAATAACCTGATGTATCGCGGCCCCATCACGGCCTTGATGTTATGTGGCTGTGTCGGTAAAAATGGGGGTGGCTTGGCTCACTATGTAGGCCAAGAAAAATTAGCCCCGATTTCTATCTGGAAAACGGTGGCGATGGCGGCGGATTGGGGAAGCGCGGCACGTTTACAAAATGCCCCCACTTGGCATTACATCCACTGTGATCAATGGCGTTATGAAGGGCCTTTCGCCAAGTATTCCAGTGTGAAGGGAGATAATGAATGGACTGGAGGCCATGCCGCGGATAACAATGCGCGTGCGGTACGCATGGGCTGGTTGCCCTTCTATCCTCAATTTGAGCGCAGCAGTTTAGAGATCGTCAAGGATGCCGAACAAGCGGGCGCGCAAACGGATGAAGAAGTTGTCCAATACGTGGTTGACCAACTGAAAGAGAGGAAATTACGCTTCGCGGCTGAAGACCCAGATCATCCCAATAACTGGCCTCGTGTTTGGTTCATTTGGCGCGGTAATGCCATCCTAGCCAGTGGCAAAGGCCACGAATATTTCTTACGTCACTACTTGGGCACTCACTCCAATGCGGTTGCCGATGAGGAAGTCAGCAAGGAGATGTTACAGGAAGTGGTGTGGCGAGATGAGGCCCCAGTAGGCAAAATGGACTTGGTGGTCGATATCAACTTCCGCATGGATACGTCAGCACTCTATTCAGATATCGTGTTGCCCACGGCTCATTGGTATGAAAAGAATGACATCAATACCACTGATATGCACTCTTTCATCCACCCACTCTCGGAAGCCGTGGCACCAAACTGGGAAGCGCGAACGGACTGGAATATTTACAAGTCGATTGCTAAGGGGGTAAGCCAGCTGGCCGAAAAACATCTACCCGAACCGGTGAAAGATTTTGTTTGCATCCCGTTAGAACATGATTATCCGGATGAACTCGCGCAACCGTCTATTAAAGATTGGGCGAAGGGTGAATGTGAGCCAATACCGGGCAAGACGATGCCAAAAATGAAAGTCGTCGTCCGCGATTACAAGAACCTGTATAACCGCTTCACCTCATTTGGTCCAGATGCGAGAGAGAAGGGTATCGGCGCTCATGGCGTACATTGGCATATTGATGATATGTACGATGAAACGCTCAAGACGCATCCCACCACGCAATGGAATGGGGACACCTATCCCTCCCTGAACGAGGTGGTTCATGCGATTAATCTCATCTTGCGCTTTGCACCGGAAACCAACGGAGAATCGGCCTACCGTGCCTTTACCGCACATGAGAAAAAGGTCGGTTTGCCGCTTAAAGACTTGGGAGAAGGGAATCGTGGTATCACCATGACGTATGAAGACATTCAACGTCAACCTCGTCGTCTACTGACCAGTCCCTGTTGGTCTGGTTTGATGAATGAGGGCCGTGCTTATTCTCCCTTCTGTATGAGTGTAGATCGTCTGGTGCCTTGGCGAACCTTGACGGGACGGCAACACTTCTACCTAGATCATGAAGGTTACCTGGCTTTCGGTGAGCATTTGCCCACCTATAAGCCGAAGGCGGATCCCATGTTATACGGTGACTTTGTGAAAACGCAACAGGGTGAAGCCAATAGTATCATGCTCAACTACTTGACACCGCATGGTAAATGGCACATTCACTCCACCTACTATGACAATCACCGTATGTTGACCCTGTCACGCGGGATTGAACCGTTCTGGATTAACCACAAAGATGCCGACAAGATTGGGGTTATCGACAATGACTGGGTAGAAGTTTACAACGACCATGGCGTTGTTGTAACAAGAGCCGTCGTCAGTGCCCGTATACCGCAAGGGGTGTGTATCTGGTATCATTCCCCAGAACGGACGATTTCTATCCCGAAATCACCTTTGCGTGGCGGTAGACGCGCTGGTGGACATAATAGCCTCACTCGTACCCGCCTCAAACCTGTACTGATGATGGGTGGTTATGGACAATTTACCTTCCACTTGAATTATTGGGGCCCCACCGGGGTTAATCGTGATACCCATGTGATGGTTCGCAAGCTGCAAGGTGAGCCTCAGTTCTAATAGGTAATGGGCAGAAGGGTAATGGGTAATCTAATTTTTGAGTGCCAGTGATTTTACGGATACTATCCCTTCAAGGGATAGTATCTGTTTGAACACCATCACTATTCACGCGGAGTTTCAGGATTTTTTTTGCTAACCTGAACACCAGCATTGAATGTCTGATTACCGATTACCGATTACCGATTACCGAAAAGGAGACAATAATGGATGTAAGAGCACAAACATCAATGATGTTTCACCTAGATAAGTGTATTGGCTGTCATACTTGTAGCGTTGCCTGCAAAAATATCTGGACAGACCGCAAAGGCACGGAGTACATGTGGTGGAACAATGTAGAGACCAAGCCGGGTACCGGTTACCCTACCAAATGGGAAGACCAAGAGAAGTATAAAGGCGGCTGGGTACCGAAGGAAGAAACAATCAAGTTGCGGGTGGCGGATAAAGCCAGCACTTTCGCCAACATCTTCCATCAACCCCACTTGCCCACGATTGATGATTATTATGAGCCGTGGACTTACAAGTACAGTGATTTATTTGATGCCCCGGCCGGTGATGATCAACCGACGGCTCGCCCCATTTCGTTAATTACGGGCGAACATATGGACATCAATGCCGGGCCCAATTGGGATGATGATCTCAGTGGCTCAACGGTTTATGCCAATAATGACCCCAATTATGAAAAGCTGACTGAGGCCGAAAAGCAAGCTTTAAGTGAATTGGAACGCCTCGTATTTTTCTATTTGCCACGGATATGCAACCATTGTTTAAATCCTGCGTGTGTGGCTTCTTGTCCATCGGGTGCGCTTTACAAGCGAGGTGAAGATGGCATCGTGTTGCTTGACCAAAATGTGTGCCGTGCCTGGCGTTTCTGTGTCTCGGCCTGTCCTTACAAAAAAACGTATTACAATTGGAAGACCGGTAAATCGGAAAAATGTATTCTCTGCTTCCCCAGAGTAGAGTCTGGGCAACCACCGGCCTGTTTCCATTCTTGTGTCGGTCGCATTCGTTATTTTGGGGTGGTTTTGTATGATGCGGATAAAATTGAATCAATCGCTTCGGCCCCAGAGAACGAGTTAGTGGAACGTCAGCGGGAAATGATTTTAAATCCCTTTGATCCGGCCGTCATTGCCCAAGCAGAAAAGGATGGGGTACATTTTTCTGTGATTGAAGCGGCTCAGAAATCTCCGGTTTACCGATTTGTGAAGGAGTGGGAGTTAGCTTTACCGCTACATCCAGAATTTCGTACCTTGCCCATGCTCTTCTACGTTCCACCCCTGTTGCCAGTGTTAGGACATGTAGAGAACGGCGTTTACGATGTCGATGCGACCGATTACTTCACCTCACTGGACAAAGCACGCATCCCCATGCGGTATATGGCGAGTTTGTTCACGGCGGGGAATGAAGAGCAGGTGCGTGGTGTTTTGGAAAAACTGCTGACGGTGCGTATGTACAAACGGGCTGAACAAGTGGATGATATCGATTCTGCTCAAGTTGAGGCCATGCTAAAAAAGACAGGCTTAACCGCAGAAGCTTGTGAAGAGATATTCCGCTTAACTTCCTTGCCAACCTTTGAGGAACGTTTTGTGATACCGCCGACTCATCAGGAATACACTGCCGAGTTAACTGTGGGCGATCCCTACGCCTTCAAAGCCGAAGTGGGTGTTGGTGGTTTCAAAGGCAGTCCAGAACGCGGTTGGTAAAATGAAATATGAACGGTGAGTTTTCTGATGATGATTATGACAGATAATCGAGTTGTTCCTGTTTATCATATTTACTCAATTAAAACAACGAGTTAAGCGAAAATCTCTATTAGCCCTGAAGGGGCGTATTATTAAAGCCAGGGGCAACGCCCCTGGAGAATTCATGATTCATTACTTAGGAACAGCTCTAATATTTATCACAGATCATCATCGATATCAAATCAATCACAGTTCAAACCTTAGCACCTATCAGTTTGTAAAACTCGTCATAAAACGTCATTTTTCAACACAGAGCCACAAAGTAGCACAGAGTCACACAGAGAGAGCGGCTTTGGTGAAATCTCTGTGGAACTCAGTGTGGCTCCGTGTTCTCTGTGTTGAATATTTTAAAACTGATAGGTGATAAGCAGCTCAAACCTATAAAAATGAAAAATGAAGAGAACCGGCAACCGCAAATTTATCGTTGCCTATCTAGTTTGTTAGATTATCCCACGCCGAATCTGGTTGAACAAACCCGTCAAGGTATTGACTTGCTCAAAAAAGATTATCCTCAATCAGCCCAACAAATGGCAAGCTTTCTGTCTTTCGTAGAAAGTACGCCGTTGGGCCGTTTAGAAGAAGTCTACACCGGAACGTTTGACATCAACCCGGCGTGTCATATTTTTGCCGGTCATATCCTGTTTGGTGAAAGTTTCAAACGGGGCGCGTTCATGGCAAGGCTGACGGAAGAATATCAAAAGCGTGAATTTGAGACAGGAAAAGAACTGGCCGACCACATTCCGCTCTTACTCAAGTTATTAGGAACGCTTGAGCCGAATGACACATTCGCCAAGGATTTAATTTCTGATTGTCTTATACCCGTGTTTCAAAAAATGAATGCCAACTTTGAGGAGGACTCACAAAATCCTTATGTGCCGGTGCTTAGGAGTGCGTTGGTTGTCCTTGAAAGGGCCAAGCCAAAAACACGCCCCTAAATAAAACCAATCGAAAGAGGGGACTTGCCACGCGGTAATTTCCCTCTTGAGAGGAATTAGGGGACTGTTATTTCGTAACAAGGAGAAAATTAAAATGACATATGATGACTTACTATTCGGTGTGTTTCCTTATTTGTGCATCATCATCGCCATTCTGGGAAGTGTTTGGCGATTCCTGAGTGACCGATTTTCTTATTCCAGTTTATCCTCCCAATTTTTAGAAACTCGGCAACTGTTTTGGGGCTCCGTCGCTTGGCACTATGGTATTTTAGCAGTGCTGACCATACATTTGGTTGGCTTTTTATTCCCAGAAACCATCTTGTCGTGGAATGCGGAGCCGATGCGATTGTATGTCATGGAAGCGACTGGTTTCACCTTAGCCTTGTTTACGCTAGGGGGGCTTATTATGCTTATCGTCAGACGATTCAGTAGTTCCCGCATTAGAGTGGTGACTTCAAAAATGGATATCGCCTTACTCCTATTTCTTCTGATTCAAGTGGCAACGGGCGTATGGACAGCCATGTTCTACCGTTGGGGTTCCTCTTGGTATGCTATGTATGCCGTTCCCTACTTGTGGTCAATTTTTTACTTCAAGCCGGATGTGAATTTGGTCAACATTTTACCGTGGGTAACGCAGATACACATCCTAAATGCGTTTCTTCTCGTGTTGATCGTACCATTCACCCGTCTGGTTCACTTCTTATCCGTGCCAATTAAATACATTTGGCGACCCCATCAAATCGTGAGATGGAATCGACGCTCGCCAATCATTGGTGCATAAAAATTGACACACCCCGGTCATCCGGAGTTGGCAGGACTCGGTAGTGGCTTTAGCCACTGTTTGTAGTAGTGGCTTTAGCCACTGAGGCGATAAATCGCCTACTACAAACGGTAGTGGCTTTAGCCACTGAGGCGATAAATCGCCTACTACAAACGGGTTTCGCCTACTACAAACGGGCCGAGGGCCATGATTTGAAATGCCTTAAGCCATTATGCGATATGGCCCTCAATTGGCTGGTCGTTTGTAGTAGTGGCTTTAGCCACTGAGGCGATAAATCGCCTACTACAAACGGGCCGAGGGCCATGATTTGAAATTCCTTGAGCCATTATGCGTTTCGGGCCCTAAATTGGCGGCCAAAACTCTGGCTGAATTTGAAAGGACGCTCTAGTAAAGTTGTACTTAGCCCTTGCTACGCTGACTGAAACGCAGTAACGAGCTTCGCTACGATAACTTTATCCAAACACGCTCCTAACTTGTCGGCAAGCACTTGCACATTCGGCTGATTCATCATCGTGAAATGATCACAGGGCACCATAAGGATATCCACCAAGTCCTCTGCATATTGACTCCAGCCCCAAATGGCTTCTTGTTTTAGATGTTGGCTAAAAGTCTCCATTTGTGCGCTGGTTTGACTCACGAAAGGAATGTCACTGGCTTTAAAGAGGCTTATGGGAATCGCTGGAATAGCCTGTGGCACATAATGATGATGGTTCTTCTAGTAAATTGTTCTGGATGAAATATGAAAAGTAGTTACCCAGCAATTTGTCGTTGATAGGCGGACATATGATGGAACTATCTGTCAGCCCATTGAGCGTGTTTTGGCAGTCATAGTGTGGTACTTTTCCTTGAACGTACATCTCAGGCAGGGTTAGTTCTTCTTCACAAGGAACCTTTTCAATAAAAAGGGAGGTGAGAGAAGACAAAGCATTTTTGTGAGAATACTTCACAATATTGACTAATTCAGTCTGCCATTGATGATAGGGAGTCTGCTGAATCGGGTAGCCAAAAGAGTTGATCCAATCGAAAAGTTGGCGCACCAGAAAGTGATGGGAATTCAATAAATGAAAAGCTTTTCCCAATGATTCTGGTTGCCGTGATAGATGAACAATAGCTTGGCTCACATAATCTACTGGTGTCAGGTGCAAAGTGATATTTATATCTGGCCACTTTCCAAGTTGGATACAGCCTTTAATCATTCTGAATATCAAGTCATATGGATTCCAGATTTGTGTTTGGCTGTGTCCGACTAAGGTTCCGGGTCGATAAATACAGACTGGAAGCCCTCGTTCACGGGCCGTCATGACTAACTTTTCAGCCACCCATTTACTTTGAGCGTAGCCCGAAAATAAACCTTCACTGTCATTCAGAGCATATGTTTCTCGAATGATTCGACCATCAAAATAGCCACAAGACTCGAAAACAGATAGGGTGGAAACGTAATGCACTGGCTTGATTTTAGTATGAGTCGCTAATCTCAACATTTCTTGGGTACCCAGAACATTGGTTGCTTTAAGAGTCTGGTATGGGTAAACAAAATTAACCAATGCGCCATTATGATAGATGACATCAATTTGATTAGCTAAATCTTTAAATAGTTGTTCTGAAAGTGCCAAAAGTGGCTGTGACAATTCTCCAATGATAGGGATGATTCTGGAACCAAACGTTTCATTCCAAAGAAAATAGGATTCAAGCTTGTTCTGGAGTCTATTTTTGCCTTCGGCAGCGTTTTTAGCCCGAACAAGGCAATAGATGTTTGCCGTTGTTTGCACAAGGAGATCATAAAGTAAATAAGCACCTAGAAAGCCAGTTGCTCCGCTCAAGAAGATAGATTTGGGCTTAAGGGCATTAACGGGTACTGCTGACGGTTGAATAGTCGAATCTAAAACCGCTTCCGCATTGAGATCGATGACGGTTTTTGTGGCAACGATTCCTACCTGACGAATCTGCTCAATGGTTTGGGCCATTCCAGCAATTGTGGGTGATTCAAAAAGTTGGCGTAATGGGATATCCACGGATAAAGTCTCACGAATACGTGACATGAGTTGCGTGGCGAGTAAAGAATGACCACCCAATTCAAAAAAGCTCTCATGAATACCGACTTGTTCAACCCCCAAAACTTCCACCCAAATGTCCGCTAAGCATTTCTCATCAGATGTCCGAGGCGCGACAAACGTTTTTTCTGATAATTGATAATTGCTCACTGATAATTGAGACAGTGCGCGACGATCTATTTTACCGTTTGGCGTGAGTGGCAAGCTTTCTTTTGTTACAAAGGCAGAGGGTATCATGTAATCGGGTAGTCGTTCCGTCAGAAAATCACGTAATGCGCTATTTTCAATAACTTGTCCTTGATGCAGTACGAAATAGGCGACTAAACGCTTGTCCGTCTTTGACGCTTCATGGACAATCACGGCATTTTCTGTCACAAAAGGATGTTGTGCTAACACGGCCTCAATTTCACCCAATTCAATCCGAAAACCACGAATCTTGACTTGGTTATCTATGCGCCCCAAGTATTCAATATTGCCATCGGGTAGATAACGGGCTAAGTCGCCGCTTTTATAGAGGCGTGAATTGGGTTCTTCACTAAAAGGATTGGATATGAATTTTTCGGCCGTCAAATCAGGGCGGTTGAGGTAGCCACGGGCTATACCAACACCACCGATGTGTAATTCACCTAGTACTCCGATGGGAACAGGTTGTAAGTCGTTATCCAGTACATACGTTTGGAGATTACGAATAGCACGTCCAATCGGGATTTCCAGCCATTTCCTCTGATTTCTTGAGACTGAACGGCCGGGTAAATAATACATTGTTGCAACGACGGTCGTTTCTGTGGGACCATAACCGTTGACCAACTGAGGGGTTGCTCCTACCCATTGTTGCCATAAGCCCACCGATTCTGAAAGGGCGTGTTCTCCTCCAATACTCATGAGACGCAATGAATTAGGTAGCGTGATTTTGCCCTTAGCTAGTTCAGAGGTCAGTTGATGCCAGAAAGCGGTCGGCAAAGATAATACTGTCAATCCCAAATCTCGGCAGTGTTGTAAAAAGAGAGAGACTGAGTTCAACATGTTATCAAAACGTAGTACTAAGCACCCACCACAAGCCAGACAAGGATAGATTTATTCCGCAGCGGCATCAAAACTAATAGAAGAAAATTGCAAGAGGCGGTCATTTTGGGTCAACCCATATTCAATAATAGCCGTGTTGACAAAATTGACTAAGGACTGATGTTGAATCATCACGCCTTTTGGTTTACCAGTCGAACCTGAAGTATAAATGACATAAGCCAAATTATTCGGTACCACGCCACTGGCGAGATTTTCTTCAGCGAAATGTGACAGCGTTTCGGCCTCAATATCTAAACAAACCACTCTTGCCGTTGTTTCTGGTAACTCCTTTTTTAAGCTTGATTGAGTCAACAACACCTGCACCTGGGCCTCTTCCAACATAAACGCTAAACGCGCTTTGGGTAAAGCCGGCTCAAGTGGCAAGTATGCTCCCCCCGCCTTGAGAATACCGAAAAGTCCAATCACCATGGAAACAGAACGCTCCAAGCAAATTCCCACCAACACTTCCGGTTTGACTCCCAAAGTTTGCAGATAGTGGGCCAGTTGATTGGCTTTGGTATTTAATTGTTGATAAGTCACAGATTGGTTTTCATCTTGTCCTGAGCTTGTCGAAGGAAAGACGACAGCAATGGCATTTGGCGTTTTGGCAACCTGTTCTTCAAAGAGATCAACCACCGTCTTGTCACGCGGATAATCCGTTGTTGTGTTATTCCATTCAACTAGGATTTTCTTTAACTCAGCCAAGGGCATAATTTGCTGTGAACGAATCGGCACTTGAGGCTTACGGAGAATTTCACCTAAGAGAAATTCAAAACGTGCTTTGAAAAGTTCAATTTTATCTTCGTTAAAAGCCAAAAGGCTATAATCAAAATCGACTTGGACATCTTGTTCATCGTGAAATTCGCGAATAAAGACAGTCAAAGCATTTTGATTAAAACCAGACATCAAATTGACGACTATTGCTGGACTCCCATCAAAGTGGGTATCATAATCATGCTTTTCATACGATAATTCAATCTCAAACAATTGCTGACGGTAGGAAGTGGCCAGTCCACAATGTCGATTGATTTCACTCACTGGAACACGCTGATGCCGATAATTTTGTTGCAATTCTCCCTTAATCGCTTGAATCAATTCGACAAAACTCAACGCAGTACCAAAACGCAACCATGCTGGTGTGACACCCACAAACAGGCCCACTGTCTGCTTAAAAGAGGCTGTACTCCGATTCAGGGTTGGAAATCCAATGACCAAATCTTCTCGGTTACATGTCCGCACAAAATAACAATATAACACGCCTAAAATGACATGGAACGTGGAAACTTTATTTTTGAAAGCAAAATCAATAAGTTGATTGTAGAAAGTCCGTTTTAGGCGCAAAGTTGCGCGTTGGCTTGGGATGGTTTGGCCCTGAAATTTGGTAGCATAACGGCGTACCATAAGCGGCTCTGGCACTTCGCGATATTTTTCTTGCCAGTAGTGTTTGGCTTTCACAAATTTTTCCGACTCAAGGTAGGCTTGATCGTTTTGAACAAAATCTGGGTAAGCGTAATTTTTCTGTTCACCCGTTTGTCCAGTTGTCAGTGCGTTATAGGCTGCGGCAACACGTTGAACAATCAGGGAATTAGCCCATCCATCGACTATGAGATGGTGGTATTTGCCAAACCAGTAATAACAATTATCCGCCGCTTTGCATAATGCAAATTGAAACAATAACCCGTCATAAAGTTGGAAAGGCTTGACAAACTCACGTTGTATCCATTCGAGTGCCAATTCGTGGGCATTTTCCGTTTCGGAAAAATCATGGAAATCCAGTTTCAGATGGATATTTTCGGCAAAGGTTTGCGTGGGTAAACTTTCTCCCTCGTGAAGAATGATGCGTAGTGCATCGTTTTCCGCAATAACGTGATTGAGGGCCTTTTCAAAAAGGCTCGGATCAATCGGCCCCTCTATCCGCACATAGCCACCGATATTGTACAGTGGCACATTGGGGTGCAATATTTGGTCGAACCAAAAGTCGAGTTGCGGGGAAGAGAGGGGGTAATGTTTAATGGTTTGGTTTGAAGTCATGTTTAAATGCCTTAAATTTGAGAAATCCGATTTTTTAGAAAAATCGGATTTCTTTATTCTAGGTTTGTAGTAGTGGCTTTAGCCACTGAGGCGATAAATCGCCTACTACAAACGGGTTTCGCCTACTACAAACGGGCCGAGGGCCATGATTTGAAAACAATTATGCTATTATGCGATATGGCCCTCGTTTGTAGTAGTCGCTTCAGCGACTTAACCGTTTGTAGTAGTCAATTGTTAATTGTTAATTGTTAATTGTTAATTGCTATTTGTAACACTCTGATTTGAACTTAATGAAGAACAATCCATAAGCAACCCCAATTTAACAACTCAAAAATGGGTGGGGCATTTTAGCAGATTCAAAACGATTGTCAGCGTTTTATTTTATTTGTTATTCCGTTAAAAAATAAATTTTATCTCACGACTTGTTGGGGACTACGCCGTTTCTTAGTCAAGTACAACAAATCCCCGAAATAAACGACTCAAAAACCCTGAGCCTCCACAACGACATTCGTTCCAAAAGAGAAATCGGATTTCTTGAATAAATCTGATTTCTTTCGGCCGCAGAGAGGGCCATGATTTGAAATGCCTTAAGCGTTTGTAGTAGGAGCAATGCGACTAAACCGTTTGTAGTAGTGGCTTTAGCCACTGAGGCGATAAATCGCCTACTACAAACGGGTTTGTTGTTTGTAGTAGTGGCTTTAGCCACTGAGGCGATAAATCGCCTACTACAAACGATGATTTGAAATTCATTGAGTTATTATACGATATGGCCCTCAATTAGCCCTTGCTACGCTGACTGAACTTTGTCCAAACACGCTCTTAACTTTTCTGCCAACACTTGCACATTCGGCTGACTCATCATCGTGTGATGATCACCGGGCACAACATGAATATCCACCAAGCCCTCAGCATATTGTCCCCAACCCCAACTGGCTTCTTGTTTGAGATGTTGGCTAAAACTCTCCATTTGTGTACTGGCTTGACTCACCAAAGGAATGTCACGGGCTTTAAAGAGGCTCAAGGGAGTCGCTGGAATAGCCTGTGGCACATAATTGGTTTGACAATTCGCTTTGAAAATTTTCACCAAGGCCTGAAGTTGTTTGATGGAGATGAGCCAACCATTCTGTTTTAATATTTCATGAAGATAGCTGAATTGGGCTTGAGTTTCCAATTGTTGAAATTCGGCATAAGACACTTCCAGTTCTCTGTCTAACAAGCTGCCAATGATATGGGCAACGTCGGTTATCCATTGCGCTTCATCCCAGTCTATTCCTATCGGTTGGTTAAAAGGTACGGTGGTGTCAAAAATCGCCAGTCGTGCGACTTTTTCTCCCTTGAGTTGCAACTGCTTGGATATTTCAAGGGCCACCCAAGCACCGAAAGAATGCCCGCCCAGTAAATAGGGGCCTTGAGGCTGTATGGTTTGTATTTCTTGGAGATAATGGATCGCCATGTCTTCAACACGAGTCTCTGGGGCCGTTTCACCATCCAATCCCACCGCTTGGAGGCCATAAAAAGGTTGATCGATACCCATATGATGGGCTAACTGATAGTAATAGAGAACATTGCCACCGGCACCGGGAAGACAGAAGAAAGGCCGTTTGGTACCGTGCGGTTGAATAGCGACGAGGGGTGCCCATGAATTGGTGGTGTCTGTTGAGTTGAGTTGCAAAGCTAACTCTGCGATAGTTGCACCTTGGAATAGGGCAGCTAAGGGTAACTGTTTGCCAAATTGCTGTTCTATCTGCGCTAACAGGCTGACGGCTAAGAGGGAATGCCCACCCAATTCAAAGAAGTTGTCGTGAACGCCGACTCGCTCAACATTCAACACAGAACCCCAAATGCCAGCCAACAATTCTTCATCCGATGTCCGAGGCGCGACAAACGTTTTTTCTGATAACGGATAATTGCTCACTGATAATTGAGACAGTGCGCGACGATCTATCTTACCATTTGGCGTGAGTGGCAAGTTTTCTAACGTGACAAAGGCTGAGGGAATCATATAATCGGGTAGCCGTTCTTTCAGAAAATCACGTAATGCTGTATTTTCAATGACTTGCCCTTGATGCGGTACGAGATAGGCGACTAAACGCTTGTCCGTCTTTGACGCTTCATGGACAATCACGGCATTTTCTGTCACCAAAGGATGTTGAGCCAACACGGCTTCAATTTCGCCCAATTCAATCCGAAAGCCACGAATCTTGACTTGGTTGTCTATGCGCCCCAAGTATTCAATATTGCCATCGGGTAGATAGCGGGCTAAGTCGCCGGTTTTGTAAATACGTGAATTTTGATTATCACTAAACGGATTTTTGATGAATTTTTCGCCAGTCAAGTCAGGGCGATTGAGGTAGCCGCGAGCCAAACCTGCACCGCCAATATGTAATTCACCTTGCACGCCAATGGGAACGGGTTGCAAATACCGATCTAAAATGTAAACTTGAGTATTGGCAATAGGCTGTCCGATGGAAATAGGAGCCGTCGCATCCGTAACTTGAAACATCAAAGACCAAATAGTGGTTTCAGTGGGGCCATATAAATTCCATAAGGTTTGACCTTTTTCCAACAATTGTATTGCCAATTCACGAGGCAAAGCTTCGCCACCACAAAGAATTTTCAATTTCAGACGCGTTTTCCAACCCGCCATTACCAGTGAATGCCATGTTGCGGGGGTGGCTTGCATAATGGTAATGCCATCATGGTTCAGCTTTTCTAATAACTTTTCACCATCATTCACATCGAAACGACGGGCTAAAACGATTTTTGCTCCCACAATCAAGGGCAAGTATATTTCCAGTGCTGCAATATCAAAAGAAATCGTCGTAATGGCTAACAACACATCGGCTTCAGTCAATCCAGGCTGTTTTTGCATTGAAGTTAAGAAATTAAGCAACGAAGAATGACCAATTTGCACACCTTTAGGATTTCCTGTCGAACCAGACGTATAAATTACATAAGCCAAGTTCGTAGGCGTAACCCCACTGATAAGATTTTCATAGCTCAACCGTGACAGCGTTTCGGCCTCAACATCTAAACAAACCACTTGCGCTTTAGTTTCTGGCAGTTTCTTTTTTAGGCTTGATTGAGTCAACAACACCAGAACCTGTGCATCTTCTAACATAAACGCCAAACGCGCCTTGGGATAAGCAGGATCAAGTGGCAAGTATGCACCTCCCACCTTGAGAATGCCTAATAGCCCAATCACCATTTCAATTGAACGCTCAACGCAAATCCCCACTAATACTTCTGGTTTGACTCCCAAAGTTTGCAGATAGTGGGCCAGTTGATTGGCTTTGGTATTTAATTCTCTATAAGTCAGTTGTTGATCTTCAAATACTACCGCAACGGCTTCGGGCGTGGTTTCTACTTGGGCCTCAAATAATTGATGGATACATTTATCCTTAGGATAATCCGCTTGGGTATCATTCCATTCCACCAATTGATGCCGTTCACGTTCCGTTAGCAGAGGCAATTCTGAAATGCGTTGCTGTGGGTTTGTCACAATACCTTCGAGCAATGTCTGAAAATGCCCAATCATTCGTTCAATCGTGACGGCATCAAATAACTCGGTACTGTATTCGATACGACCAATAATCTCGTTGGTTCTTTCCTCAAATCCAAAGGACAAATCAAACCGTGCTGTGTCGGTATCAATACCATCATCATATTGGTACAATGTCCAATTTAAATCAGAATCAAGGGCTGACATCGCCGGGGGTTCAACCGTCAATGCGACTTCAAAGAAGGGATTTTGGTTGGCATTTCGCACCGGATTGAGGACTTCTACTAACTTTTGAAAAGGTAAGTCATGGTGACTATAAGCCCCTAGTGTGACTTCACGGACACGCGCCAGTAATTGTTTGAAAGTGGGGTTTCCAGACATATCTGTGCGTAGTACTAGGGTATTGACAAAATGCCCCATCACATTCTCAAGTTCAGATCGGTTGTGGCAATCGGCAAAAGTCCCGATGACCATGTCATCTTGCCCAGTGTAGCGGTAAAGCAACGTTTTAAAGGTAGTCAAGAGCGTCATAAATAGAGTGACACCTTCTTGTTGATTCAGTTGTTTAAGTTTTGTGGTTAGGCTTTGAGACAGTGTCAAATTCTGCTTGGCTCCCCGAAAAGTGGGTTTCACCGGGCGTGGGTGATCGGTTGGCAACTGTAACATTGGCGGGTTGTTGCCAAGTACGGTTTTCCAGTAAGAGAGTTGCTCTTCAAAAGTCTGTTGCCATTGCCAATGGGCAAAATCAGCGTATTGGATGGGCAATTCTGGCAGCGATAAAGATTCGCCCGTTGAGAAAGCCTTGTAGAGGATGACTAACTCTTGCATGAAGATATTGTATAAGCAAAAACCATCAGCTACAATGTGATGCGCGGTAACAAACAACCGGAATTGAGCCTCATCAATTTGGACTAAAATGGCTCGCACCAAAGGCCCTTCGGTGAGATCGAAAGGCCGTTTGGCTTGTTCATTTGCCAAAAGTAGGGCTTCGGCTTGTTCATGCGGAACCGTCCTCAGATCAACAATGGGCAGCTTAAATGTTGGGGGCAAGGCAATAACATTCTGAACGGGTTGCCCATCTTTAATCACAAAAGTTGTTCGCAGAATTTCGTGACGTTTGATAATTTCGCTGAAGCTTTGTGAAAGAGCGGCTACGTTAAGTCTATTATTAATATGAATGGCTGTGGATTCGTTATAAAAAGGAATACCCGGGTTAACTTGAACCAAAAACCATAGTTGTTCTTGAAAATAAGACAACGGTAATTTCTGTTGTCGAGAAATGGGTTGGATAGTCTGGACGAGTTGATCGTTAAGTTCGCGCTCACGATTCGTTTCAACCCGTTGGACAAGTTCAGCTATGGTAGGAGATTCAAACAACTCACGCAAAGACAGTTCAACGCCAAAGCTATCACGGAGCCGTGAGATGACTTGAGTAGCGAGCAAAGAATGTCCACCCAATTCAAAAAAGCTGTCATGAATACCGACTTGTTCACCCCCCAAAACTTCCGCCCAAATATCCGCCAACGATTTCTCATCCGGTGTCCGAGGCGCGACAAACGTTTTTTCTGAGATGTCATGGCTTACCGATAATTGAGACAATGCCCGACGATCTATCTTACCATTTGGTGTGAGTGGCAAAGTATCTAAAGTGACAAAGGCAGATGGTATCATGTAATCGGGCAATCGTTCAGTTAGGAAAATGCGTAATGCCATATTTTCAATGACTTGCCCTTGATGTGATACGATATAAGCGACTAAACGCTTGTCCATTTCAGATGCTTCATGGACAATCACGGCATTTTCTTTAACAAAAGGATGAGTCGCCAACACCGCCTCAATTTCCGACAGTTCAATCCGAAAACCCCGAATCTTGACTTGGTTATCTATGCGTCCCAAGTATTCAATGTTGCCATCTGGTAGATAGCGGGCTAAATCGCCGGTTTTGTAGAGGCGTGAATTGGGATCATCATCAAAGGGATTATTGATGAATTTTTCGGCAGTCAAGTCGGGGCGGTTGAGATAACCACAACCCAAACCGACACCACCAATGTGAAGTTCACCAGCCACGCCAATGGGTAACCGGTCAAGATGTTTGCCAAGAATAAAGAGCTTGGCATTAGAGATAGGCTTGCCTATGGGTATCGCTGGCTCTAAAAATGGCTCCGGCTTTGGCAATAGATACAAAGCGCAAACATCGCTACACTCAGTGGGGCCATAAGTGTTGACAACTTTCGCTTGGCAAGCTGTCGATTGTAACCAAGGCAGAAGTTTTGTTAAGGAAATCGGTTCTCCCCCAAGAAATACATAGCGCAATGAGGTTAATTTCTGAAAAGTGCTGTTTTCACTGGGTTCACAAAGTGGATAAAACGCGCTGGGTGTGCAGTTTAACCAAGTGATTTTTTGTTCATGGACAGTTTGCAGAATTGATTTAGGATCATAGTGTCCTTGAAGCAAGAGATGTAATTGCCCACCGACTATAAGCGGTGCAAAAAAGTTCTTCTGAGTTAAATCAAAACTAAAGGAACTGATGACGAGAACACTATCTGCGGCTGTGAGCGTAAAGTCGGTTACAAACCAATTAACGAGATTGGTAAAGCCACGATGATAAATGCCAGCCCCTTTAGGTTTTCCGGTCGAACCCGAAGTGTAAATGACATAAATTAAGTTGTCTGGTTGAGCAATACGGGTTAGGTTTGCCGAATCGGGCTTAGAAATTTTAGCCCAATCGCTATCTAAACAAAAGATAGGTTGTTCCAATTGAGGTAATTGTTCAAGCCATTTTTGTTGCGTCAATAAGACTTTAGCTTGAGCGTTTGAGAGCATGAATGCTAAACGTTCTGGCGGATAATTAGGGTCTAATGGCACATAAGCACCACCGGCTTTCAAAATGCCGAGTAACCCGACAATCATCTCCAATGAGGCTTCGACACACAAACCGACCAATTCATCAGGCTTGACAGACAAGGTTTGTAGATGATGAGCCAATTGATTAGCTTTGAGATTTAATTCTTGATAAGTCACAGATTGGTTTTCAAAGACTACAGCGATGGCGGTTGGCGTTTTGGCAACTTGTTTTTCAAATAACTCGACAATCGTCTTCTCACGCGGATAATCGGTAGCTGTGTTATTCCATTCAACCCAGATTTGGTTTAGCTCAGCATCCGGCATGATTTGCAATTCCCGAACCGGCACAGAAGGCTTACGGAGAATTTCACCTAACAAAAATTCAAAACGCGCCTTGAGACGTTCAATTTCATCCCCATCAAAAAAACCCAAGTTATAGTCAAAATAGATATTGACATCATCCTGTTGATGAAATTCATCAATAAAGAGAGCTAACGCATTTTGTTCAAAATTCTTGGTGAAATAAATTGCCCTAGCAGGCTTGCCATTGAAATAAGTGTCAAAATCGTGTTTGCCATAAGACAGCGTGAGATTAAAAAGTGGTTGATGGCTGTGCTGTCCAACTTGCCGGTTGATTTCACGGTAAGGAAGACGTTGATATCGATAATCCCTTTGTAATTCTTTGCGAATCTTTTCCATCAGTTCAACAAAGCTCAAATCCGTCCCAAAGCGAAACCAAGCCGGGTTGGCTTTCGTAAACATACCAGAAGTTTTTTTAAAAGCGGCACTATTCCGATTGAGAGTAAATAACCCAATGCTCAAATCCTCTCGGTGACATGTCCGGACAAAATAACAATATAACGCGCCTAAAATGACATGGAACGTGGAAACTTTATTTTTGGAAGCAAAATCAATAAGTTGATTGTAAAATGGCCGGTTGAGGCGCAAAGTTGCGCGTTGGCTTGGGATGGTTTTACCCTGAAATTGGGCCGCATAGCGGCGTACCATAAGCGGCTCTGGCACTTCGCGATATTTTTCTTGCCAGTAGTGTTTGGCTTTCACAAATTTTTCCGACTCAAGGTAAGCTTGATCGTTTTGAATAAAATCTTGGTAGCTATAATATTGTGGTTCACGCGTTTGTCCAGTAACTAATGCGTTATACGCGGCCGCAACACGTTGAACAATCAAGGAAATGGCCCATCCATCTACTATGAGATGATGGTACTTCATAAGCCAGTAATAACAATTATTCGATACTTTGCATAATGGAAATTGAAACAATAACCCGTCATAAAGTTGGAAAGGCTTGACAAACTCTTGTTGCATCCATTTGAGGGCCGATTCGTGGGCATTTTCCTTTTCAGAGAAATCATGGAAATCCCGTTTAATGCAGACATTTTCGGCAAAGGTTTGCGTGGGCAAACTTTCCCCCGCGTGAAGAATGATGCGTAGTGCATCATTTTCCTGAATGACTTGATTGAGGGCCTTTTCAAAAAGGCTCGGATCAATCGGCCCCTCTATCCGCACATAGCCACCGATATTGTACAGTGGCACATCGGGGTGCAAAATTTGGTCGAACCAAAAGTCGAGTTGCGGGGCGGAGAGAGGGTAATGCTTAATGGTTTGGTTTGAAGTCATGTTAAAATACCTTTTTCTTGTTAGAAATCCGATTTTTTAGAAAAATCGGATTTCTTTATTCTAGGTTTGTAGTAGTGGCTTTAGCCACTGAGGCGATAAATCGCCTACTACAAACGGGCCGAGGGCCATGATTTGAAAACAATTATGTCATTATGCGATATGGCCCTCGTTTGTAGTAGTCGCTTTAGCGACTAAACCGTTTGTAGTAGTGGCTTTAGCCACTAAACCGTTTGTAGTAGTGGCTTTAGCCACTAAACCGTTTGTAGTAGTGGCTTTAGCCACTGTTTGTAGTAGTGGCTTTAGCCACTGAGGCGATAAATCGCCTACTACAAACGGGTTTGTTGTTTGTAATAGTGGCTTTAGCCACTGAGGCGATAAATCGCCTACTACAAACGATGATTTTAAATTCATTGAGTTATTATACGATATGGCCCTCAATTAGCCCTTGCTACGCTGACTGATCTTTATCCAAACACGCTCTTAACTTTTCAGCAAGCACTTGCACATTCGGCTGATTCATCATAGTAAAATGATCACCGGGCACCATAAGGATATCCACCAAGTCCTCAGCATATTGACTCCAACCCCATGTCGGATCGGTCGATCTGTTATACCAGTCTTCATTCTTATATTCCTCGATAACTTCGCTGGCTTTAAACAGGATCATTCGAGTCGGTTTGATGTCTTTTGGCATATAATCCATTCGACAATTCGCTTTATAAACGTCGATAAAACCCAGAATATCCGTTTTATCAGCGTCGGCTGGTAGAAATGAGGCCAGTTTGAAACGTTCTAAAATATAATTTAATTGGCTCTCTGAGTCAAGCGTTTGGAGCGTTTCATAAGACACATCTAAGGGTTTTCCTAATCCACGTTCTATAACACGGGCCGCATCGAACAACCATTTCGCTTCATCCCAATCAACACTTATCGGCTTATTGACCAGAATAGGGGCCATCATGTCGAAAATCACTAACAGTGCGACTTCATGTCTGTGCAATTGTTGGGACATTTCAAACGCGACTAAAGCACCAAAAGAATGACCGTCTAACAAGTACGGCCCTTGAGGCTGCACCGTTTGCATTTCTCTAATATAGTGCGTTGCCATATCTTCAATGTTGGTATAAGGCTTTGATTTGCCATCCAATCCGACTGCTTGTAAGCCATAAAAGGGTTGGTTTTTGCCAAGTTGAAGTGCTAATTCATAAAAATAAGTCACATTACCACCAATACCGGGCACACAAAAGAAAGGCCGTTTGGTGCCGTTGGGTTGAATAGCAACCAGAGATGACCACATTTTGTCGGTTGATTGGTTAAGAACAGTGGCTAACTGTTCAATGGTAGCTCCTTGGAAAAGTGTCGATAAGGGTAATTTCTTGCCAAACTGTTGTCCTATTCTCGCCATCAGGTTGACAGCTAATAGGGAATGTCCGCCCAATTCAAAGAAGTTGTCATGGATTCCGACTCGCTCAATACCCAACACTTCGGCCCAAATCTCAGCTAACAATTTCTCATCTGGTGTCCGAGGCGCGACAAAAGCCTCTTTTGATAACTTTAAACTTTTCACCGATAGTTGAGAAAGTGCGCGACGATCTATTTTACCATTTGGCGTGAGTGGCAAATTTTCTAACGTCACAAAGGCCGATGGTATCATGTAATCGGGCAATCGTTCAGTTAGGAAATTGCGTAATGTTGTATTTTCAATGACTTGCCCTTGATGCGGTACGAAATAGGCTACTAAACGTTTGTCCGTCTTTGAGGCTTCATGGACAATCACCGCATTATCCAACACATCTGGATGTTGAGCTAACGCTGCTTCAATTTCGCCCAATTCAATCCGAAAGCCACGAACTTTGACTTGGTGATCTATGCGTCCCAAGTATTCAATATTGCCATCGGGCAAATAACGGGCTAAGTCGCCGGTTTTATAGAGGCGTGAATTGAGGTCATCATCAAAGGGATTATTGATGAATTTTTCTCCAGTCAAGTCGGGGCGGTTGAGATAGCCACGCGCCAAGCCCACACCACCAATGTATAATTCACCCGCCACACCAATCGGTAACACTTCAAGATGTTTGCCAAGAATAAAGAGCTTGGCATTAAAAATAGGTTTACCTATAGGAATTGGTTGCGTTAAAAATGACTCAGGTTGCTCCAATAGATACGCCGCGCAAACATCGGTACACTCGGTGGGGCCATAAGTGTTAACCACTTTCGCTTGACAAGCCCTTGATTGTAACCAAGGTAAAAGTCTGGTTAAGGCAATCGGTTCTCCGCCAAGAAATAGATAGCGCAATGAGACTAATTTCTGAAAGAGGTTGTTTTCACGGAACTCACAAACGGGATAAAACGCACTGGGTGTGCAATTTAACCAAGTGATTTGCTGTTCGGTAATGATTTGAGTGATTTGATTCGGATCGTAGTGTATAGACGCTGGCAATAAGTGCAATTGCCCTCCTTTGATAAGCGGTGCCAAAAAGTTTTTCTGAGTCAAATCAAAACCAAACGGAGAAATGACGAGAACACTATCAGTTGCTGTCAGGTTAAAATCTCTCACAAACCAATTAACTAAATTGGTCAAACCACGATGATAAACGCCTACACCTTTAGGTTTTCCGGTCGAACCTGAGGTATAAATCACATAAGCTAAATTGTCCGGCTTAACGTCACTGACTGGATTCTCAGAACGAGACTGTGACAGTGCTTCGGCTTCAACGTCTAAACAAACCTTCTGCGCTTGAGTTGTTGGCAGTCCTTCTTTTAGGCTGGATTGAGTCAACAACACAGATACTTGTGCATCTTCCAACATAAACGCCAAACGCGCTGCTGGATAAGCCGGATCAAGTGGCAAGTACGCGCCCCCCGCTTTGAGAATGCCTAATAGCCCAATCACCATTTCAATTGAACGCTCAACGCAAATTCCCACCAACACTTCCGGTTTGACACCCAAGGTTTGCAGATAGTGGGCGAGTTGATTGGCTTTGGTATTTAATTGAAGGTAAGTCAGTTGTTGATTTTCAAAGACAACAGCAATGGCATTTGGCGTTTTGGCAACCTGTTCTTCAAACAGATCAACAATCGTTTTATCACGCGGATAATCGGTTGCAGTGTTGTTCCATTCGACTAGGATTTTATTGAGCTCAGCATCGGGCATGATTTGTAGTTCCCAAACCGGCACCGAAGGCTGACGAAGGATTTCACCTAACAAAAACTCAAAACGCGCCTTTATCCGTTCAATTTCATATGCGTCAAAAAAGCCAAGGTTACAGTCAAAATAAATATTGACATCATCGTGTTGATGAAATTCTTCAACATAGATAGCCAGCGCGTTTTGTTCAAAACCAGCAGTGGTATACACTGTCTTAGCGGAGCTACCATTGAAATCAACATCGTAATTGTGCTTTGCATAAGACAACATGATGTCAAACAATTGTTGATGACTGTGCAGCCCAACTTGCCGGTTGATTTCGCCGAGAGGAAAACGTTGATGTCGATAATCCTTTTGTAATTCTTGGCGAATTTTTTCCACCAGTTCGACAAAGTTCAAGTCCGTCCCAAAACGAAACCAAGCAGGACTGACACCTACAAACAGGCCCACCGTTTGTTTAAAAGCGGCAGTGTTTCGATTGAGCGTCGGTAATCCAATGACCAAATCTTCTCGGTGACACGTCCGCACAAAATAACAATAGAGTGCGCCTAAGATGACATGGAACATCGAGGCCTTATTTTTTAACGCAAAATCATTAAGTTGATTATAAAAAGATCGTTTGAGGCGCAGGGTTGAGGATTGGCTTGTGATGATTTGACTCGGTTTGTGGATCGCATAGCGGCGCACTAAAAGCGGCTCTGGGACTTTTTTATATTTTTCTTGCCAGTAGCGTTTGGCTTTCACAAATTTTTCCGATTCAAAGTAGGCTTGATCGTTTTGAATAAAATCTTGGTAAGAATAATAGTTATGTTCACTAGATTGTCCGGTCACCAATGCGTTATAGGCCGTGGCAACCCGTTGGACAATGAGGGAAGTCGCCCATCCATCTACTATGATATGATGGTATTTCATAAGCCAGTAATAACAATTATCCGCCGCTTTGCATAATGCAAATTGAAATAATAACCCATCATAAAGTTGGAAAGGCTTAGCATACGCTTGCGCCATCCATTTGAATGCCGATTCGTGGGCATTTTCCTTTTCGGAAAAATCATGGAAATCCAGTTTAATGCGGACATTTTCGGCAAACGTTTGTGTGGGCAAACTTTCTCCCTCGTGAAGAATGATGCGTAGAGCATCATTTTCATGAATGACTTGATTCAGGGCTTTTTCAAAAAGGCTCGGCTCAATCGACCCGTCTATCCGCACATAGCCACCGATATTGTACAGTGGCACATCGGGGTGCAATATTTGGTCGAACCAAATCTCCCGTTGTGGAGATGAGAGAGGGTAATGCTTAATGGTTTGGTTTGGAGTCATGTTAAAATACTTTCATTGAAAGTACAATGGATTCGCGAAACGAAGTTCAGCGACGCTAAAGAAACGGATTTTTTATCTGCTTGAATTTATGCAGGTTTTAGAGTTAAATATTTTTACACTGAACAGTACGTTATGTATCAGTCAATAGGATATTATTCTAGTTAAATCATCAAGCCTTGTTCAAGGCAAATCTTTTCAGCCAGTGCTTGCACATTGGGCTGATTAATCAATTAATTCAAATAATATTTATTATTATATAAAACTTATGGTGAGTTATGAAAGTCTCTTTTAGTGAATTAGACTTATAGATGTTCAGAAAAAGACGTCCAAGATAAATCTTGGACTCCGGACGAAATCTAGGCAAGACTTGGGGCATAACCAATAACCCAAAGGAGTCACAATATGAGCGACACATATGAAATTGAAAACAACGCCATTGATGGAGAAGATGAGATGGGATCGTTAAATCATAGTACGGTGCAAACTAATTTAGCCGGTTTGCTTAAGTTTAAATGTGATAAGAAACTTGCCGTTATGACCGAGTTAAGTCTGGACATCAGCCAGCATGATATTAGTCAGTATGATCTTGAGGCTTCGACAGAACTTAAACCGGATGTTTGCGCTTACTTGAAACGCCCCGTCATACCAGATGGTAAGAATGACCTGATAAAGGTCTCTCAAATGCCGGATTTGGTCATTGAGATACTGTCACCGCGGCAATCTATTGATTATCTGGTCAGAAAGACCAAAGCCTATTTTGAACTGGGTGTGAGAACCGGCTGGTTGGTTAACCCCGACCAAAAAATCATAACCGTCTACTCACGATCTTCGCACCATCTGCGAAGTAAAACCTTTGCCTTAGACACAACACCAGAAGTCATTGACGATATATTATGCCTCAGATTCTTAATGAGAGAAATCTTTGATGAGGAAGAGTAGCAGGACTAAACCGGTTGGGCCAAATTAATGATTAATGATTAATGATTAATGATTAATTATTAAGCGTTAGGCGATAAATCGCCTACTACAAACGGGCCGAGGGCCATGATTTGAAATGCCTTAAGCCATTATGCGATATGGCCCTCAATTGGCTGGCCGTTTGTAGGCGATTAACCCGACGCTCGCATTCCTACAAGGCTACAGTCGCTGCATCAGATTGGCATAATCTTTACCAGATGTTGGGGGTGGTAAATGTTTTCCATCCTTTTTAATCAGTTCAATGGTTTCTTCAACCATTTCAGATAATTCTTAAAAAACCTGTTTTTCATCACTACCGTGGCATCCACCATAAAACAATCCTGGGGCACTGCCCACAAAACATTGGTCCTCAAAAGACCATTCAATTATCTTAACGTAACGCGCACTCTCTTTCATTTTTTGGAATCCTCGATAGCCGCTTTAACGGCTTTTTAATGCTTGGCATCATCACCTAAATTACCTGAGACATTCACCGAATTCGTCACATTGGGATGAACAAAGTTTCTATGACTTCCTTTTCCACCCCGATTAAAAAAACCGGCCGCTTCAAGTTCTTTTATCAGTTTTCTAATTTTACGAGGCATTTTATTATACTACCTGTTGTATTTGCTTAATGAGTACAACGAATCTTCGTTCTTGGATTTTTGAGCGACCGAGCAACTGGCCGTTTGTAGTAGTGGCTTTAGCCACTGTTTGTAGTAGTGGCTTTAGCCACTGCAAAGACACAATGTTTATTACTGCCCATTGTGTAATCGAAGCCCCGTGACACTAAGTCTTTTAAAACAGGCTATTAGAAAGAAGGTAATAGGTTTGAGGTAATAGGAGTCGTTGAGTTTTTCTAAATATTGCCTGATTTTTTCTAAACCCTTGGATCATTACCCATTACCCATAATGCTTCGTTCCTAACTGTCAATGACATTTGAAGGGTGCCTCATACAGCACCCTTTTTGAATCGTCATTTTTGGCCCAAACGGTATTCTTATCAAAAATAGCCCCTTCTAAAGATGCCTATTCTAGTACAGCAAAGCGGAAGTTTCGATACCACCCCAACGCCAACGGCTAAAGCCGTTGTCTGAAAGCTCAAGTACCCTAAAGGGCACTGAAATTCAGTCTGCTTTAGCAGACTTTAGCTTTTAGCCATGAGCTTTAGCTCATGGCGGAATGGTATCGGGATTTCCGCTCTCCTGCACTAGTCGGTTGCAGAGCATGATGGCGCAATTTTATTGTTTTCGCTCCCTGCCATCACTATCTACTTTCTTCGCAAGATATTCAAAGTTTTCCGCTTGCTGTGCTTCCAGTTGCAAGCGGTTATGATGGAATTTATCGTACTCGTTTTCCGCCAGTTCTTTTGCCATTTTATGAGAAATTTTACCCGCATGGTTGAGAATATATCGATCGTTTAGGGTTAAAAAACCATCCCGTTTTTAATCCAGTCCTGCATGTACATGGGAATTCGACGCATGGCTTGACCTTCTGCAAAGATCAGATATTGTTCTACGAGGTTATTGAGGGCATGCAATTCTTCTTCATTGAGGTAGTTTTTAGCAATAGTGACATCTTGTTTGCGAACCTTTGTACCCCGCCAATTGCTTAAGCCCATATGAGGTTTATTGCTGTTAGCCCGCAGATGAATGATCTCAGCCGCAGTTTGACCCGTGATTGCCCAGTGCAGTTGTACCGTTTTAAAAAACTGAATACTGATTTCTTGGGTTGGATCATAATCCACACTGGTAGCATATATATCGGTAATTTTAGGGTAAAATCGCTTTTCAGAAGTACGGATATCCTGTATACGACGCAGGAGTTCGTCAAAATAGTCAAAAGGTGAATCCGGGTTTTTCAGGCGTTCATCATCCAATATAAAGCCTTTGACAATATATTCTCTGAGTTGTTGTGTTGCCCATTGACGAAAGCGGGTGGCAATGAGAGATTTAACTCTATAACCAACAGAAATAATCATATCGAGGTTGTAAAAATCGACACTGCGGGTGACTTCTCTTTTACCCTCTTTTTGAACTATCCTGAATTTCCGGATAGTTGCCTCTGGTGTCAATTCCTTTTCCAAATAAACATTCTTGATATGCTCGCTTATCGTGCGAACATCCTTATGAAACAGTTCAGCCATTAACTTTTGCGTCAGCCAAACTGTTTCATCTTCCAACCGTACATCTAGGCGGATTTTTCCATCTTCTGTTTGGTAGATAAGAATTTGAGAGCTATTTGGCACCAATTTATTTGTCATTTTTCTAACACCTTTTGAATAATACCCTGAGTTTGCAGTTATAATTCATTGTATTTTCTTTTTAAAAATTTATCAAAACGCTTATCCAAACATTCCCTTAACTTACTTGTTTTATTTGACGAAAATTCAAAGCCGTTGGGCCGAGGGCCATGATTTGAAATGCCTTGAGCGTTTGTAGTAGTCGCTTTAGCGACTAAACCGTTTGTAGTAGTGGCTTTAGCCACTGAGGCGATAAATCGCCTACTACAAACGGGTTTCGCCTACTACAAACGGGCCGAGGGCCATGATTTGAAATTCATTGAATTATTATACGATATGGCCCTCAATTAGCCCTTGCCACGCTGACTGAAACGCAGTAATTCGCTCCGCGAGATAACTTTGTCCAAACACGCTCTTAACTTGTCGGTAAGCACTTGCACATTGGGCTGATTCATCATCGTGAAATGATCACCGGGCACCATAAGGATATCCACCAAGTCCTCAGCATATTGACTCCAACCCCATGTCGGTTCGGCCGATCTTTTATACCAGTCTTCATTCTTATATTCCTCGATAACTTCGCTGGCTTTAAACAGGATCATTCGAGTCGGTTTGCTGTCTTTTGGTCTATAATCCATTCGACAATTCGCTTTATAAACGTCGATAAATCCCCGAAGATGCGTTTTATCCGCATCAGGTGGTAGAAAGGAGGCCTGTTTGAAACGCTGCATATAATTTAATTGGCTCTCTGAGTCAAGCGTTTGGAGCAATTAATTGACAGTCCCGATTCCCAATCGTGCCTAAAAATTTTGTGCCTAAAAATTTTAGGCGCGATCTGGGGTGATGAAAAGGAAGTTCTAACGGGTTCTAAAACTTGATCCCATTTTTATTCCGCTTCAGTTTTATTAATTTTAAAAACAATCATTTAAGTATTATTTAAATCATTAATCATTAATCATTAATCATTAATCATTAATCATTAATCATTAATCATTAATTATTTTCACCACCCCAGCGTAGCTCCGATTACTCATTATCCATTACCAATCCCTTTTAAAATCTGATTGAGTTTGGCAAAGAATTGATGTACGTCTTCGTGAATTTCTTCGGCAGTCATATTGGCAGCTATTGTGCTGCGTGTGAGTTTAAGTTGGAATTTTTCCTGCACACGCTGGAAAAGGCAGTCTGGTTTTTTGAATAACAGTTTTTTGCCATCAACGACTTGAAAAATATTCGCCTTCACATGCTGCCAAGTTTGATTGGGCGGTAATGTGAGGTTTTCACTGGCAAAAAAATCTTGAATCAGTTCTTCAATGGTTTTGAAAAACTTGGGTTTTTCGCCAGTTTGAATTTTTTGCCCAGCCGCACGTATCCAAGCTGCTGGAACTAATAAATAATTGTCAATATTTTTACGTTGCCATTCATATAAGACGGGGTTATCTGGCTGTGGATGAAAGGTGTCTTCATCATCATAATCAAATAGCAGTAAGCGTCTCGCGTCAGGAATAATTTGCTTGATGCCGGCGAAATGACGATCGGCATTCTGTTTCATTGATTGTTTGAGCCCACCGCCCATCATATGAAAACAGACTTTATCCAAACTTTCCTCTGTATTCAATACCTTAGCCCAATTATGTAACAACCGTTCATCATCTTCGCCTTCCACGTACAGCATCACGGGTGAGTCGATAAGTTGAGTTACTTCTAAATTGGATACTTCTGCCATGGCTGTCAAAATGGCAGGGGTGGATTGAACTCTTTGGGGGGCAGAACTCAGTAATGAAATGATCTGGCTAACTTCGACAGCTTTGATAAATTCTTCAGCATGAGTCGCAATTAAAAATTGAATATTTTTGTCTTGTGATTTTTGATTAAAAAATTTGAAATACTCTAGCACGTCACGTTGTAAATTGACGTGCAAATGGGCATCGGGTTCATCTAGGAGAATTGTGGTTGGTTGATAGCCGTAAAGAAATGCCAAAAGTGTTAAGGTTTGGTGAAAACCACTGCCACCGGCAATAATGTCGTAAGATTTCTTACTTTGTTTATATTCGCAGATAATTTGTGTATCAACGCCTTTTTCATATTGAGGTGGTTTGAGTTCTACCGAAAACCAGTCTGTGGTAAGTTGTTGAATTTCTTGCCAGTCTTGCGGATTGTTTTCCCAAACTCTTAAGAGTAGATTTCTTAACACGCTCCCCGGCTGTGCTTTACCGACTTGTTTGCGTAAGGGGGCATCATCGCGCCATTCTTCATTGTCTTCCAGTCCAGAAAATGGTGGCACATAAGCAATGATTGGCAAACAGTTATTTTTGACGAGTTGTTGAAAATTTTCCCAACCACCCACCGGTATCGCATAAATAGTTTGGGGGGAGGCATAACGTAAATTCATTGCCAATGTGTAAGATTTGCCATTGTGCGCTATCCAAGTCACTTTGATTTCAACTGCAGATACGTTCTTGTTTTTTTTACCCTTTTTGACGGGATAATGACGCTCGGTGCGTTCTTTCCACAAGAGATTAAATTCCGGGAGAGGTAAAGCGGTGAAATTAGGTAAAACAATTTGTATGCTTTTTTTATCCCGTCGTTTGGCACGACGAAATTCATCAAGACAAAATTGCCAAATCGCTAAAGCTTGTAGAATGGTGCTTTTACCACTATTGTTACGCCCCACAAGCAAGTCAAACTGAGCAAATTCATAAGTTTGTCCTGATAGGCTTTTAAAATTGTGTAATGTCAAGTGGGTAATCACAATGTTGTTCAGTTATCAGTTGGAATGGAAGTTTGTAGTAGTGGCTTTAGCCACTGTTTGTAGTAGTGGCTTTAGCCACTGTTTGTAGTAGTGGCTTTAGCCACTGTTTGTAGTAGTGGCTTTAGCCACTGAGGCGATAAATCGCCTACTACAAAATTTTTCTATCTTCTTATGCAATGACTCGTTTGAGCCGTTATTTCATCTTATCCGCAAAATACTGAGCGGCATCCCAATGAAACAAAACCGGTTCCAATTTAAAAAAATCCACACCATGTTCAACGTTCGTTTCATCCCACGTCGGACTGAGTGTCGTCTTACCCACTTTCAGATCGTACACGGCATTGATGAGGTCTGCTATGCGATTATTATCCCGGGATAAATGGGGCGATATCCCCAAAAAGGTTATTATCTGTGGTGAATTTGGCAACTCTATCCTTTGCCACGGATAATGGTCTACTGATAACGTGGTTTTTGGGAAAAAGTTGGGCACTCGAATAGACACCAGCTTAATCGGCAGGGTTGTTGGATCGCCGGCAATGCAGCCCGGCACATTAATATCCGTCGGACAATCTGCGGCAACTAAATAAGAAACCGGGGCTTTACTGGTCACGAACAGGGCATCATATTCACCAGAAATGACTTTAGGCAATGCGGCGACCGGAGAATCGTAAGAAGGTGTAATCTCTTCGATCTTGATGTTATTGACAAGCAACATCGTGATTGCCGTCACAAAACTGCCGGACAACTTTTCACCCATGTTGACTTTTTTGCCAACCAAATCAAGACTGTTCTCAATGCCACTGTTGGTATTAACCAGCAGATGGATATCTTCTGGGTAAAGCGGCATGATGTTTTCGCCATACCAGAAATAACCTCTGAGCAATTCTTCGGAAATGGTTGGCTGGGTTTGGTCAACCGTGACAAAATAGCCACCCACATCGCGTTGCAGAAGGTACATCGCACATTCACCGTTGTATGACTTCATCACGTTATCTAAACTGCCGGCCGTGTGTTTTTCAGTCAAGCTAATTCCTAACGTGGATTTTACCACAGGAATCAGATCCTTAACCACTTTCGTGTACGTCCCGAGTGGGCCAGCACTACAAAAATAAGGTTGCGGTTTGACAACCGGCTTTGGTACAGCGGCAAAATAATGGGCCACTTCAATATTCCAGCCATTCATCGACGCGGCTTTGATGTTGGCAACGGTGCCCGCTTTGTCAAGCCTGGCCCACTTCGCATGATATTTGTCAGCGTAGCTGTCCTTTTTGGCATAAAGTTTATCCAAAAAAGCCCCCAACTGAGTACGCTCAACAGACGGCCCAATGGTCAGTAAAGACCACACGGCGATATTGTTGGTGATATCGCGGTGTAGCCAAGGATAGGTAGTGGCTGGAATGTCGGAAACGGTGTAATCGTGATTGAATACCGGGATGGTTGCCGGAATTAACGTCACATTGGCATCGGCTGGTAAATTCGCCAATGTGGAAATAGGGGCACCCGCCACATAAAATGTGGCATCAAGGCTACCCGCCACGACTTTAGCAACGGCCGTCGCGGGTGCTTCGTAAACATATTCAGGTGCCGAAGCCAGTTGATGGTAAACGTTCAACAACTTGTAGGCCGTGAGAAAAGTCCCAGAGTCTTTTTCACCCAGATTGACTTTTTTGCCGGCGAGATCGGCAACGCTGCTAATACCACTGTCTCGATTAACCAGAATATGCACAAGTTCTGGATAGAGAGCGGCCACGCTCCCCTTGTTCGCACTGAACAACTTAGACTCAGGGGTTGTTTGAAAATCCGCAGCGGATTGTATATAAATATCGCTTTGGACAATGGCTATATCACATTCACCAGAAACGATGCCTTTGGCATTTTCCAAACTACCCACCGTTGACAGGTTTTTCAGTTTGAGGCCCAAGGTTTCTTTGGCAGCCTCTATGATCCCGCCGGCATATTGATAATAAGTGCCGCTGGTAGGCCCGGTACAAATTTTACCAGGCTTCAGTGGTGCCGCTGGTGGTGCCGCCGCGCTACCGATGGGCAGTCCCAGAATGAGCGTGCCGGTTAATACCGGAATAAGAGATAATCTCAGGGGTGTAAAAGGTTTTTTCATTGTCATCAATTTTTTCCAAGTGAAGTAAAGGTTAATTGTACAATTTATTTGGGAAAAAAAAGTTTTTTAACATTTTTACGCTGCCATTAAAAACTTCGGATTTTGTCAAAATTACCTGTACTGGTTTATTCCAGTCTATGGCCCACAAATCCGGGTTATTGAGGTATTAATGTTAAGGGTTTTGAACATTAAACTCGATGATCACGCTTTTTAGAAATCCAAATAATAACTACAAGGATTGTATATAATAACGGATTTTTTCGCTTAGAGCCGTTTTTGGAAAAATCGGATATCTTCAAAATAAATTACCTGTACTTGTTTATTCCAGTCTATGGCCCACAAATCCGGGTTATTGAGGTATTAATGTTAAGGGTTTTGAACATTAAACTCGATGATCACGCTTTTTAGAAATCCAAATAATAACTACAAGGATTGTATATAATAACGGATTTTTTCGCTTAGAGCCGTTTTTGGAAAAATCGGATATCTTCAAAATAAATTACCTGTACTGGTTTATTCCAGTTTATGGCCCACAAATCCGGGTTATTGAGGTATTAATGTTAAGGGTTTTGAACATTAAACTCGATGATCACGCTTTTTAGAAATCCAAACAATAGCTACAAGGATTGTATATAATAACGGATTTTTTCGCTTAGAGCCGTTTTTGGAAAAATCGGATATCTTCAAAATAAATTACCTGTACTGGTTTATTCCAGTTTATGGCCCACTTTCATTAGAGAAATCCGATTTTTCAAAAGATTTCTTTAAAAAAATACGATATGGCAAACCACCGGTTCCCGCGATTTTGTGTTTAGGAACAACTCATTTTGGTACTATTCCACCAATGATGAAAATAATAGCGATAAAAGGGTTAAAACCAGCAACCAAAAAGCGATTATCGTCAACCGACTGGTAGAGGTAAAAAATGAGCGACGTTTCTTACTATCCAAATAAAACAGACGAACGGGTGCCGGTAATTCTTCCAACGCGGTTTTTCGTCTTTTCTTAACCGCTTGTTGATTTAGCCACTCATGAATAATCAAGTAGAGATTGTCTTGTAAAATCTTCTCACTGGGATCAAGGCATAGGACATGATGCAAAGTATCAATGGCTTCACGCCATTTTTTCTGACCTACTTGGGCGCGTGCTAGATCGTTAAGTAACGCAATATCATCTGGTTCATGTCGCAGTGCTTCTCTATAGTGCTTTTCAGCCTTTTTATCATTGTCAAGCTTTAAGCTGATATCTCCAATTAGCTTATGTGCTTCAACACTGCCTGGATCCAGATACATAACTTGATCAGCAGTTTCGCCAGCTTTCTTAATTAATCCAGACTGAAGTTGCGCTTCGCCCAAACGCACCAGAAAGGTTTCGTTTTCCGGATCCAAGCGAGCCGCTTCTTCAGCCATGCGTAGTTCGCCATCAAAGTTGAGTAGATGATGTAGAGTAAGACTGGATAAAAAGTAAGCCCCCGCAAATTCTGGATCTAAGTGAATAGCAGACATGCAGCATTCATAAGCTTTTGGATAGTTTTCCATTTGAAGCAGTACACGCGCTAACTGAAAACGATACAATGGCTCATCAGGTTCAGTCGCGATAGCCTGCGCCAATAATTGGCCGGCTTCTTCATAGCGGTTTACATCCATAAACGCTTGAGCGCGTTCATAAAAGTTATCTTTAGACATAGAGATGTTTAGAAAAGTCATCAAAAACCCAGTTTGTTCAAAAAACGTTGGTTCAAAGCTGGGCAATACGCCAACCCTGAAAGGGTTGAATGTCAAGAGCAACTGGTGGAACCTCTCATCGTTATACACAAGTCTTTTGGATACCAGGCGCATTCCTGACGAGTACAACGGATACTCGAAATAAACGGATAAAAGAACATTGATTTTTAATGAATTAATTTCTGACGTGGGCCATACCCTTTAAAATCAATTAAATCAAGTATTTAAAAACTTATGTCTAAGGATGAGGGTGGAACCTGGGGAAGCGCATGTCAAAAAGGCCTCAACCCTGAAAGGGTTGAATGTAAATAGCCCCAGGTTCCACCTCTCATCGTTAGACACAAAGATATAAGTAATTGAAATAACAATATATTGTGTCGGGGCCGATTAATATTAAGATAAAATCCAGAACGTTATAGTTTTCAAAAAAAAGTACCTTGGTATATATTTTCGAGTATTTGAACAGTGTTCAATAATTGTAGCGTCAAAGAAATCCCACCTGTATAAAAAATAAATAAATACCTGAAACTTGATGATCAAGTTTGGAACAAAAGCCAATAGCGGGGGCTCATGGCTCAAAGCTCAACTGCGTCTCAGAGCACTGCCCACGCACGCGCCGGGGGTATGTTAGTCTGCTTTAGCAGACTTAAGCTTTAAGCCTGGGGATTTATCCCCAGGCGATATTTGGCACTAACCATCAAAAACTTGATCATCGAGTGAAAACTTTTGCCAAGGTACTTATAATCAGAAAAATTTTTAACTCATTAATCATTAATCATTAATCATGCAAAAGCAGACTTAAGCTTTAAGCCTGGGGATTTATCCCCAGGCGATATTTGGCACTAACCATCAAAAACTTGATCATCGAGTGAAAACTTTTGCCAAGGTACTTAGAATCAGAAAAATTTTTAAATCATTAATCATTAATCATTAATCATTAATCATTAATCATTAATTATTTTCACCACCCCAATTTGCAATTCCATCCAAAACGTTTTTTCTCGAAGTCAAATCAAAAATCCAAAGATTTATAGCTTAGCCTTATGGATATATTCAAGTAAATCATCATAAGTACCCCCTTCATTGGCAAACATGGCATAGTTACGAGCCACTTCAAACCAAGCTTTCGTTGTCGGGCGTACTTCTTTAATGGGACGGTAAAAATCTTCGGTAGTGAGTGGTCTCGTTTGTCCTGTTTCCATACACTCTTCAATCACATATTCTGTGGCAATATTACATAAGTACGCTAAATCAGCCCCAGAAAAAAACTTGGTTTGCGTCACCAATAATTCTAAATCCAAATCCTCAATGGGCTTGTTACGTAAGTGATACTGGAGAATGGCTTGACGCGCTGGTGGATCAGGTGGAAATACCGCAATCATACGATCAAAACGCCCCGGACGACGCAAGGCTGCATCGACATCCCAAGGATGGTTGGTTGCAGCTAGCATAAACAAATTGGTATTGTCATTGCCAAGACTATCCAATTCGGCCAACAGTTGGTTGACAACATTACGCATAGACGAGTGTTTAAGATGACTGCGCTTTTGCCCTAACGCATCTAACTCATCAATAAATAACACTGCTGGCACAGCACGTCGGGCGGTTTCAAATAATTCATGTAATTTGCGCTCACTTTCGCCAAACCACATATCGACTACATCCGATAAACCAACAGAAATAAATTTTGCACCTAATTCACCAGCTAAGGCGCGTGCAATAAATGTCTTTCCACACCCGGGGGGGCCATATAAAATAAAACCACCCCCTAGACTTTTACCATAAGTTTTCATCAATTGGGGGTTTTTGATTGGCCCGAGAAAAGACAAATGCAGACGACGCTTAACCTGTTCCATACCACCAACATCTTTCAAAAACACCTCAGAATCTTCAACCTCAACATACTGGCTAATGTCTTCGCCACCTTTAACCAGCCGGAGTTCTGCTTGACGAGTACGCTGTGGTAGGTTTTGAACGTTTCCGGTTTCATCCGTACTTTCATTATTGAATTTAATGTCGCTGTTTGTCGGCTCTAAAGCAGACAAAAGTTGCTTATAACCAACTGCCAAATTTTCCTTGCCCAGTTTGTCAGCCGCTTGCCAAGCGCCTCGTAATGCTTTGACATTGTTGGGCTGTGTGGTAAGCACTTGTTGAAATAAAGGTAATGCCTCTGCATAACTTTCAGTTTCCAACAGTAAGTTAGCTAAATGTAAGGCAAGATCATGATCATCTGGTGTATTTTCCAGCGCAGTCCGCAATGCGCTAATTGCATTTTCACTGACACTCATATTGTTGTACTCGAAACTTTTAAGTTTTTAAGTAAGTGCCATTAGAGTTTAATGGCACGCATGATAGACATTTTTTGGTCTGAATCAGAATTAATAGAATTGCCTATCCCGTAGGGGCTGAATGTGGGGCGGTGAAAATAATTAATGATTAATGATTAATGATTAATGACTGTATTGCTTATAAAACAATGAGTTAAGTTTATTTTCAAAACACGCTCTTAGTATTAATAGGTTAAAATAAACCATTTGTGGGCCATCAACTGGAAGAAGTAAGTATAGCTTATGGGTTTTGTTTTTATCTGATTGATAATTAAACCATTATAACTAAATAAGTGATATAACGGATAATTTTATAACCCATTGAGATTTAAAGTCGAACTCACGTTAATAAGGTTGGAAAAACACCTCCGATGTTTGCTAAACCTCGGATGTGTTTATATAAAAAATAAACTACCTGTACGGTTTCATTTGGGCAAAGAAATCAGATTTTTCCAAAAAATCTGATTTCTTTAAAATAACTACCTGTACTGGTTCATTCCAGTCTATGGCCCCAATGCCATTAAGTTAAGCTTTTCGGTGAGGGCAACCATAAAGGATTGCCCCTACATTACATGACGGTTTGTAGGGGCAATCCCTTGTGGTTGCCCTTAATTTAATGGCATTGAGTCTATGGCCCACTTTCATTAGAGAAATTAGATTTTTCCAAAAAATCGGATTCATTAGAGAAATCAGATTTTTCCAAAAAATCGGATTTCTTTTAAATAAACTACCTGTACTGGTTCATTCCAGTCTATGGCCCCAATGCCATTAAGTTAAGCTTTTCGGTGAGGGCAACCATAAAGGATTGCCCCTACATTACATGACGGTTTGTAGGGGCAATCCCTTGTGGTTGCCCTTAATTTAATGGCATTGAGTCTATGGCCCACTTTCATTAGAGAAATCAGATTTTTCCAAAAAATCGGATTCATTAGAGAAATCAGATTTTTCCAAAAAATCGGATTTCTTTTAAATAAACTACCTGTACTGGTTCATTCCAGTCTATGGCCCACAAATATGAACATTAAAGAAATCCGAAATAAATCCTATTTTTTGGAAAAATCTGATTTATTAAAAATCAATTTACCAACCAATCAACCAGCAATGAGTTATGGCGGGCCTCTGAAACGCTCTGCCAATGATCCAACCGTTCTAGCTCACGTTTTAAAACAGGCGGCTACAACTGACAAAGGACTTGTTTATATACAGTCTGATCATTCTCAAGCATTTCAATCCTATAAAGACTTACTGTTAGACGCTCAGAAAATTCTGAGTCGCCTCAGAAAGCTCGGATTGCAACCCCAAGATAAAGTGGTTTTTCAAATCGAGTCCTCCCAAGATTTTATCAGTGCTTTTTGGGGCTGTGTTCTCGGTGGTTTTGTTCCAGTTCCGGTAACCCATATTGCTTATACGCCTGAACAAATCCACAAAACGGTTAGCAAACTTCGCTATACCTTACAAATGCTGGAGCAACCACTGTTGTTGACATATGCGAGTTTTGCGTCTGAAATTCCTCATTTGCCTGAGCTTTTAGAGGTAGGAAACTTTCCGGTGGCAACCGTTGATGAATTGCGCGACGGACAACCCGATCACAATTGGTACCACAGCCAACCGGATGATGTCGCTGTGATGATGCTGACTTCTGGTAGCACCGGCATACCAAAAGGCGTTTTACTAAGCCACCGAAATCTGTTGAGCCAAACTATGGCTTCTGTACAAATGAACGGTTTTTCCAGAGAAGATATTAATTTAAACTGGATTCCTATCGATCATGTGGCCGGGCTTATCTATTTCCACATTCGTGCGGTTTATTTAGCCCAGCAATAAATCCATTTTCCATTTCAATTATTTCTACAAAAACCGCTTATATGGCTTGATTTGATTGAGCGGTTTCAAGCGACTATCACATTTGGCCCTAATTTTGCATATAGCTTGATCAATGATTGCGCTGAAACTATCAAACAACGGCACTGGGATTTATCTTCCCTGAAATTCTGTTTGAATGGTGCTGAAACCATTGTTGCGAAAACCGCGCGGCGTTTTTTGCAACTACTCGCTCCCCATCAACTCGCACCGACAGCTTTATGTCCTTCTTGGGGAATGGCAGAAGTGTCGTCTGGTGTGACTTTTTCCGATAACTTTTTGCTGAACTCAACCACAGACGATGATGTGTTTGTGGAAGTCGGCGCGCCGATTCCTGGCGTTGATCTGCGGATTGTAGATGATCAAAACCAAGTTATTGAAAAAGGGAAGATTGGTATTTTACAAGTTAAGGGATTAACTGTCATGTCTGGCTATTATCAGAATCAGAAAGCTAACCAAGAAGCCTTCACTGAGGATGGCTGGTTTAACACCGGAGACTTGGGATTTATCCAAGACGGGCGTTTAACCCTAACCGGGCGGCAGAAAGATATCATTATCATTTGTGGCAATAACTATTATAGCCATGATATTGAAGCCGCAGTGGAAGAAGTTGAAGGCGTTAATGTTTCTTACACTGCCGCTTGTGCCGTCAGAGAGCCTAGCAGCCATACTGATCAATTAGCCATCTTTTTTAGTGCGACTGATGCTGATGGCAACGCCTTAAAAGTACTGATTCATCAAATCAGAGAAATCGTTGTGAAACAGATTGGGCTGAGTCCAGACTACCTGATTCCAGTCAGCAAGGACACCATTCCCAAAACGGCTATTGGCAAAAAAATTCAGCGCTTGCAACTGAGAAAAAGGTTTGAGGCTGGTGAATTTGATAGTCTTGTTCAACGTTTTCAGGAGCAATCTTAGCGAGCTACGCTAAGGGTTTCATTACTGGTGGGTAAAGCGAGCGAAAGTAAAAATCACCGGTTGTTTATTACTCGCTGATCAAGTTTTTAGTCTGACAATAATAACTACAAGGATTGTATGCTTATGAAAGGATTTTATTCGTATCGCCAAAAATAACCTCAGTCAACTTGTTATCAATACAGCAATGACAACCCAATAGCTAATTAATGGAGATGAAAATTTCATCGCAAAAGCTTCAATTTTATCGAATTCGTTCATTGCGATTCTTCAACGCAAAGAACCCCATCCTTTTTTATAACAATCCTTGGGCGTTTGAGTTCAGAAAAACTTGATCATCGAGTATTAGGGACTTGGAAAAGAATTTTAGAAATACGACTTTTTTTAACAAGTCGGATTCCTTTGGCTTTTTTATTTTCGCCCAATTTATAAGTGAAAGGTATAGCTTTTGCCAACTTCACAGCTAATTAACAAATTTGGAACACACATTGAACTGTGCGTAGCGTTTTGTTAACGTGCTATTTCAGTAGATCGAAACCCATTAAGCTTAACTTAATGGCAGTGTAAGGATGTCTGCCAAACTAAAGTTTGGACTCCGGCACTGCCAAAAGTTTGGACGACTGATCACTGATCACTGTTCACTGATTTTCTTGAAGAGTCTCTCAAGTGGGCCTTCTTTATACCTATTAACCCACCAATGGGAAAATACAATACTCACAAGACAAAACAACCCTGCACTAATGACAGCTATTTCTATAGGTTGTTTATTATTAAGTAAACCTAAGGCCTCCAATAGGCCCATACCTAGAATCACATGGGCCACATACAGTGTTAAAGACAATTGGCCGGTATGAGCCAACCAAGTATTCATTCGATTTGTTGGGTATTTTTCGGTCACTTCAATGCTAAGGCAAATTATTAATATGGCAAGGCTACCAGCCGCAATAATATATTGTGGCATGGGTGGCATTGCGGATGTGCCTAGCAAAGAAATGATGTCATCGTAAGAATCTGAATGGCTCAGATATTGAGACACAACTATGATGGATGCCTTAGACGCGAGCTCGGTCAATACCCAAACGCTACCTGATGCTAAAGCAATTGTTCGACGCAAGGCCAGATGACTCAAATCTTGACGACCAAGCCAAATGCCCACAAATATAAACGCCAGCCATGGTATGACTGGATGGAATCCATTATAAAAAATATGCCTGAACATACCGGCAAACGTCCAAAAATCCAAATACGTTAATGTAGAAAAGTCCCAACCCGTTTCATAATCAAAAATGAACAACAGCAACACAAATGCCAAGCAAGAGACTGCTGAAGCGCCCCATAACAGACGGTCGCTGACGGTTATGAAGTAAGCCGCAATCAGAAAATAAAAACCATAAAAATGAAGGATATCCGCCGGCCAAATAGGGGTGTATAACAGACCAATAACGATAAGCAGGATTCCTCGTTTTAATAACGATAACCTTTTCTGTATTATAACAGAAGCATCTTTTTGTAGCCTTGCCGTTTTCGTCAGTAGTGAAATGCCGACACCTGCTAAAACCACAAATAATGCCGATGCTCTGCCTTCCACTAATGACACAATAACGCGTAACGTCTCATTACCTGTCGTTGAGTCCAAAACGATTTTGAAATTCACAAAAACCATGCCAAAAATGGCAAAAGCTCTCGCAAAATCGTATCCAATAATTCTCGTTTTCATAATTAATTTTTAAATACGATGGTTGCGCTGATCGTCGATGCTGAAAAACTTTCTTCCATAGAGCGGAATCTCGCTTATGAAAATTACGTCACTTGAAAAAGTCCGGAGTCCAAGACTTATCTTGGACGTCTAATTAATCCGGAGTCCAAGATTTATCTTGGACGTCTAATTAGTCCGGAGTCCAAGAATTATCTTGGACGTCTAATTAGTCCGGAGTCCAAGATTTATCTTGGACATCTATTTATTCACTATTCTGAACATCTATAGGCGATCATGATGTTTTTCGTCTCGGCAATCATCTCGTTGGAAAACGGATAGCACTGCTGGTAACGGGGGGTATTGCCGCAATGAAAGCACCCTTGATTGCACGTTCTCTTCGCCAGCAAGGTGCAGAAGTTGTTATTAGACTTACGTGTGGCCGTTTGTAGTAGTGGCTTTAGCCACTGAGGCGATAAATCGCCTACTACAAACGGGTTTCGCCTACTACAAACGAGTTGGTTTGTAGTCGTGAAAAATTTTTCATTCGATTAATAACGTGAATTCGACTTTAATTTTCAATAAAATAAATTATATAAATTTTATCCGAATCAAGTGTTTGACAATCGTTAATTGAGAAAACCAACTTTTTTGACGATTAAACCCTTAACATTAATACGTCAAACCTACAAATTGTGGGCCATAGAATGAAATGAGCCAGTCAATGTTTTTTTAAACTGATTGATTTAAAAGTTATTATAAATAACGATTTGATAGAATTAATCATTCTATAACTCACTGATATTTAAAGTCGAACTCACGTTAATAATGGTGGGTATGATGAATTTAGCTTTGCTGAACGACGTCTCGTCCCTCTATCCTACTTACGCTCGCTTTCAAGATTTAATAGAATTTCGCAATTCTTGCCACAATGTCGGGAAACGCGCTTGCACATCCGGCTTTGTAATCAACGCCATATCCGCATACTCAAATCCGGGAGAAACGGCTTCACTAATTAAGCCAAATTCGCCCGTTTCCAAAATACTCGTTTTCCAACAACCGCCCTTCACCAATAATTGCAACTGTTCGCCAGCCGCAGGATTGTTGCCGAGCCGCACCCGTTCTAACTGCCCATCAGGATGCACAATCAAATAAGTCAGCGGTGAACCCGCATGAAAATAGTGCATAATGTCAGCATAATTTACATGCAAATAACCAGTCGGGCTATCATCAGTCAACATATAAAAAATCGATGTCATCAAATAGCGCGGGGTTTTTGCGTAAGGAATGGCCTCATGCGTATAATCGGATTGATAGGTGCGTCGGAAATAACCGCCTTCTACTACATGCGGTTCTAATTGTAACTGCGTTATCCAGTCGGTTTTGTTCATAATATTTATTAATATAAGGGGCAATCCCTTGTGGTTGCCCGGCTACTAGGCGGCATTGGATAAATGACCTACTACAAACATTTTTTATTATACTACAATTCAAAGCCATTGGGCCGAGGGCCATGATTTGAAATTCATTGAACCTGTTTGTAGTAGTCGCTTTAGCGACTAAACCGTTTGTAGTAGTGGCTTTAGCCACTGTTTGTCGTAGTGGCTTTAGCCACTGTTTGTAGTAGTGGCTTTAGCCACTGAGGCGATAAATCGCCTACTACAAACGGGATGGCTCTCAATTAGCCCTTGCTACGCTGACTGAACTTGATCCAAACACTGTCTTAATTTGTCGGCAAGCACTTGTACATTCGGCTGACTCATCATCGTGAAATGATCACCGGGCACAACATGGATATCCACCAAGTCCTCAGCATATTGACTCCAACCCCATGCCTGTTCCCGTTTTGTCTCATTCAATTCAGTCCCTTCAATTAGCTCGCTGGCTTGAAATAGCGTAATTCGAGTCGGTTTGATGTCTTTTGGTATATAATTCATTCGACAATTTGCTTTGTAAACATCAATCAAGCCCCGAATATGCGTTTTATCAGCGTCGGGTGGTAGAAAAGAAGCCTTCTTGAACTGTTGAAAAAGGTAATTTAATTGGCTCTCTGAGTCAAGCGTTTGGAGCGTTTCATAAGACACCTCTAAGGGTTTTCCTAACACGCGTTCTATGACACGCGCCACATCGGATAGTTCAAACAAATGAGGGGAGATTGCGTCGAAAATCGCTAACAGTGCGACTTCATGTCTTTGCAACTGTTGGGAGATTTCAAAAGCGACTAAAGCCCCAAAAGAATGACCGCCTAACAAGTACGGCCCTTGAGGCTGCACCGTTTGCATTTCTTTAATATAGTGCGTTGCCATATCTTCAATGTTGGTATAAGGCTTTGATTTTCCATCCAATCCGACTGTTTGCAAGCCAGTTAAGCTTTTGGAAAGCGTAAAATACTGCTTAGCTCCCCGAAAAGTGGGTGTCACCGGGCGTGGATGATCGGTGGGTAACTGTAGCACTGGCAGATTGTCACCGAGTATGGTTTTCCAATAGGACACTTGGCTGTCAACAATTTCAGCGGACAATTGTTGCCGTTGCCAGTAGGCAAAGTCCGCGTACTGGAAGGGCAATTCTGGTAGCGGTGAAGGTTTGCCGGTGGAGAAGGCTTTGTAGAGGATAGCCAACTCTTTCAGGAAAATACCCAGGGAAATTCCATCAAAATTGAGGTGATGTCTGATCAAAAATAACTGGTACTGGATTTCATCCAGCCGTACTAAAGTTGCTCGCAGGAGGATATCCTGTGTCAGATCGAAAAGCCGCTTAGCCTTTTCAGTCGCTCGCCGTAGGGCTTCGGCTTCTCTTTGTTCGGGCGGCAATGCCCTTAGATCAACGACGGGCAGGTTGAGCGTTGGGGGTGGCATAATATTCTGAACGGGTTGCCCAGAAACAGTCGCAAAAGTCGTCCGCAGTGCTTCGTGACGTTTGATGATTTCATTGAGGCTTTGTTCTAGTACCGCTACGTTAACTTCATCATTGATATGAATGCTGATCGCTTCATTATAAAAAGGAACATTCGGGTTGAGTTGAGCGAGAAACCACAGTTGTTCTTGGAAAGAAGACAACGGCAGGTTCTGTTGTCGAGATATGGGTTGGATAGCCGGTAGCTGTTGTCTGTGAGGCTCGTCTCCACGAACCGTTTCTATGTGCAGGGCGAGTTCGGCTATGGTAGGACAGTCAAACAGACTAGAGAGGGATAATTCCACATGCAAGGTTTCCTGCACCCGTGAAATGATCTGAATAATCAACAAAGAATGCCCACCCAACTCAAAGAAATTGTCGTGAATTCCTATCTGTTCTAACGCCAAAACCTCAGTCCAAATAGTCGTTAGGATTTCGTCAATGGGCGTGTGAGGTACCACCCGTTCTTCTTCTATATACCTTTCTAAAGGATCGGGTGTTGGTAGGGCATGGCGATCTATCTTGCCATTAGGTGTTTTGGGGAGTTTTTCCAGCATGACAAAAGCCGCTGGCACCATGTAATCGGGTAACTGTTCCTTAAGAAAGTGGCGTAATTCAGTTGGTGTCGGCGCGACTTTCCGATTGGGAATAATATAGGCGGCTAGGCGTTTGTCTCCCTGATGACTTTCCCAAACGATAACGATGGCTTGTTGCACGGCCGCGTGTTGGGCCAACACCACCTCTATTTCTCCCAATTCAACACGGAAGCCACGAATCTTGACTTGATGATCAATACGCCCCAGAAATTCTAGGTTGCCATCGGCTCGGTAGCGAGCTAAATCGCCGGTTTTGTAGAGACGGATTTGTTGGTGAGGTATTAAATTGTCATGCGTGATGAATTTTTCAGCCGTCAACTCTGGCCGATTAAGATAGCCTCTGGCGAGATTAACACCACCGATATACAGTTCACCAGACAAACCAATAGGCACCGGTTGTCTGTCTTTATCAAGCAGATAAATTTGGGTATTGGCAATAGGGCGACCGATAGGAGGAAGCGTCGGCCAATCAGTCACTGAACCCGTTAAGGTAAAAGCGGTTACTACATGGCTTTCAGACGGCCCATAATGATTATGCAACGTAACATGAGGGCGTTTTTTAAACCAATTGGCAATGGCGGGCGTGATTTGCAATGGCTCACCGGCGGTGATGATCTCACGTAAAGTCGCCGGCACCGTTCCCAAACCTTTCGCAACGACATCACTCAATTGTTGTAGGGCAACAACTGGAAGAAAGAGCCTTTCAATGGCTTGCTCGGTGACAAAACGTAATAGCATCATGCTATCTTTTCGTACTCGCTCAGAAACCAATACCAATGTTCCTCCCGAACACCAAGTCGAGAAGATTTCTTGGCAGGACACATCAAAACTGATTGGCGCAAACTGTAATGTCTTGGCATCACCTGAAACAAAACTCTGCTGAAGTTGCCAGGTGATAAGATTTGACAAAGAACCGTGTCTCATCATCACGCCTTTAGGCTTGCCGGTTGAACCCGAAGTATAAATCACATACACCAAATGAGAAGGTGTCACCTCACTGACGGGATTTTTATCAGAGAAATTGGGTAACGACGTTTCCAAGCAGACAATCTGGGCTTGATGTTCAGGCAATCCTTCAACTAATCTTTTCTGAGTCAATAGGACTGGCACTTGGGCATCTGCCAACATAAAAGCGAGACGTTCTTTGGGATAGGTGGGATCCAACGGCACATAAGCACCACCCGCTTTCAGAATCGCCAACAATCCTACCACCATTTCTAAAGAACGCTCGACACAAATGCCCACTAGCATTTCTGGCGAAACACCGAGTGATTGTAAATGGTGTGCCAATTGATTAGCGCGGCGGTTCAATTCATCGTAGGTGAGTTGTTGTTCTTCAAACACCACCGCTATCGCATTGGGTGCCCGTTCGACCTGCGCCTCAAAGAGTTGGTGAATACACTTGTCTTTGGGATAGTCTGTTTGGGTGTTGTTCCATTCGACCAAGATTTTATGCCGCTCGGCAGCAGACAGTTTAGTATTTGAGTTGTCACTATGGATTGTCATGGGATTTTGTTTTTACTCTAATTTATTGATTACAATGCAAAAAGTGGGCTATTTGAACAAAACACCGCACCGTTCAATTGTCAACGTTGTGGTGGTTCATCGGGTGCAATTAAAAATGATGTTTTGTTGTCTTGTAGGGTGCTCATGTCTAGCCCTTGATTTATTATCTACTAATACCTACATAAGGTAGAATGAGCAATAAATATGTCAAAGTTTGCGTAAATGAACAAGATCATTCAAAAAAGCGAGAGAGATGATGAAAAAAGCTAAAAAAGTCACCAGAATTACTTACAGTGATGATTTAAACCAAGCTAAATACGATGCGCTGCAAGAAATCGCCAAACGATGTGGTTCAGTTCGTACTACAGTCTGGCATAATTATGGAGCCAAAAGTGGTCTTGATGCTAAATTCCGCCCAGTTCGTGATGAATGGATAGCGGACGGACATATCAAGAACCTACCACAAAGAATTTGGCGGGTAACATTATCTGATGTGTTAGGTGACATAAAAGCCAACCGAGAAGCGGCTAAGATAAATGTTAATAGCCATATCTTTAGAAATATTGATGACAAGAATAAACGTAAGGAATTATTTAAAAACTTAAAAAATGATTCTGTTTGGATTAATAATTCTTACCAACGAAGATTAATGCGAAAATACTGGAAACATGGCAAAAACGATACTTTCAATCAAATCGTTTTGGAACCTGGGAGCTATAAGTGTTTTTCGTATCATGGTAAAAACGACATTGAGGTAATTAGCAAAACCCACGGCAAACGCATTGCCATTCCAATCACAACCAATTATCCAATCACCGGACAGATTAGGCTTATTCTACGCTCATGCCAAGTTGAAATTCATTACACAATAGATAACACTGATGCTCGTGCTTGTGGTTTACCTGGGTCGAAAATTGGCATAGACAAAGGTTATACAGAAGCCTTTGTTGATTCTGATGGTAACTTTCATGGCGAAGGCTTAGGTAAAATTTTATCAGATGAAACAGATTTCCTAAACAAAAAGTACCGAAAGCGTAATAAGATTGGTGCAATTTTAGAGAAACTTAAACAAAATAATCCTAAAAAAGCTAAAAGAATAATTAAGCATAACTTAGGCCGCAAAAAACTTGACCGGCGCAAATCAAGGCATCGAGGAAAAGTAAAAACCCTAATTTTCACTGCTGCTAACAATATTGTTGGCAAGGCAGAGACCGTTGTTTGTGAAGATTTAACTAAAACGTTTAAATCAAAGAATTTAGGAAAAACTGTCAATCGCCGGTTAAGCGGTTGGGTGAAAGGATTGATGGCATCGGCCATTGATACAGTAGCTTCCCGAAGAGGTTCTAGGGTAGTTCTAGTCAATGCGGCATACACCTCTCAAACTTGTTCCCGGTGCTCAAGCCTCGGCAAACGTACTGGGGATAAGTTTCACTGCACCCCCGGGTGCGGGGCGGTTATGCAGGCGGACTTGAACGCAGCGATTAATATTTTGGCAAGGTTAGACGATAAAGAGCTACATCGGTGGCTTCCCTTTACCAAGGTGAAGCAAATTTTGCTTAAACGTTGTCGCCGGTCGGATGAGACAGCCCATCCTGAACTCCAGTTGCAACTCCAGAAGTTATCAACGGAGAGTGAATTATCTTAATTCTTATTTTAGTTGTCTGTCTGGTAATAGATGAATAACTGTGAGTAAGAAAAAAGAAGCTGTGTAAAGCTTCGCTGCACCCACCATTTGCGACTCAATGATCACGTTTTTTAATGGCAGTGCGCTGGCTTCCTCGTTTAAAGGTATCCGTTTTTTATCTCCTTCTTCATTGGAACGTCTTTAAGGGGTAACATAGCATTTCCAACCAGAAAAAAACGATTACAGACAATCAGTGCTGTCATAATGCTAAAATGTAATATATACTTCAAACGTTCTGATTAGCGGTATTGGGCAACCCTTGTGGTTGCCCCCTTTCAAAAATCCGAAAACTTGAACGTTTAGAGTATAGAAAGCCCACACTAAATTATAGCGTTTCCCGTTTGAATTAACGACACTTATATCATTTAACTCATTGATAATTAAATATAATTTTGTACTTCATTCAATAGGAAAACGCTATAATTGTGCCAAAGTATCAAAGTCACTGCCAGACAGGTTCGTCGATTATAATTCCCGTTTTTTTAAATATCATATCAACCCGATCACAAAGACGAGACAAACTGCTATTCATGAGGATGATTTCGGGGTTATGAAAGGATTTTTAATAACGACAAAAATGGGTTATAATTAAAAATTAAAAAACGATATACACCACTCTCTACTCTCGAATTAATTAATTAATTGTGAACACCACTCCATTTTCCGCTCTGGCTTTTAAACCAGAGATTAAAAAAACCATGCTGGCCAATCTGAAATCAATTGGCTATAGCAATATGACACCTATTCAGGCCGAAAGCCTGCCCAGTATTTTGAAAAATCAGGATGTGATTGCTCAGGCAAAGACTGGAAGCGGTAAAACGGCCGCTTTTGGTCTAGGCCTATTATCCAAACTGAATGCGAAAAATTACCAAGTCCAAGCACTGGTAGTTTGTCCTACCCGTGAATTGGCTGAACAGGTGGGTCAAGAAATCCGACGTTTGGCCAGATTCACTCAAAATGTCAAACTGTTGTCGCTCTGTGGCGGTAAACCTATTGCGCCCCAAAAAGACTCACTGGCACACGGAGCCCATATCATTGTTGGTACGCCAGGACGTATTCAGGATCACCTGCGTAAAGGCACACTGAATCTGAAAAATGTACACACCTTGGTTTTGGACGAAGCGGATCGTATGCTGGATATGGGATTTTATGATGAGATGATGAATATTATCTCGTATATCCCTCACAAGCGCCAAACCCTGCTTTTTTCAGCGACTTTTCCGGATTCTATTGTGCAAATGAGTCACGCCATTCAGAAAAAACCGGTGAATATCCAAGTTGAATCATTACATAGTCATATCGAAATTGAGCAACGGTTTTATAAAGTCAAACAACCGCAGCTACGAAATGAAGCGGTCAGGGCTCTTTTGGCCCATTATCAACCAGAATCTACCGTGATTTTTTGTAATACCAAGCTGCAATGTCAGGAACTCGCCACACAACTTAAAAAGAATGGTTATTATGCCATAGCTATTCATGGTGATTTGGAACAAAAAGAGCGTGATCAAGTGTTACTCAGATTTGCCAATAAAAGCTGCTCTATTCTGGTTGCTACTGATGTGGCAGCCCGTGGATTGGATATTGATGATCTACAAGTTGTTATAAACTATGAATTGCCCGGGAAGCCGGATATTCATATACATCGTATCGGTAGAACCGGTAGAGCGGGCAAAAAAGGCCTCGCACTCAGCCTGTATACGGCCTCTGAACAGCACAAAATAGAGGCTATAGCGAAAATCCAAAACCAACCCTGCCGCTGCGATATTTTGGAGTCACTGGAGGATAACGGTACCTCAGCTGCTCCCCCAATGATCACAATATGTATTCATGGGGGCAAAAAGAACAAGATGCGCCCTGGCGATATTTTAGGTGCGTTAACGGGTGAGATTGGTATGGCAAGCACTCAGGTTGGGAAAATCAATATTTTTGACTTCTATTCATACGTGGCGTTAGACAGAACAATAGCCAATAAGGTATTAAAACACCTACAAAATACCAAGATCAAAGGCCGTCAATTTAAAGTAAGCAAACTGGGGGAGTCCTGAAAGCCAAGAGCCTTTTTTTAATTTAACAGCCAACTAAAGCAGTTGTCTGAAAGCTTAAGTCAGGTGGTGGTGACTAAGCAAATACGAAAATTATAACGGCGGACAGTATAACTCATTTTTCATTAGAGTTGGCACTGTTTACTTGTGCGCTTTTTGGGGCTTTTAATGAATGATGAATGGTGAATGGTTCAATTTCAAAATAATTCAAATTCAGAATGAATCATTCACATCATTCATCATTCACATCATTCAGAATGAATCATTCACATCATTCATCATTTATATAGCGTTTCCCGATTGAATCAAGTACAGTTATATCAAGAAAATCGAACCGCAAAATAACATGCATTCCAAGAGGCCGCAAAATAAATTTGGAACGAAAAGAGGGCCGCAAAATAACATGCATTCCAATCGGGCCGATGCAAAATAAATTTGGAACGAAAATCAAATTTGTACTTCATTCAATCGGGAAACGCTATAATCAGCAATTTTTGAACCCGTGAGTTTTTTTAGGGTATTGATTCTTACAATTTGTCGTGTGGTTAATTATGCCTTGATTTCAGATTTAAACAATACCCAACCATAACGTGGATAGTGAAATGCTTTAAATGGACTGTCCAAGCGTCCAAGCTTTTCAGCGTCAAGTTGTTCAAATTCAAATAGTTGTTGTTGAAGTCTGGCTTCGGCCAAGCCCTGATTTACAATTAACAGGATGCCATCGGATTCAAGCAGCCTCCAAACCTGCCGAAACAAGCCCGCTGGGTCAAAATGATAGTCTGGCAAACCGGCTGATAGCAAGGGGTCGATTGCGAGATAGGGTAGAAACCAGGTGATGAATCTAAATCGCTTCTTCTGTTCAGTGATACATTCAGCACGATAATCCGCTTCTGAATAAGCTTTAGTCATAAATTTAGCATGTGCCAGCCAATTATCAAAACGTTTTGCCCGTTGAACGGCGGGAAGGTCTACGCCAGTCCAGTGTGAAGGGCGAAAAGCTTTCAGAGCCGGCAGATACCACCATATGGCAGAGCCAACATCTAAGGCTGGGCCACCCATTTTTGCAAAAGGCACAAACCTATCCAATATATCCAACATATAAAGGTTGCCGAGATATTCTTTTTTGGTACACAACTTGGGCCAGCAAGATAAATCGTATGATGATTCGAGCGCCAGCAAGCGAGTTTGGGCAGTTCTGGACAAACTGTTGATAAGACCTTTTACATTTCTCAGACGAAATTTAAAAAATGGCAACGGCCATGTGCGATAGCGAGCATTTATCATTGTGCGTTTTTTACGATTGGGAGCGAAGAATCCACAAATCACTCATGCCGGAAAGCGAGAAGTTTAGTACAACGGATTAACTTCATCCCCGGATTGGAGCGTGGCATTATTGACAACTGTACCGAAGCATGAACTTTGGGGTATTTTGCCAAAACGAGCCCAAAAGCATTGAAGCTTTAGCCACTAGACGGCATTGGATAAATCGCCTACTACAAACGGGTTTGATTAAAACCCGTCTCAATAAAAAATGCCATGCCAAATCCAAAAAGTTATGCAAACACTAAACGCCGTTCCTTTGGCGCCGGTATCGGATCACCAAACTCCTTGGCGGTATCAATCCATAATTCAATTGCCTTATTAGCTTGACGGAGTGCATCGATATCGGTTTGACCGTGTGCCATACAGCCGGGCAGTTCAGGTACTTCGGCGATGAAACATTGATCTTCACGGCTCCAGTAAATAATCACGTCATATTTATACATTATTCATCACCTCCTAACCGATATCTCAACAGGATGTATCGTACTTGGCGGACTTGATACGGTTTGGCATGACTGCCCTCTTTTTGTAGATTGATTCTTTCTTCAATACCGGCTCTCCGAAATATAGGGTGACTGCCGCGTGTACGTTCATCAAAACCTAACTGTGATAATAATTGACACAAATCATTGAATGAAATGTTGGTATCAACAGTACCTTGGAGTATTTGTTTCTTTAGTTTGTCGTATTTTCCCATAATAATTTGCCAGAATTAATAATTGGCTTGTCCTCATAAGAATATCCCCCACGAGGCCTCGTTGTTTGAGAAGCCAGTCATTCACGAGGGGGTGTTGGACACAGAAAGGCCCGTAAACGCTTGACTCTAGGTTTGCGGCATGGCGGGGGCCGGTGTGCCATTTGTCACGGTCGCTACTATTGGTAGCCAACAGAATAATAAAGCCAATGCTATCAATGGGATAGCGGTAACATAAGGTTTTAACATCGTTATTTAGTCCTCCTTTTTAAAAACAAAAAGTGGTGTTATCGTGGTAAGGTCAACTATTGTTGTTATACTCAACGTGGCCATAAGGCAGGATTTTTATGACGGGTTAATATATAAGGCGTATTATAAAAAAAGCCAGGTAGATACACTGGCTATATTAATCTCGTACCAAAGGGGCTTTCCTTGTTAACCTCTATCAGCCCCAAAGGGGCCTATTATTAAAGCCAGTGTAACTACCTGGAAAACAAAACCCTAATCCCAGTGTAACTACCTGGAAAACAAAACCTAATCGTAGTCGGTTAAATGCGGTCATTGTGTCATTTTTTGACGATCAACCGCTAGAGTTTATCTGGATCGATTCCCAATGCTCGTAATTTGGCGGCTAAACTTTCGGCCCGTTGCTGGGCTTGTTTTTTATTATATCATGAGTTATGTCAAACGACTGGCTCTCAATGTTCCAACAACGCGTTCACGTCATCCTCTAGCAACCATTCCCGAAACAATGGGACACAATAACGATAAGTGCCTTCGTAACGCTGAATAAGAGACGCAAATATCACTTCAATCTGACGATTCACGTCTTGACGCAATTGCTTCATTTCCTCTAACATCAATTCAAAACGCCGATCCGTGTCTTCATGATGCGATTTAAGTTCTTTCACCAATTCGATAAATTCATCGCGACGCGGAAATTAATGAGCCAGCATACCTTCTATCGTTATGGCGATTTCCAGATTCTGACGCAATAATTGTGGCTAAACTTGAATAATATAGTCTTGCATTTTACTAAAATATTGTTCGGCTGACATAGTCACTTTCAAATTTTATCTCTCAAAAAATGCGAATGGCTTTAATTCCAGACAACTCTTTAAAAAAAAATACTTTTCAGAAAACAATAACAAATAAATTCATCTCAAAATGGCTCAAACAAAATATTCTCACGAAATTTTGGAATCAAAGTACTATATGAAATATAGATGATTGCTTTTATCCGATTGTTTCAAAACACAGTATCTAAAAATTAATATTAAAATCAATCGCTTAATTAAATTGGAACAAAATCTTGTCACGAAATTTTGGAACGAGAGTACTATATAAAATATAGATGAATCTTGGACGTCCAAACTGAAGTTTGGACTCCTGCCAAGATAATTTTAAAGGAGTCCAAGATTTATCTTGGACGTCCAAACTGAAGTTTGGACTCCTGCCAAGATAATTTTAAAGGAGTCCAAGATTTATCTTGGACGCCCAAACTGAAGTTTGGACTCCTGCCAAGATAATTTTAAAGGCTTCACTCTAAAGGAATGCAAATAGATGAAATTTTGTTCAAGAAATTTGCAGTGGCTCGCTATTGTAACTTGTTGTATACTAAGTATTATCATAAAAACAAGCGTGGTACAGGCTGAGGAGATTGCGATGGAAAAATTGGAAGCGTTGACTTACTTTGACTCACAGGAAAATTCGCTGCCCTATCGGTTGTTGAAACCAGCCAACTATGATCCAGCGAAGAAGTACCCTTTGGTACTATTTTTACATGGTTCTGGAGAACGAGGAACAGATAATCACAGCCAACTTTTCAGCTACAAAGGGACTTATGAGTTTATTAACACCGCACACGACTATGTGTATTTTATGCTTATTCCCCAATGCCCAATAAATGAAAAATGGTCAGCACTTGATTGGGAAGTATTGCCGTATAGGATGAAACCTGAGCCTACGGAGCCGATGCGATTACTGATGGAATTGATTGAAAAAGTTATGGGAGAGTTTTCGATTGATCCGGCGCGTATTTATGCCACGGGACTGTCGATGGGAGGAATGGGTACCTGGGATTTGGTCATTCGGAAACCAAAACGGTTTGCAGCAGCGATAACAGTCTGTGGTGGCTATGATGAAACCAAGGCCTCTCTTATTAAAGAGATTTCTTTCCAAGTGTTTCATGGTAGCGATGATCCATCTGTGCCGGTAGAAGGATCACGCATGATGGTTAAGGCTCTGAAAGCGGTAGGTGCTAGGGTTGAGTATGTTGAGTATGAAGGTGCTGATCATTTTATCTGGGGACGTACCTACACCGATAAAAAAGTGATTGATTGGTTGTTCCGTCAATCCAAACCGTGAACAATTCACAAGATCGTGCCAAATAGTTTCTGTAGATGTATATAAACGCCAAAATCTGATCGAGGCACTGTTGAGCCTCACCCTGGCCCACTTCAGGTAAGGGATTTGGGGTGAGGGGTCAGTTCAAGTGAAGTGATTTTTCTGAAAATCTCTTAAAAATACACTGGCTATATTAATCTCGTACCAAAGGGGCTTTCCTTGTTAATTTTTAGTGTTAATTTTTATCAGCCCCTTCGGTATGTGTTATTAAAGCCAGTGCAACTACCTAGAAAACAAAACCCTAATCGTCGTCGGTTAAATGCAGTCATTGTGTCATTTTTGGACGCTCAACCGCTAGAGTTTATCAGGATCGATTCCCAATGCCCGTAATTTTGCGGCTAAACTTTCGGCCCGTTGCTGGGCTTGTTGTTTTTCCCAACGTTCTTGTTCAGCCTGTTGCTGGGCTTGTTCAGCTTGTTGCTGGGCTTGTTCAGCCCGTTGCTGGGCTTGTTGTTTTTGCCGACGTTCTTGTTCGGTCTGTTGTAGAGCCTGTTCTTTTTCCCACTTGGCTTTCTCTTTTTCCCACTCGACTTCATCCGCTTTTTCTTCGCCAGTTAAAATAAGGCCGCCGTTTTTATCACACCAACGTAGCCACTCTTCCACTTTGTCTTCATATCGCCCTTTCCAGAGCGTTAAGCCAAGGCCTACTCCTTTCAACCACCAATTCGGTTTTTCGACAAAGGTTTTGCCATGTAATTCATATACACGTAACACGCCTTCTTTGAGTCGTCGCTCAGGATCAAAAATCACATAGTAGCGTACACCCGCTTTAGCATAGTCCTGCCATTTGCTGCCAGCTTCTTTGCCCTTGAGATTCGACACAATTTCAATGGCCACCTCTGGGGGCTTACCGTATTCTGACACAAAATAAGAACGGTTATGTGTTTTCCACAAATTCTTTGGCAGTTTGGCATCTAAGCTCACCAAGACATCAGGAACAAGAGGTGGTTTATCTATCGCATAGAATAAGCCCACATTTGCCAACGTTAAAAAACAACGCCCTTCTGGTTTGGGTTGCCAACTATTGTACAAACTTTCTGTCAAAAGGCGTTGCTGTTTTTCTGAAAAGATATTGTCCACTGGTTCGTCATCCTCCGTTACCAAGTCGTCAAAGTCGGGCTGTGGTATCTCTTTTTGGGCCGTTTGTTCTTCGAGTTGTCGGCTATAAAATTGGAGTGGGGGAGGTGATGAAACTGGTTTTTGTTTTTCGACTCTTAAGCTCATTTCATTATCCCCTATAAGTGACTAACCAAAATGGTTTTTTTAATCAAATAAATACTTTAATAATAACAAAAACATCTATTAGTAGTGAAAGTCAAGTCAAAAATAATGGAACTTGGTTTTTTTAAGAAATTTTTCTACGCTCCTAAGTGTCAATTTAAGCATGATTGGTAAATTATCCATCCGGAAAAGTTTTGTCTGGCAAAAATTTTGTTGGTAAAATTATTCGGAAAAGTTTTGTCTGAAAAAAATTGTTGAAATTTTTTGGCACCCTTCATTTATTCTGAAAACCCGATATTTTTGAAGGGTGCTAAATTTTTGAAGTCGCACGCACCATTTAATGCTCCGAAAGAGCGGACGCATTATAATTTTTCGTCTTAATACCAGTTACAACACTGTTGCATTTTTAAACTCTCTGTGCGATAGACAAAATGGCATTTGTCGTTAATAAACTCACTTAAAAATAATAACTGTCAGAGATCACGGTAACGCTTCTTTTTTCTAAAATGAAATTGTGCCTATTTTTAGAAATTTATTCGGAGTTGGTGGCATTTTTTCTACTTAAAAAACGAGCAATGCGAGAAGTCTTGCCATCAATGACTTGTCAAATTTTTCCACAATTAATGACTTAAATAAATTATCCTGTGCAAAGTTTGACTATTAAAAACGGTTTGATGGCCCACAAATCAGTCCTAATAGCCATACAAAAATAAGGGTTTTTAGGCGTCCAAATAACTACAAGGATTGAATATAAGCCGGGATTTATCCTTGTTATCTCTGCACCGGACAAAAGTCCGTTTATATATTATCTAAGGGCTTTTATTGAAATATTAAACATTATACCGATTTAATGAATAAATTGTCCGGTGCAAAGTTTGACTATTAAAAACGGTTTGATGGCCCACAAATCAGTCCTAATAGCCATACAAAAATAAGGGTTTTTAGGCGTCCAAATAACTACAAGGATTGAATATAAGCAGGGATTTATCCTTGTTATCTCTGCACCGGACAAAAGTCCGTTTAGATAAGTTTTATCTAAGAGCGCTTACTGAGACATTAAATAAAAAACAATTGCCGACAGTGCCGCTTAATTTTTTTGTCCGGTACTTAGAAATTTCTTAGAAATAGAAACACATTTGTATTTGAAAATGCACACGTTTAGATGAGAATTAATTGAGTTAAAAATCAGTACATTATATTTTTTTATAGCCGTTACCGTGATCTCTGAACGGTTTTATTTTAAAGCAAGGCGATAAATCGCCTACTACAAACGGCGTTTCTTTGCTGAGGTTTGGAACGAGAAAGAAAGGCGATAAATCGCCTACTACAAACGAAAAACGACAAACGGTAGGCGGCACTTATTCTACGCTTGCTGTTCAATCCACCGAGTAAACGCTTGTTCTCCAGCCAGTCGGAACTTAGAGTCTCTTGCATCGCTGGGGTGAACGAGAGCCTCAATCAACTCGAAGAGGAATCCTTCGTTGAGTCCCAAGCGCTGGTATGCTGCCTGAGCACCTTCAAAAACGGCTTCTCTCATAGATGAGGGCATTGCCGAACCTGGTACCAAAGCACCGAACTTGCCGCCTTCCCAGTCGGGCTTTTGAGTGGCACAGAATGTTATCCCAGTCCCGGTGGTACGTGCTAGTCGCACCCGAATCGAGGCGATCCCGCCGCAATTGGTTTGTGTGCCCATTCTTGAAACAATGGTACCATCTTCTTTGATTTCAAAGCGCGGCTTTTGTTCCCAGTATTCCATAATTTCTCCTAAGAAAAGTACCCCAGGTTTATATTGCGGAGCGAATTACGGCGTTTCACATTCGGTAGTCCTGAAATGTGGGTGATATTTTTTAACCCCCCAGGTTTCACCTAGGACTTCACATTCAACCCCTTTGGGGTTGGTGCCCTTCCCTGACTCTCCTCTCCCCAGGTTTCACCTGGGGCTATTCACATTCAACCCCTTTGGGGTTGGTGCCCTTCTCTGACTCTCCCCAGGTTTCACCTGGGGCTATTCACATTCAACCCCTTTGGGGTTGGTGCCCTTCCCTGACTCTCCTCTCCCCAGGTTTCACCTGGGGCTATTCACATTCAACCCCTTCAGGGTTGGGGCCCTTCCCTGACTCTCCCCAGGTTTCACCTCAATGCCATTAAGTTAAGCAGTCTTATACCATAAGGGTTTTGTGCGGCGAGGTACGGTGGGGCGGGCGTTGTGAGTCAAAACTGACACTGGATACGTGTTTTAAATTATAATAATTATTATACTAAACGAAATTTAAAACTTAGGGGCGTTTTGATAAACTTATATGGAAAAAGTCATTTAATATCAATAGTATAATATTTATATAATTACAAGTTATCTAATCAAAGTAAGTGGAATACTAACCTTTTACAAAATTTGTTGATTTAAATTATGATGAATAAGGTATTTTTTGAAAAAAATAGTTATTAAACCAGTTTTTACCCATTTTTAAGCCAAAAATCCCCCAACCCATTCAAAATACTTGAATAGGAAATCTTATTTTTAAAAACGCCGTGCTAAAAACAGGGTTTGTAAATGCGTTTATAATAATTTAAGGAAACCCTAGCCGAGCTCTTTTTTCGTGGAACCTTGCGATTCCGCTTTGTGTAAGTCGGATCGGAGA